>Ga0181538_10005799_pt1 | contig 10921 bp, 6 predicted proteins | sample PEATcosm2014_Bin_40_FD_119773 | JGI IMG/M metagenome (GOLD analysis project Ga0181538, IMG submission 119773) | Peatland microbial communities from MTU Mesocosm Facility, Houghton, MI, USA - PEATcosm2014_Bin23_30_metaG | ecosystem: Environmental > Terrestrial > Soil > Wetlands > Peat | place...
GGCCGTTGCCCTGCGCCAGCACCGTTTCGACCGCGGTGTTCGCATTCAGATAGGCCGGCTGATCGTAGCTTGGGACGGCGGAGCTGTACCAGTAGGACGTCACATCGTGGACTTCCACCGCCGCGCGCGGCTGCACGGAGAAATTGACGCCGCTGACGCTGGCGCCCTGCGCTATGGCGATGGACGTGAACTGACTGGGGTCCCAGGTGCCGGGCGCGAAAGTGCTCACAAATGGTCCGCTGGCTAAGACCTGCTTGCCGTTCTGATCGAGAGGCAGCGTAATATTAGCCGTCGGCGGCAGCGGATGCACATATACCCAATAATTCCCGGGCGGCAAGCCGTCGATTTCGTAGGTTCCATCCGGATTGGTCAGGTTGCTGACGGCTGAGCCGTTGGGGAGAATCGCCACGACCGAAGCCAGGTGCACGCCCTGTCCGCCCATGGTCACCTGCCCGCTGATGGAGCCATATCCGGCCGGGAAGCCGCCGGCGGGATAGAGCAGCGAGACGCCGGCGATATCGTCCGCATCGAGCGGCCGCGCGCGGTTTGTGGCGCGCGATACCGCAGTGGACATGGTGGCCGATGTGAACGCATGCTGCAACCCGATCGAGTGTCCGATCTCGTGGACCAGAACAGTAAAAAAGAGCTCCGAATAACTCGGCCCGGTATAACCCTCCGAGCTTACCGCCCCCGGCTGCTGCGTCAGGTTGATGTTCAGGTGAATGAACGATTCCAGGATGGGAACGAACTGGGTTCCATCCGCTGCGGTCACGGGAGGGTTGGTGGAGGCCGCATGACCGGCAAGTGCCAGCACGCCCGGCGGCAGGTCGTCGACGAAAGCGATTTCACCGGTCGGCACACTTTGTGGCGTGCCGGCGACTTCGAGGCCGCCAAAGGCCACCCGCAGATCCGAACTGGCCACCGAGTTCCAGACCTGGGTGGCATTGCGGATCTGCTCCAGGACGGACGGAAAACTGTCATTCGGCGTATAGCTGGTAGGTCCGGAAGTGGAGACGAAGAAGGTGACCGTGTTATCCGGCAGCGCCGTAAGATCGAACTTTTCAAAGATGACGGAGTAGGGCGACGACGAATTCAGATAGTGGACGTAGTGGTAGTAAGCCCCCGATGGGGTCACTGCAGCGGCCAGGATTCCCGCCAGCAACGCGAATTTCTTCAGCCGAGTCATAATCAGGTCGTGCCTCCGGCTGTGATGGTTGAAATCAGTTGCGCGAGCGGCATGCTGATGGGCTGACTCCTCACCGCCTGGCCGGTACCCGGCGCCAGTATGGTTTCCGTGGTGGGCATCTGCACCGCCGTGATATTGCCGGAGGCGTCCTGCAGCAGGTTGAACACGCCTTGGGTGAAACCCGTCGGGTAGGTCGCGCCCTTGCTGGATGTCCACAGGAACAGCACGTATTGCTGGCCTGCGACCAACTGCGGCACGCCAGGATAGGTTTGGCGGATGCCATTGGCGGTTCCGCCCGGGACCATCACGTCGATGGTGCTCTGGGTGGCGCCCTTCCATTGCGCCAGCACGCTGATCTTATAGTGCGTGCAGATGACCGTGCCGGTGTAGGAGGCGGAAGATCCGGTGACCTGCGCCTGGACGATGGTAGTGGACTTGGCGATCAGGTCGTTCAGGCTGAGCAACTCCAGAGTGGCGCCCCAGACGGGCGCCAGCCAGACGGCCAAGCATAGCGCGACGCGGACGGGTTTCAGCACGGCACCACTCGGTGCAACTCGCATACCAACTCAAAATATTGACAATAAATGACTTAATGTTCTCTTACAGTGGCCGGCCGTGTTGCTTCGACACGTCCTCGTGGCGGCATGCCCCAGGCTGATCCAACAGCCGTCGCCATTGTGCCAGCTTTAGCGAGCGCCGCAGCATGGCCAACTCGTGGATAGCCGGTTCACCCGCTAGCTGGGACCTTCAAACTTCCGATGCCAAGCCACGAGTAATTTCTTCCCGGTTGACACGTAGTCCCGCCGCCGGATCGCGCCAACTAGGTCATTCGATGCGCCGCCTGGCTCCCGGCAGGTTGTATACCGATTCAAACGACAGTGAGTCGTCATGACTCACAAACCCGGCCGCACCGCGCGGCGGGTCCGGTCCGGCAGACCGGCAATCGATTTGGTTACGGTTCCCTCATGCAACGCGGGGGCAAGTCGATCTCATGGGGAACATAATCACGGTGGGCCTTCAAGCGCTTTTTGCCTCGAAAAACGCAAATCTGCGGCCCCCCAAAGTTCGGGACATCACGGGACATTTGAGGCGGCCAAGTCGCAGTTCAATCGCATCCTCTGTCTTTCACGTTTTGGCTACCGGATTCACCTGGAGATTCAGTCCGGCCGCCGGACCGAGGCCGTACGCGCTCCGCCTCCGGTCCGCGATCGGCTGAATTATCAGCGACTTACGCAAAGCCGTGCGAGCGTTCTGGGTTTGGCAGAGCGCTTGCCTCTTCATGCGACGTGATCCACCGAGAAAGGCACTTGGAGGAGAACAGAGGAGAAACGAAAATGAAAACGCTAAAGACGATCATCCTGAGCTTCGGAGCGGTGGCACTGTTGGGAGCCAGCGGGCTCTCCGCACAGACCAAGGCGACCGCCACGATCCCATTCGAATTCACCGTGCAGAACACCACGCTGCCAGCCGGCGATTACACCATGTCCGCGACGTCCGCGTCCCACGAGCTGATGACGATCCGGAATGTCGAAACCCGCAAAACGATCATGGTGCTCGCACCCGGCGCGGGGAGCGAGTATAAGGGCGCCCCGGACAAGAACGTCGTCCTGTTCCACCGCATCGGCGACCGCTACTTCCTGGCTGAGGTCAAGACCGACGCCGTGCGCGGCCACGTTTCGCCGTCCAAGCTGGAGCGTGAACTCGCGTCGGAGGGTAGCGGCCAACCGCTGGCTGCCGTGATCGTTCCCGCTCTGAGTGCTCGCTAACCGGCGACCGCACCGGGCAAGCTCCACCGCCAGAGGTTTTTGCGGTGGAGCTTTTTTTTTGGCCGGACCCGGCGCCTGGGGAGCGCGGTTTCTTATTTGCTCCGTTATACATATAATGAAAGGCAGACGAAACGCTGGCCGCCGTATGCAGCACTATGCTTAGGGCAACTTTCACTAGACGACCAGAGAATATCCCGACTTTGCACGTTGAATTGGTGGACCGCGATGGGTAAGCCAGTCAAGTTGAAGGACCGATACGAGATCAAAGGAGCCCTGGGACAGGGTGGCATGGGTGTGGTCTATCGCGCCTACGACCAGGTTCTCAAGTGCGATGTCGCCGTCAAGACCATTCGGGACATGCCCGACCGCACCGCCCTTCAATTGTTCAACCGCGAATGTGAAGTCCTGGCGGCACTGAATCATCCGAACATCGTCAAAATCTTCGACATCGGGGAGTTCGACGAAGACGGAAACCCGAAACCGTATTTTGTGATGCCCCTGCTGCAGGGCGCCACCCTCGACCGGATCATCCGCGATGCCAGCAGCCGCCTCACCACCGAGCGCTCGGTGGAAATCATGTCCCAAACCTGCAGGGGACTGCAAGCAGCGCATGAAAACGGGTTGGTGCACAGGGATCTGAAGCCCAGCAATATCTTTGTGATGCGGGACGACACCGTCGAGATCATCGATTTCGGCGTGGCCCACATGGTAAGCCGCGGCACCGCCACCAAGCAGGTTGGAACCCTGGCCTACATGGCTCCCGAAGTTCTGGAAATGAAGCAGCCCTCTGCGCTGAGCGATATCTTCGCGCTCGGCGTGATTGCCTACGAGTTGTTTACCCGTCACCGCCCGTTCCAGGGAGCTACCGAGCAGGAACTGGTGCAAGCCATCCTGCACGAGATCCCGCCGCCGGCCACAGATCTGAATCCCGCCGTGCCCGCCATGATCAGCCGCGTGATCCACAAGGCGCTGGCGAAGCAGCCTTGGCACCGTTTCGCCAGCGCCCGGGAGTTTGCCGAAACGCTGCAGAAGGCGCTGCGCGGGGAACCGATAGAGAGCTTCGACGCAGCGCGGATCCAACCTCGGGTGGATCGGGCCAGAAAGGCCTTCGAGCAGGGCGATCATCAATTCGCGGGCGAAATCCTGGCTGAGTTGCAAGCGGAGGGACACCTCGACCCCGATATCGTCATCCTGCGGAGGAAGATCGAGGTTGCCGAACGGCAGAAGCGCATTCACCTGCTCCTGGAGAGCGCGCGCACGCGGCTGGACGAGGAAGAGTATCCTCTGGCTCTACAAAAGGTCCAGGAGATCGTGCAGCTCGATCCGGATAACGCCGAGGCCCTCGGCCTCAAGGCCCGCATCGAAGGCGCGCGCAGCGAACGGCAAATCGAAGACTGGTTCCGGCTGGCCCGTCAGCACACGGCGAACCAAGGCTTCAATCACGCGCGCGAAGCCCTGCAAAACGTGGTCCAGCTCAGGCCGCGAGATACCCGGGCCCTGAGTTTCCTGGCGGATATAGATCGCCAGGAGCAGGAATACTTGCGCGCCCGGCAAGAAAAGGAGCAGCTCTATCGGGCCGCCGTGGAAGCGTATCAGGAAGGCGAACTCAGCTCCGCCCTCACCAAGCTGGAGCGCATCCTGGAGATGGAGCGGAACGCCGCCTCCGCCGCCACTCCGGAGCGCGGCACCACGTACCGGAACTTTTACAACCAGGTGCGCACCGAATACGACGGCATTCGGGCGGCCTACGCCGAAGCCCGCGCATACCTGGAGAAACGGGAGTTCGTGCGCACTCTGGCCATCTGCGAGGAGAATCTCACCAAACACCCTGGCCACGCGCTCTTCCAGGCGCTGAAGTTTGACGCCGAAGAACAACAGCGCCAGCAACGCTCCAGCTACATCGCCGATATCGACCGGCGCGTGGACGCCGAAGCCGATCTGCAGCAGCGTGTCAATATCCTCAAGGAAGCCGTCGCGCGCTGTCCCGAGGAACCCCATTTCCAGCGCGCGCTGCAGTTGACGACCAATCGCTTGGAATTAGTCAACTCCATAGTGGCCAAGGCCCGTCACCTGGAGGAGCGCGGCCAGTTCAGCGAGGCCATCGGCCAATGGGAGATTCTGCGCGCCATCCACGGAAAATACCCGGGGCTGGAGTTTGAGATCGAGCGGACCGCCAAGCGCCGCGAGCAGCAGGCTCGCAGCGCATCCAGGGCGCGCTGGGTGGAACAGTTCGACCAGCACCAGGCCGCCGGAGAGTACGAGCGCGCCTTGCAGGTGTTGAACGCCGCCGAAGCCGAGTTTCCGAACGACGCCGAATTGGAGTCGCTGGAGCAACTGGCCCGCCAGGGACTCGAGCGAACCGGCGAGGCCGAGGCACTGCTCGACCGCGGGCGGCAGCTATGCGCCCAGGGTATTGCCGAAGAAGGCCTGGAAGCCCTGCGCAAAGCCCGCGCCCTGGATGAGCGCAATACCTCCATCCATGCGGCCCTGCTCGCTGCCTTGGTCGAAATCGGCTGCGCGCGCGTGGACACGGATTGGCGGGCGGCCGAGGCCCTCATCAAACAGGCCTTGGAATTGGATCCCCAGCACCCCGCCGCCAAGAGCGCGCTGGCCCTGATCGAAGATCGCAATCGGGAGGAATTCGTCGGCCAAGCCATCGCCGACGCTCGCAGATTGCAGGCCGCCCGCGAGCCGTTAAAGGCTTTGGCCCAGGTCGAGCAGGCGCTCGCCATCTATTCCTCCGAACCCCGGTTGGTGCAACTCCATTCGACCTTGAAGAAAGCGATCCTCGACACAGAACGTTGGGAGAAACGCCGTCGCGACCTCCACGAAGTCCGCGGTCTGGCCCAGTCCGCCGAATCCGCCAGCACCGGCGAACTCAAATCCATTTTGGCCCAGGCCCGCGGCATCGCCCGGGAGTATCCGGGAGACCTCGAATTTGAATCTTGCCTGGAGCCGGTCGAGCGCCGCATCGAGAGCCTGGAAACGGTCCTCTACCCGGCCGCAATGCCCGCGGCAGCGGCGGCCGGGAACCCTGCTCCGCCAGCCGTGCCCGAATTGCCGTTTCCGCTGCCGGCGGAGCCGGAGACGCTGATTCTGCCTCCGCCCCCACCGCATGTGGCTGCACCGCTGGATACGGCGACGGACCGCCATCCCAATGCTCTGCGCAACCGCTATGCCGTCGGCGCGGCCGGCTTGCTCATCCTTCTGCTGGCCGGAATAGGGTGGTGGGGGACCAAAAAGCCGACGCGGTCCCCATTCCCGACCATAGCAGTCGAAGTCCAAACCAATCCCGCTGGAGCGGAACTGAAGATCGCCGGAAAATCTTACGGCTCTTCCAACCGGCAACTGCAGCTTCTGCCCGGCAGTTACGATCTGGAGATCGTGAAAGACGGATATCAGCCGGACTTCGAGCGTGTGACGGTGGCGTCCGGGAAGCCGGTTCCCCCCGTGAATGTCGCTCTCCGTCCCGTGCCCGCCAGGCTGGAGATCTCCACGGATTTGAAGGCCGGCCGGGTCGCTCTCGATGGCGGTGCCGCTAGTGAGCTCCTGGGCGGCCAGTTCGCGCTGGAAACCGTGATGCCGGGTAAGCACAGCCTCAGCCTCGAATCCGGACACAGCCGTGTAACCCTGGATTTCGAGTACTCCCCAGGGTTGCCGCCCGTCTTCGCACCGCCGGCCGTGAGCGAAGATTTGAACGTGGTCCTGGTGGCCGCCGGTGGAAGCCGCGGCCGCTTGTGGGCCAGCGCCGCTCCCGTCAAAGCGTTTCTGAACGGCCAGCCCGCAGGGGATTTGGGTCCGGAGGGTCTGGACCTGCCGAATCTGCCAGGAGCCGCGGCGGATCTGGCGCTGGGGGAAGGCGACAAGCAGTGGAAGCGGAGCATCGATCCCCGCGTGCCGGGTATTCAGGCGTTCGTCACCTCCGGAGCCAACGTGGGATTCCTTACCGTCCAGGTGTCCGGTGCGGACCAGGTGGATGTTTCCGTCGATGGCCTTAAGCGCGGTGCGACGCGGCGGCACGGCTTGTTCTCCATGAACCTGGCGCCCGGAGATCACGAGATCGAGGTATCCAAGCCCGGCTTCATGCGAGTCAGTCCGAAACCCGCCGCAATCCGCAAGGGTGCGGCGGCCACCGTCGCTTTTGCGATGGTTCCGCTCCCCGAAGCGCCGGTCGCGGCGCAGCCGGTCGAATCTGCCGTCGATGGCCAGTTGGAAGGCTCGCTCCGAGTGGATGTGTCGCCGGCCAATGCCACCGTCACCTACACTGTTGCGGGCGAAACGGGACCCCACGAGTTTCCCGCCCCGTCTGTTCGTTTGCCCGAGGGATCGTATACGGTGACCGCACGTGCCCCAGGCTTTTCCGAAGGATCGGAAACCGTCCGGGTGATGGCGGGACCTCCGGCGACGGTGGTCCTACACCTTTCTCCGGTCGCAGCGCCGGTCTCTCCCGTCCACCAGATGAATGCCGCGGATTGGGACAAGCCCTGGGCCAAAGAGGACGATTGGTTCGTGCGCGACGAGACCGGCCCGGTGATTTACCGCATCACTCCGGTGTTTGGAACGTTTCACTTCGCGCTGCGGCCGAAGGACTCCGCCGCGCCCTGGGCCAATCCCCACGTCCAGTGGATGCTCAACTATAAAGACAACCGGAACTATGTGCTGTTCGAAATCGATAAGAAGTCATATTCGCGCACCGTGGTCGCTGACGGCGCAAAAAAGGTTGCGAAAAAGCTGCCGCACGACTGGAAGGAAAGCGTTCGCATTCTCGAGCTGGTGGTCGAGCCCGCAGCGGTAACGGTGAAGCTGTCCCACGATGATGGCAAGACCTACCAAGTCATAGATACCTGGCAGCCACCCGGAAACGTCGGGGCGGGGAGATTCGGATTTTACGTGTCCAAAAACGAACGCCTGCTCCTGGCGAATTTTTCCTTTGTCGCGAAATAGGCCCCTGAGCCGTTCAAGCCTGCTTCGTCCAGGAATATCGCATGGATGAGCGGAGTCACCTCTTCACCACGCCGGTATTGGCGTCCGGCGAGCGATCCCACGTCGGGCAGTAGGTCCGCCGCGAGCGTAGGTGTCCCTGGTCGCGTGGTTCGCTACGGGCGTACCGGTGTGAAACGTTGGCGGGGGCTACAGCGGCTACCTGCAGGGCAAGTGTGCAGATCCCGGAAGAGGAGCGAGGTCATCGCGGGAACAAGATGCACGCGGCGGGCAAGCGGGCGCAACCTGCGCTGGCGCGAGTCCACGCGGGTCAAACTGCCAGCGGCGCGTGGCCGGGCGATGGTCGCGGCAGCCTGCGGGGAATGCCGCACGGACGGCTCGGGGTGGCCACGGCGGAGTGGTAATAGCCACGCGGCGCTTGCCGTCGCTGGCCCCAGGACTGGCCGATGCCGAAGCCGTGACGTCCCAGGTCCGCGAGTTGTCGCACGGGCTTTTTGAAGCGCCCGGCGCACATGGCCGGCTGATCACTGACGAGACGAAGCTCGGCGTCGCGCTGCATCGAGCCCTGGCCCCGGACATCGCGACCACCGCCGAGATCGGTTTTGTCCATCGAAAGCTGGATTTCGCCGATATCTACTTCTTGGTGAACACCAGCAACCATCCGGTCCATCACGCTGCGGTGTTCCGGGTTACGCGTGGCGAGCCGGAGTGGTAGGACCCCTTCACCGGAGCCGTGGCAAAGGCAGGCAACGGCCCGCGTCTCGATCTGGAGCTGGCGCCGTACGAATCGCGGGTGGTGGTGTTCGCCAGGGAGCGGCTGAAGGAAGCGCGGACGCCGCTGACTCCAGTGCCGGCCTCGGTGGATCTCATCGCGCCACAGCGCGGACCATTTCACACCGATAGCCCTGGATAGCTCTCCCACTTCCATACTGACTGTCCGGCCACTGGCAGGCGGCTCCTAACCGGGATGCGAAGCGGTGAGATTACAGGACTTACCTGGGAGCAAGTGGACCTGGACAGGCGCGTGCTAACAGTGGGGCGCGCGAAAACGTCATCAGGAACCGGTAGGCAGATTCCGCTGAGTGCCGAATTATTTCAGGTCCTAGCCGCACATGCCAAATGGTTCACTCGGAAGTTTGGAGCCGCGCGGCCAAAGTATTACCTGTTTCCGTTCGGGAAGCCGTCGCCGACTGATCCGACGCGGCCAACGACGACGCTGAAGACCGTTTGGGGCAGCATTCGCAAGGATGCCGGGCTAAACTGGGCTAAACTGCCGGCTCCACGATCTAAAGGCATACGGCGGCTACCAAGATGGCCGAAGCGGGTGTTGCCGAGAGTACTATGCTTGCTCTGTTAGGCCTCTGTTAGGCCACATGAGCAGGGCCATGCTGGAGAAATACAGCCATATCGGAATGGCCGCCAAACGGGAAGCCGTCGAGACGCTAAGCCTCAAGCCAAATGCGGAAAAGCCGGAGGGGATACCCAAAGAAACCCCCAAAGTATCCAAAAACCAAAGTATCCAATAACCTATAAATTATTGATTCTGCTGGTGAGCGCGGTAGGAATCGAACCTACAACCTAGTGATTAAGAGTCACTTGCTCTGCCAATTGAGCTACGCGCCCGTCCTTTTAAATACAACGGCTTGCGAGGATTTTGCAGATCGGCCTTTTTGAGTGCAGTGAAAATTGCAGGGACCTCTGCGCCTCCACCCGCCTCCGCTTTGGCTTCCGCATCGGCCTGGTCGAACTTCCCCGCGTTCAGGCTTTCGAGCCGATCGAAGGCCCGGTCCATACCCTCTGGCGTCGGGTGTACATACCGCTGCGATACCGTCACGCTGCCGTGTCCGGCAATCTTCATGATGCTGAAAGCGTCCGCGCCTGCCTCGCCCAACCGGGTCAACATGGTGTGCCTCAACGAATGTATCACGAAATCAGGGGGCATATTCAGAGCTGTGCGCGCGTCATCGTGCCGATGATCGAGGGACGAGACCAGAAATGTCGCCGCGTCGGTCTCGCCAGGGAACGATTCCTCCTCACATCCCGAGACTTCCCGCCGCGGATGACGATGTAGCCGTGCTTCGCGTGAAAGGCCGCCTGGAGGCGCACGTCCGGCCATTGCAAGCCTACGGCCTCACCCGGCCGGATGCTCGTTTCGAGCCATCAGCACGGCCCCAGTTCGCGTGGCTGAGAACGAATTCCCGGTTTGCACTCGCCGTGCAGCAGCCGTATCCCCGGTACACGGTCGAGAATTCTCCACTCCTGAGCCAGGCGCAATAAACGCCTCAGCGTGGCCAGTTCCCGGTTCACGGAGCCGGGCGAAAGGGGCCGCCCGTACCTGGGACCTGCCGGGTGCGCCGCTGCTTGTAACCGTCGATTACGGCCTCGTCATGGCCATCCAGGCGCTCTGGCAAGCTGCGAGTCCGCGAGCAGCCGCCGCATTTCCTTTTCGTAGAAATCGACGTCGCCGGATTGTCTCCGCACAGCGTCTCAATCGCGGCCTGAAACGGCGGCCCCAATTCCGCGAGCGTCGGCGCCGGTCTCCGTTCGTTAATTCCGGATTCGCCCTTCGCCAGCGGACGCGCTAAGCGGACTCGAACCGGCCGTCAGTCTAAGAGTCTGAAGACATTTTGCGCCTTCGATGTTTCGAGCGGCAACTGGCACGCTCCGTTCGGTGGCGTGCTTTTGGGACGATCGGGGCGATGGGGTGCAATCAGACCTACGGCAGGTCCTCGCGATACCGCGCGGCCTCCGGCGGTGCCATGGTTTGATGGGCAGTGCCTGGTTCGATATGGCGGCGCAGGCCTCGCAATTCTCAATAGGTCTGGAATTCGCGACGAATGTAGACTTACGCCTCGCAGTCTCATGCGCCGCGGCTTGGCGCTGCAAAACTCATCCAAGTGGACTGAACAGGGCGGGCAGGCATCGTGCACGCTGCCCAAAGCTCACGCAGAAGCGGCGTCAGCCGGTTTACTGCGAAATCACCATCTGGGAGTCGGCCGTCAGTTTGAGGGTTGTAACGCGGAGAAAC
>Ga0181538_10005800_pt1 | contig 10920 bp, 8 predicted proteins | sample PEATcosm2014_Bin_40_FD_119773 | JGI IMG/M metagenome (GOLD analysis project Ga0181538, IMG submission 119773) | Peatland microbial communities from MTU Mesocosm Facility, Houghton, MI, USA - PEATcosm2014_Bin23_30_metaG | ecosystem: Environmental > Terrestrial > Soil > Wetlands > Peat | place...
AGGGCGGCTCAGAGAAATCGGCATCAGCCCTCTGCGAGCACGGGATTTCATCTTCGCGGACGGTCGGCGCGATCGGCGGTTACTGGGAGAGGCCGTGCTGACGATTCCTCAACTTGACGAATCGCTGACGTGTCCTGTGATTTTTGGCCCAGCGGATTCGCTTTATCTACTTGGCGCCACGGCGCTCGAGAACTTTGGCGTGCAGGCCGATCCAACCACCCAACAGCTAAGGCCGATCGTGGCTGTCACCGGCGGCTTCCTCGCGTCTGCATTACCTTAGCGTAATCGTGGACCCTCGGTCATCGTGTGGGGCCGTCCCTTGTAGCCGCCCGCGCGCGACCAGGAGGGTCGCCCCTACAACGCCTGTCCTCTCGTATATTACATGACGATCGTTTCCAACGCCCCAGATTCCGCCCCAGAACCACCTAGCGACCCGCAAGCGGAGTACAGCCGCCGGCTCGCAACCCTGAAGACGGCACAAGCTAATTACGAGGATCAGCATCGCCGCCTGGGGAAAAGCAAACTCGTGCTGGGCGGCGTAACCCTGATCGTGATCGGGCTGGCTTTGGCGGCCAAGGTAATCTCGGTTTTCTGGGTGGCGGCGCCCCTGGCGGCCATTGTGATTCTGGCGGTCATTCACGAGCGTGTGCTGAAAAGGCGAGAGCGGTGCTCACGCACCGTGGCCTACTACGAGCGTGCGCTGGCGCGGATCGAGAACCGCTGGGCGGGAACCGGGGAAACTGGCGAGAGGTTCGAGAACGCTACGCACCCGTACAGCCGCGACCTCGATCTCTTCGGCGCGGGCTCGCTCTTCGAACTGCTCTGCACAGCGCGCACCCAGGCCGGCCAGGAGACACTCGCGAATTGGCTGCTGGCGCCCGCCTTGCCCGAACTGGTCCGTGCCCGCCACGCCGCTATTGAGGAGTTGCGACAGCGGTTGGACCTTCGCGAAGACCTGGCGGTGGTGGCGGAGGACGCGCGGTCGCTCGAACCTTCGGGAAGCCTGGCGGCCTGGGGCGAAGGGAAGCCGCTGTTGGCATCGGCGCCGCTACGAGCTTTGGCCGGTGTCCTCGCGGGACTATGGCTCGCGAGTCTTGTCTCCTGGATGGTCTGGGGGTTGGGGTATCCGGCGCTAATCGTAAGCGCGATCAACGTAAGCTTCAACCTTGTTTACCGTCCGCGCGCGGAAAGCGTGGCGCGCGCCGTCCAGAGCGCTGCCCGCGGTCTGGGGTTGCTGTCCGGCGTGCTGGCGCGATTGGAGGCCGCGCAATTCACGACCCCGCGGCTCATCGAGCTACGCCGAACGCTCGATTCTGAGGGCTGGCCGCCCTCACGCTGGATCGCTCGCTTGAATCGGTTGGTGGAGTATCTCGATTCGCGGGGCAACATGTTCGTCGCCTCGATCGACCTGTTCGTGTTCTGGACCTTGCAGTGCGCATGCGCAGTCGAGATTTGGCGCCGAAGGACCGGCCCGGCCGTGCGCCGCTGGCTGGCCACGGTGGGCGAATTTGAAGCCCTCTTGTCGTTGAGCAGCTATGCTTACGAGCATCCCTCCGATGTTATCCCGGAATTCAGCCAGGCTTCGCCCTGCTTTGAAGCCGAAGGCCTGGCTCATCCCTTGCTGTCAGAGCATGAGGCGGTGCGAAATGATGCGTGCTTCGGAGAGGGCTTGCGGGTGCTCATCATCAGCGGGCCCAACATGGCGGGGAAAAGCACGTTCGTGCGGGCGGTCGGCATCAACGCGGTTCTGGCTCAGTGCGGCGCTCCGGTGCGGGCGCGGCGGCTGCGCCTGTCGCCGCTGGCCGTGGGCGCGTCGATCTGCGTGCTCGATTCGCTGCAAGGCGGCATCTCGCGTTTCTACGCGGAAATCCGGCGCCTGAAGCAGATCGTAGACTTGACCCAGGGATCGGTCGCAGTGCTCTTTCTCCTGGACGAGTTCCTGCAAGGAACGAATTCCCACGACCGGCGGCGCGGCGCGGAAGCGATGGTGCGCAGCCTGGTCGAGCGCGGGGCGATCGGACTCGTGACGACGCATGATCTGGCGCTGGCCGAAATCGCGAGTGGACTGGGCACAAGCGCCGCCAACGCCCACTTCGAGGACCGCCTCGAAGATGGGAAGCTGGTTTTTGATTACCGCCTGCAACCTGGAATCGTCAAGACCAGTAATGCGCTCGACCTGATGCGGTCGATCGGGTTGGACGTGTGATGAGAAGCTGTCAGCTCTCAGCCGTCAGCTTTCAGCAAACAGGTCGGACTGAAGCTAGCGCCGCATCGCACCGTCATTCCCGCGAAAGCGGGAATCCATTCGGCATGTGAAAATCGAGGCCGTTGTGAAAACCCTATTCGCTGAGGACCGAGGCAAATGGCGCGAGTGGCTGGAGGCAAATCACGAACAAGCTACGGAGGTCTGGCTGGTCCATTACAAAAGGGAGACAGGCCATCCGCAAATCGCCTATGAAGATGCGGTCGAGGAGGCAATCTGCTTCGGGTGGATCGACGGCAAGGTCAGAAAGTTGGACGAAACGCGTTATGCGCGACTGTTCACCCCGCGTAAGCCGAAAAGCACGTGGTCGCGCATCAACATTGGGCGTGCCCGAAAGATGCTCAAGGAAGGAAAGATGACCGCCGCAGGGTCAGAGGTCTTTGATCCTCGCAGCCAAACCCCCGCGCTCCCAACCGAGCTCCCCGCTCCTTTGGAAGAGCAATTCCGCAAGCGTGAAACCGCCTGGGAGAACTTCACGCATTTCCCTCCTTCCTATCAGCGCATGACCATCGGCTGGGTCGCGAGCGCCAAGCAGGAAGCAACTCGATTTCGCCGCCTCCAACAACTGATTGCCAAGTCGGCGGCCAACCAACGAATCAAGTTCATGTGAGTGATTGCTGGGACGCCGGTTGAGCGCTGCGGAGGGTGCCGGTGCGGCTGCGTTCCTCATCCGGGACACGCCCTGTTGGGCGCGATGGCTTGTGGGGTACAATACGAGTGCATACGAAAGCGGAGGACATGGGATGACGTCCGAAGAGATGGAAAAGAGCATTGAGTTCATCCTGCAAATGCAGGCGAAGTTCGAATCAAACCTCGCGCGCTTCGAATCAAACCTGACGCGCTCGGAGGCGAATATCGACAAGCTGGGGGCTACTGTTTCAAACCTTAGGGTCTCGGTGGCCGAACTTGCCGGCGTCGTAAGTGAATCGATAAGAATCAGCGACGACCGCTTCACCCGGCTCGACGACCGGCTCGCCAAGCTCGCCGAAGCGCAGAAGACCACCGATGAGCGTCTCAATGCTCTGATTGACGTGGTCGAGAGGCATATCACCGGGCACAACCATGGGCAGCAGGCATAGGGCAAGCAGTGTAGCCTGCAGGGGGCGGCGAGCGGTGGCTAGGTATGGCTCAGCGAGGAGCAGAATTCACTTGACAAGAACGGCGAGGGCTACTATATATTGTGGTGTCGGCCGGGATGGCCACTAAATTTCGGGCCTCCCCCGCAAATCGTCCCGACTTCCCTCGAGGAGGGGATCACATGCCAGCCAAGAAGAAGCCCGCCAAGAAGAAGCGCTAACTGAAGTCTATTTTCCCTTTTCTCAGGCCCGCTTCTCCGAAGCGGGCCTTGCTGTTTTTGCCGGCCTTCGTCCCCGGATAGTCATCCGGAGCGCAGCGAGTCTCACTTCGCCACCACCTCCAATGGCACGCTTGTTGTCTGGGCGGAACTTGGACCGACCATGATGTCAAACGTGCCCGGTTCGACAACGCGGCGCATCTCGAGGTCAAGTATCGAGAGCATATCCGAGGTGAGCTTGAACTCGACGGTCTTCTTCTCTCCGGGCTTCAGACTGATGCGTTGAAATCCCTTCAACTGCATCACCGGCTGGGTGACCGGGCTGACACGCTCGTGAATGTAAAGCTGCGGAACCTCATCCCCTTCGCGAGCCCCGGTATTGCTCACCTCGACGCTCACTGTGGCCGTTCCGCCCGTTCCGATGGCGGCCGGGTCGACGCGCAAATTTGCAAAAGCAAAAGTGGTGTAGCTGAGCCCATAACCGAACGGGAACAGAGGTTTGCTGTTGGCGAGTACATAACTCCGCTCGAGCGAAGGCTTGTGATTGTAATAGGCGGGGAGTTGGCCCACGGAACGCGGAAACGTGACGGGCAACTTCCCGCCCGGGTTGTCGTCGCCGAAGAGCACGCTAGCCGCCGCCGTGCCGCCCTCCTCGCCCAGGTACCATCCCTCGAGAATCGCCGGCACATGCTCCGCGGCGTAATTGATCGAAAGCGGGCGCCCATTAATCAGGAACACGACCGTCGGGGTTCCGGTCTCAACGATGGCTTGGATGAGCTGGTTCTGGTAGCCGACCAGGTCGAGCGAATCGCGGTCACCGAGATGCTTTTCCGACCACGCCTCGCGGTTTGTGCTCTCGTTTTCCCCCACCACCACGATGGCCGCGCCGGCCTTCCGCGCCACTTCGGCGGCGGCCCGGATGCTTTCGAGTTGGCTTTTGGCGTCCGGAACCTCAACCTTGTCCTCGTACCACGCGCGCCAGCCCTGGATGCCGGTCGTGATCTTACAGCCTTCGGCGTAAAGCACTTTCACGTCCGGACCGACCCGCTTGCGAATGCCATCGAGAATGCTCACCTTGTGCGCGGGTTCGCGGCTGTAGCCTCCCAGGTGAACATCCGCGGCGTTCGGGCCGATCACGGCGATGCTCTTCAGTTTCTTTAAATCCAGCGGCAGCAGGTTGCCGTCGTTTTTCAGAAGCACGATGGTTTCCTGCGCGGTCGCGAGCGCCAGCTTTTGATGTTCCGGGCTGCTGGCGATACGCTCCGCGTAGTCGGGATCGACGTAGGGATTCTCGAAAAGGCCCAGACGGAATTTCGCGGCCAGAACTCTCCCCGCGGCGTTGTCCACTTCGCTTTCCGGAATCCTTCCTTCGCGCACCTGATCGACCAAAGTGTTGAACACCGAGCCGTCCGAGAGGTCGTAATCCACTCCCGCCGCGAGCGCCATGCGCGCCGCGTCGGCGTTATTGGCTGCAACGTGGTGCTGGGTTACGAGCATTTGCAGCCCGCCGCCATCCGAGGTGACATACCCCTGAAATCCCCACTCCTCGCGTAGCACACGGTTCAGCAACCAGCCGTTCACGTGGCAGGGAACGCCGTCGATCTCGTTATACGCGGCCATGATGCTGCCCGCCTGTGCCTCAACGACCGCGGCGCGAAAAGCCTCAAAGAAGACCTCCCGCAAGACGCGCTCGGAGTAGTTGGCCGGCGCCAGGTTTCGCCCACCCTCCGATTGCCCGTAGGCCGCGAAATGCTTGGCGGTGGCCAGAACGTGATGGCGGTCAATCATAAAGTTCGGCCCCTGCAATCCTTCGATGGCCGCCACGCCCATGCGCGCCGAGAGATAGGGGTCCTCTCCGTAAGTCTCCTCCGTCCGCCCCCAGCGCGGATCGCGCGCCAGGTTGATCACCGGACTAAACGCCTGATTATCGCCGGCCGATGCCATCTCGTCCGCAATGGCCGTGAACGCACGGCGAACCAGGTCCGGGTCCCAGGTGCTCGCCAGGCCCAGCGCCTGGGGAAAACTGGTGCTCGCGTTCTCCATGAAACCATGCAGTGCTTCTCCCATGAAGATCGTGGGGATTCCCAGAGGGGTTTTCTCCCGCAGGTAACGCTGCACGGCGTTGCGCAGCACTGCGGCGTCGCGCGGACTGATCTTTGAGTCAACGCTAAACATGTCGCGGAAGACCTGACGCGCGCTCGCGTCGGTGAACCGCCCTGTCGTGTCCAGGATGCCGAAGTTGCCCCGGCGCGCGGTGGTCAACTGGCCGACCTTCTCTTCGAGCGTCATCCGCTTCAGCAAGTCGGCGACTCGCTGCTCGATGGGGAGAGCAGGGTTGCGGTACTCGGGGGCCTGCGTTTGCGCCGGAGCGCTCCCAAGCAAGGCGAAGAGTATGATGAAGCCATAGAGATTACGCACTTTTAGCCTCGTTTTGGAGTTCGTTTTGAGTTCGTTTGCACAAAAAAACAGTTCGTTTTGTGCATCCTGAAAATGTTAAGTCCTTTATATGCACTAGATGACTGAGTTCGTTTCCACGAAAAAACATCTCTTTCCAAATTCTCCGGCGTTCCCCGCTTCTGCGGCAAGACACCGGTTTCACGCCAAGGCGCAAAGAACGCCAAGTCCCACCACCCCTACCCCCTCCTCATCCGAGGCGGGGAGCCCGAGAATTCCCCTCCTTGGATAAGGAGGGGACAGGGGTGGTTGATTTCTGAGCCGGTCCTTTGTTTTCATAGACATTCTCGCTTTGTTCTGGCGAATTCAAGTCGAGAAGTCGAGAGTCGAAGAGTGACAAGCCGTTGCCATCCGACCCAACCTCTTGAATTGGCCCTTCAACTCCTCGACTCTCCTGAAAGTAACGTCATTCCCGCGCAAGCGGGAATCCATTGGCCCGACAATGGGTCCCCGCTTTCGCGGGGACGACGATCATTTTCATTGCCTCGGGTGGGCTGTAAGCCCATGGAACTCCTCGACTGTTTGTTTTCATTGACATTGCCGGTTCGTTCGTAAGTTTTTCAGGTATTTGCTGTGGCCGCAGCCAGAGTTGGCATGACATATTGCCGCTGGAGGAAGAATCAGCGGAGTCGCGGGCGGGGTCTCGAGGGTCCTGACCATGCAACCAGCCACCAAATGGTAGCCTATCATATTAAGCATAGTTTGTCAAGTAGTTTTTTCGTCCCGGTGTTCCGCGGCGGGCATTTTGGCTGCTCCGTGTCAGCGCCGGGACAAAAGTGAGCAGAATTCATCAGTCCGAGGGGAACCAGGCCTTGGGGACCTCATCGGCGGGGAGGCGGTCCTCATGCTTCGGACTTCGGACCCCGCACTTCGGACCTTTTTGTTCCCCCAAGTCCCTCCGGGAACTCTCAGACCCCCAAGAACAGGGGCCTGCGCCAACCCGCCACCTCTTACCCCGTTTCCACCCGCTGCACCAATAACGGCTGACGCGCGTCGCGCGACAGGCGACAATCCACGAAAGGAGGTGTTTCGAATCATGCCGATCAAGAATCCCCCCGCACGTGGGCGGGCTGATCCGCCGCGAAGTGATCGAACCGTTGGGGCTAACCGTGACCAAAGCGGCCAAGGTGCTTCATGACGGGAGGCAGGCGCTTTCCGCCTTGCTCAATGAGAGGGTAGCGCTTACTCTCGACATGGCTTTGCGCGTCGAAAAGGCATTCGGGCCGAAGATGGAGCACCTGATGCGCATGCAGCTTGCCTACGATTTGGCCCAGGCCCGCCGCGAGGACAAATCGATCGCCGTGAAGCGCTACGTTGCCGAGGAAAAAGTCCGCGCCTAGCAAGGGCGCCAGAGGTTTCTACTAGAAATTCGAATTCACCAATTCGCCCACCGACCCTATGCACCTGGGGGAAACGGTACCAAGAACTGTTTTCCCTCGGCCTTACCCTCGTGACGCGGAACGTGAAGGACTTCGCCGGTCTCGGCGTCGTTCTTCTCAACCCCTGGGACGAAGTGTGAATCTTCAGGCCGCGGCGAGGCATTTATAGGTAGCGCACGCGTTCTTTGCGTTCGTCTGCGGCTCTTCGTGCGTCCGTGAGATTTCATATTTGGATGCTAATATCATGGTTGATGTTCCCATGTTAAGAACCGCAGAGGAAGCCGAACGCGGCTACCTCTGCGCCCCGCTACTTGCTACAACCCCGTGGTGGAATGAGGTGGACGGATTGGATCGATTAGGCTGTAACACTGCGCGTTGCGTAGCCCAGCCCGGGTAGCGCAGACTTTCACTTTTCAGAAAGTCTGCGGCTTGTCATGGGCTTGAAGACGCGCGGAGTTCGAAGAGCACGAACTGCGCGCTGGCCCGCTCTTATCCCACCACCTCTTTGTCCACCCAATTGAATCCTGAGCCGGGAGGGTGCGATACTGATGCTGCAATGCCAGCGAACCTTCCGCCTCAGTCGGCTCCCGGAACGAGATCATCCGGCTGGATGCGCATCTGGCGATTTCAGTTCGTGCTGCTAGGCATAGGCCTCGCGTTCGCGGGTACCTTCTCGCTGGTTCAGGGTCACCTGGCCGCCGGGGCCATCGCCGGACCCCTTGTTTTCACTTTCATCGTTGGCAACTGCACTTACCTTTTGGCGGTTGCCGCGGCACCGGCCTATTGGGGCAGGAGTTTCCCGTGGGATTTGTTCGTGCTATTGCTTATTGTCATTCCTGCGAGCACTGTCAGCGGTTACTTCGCCTCGGTGGTCACCAGGCTTATCTTGCACCACGGCTTTGAGCATTCGCTCAGTTCTTACTTGCCTGACCTACTGAAGACCCTCTTCTTTTCGCTGGTGATAACCGTGCCCATCTACCTGTCGGGCAAGAGCCGCGCCCGTCTGGAGATGCGAACTCAGGAACTTGAAAGCCAGGTCACTCTGGGGCAGATCGAGCGCAAGACGCAAGAAGCAGAGCTAAGGGCCGCCAGCGAAATCCAGACACATCTGCTGCCGCGCGAGATTCCGCGCGTGAAAGGGTTAGAGGTCGCGTGTGCGTGGCAGCCGGCGCGCTCCGTCAGCGGAGATTATTTCGATGTGCTGGCACTGGCGCCGGGGCGGATTGGCGTTTGCCTCGCTGATGTTTCAGGCAAGGGGATGAGCGCCGCGCTACTGATGGCGAACCTCCAGGCATTGGTGCGGACGTTCGCCCCTAGCACGGCAGACCCCGGCGCCTTATGCCGGAAGGTCAACGAAGCCCTCTGCGACAGCGTGTTACCGGGGAAGTTTGTGGCGCTTTTCTATGGCTTGATCGATAGCCAGACCCTCACACTGCGTTTTGAGAATGCCGGCCACTGCCCGCCGATGGTTTTACGGGGGGATTCGACGATCCTGTTGACCGAGGGTGGTACCGTGCTGGGACTTTTCCCTCAGGCCCAGTACGAGGAACGGAGCTTCCCCCTGCAACCGGGCGATTGCCTCCTGTTGACCACGGACGGGGTGACGGAAGCGGCCGACGCAGGTGATGAGGAGTTCGGTGCGGAACGAGTGGCGGCATCAGCTCTGGCCGCCCGGAGCCTGGGCGCCAACGGCATCCGGACAAGAATTCTTGAGGATGTCTCGCGTTTCTGCAACGGCAATTTCCACGACGACGCATCACTCATCGTGGTGACGTTGGATTAGGCAAGGGCCCCCAATCAGACATCGTCGAGGTGCCAGAGGTTACCATGGTTCAGCGCCACGCCGGAGGCGCCGTCCCACCGGATGCGCGGCGAGATCCATTCACGCCGGACCCGGTGCGTTATAGCAGGGACGAGCATGGAGATTCGCGTATCAGTGGGAAAGACAAGCCTTGATTTCTGTGACCAGTTTCCGGAGGTCGCGTTGGCGGGTGATATGCGTAAAGGAAATCCGTTCCACGCCTTTCACGGGGCGGGTATAGATGTTCTGCGTTCGGAGGCGGGTTGCGAGGCCTACGGGATCGTCCACGGTGAGTGCGACAAGATTTGTCTGCTGCGGATGGTCAATGAAGGGGATATCGTTCTCGCGGAGCATCGTCTTGAGCGAAGCCAGCAGCGCGAGATTCTTCCTCTCGATTTCTTTGATACCAATGCCATTCACCGCTTTAACAGCCGCATGCAGCGACACGACGCCGAGAAGATTCTCGGTGCCATCCTGAAATCGCGCGGCCGTTTTGCGCAGCACATAGCCGTGCTCGTCAAATCGCTCCACGCTGCGGATGCCCACATGAGAGTCCTGCAACTTTCCCATCGTTCGCCGGTTGATGTACATGAAACCGCTGCCCACGATCGATCCGAGATATTTCTGGCCGCCGGAAACTAGGAAGTCAACGGGAGTTTTCTTCAAATCTATGGCGCGCGCGCCGACGCCCTGAACACCGTCTACCACCAAGTGCGCGGCGTATTTCCGGCACCGCCGCGAGAGGAGGTCAAGGTCAGGGAGATAGCCGTCAAAATGCTGTCCCCAGGCGATCGCCACGGCTTTTGTTTTGGGACCGATGCGCGACAAGAGCTCCCGGAATCCCCTGTGATTGTCCATTCCCGGAATGACCTGGACTTTGACTCCGTCCTTTCTCAACTTGAGCCACGGCAGAAGATTTGCCGGATATTCGTTTCCGAGCACGAGGACTTCATCGCCCGTCTCGAGTGGCAGCGCTTCGCTTGCCATGATGAGCCCTTCGCCGGTGTTTTTCAGATAAATGACCTCGTCTGGATGGCAATGAAGGAGCAGTGCCACCTCTTCAGAAAGTCTGCGGACATAACCCTGGTACTTTTCGATGACCTCCGGAGGGCCGAGCTTCACGTAATCGTTCAAGAAGCGCACAATGGCGCGGCGGGACGCTTCACAAAGCGGGCTTACGCCCATGTAACTGAAGAACAGCTTTTTTGTGGTGCGGTGCGGCATGGGTTATCGTTCCCAACTGACTTTGGGAAGCATGATGGAAGGGTCGATGCTGTCTTTATAGCGTTCTGCAAATGCGATCATGCTCTCGAGCTCCCTCATGAATTTCTTTTCTTTCTCGTTGTGTGCTTCCTGGAGCGATGGATGCACTTCGATCTGTTTTGCCGGACCCGATTCCGATTCACGCCGCGGATTCTTCAAATAGGTTATTTTGGCTTCCGGCCTGAGTTTTCTCACTGCCTCGGCGATCTCGCCGATCGAGAGGCGGTGGGTATAATTGTGGATGACGCGGTGCTCGCCGCGGCCCACGTCGAGGCCGAGCAGATTGATGAAGCTGTTCACGGTGTCGGGCAGACTCATCAGGCCGGTCCGCTGATTTCCTTCTCCGTAGACAGTTATGGGGTGTCCGACCACAGCTTGACACACGAAGCGGTTAAGCACCGTGCTGAAAACATGATCGTAATTGAAGCGTGTGACAAGGCCGCGATGGTCTTCCGGATGATTTTCC
>Ga0181538_10005801_pt1 | contig 10919 bp, 10 predicted proteins | sample PEATcosm2014_Bin_40_FD_119773 | JGI IMG/M metagenome (GOLD analysis project Ga0181538, IMG submission 119773) | Peatland microbial communities from MTU Mesocosm Facility, Houghton, MI, USA - PEATcosm2014_Bin23_30_metaG | ecosystem: Environmental > Terrestrial > Soil > Wetlands > Peat | place...
GCCCGCCCGTCGCAAGACATCTTGCTCATAGCCACCATGGGGTTCGCGTCCGGTAGCCGCCACATCCCTCTCCTAGTCCGACGACCAATATATCAGTCACCGTAATAGCACGCTCTGCTTCGAACGGTCAACAGTCGGATGGATCTACCAAAACGCCGTTCCGGGCGAGACGGTCTGTCGTGCCCGTGCTCGTAGGAACCGCCAGCTTGTCACCTGACCTCGGCTATGTCGTCCCGGCCGGGGAACAGACCTCCCAGACGCCGATGCGCTCATCAAGGAGGCGCGCCAGCGACAACGCAGACGCCGTCTGCTCGTGGGCATCGTCCTGTTCCTCGCCATCTGGCTCGCCCTAAACAGAGCGCATTGCCACTCACGTTGACGCTTGCCGAGAACGGTACCGAAACACTGAACCGGGCCGCCAGCGTCCGTCCATCTGTCAACGGCGTGAGCCCAGGCTCCGATGTCCGAACGCGAGTATGTCGGCAGAGGTTGAGCGCTCAGCGACGAACCGCGCTCAGGAGGTCGGTCGTGTAGGGCACTGTGAAGTGAGGTCCGAGCTTGCCGAGAGCTTGCTCCAGGGCGGTGAGAAGCGGGGCACGCACCGCCGGATCCAGGGTCACGTGGTCACTGGCCGTTGCCACATGGTCAACCCACTGGCGAGGCGTGTACTCGACCGTCCAGTGGTACTTCTTTCGTTGCCCGGCGACGACGTCGGTGAAAGGTCCTGCGGCGAGCGAGGCACCCTCAAGATCGTGTTCGGCGTCAATGGTCTCCCTGACGCCCAGCGCAAAGCTCGTTGTCAGGAGCTCCGGAGCGTGGGCACCGTACACGTCCGCCCAAACCGCCAGCATCTCAGCAGTGTGCTCCTCTGCGTTCCAGAAGGCGGCAAACAGGCCTCCTGGCTTCAGTACCTTCGCGGCCTTCTCGGCCCCAAGCGTCGGGTCGACCCAGTGCCAGGCTTGACCGGAGATGAGAAGTTCGAACTGGCGGCCAGCATCGTCCCACGTCTCGAAGGGAGCGACCTCAACTTCAATGCCGCGGCCCCGTGCGACGGCCGCCATGCGTGCGTCGGGTTCAACGCCGAGGACGCGCCGGCCACCGCCTGCGAACAGCCGCGCCGCCTTTCCTGTGCCGCATCCCACGTCCAGGACCTCAGCCGGGCTGTCCTTCAACAGGTCAGCGACTAGCTCCGGCGGGTAGGTTGGGCGGGCGCGGTCGTACTGCTCGGCGAGCGCGCCGAAGCCGCGCCCAGGCACCTCGGCGGCGGTCGTGTCCCCCACGCCTCAGATGCTACGCGGGCTCACACGGGCAACCAACCGGCCCGTGACGGGCCTGTGTTCCTCAGCGTGCCCTGAAGCGGCGGCGGACTGAAGGAGCCTTCAGATGAGTCGGCACAGCTCATGAGCGCAGGAGCTTCACAGTGCGTAATGCCATGCATATCCATAGATACGCGCCATGCTGGAAAAGCCGTTCTGCTCCAATGGAAAAGGCGTATCGACGGATCTTGTCCGTTCCTGGCGCGTTCCTACCGAGTCGGTAGCGGGTCGGGAGTGCCGGCCAGGTGCCGTCGGCTGTGGTTATGTACGCCTGTGCGCGTGGTGGTCGTTGGTCCCGGAGGGGCGGGCAAGAGCACCTTCGCGCGCCAGCTTGCCGCCGCCACCGGGGCACAGTGGATCGAGATCGACAAGATGTTCTGGCAGGCTGGGTTGACGCCCCTCGCCGCTGAAGAATGGGAGGCGCTGCAAGAAGAGACGTTCGGAGGTGACGGCTGGATCGCTGACGGTGACTTGGGTCCCTTCGACGCACTTTCGGCGCGGCTGCGACTCGCCGATACCGTAGCGATGCTTGACGTGCCTCTGTGGAGGTGCGTGTGGCGCTCGCTGCGGCGGTCGCGTGAGCGGCTGGACTATTGGAGGTGGCTGCTGAGCTGGCGCAGGCGGTACCGCCCTCGTCTGCTCGAGGCAGTCGCCGCCTGTCCCGACGTCGAGCTACTCGTGGTCCGTACGCCTGCTGACCAACAAGAGGTGATCGGCGCGCTCGCAGCCTCGGTGTAGGTGGCGTGGCGCATCCAATGCGGTTGCCAGCGGAACCGATGGCACGACCCGCCTTTCACTTGATCGCTGGGTCTAGCACCTGGGCGCTCTGGCGCCAGCAGGCTGAGGCCTCGACGCCGAGCAGAGAGTCTTATCTGCGCTGCCAGAGGTGATAACGACGGCTCGGTTCGCTGGTTCTGATCGGCCCCCGGCACCCCTGGTTTCCTCCGGTGTCATTGGTAGCCTGCGCATGAAGCACGATTGAGGCACAAGGAAGGGGTGAGCGGCAGGACCGACCTTGGGGCACGTCTCAGGACCTGCGCTGACGGCTTGCATCGGCGTCACAACAAGGGGCGTCCGGGCGTCACACGGTATGCACATTGGGTGCCAGAAGGGCGACGACGCCGGGCGCGGACGTTCGAGCGTTGCGACACTTACGATCGCACCGTGTTCGCGGAGCGTAGTAACTCACGAGGACCTTCCGTCGCTCGACACCGAGCTTAGAGCTGGATTCAGGCCGTCGCCTTGTCGACCATCCTCCACTCCGCTCCGAGGGCGTCGGCGAGACGAAGGAGCGTCTTCTCGTTCGGGAAGATCGAGCCACGCTCGATCCTGCTGATGTCGCCCTGGTCGATGCCGGTCCTCCCGGCGAGCTCGGTCTGGGTCAGGCCGAGGAGCTCCCGCCGCTCCATCACCTGAACAGCGAGCCGGTAGGTCTGTTCGAAGACCGCCCCGTCGCTCCGCGCCTCGACGGGCAGGCGCGCACGGCGGGTCGCCGAAGCCTCCTCATAGTTGCGAGCCATATCGCCTCCTCGGATCATTATGGGCTTTCGCCCATAGCACGCCAAACGTGACCACGGCACGATGATCCCAGAAGGCGTGCACCGCTTCCTCGGGCCCCGCTGACAACCCGATCCCGAGCCGGCGTCGCTCCGACCACGCCCTGCCATTCACAGGGCTGTGAGCTGGGTCTGTGAGTGTTGCTGTGAGTGTTGCTGTGAGTGTTGCTGTGAGTGTTGCTGTGAGTGTTGCTGTGAGTGTTGCTGTGAGTTGCCGAAGCGCGCAGACCCTTCCACAGGGTTTGGTCGAACCGAAGATCGTCCCGCGGGCTCGTCTGTGAGCACTGCTGTGAGTGTTGCTGTGAGAAGTGCTGTGAGTCGATCGGCGCATCATCGCGCCATGATTCGGCTCCGCTCCACCCATGACGATCGCCCGACGTCGGCGTCACCGCGAACGACCCGGCACGCCGCCACACCGTCGAGGGTGTCGACCGTCGGCATCAAGACGACCGACGAGGCACGGGTCCTCTTGGCGGATGCGCCGAACCCGCGACCACCGGAAGAGCACTGAGGTGGCGACGAGCGACAGCGAGCGAACGGCCGCGTCAACTGTTCGCTTCCTCCGGGTCGACGAGGCGGCAAGGATCCTGCGAATCGGACGAAGCGCCGCCTACGAGCAGGCGAATCGGTGGATCGCGACCAATGGCCAGTGTGGGCTTCCCGCCGTCAAGATCGGGCGGATGATTCGCATCCCAGCCGCGGTGCTCGAGGCATGGGCGACGACCGGGAGCGACGCCTAGTCGATATCGGAAAGCCAGTAGGCCCGCGGGAGCTAGCCCAGCGTCCGCCGCAACGCCTTCACGGCATCGCGCTTTCCGGTGTCGGTACGACCGTCGTAGTGGAGCCGCAGCGTGACCTCGCTATTGCCGAGCAGGTCCGCGACGGTCCTGTACGGCACGCCGGCATCGAGCATGGTCGTAGCGACGTAGTGGCGCAGGTCCTGGAGCGTCACGTTCGAGTCGCCGCGCGCTTCGGCGAGCCGGTCGCTAAGCGAGTCCGGCCGGATTGGCTTCGTCCCGTCGGGGTCACTCGCGAAGACGTACTCGTTCGGCCGAGGCTCCCGGCCAGTTAGCTCGTGCCTGCGTGCGAGCTGGCGCTCGAAAGCCTCCCTCACCGAGTCGATTAGCGGAACGTCTCGCCAGTCCGACTCCTTCGTCGGCTTGCGCACGAGACCGACCCCTGGGCCGCCGTCGGCGATGGCTAACGCGACGTGCATCTCTTGCGCCTTCAAGTCGACATCCTCGACAAGCAGCGCAAGCAGCTCTCCTTTGCGGACTCCCGTCCCGGCGACGATCTCGACGATGTCGGAGAGCTCGGCGGCCTCTGCGGCCTCGACGGGATCGTCGATCTGCTCGCTCCTTTTCCGCAACGTCTCGGTCAGCGCGTCGACAACAGCGGGTGGCGGGGAGTACGGCTTGGAGCGAGTCGTCCGCGGACGGGTCGCCTCCTGGCAAGGGTTGGAGTCGACGACGTCGCGCTTCTTTGCGTACTCGAGGGACCGATTGAGCACGGTGGCACACCGACGGATCCAGTCGACGCCCAACCCACTTCGCCTCATCGTGGCATAGAGGTCCTCGATGTCCGCCCACATGAGGCGATCGGGCCGCGCCTCACCGAACAGGCGACCGTCACTCAACCGCTGCTTACACATGGCGTTGGCGGCCGACTTCGAAGTCACCTGCGTCTTCACCGCGAGCTCGATCCGCCCGTCCTTCGCATCGCGTAGGTAGAGATCGAAGACCGCCCTCATAGAACGCCGATCGGCGCGCCGGACCGGCTGGCGCTGCCGGGAGGCGGCGAGTTTCAGGTTCGCGAGCGCAAGCTCCGCATCCTCACGAGTGCCATAGACGACGCGAGTGACTCGTCGACGCTGGCCAGTCTCGGGGTTCCGCGGTGTCTCGGTGCTGAGGCGCCACACACCGTCGCGGACGGGCAGCACCCCGCCGGTCCCTTGCGGCCGACGAAGCCGATCGGACTTGCGTGCGGAACGACCAGTTTTCGGCGACCGCCGTGGAGCCTTCTCGCTCCGGGGTGAAGGGTCGCGGCGAGCCCCATTCGCGTCGGGGCCTGCAACATCAGGCATTCGCTCCACGACTCCTGCCCGAGACTCGTCCGCCCTCGCCGATTCCAAGGTGCCCGATGAGAGCGCCGGGCCGTATTCCTCGAGAGCACGTTCGGCGTCGTCACGAGTGCCATAGATCAGCCGAGATCTGCGTCGCCGTCGCCCCGTCGCCAGGTCGCGCGGAGCCTCGACGTCGATCCGCCAGACCCCGGCCCGGACCTCGATGACCCCGCCAGTGCCTCGACGACGAAGAGTCGTGTCGAGCGCGTAAGGCAGGCTCGCCGTCACCACCACTGGCCTTCCCATAGTGGGCAACTCGCTCCGCCCAGACGCACCAGACACACCTCCTACGGTGCTTCAGAGGTCGTAGACCGATGTCGTAGACCACCCATCAGTAACACGGATAGTAACGCGCCGATCTACCAACGCGAATCAGGGACCCTTTACGGGCCCCTGACCTGCACTTGTTTGGAGCGGACGACGGGATTCGAACCCGCGACCCTCACCTTGGCAAGGTGATGCTCTACCACTGAGCCACGTCCGCGTGCCGCCGAATCTTACCAAGCCTCTCGCAGGTTCTCACTCACCGCCGGCCTGGCTTGAGCGGGACTGGCCTGGCCTCCTGGTCACGAGAGCTCCTGATCGGCGTCGGCTCGGCGCCGCGGCCGGACGATGGCCAGGAGCTCGTCGAGGCTCTCGACGATCATCCTCGGAAGGGCCGCGATGTCGGGCACGGTCTCCCTGCAGCCGCTGAGCCCGAAGCACGCAGTGCCGCAGTAGCTCATCACTGTCATGTTGAGCCCTGCGCCGTCGATGACCGGCCCGAGGGGATACATCCCGACTACACGCGCTCCGGCCAGGAACAAAGGAAACCGAGGTCCGGGGATATTCGAGATCGTGACATTGAACATCGGCCGTACGCGATCGAACACCCGCGTCGAGGAGATCAGGCGGGCCGCACGGCCGATGAGAGCGGGAAACGTGAACTCAGTCCAGTCGGTCAGTACGTCCATCCCGATCAGAGACTCCTGAGCCTTCGCCTCAGCCATCGCGGCGGAGATCACACGCAAGCGCTCGACCGGATCAGCAATGTCGGTCGCGAGCGAGGTGAGCATGGCCGAGAGCCGATTCCCGCCGCTCAGCCTCTCCTCGTCGGCTCTCACCGACATCGGCACGAAGCCGACGAGCGGCTCTTCGGGAAGCTCGTCCTGGGCAAGCAGATACCGTCTTAGTGCACCAGCGCAAAGTGCCAGCACGACATCGTTGACGGTGCATTTGAAATGGTCCTTGACGGCCTTCAGGTCATCGAGCGCCACCTCGCCGAAGGCGACGCGTCTGTGGGAGGTGATCGCCTGGTTGAACGACGTCCTCGGTGCGCTGAAAGGCGACGGAGGAGGCGGGACTCCCGAGTCGCGGTTGTGCTCTGAGACGAGCAGCGCAGCCTCCGCCCAACGCCCTGCCGCTCTCACCGCTTTGACAGGGTTGGAGGCGAGTTGTGCCCACGTAGAAACCAGGAGGTCGATCTCGTTGGGAACGCGCTCGGGCCGCCAGTCGTCCTCGTCGTCGAGCTCAGGCGGGTCTGGCTCCGGGTCGAGCCAGGAAGCGGTGAGCTCGGCCCCCGAGATTCCGTCGATCGCCGCGTGGTGCATCTTCACAACGATTGCCTGGAGGCCTCCTTCGAGGCCTTCCACAAGGCATATCTCCCACAAGGGACGCTGCCGGTCCAGAGGTTGCCCAACCATCTGACCCACGAACTCCTCGAGCTCCGACTGACCACCGGGCGACGGCAGGCAGCCCCGGCGGACGTGGTAATCGAGGTCGAATTCCGGATCCTCGATCCACACCGGGTGCGCGAGGCGAAACGGCATCTCGACAAGACGACGCCGGAACGGCGCCGCGCAATGCAGGCGCCGCGCCACCATGACTCGCACTTTGGCGAAGGAGAAGCCCGCTGGCGCAGTCGCCGGGTCGAGCAGGAACACCCCGGTCAGGTGCATGTGGTTGGTGGGCGTCTCTATGTAGACGAACATGGAATCGACCCCGCTCAGCCGTTGCACCACACCTCGCTCTTCTCGTCCGAGAACCGGTTCAACTGTCGCCCTCCTGGCCGCAGAGTTGGCGGCGCCCCGGTGTTCCGAGCCGACCGCGAGCCTTCACCGGCCGCTGTGACCGAGACCTCCCGCGCCGCGTTCGCTCGTTCCGAGGTGATCCACCGCCACGAAACGAGCCTCCTCCACCCGACAGATCACCAGCTGGGCGATCCGATCTCCGCGGTGGACCTCGTAAGGCGCGGTGGGATCCGTGTTCACAAGTATGACCGCGACTTCGCCGCGGTAGCCAGGGTCGATCAAGCCCGGCGCGTTCAGGCACGCGACCCCGTGCCGGGCAGCAAGCCCGCTCCGCGCCAGCACGAGGCCGGCATAGCCCTCGGGGATCCCGAGCGCTATCCCGGTGGCGATCGTGGCACGCCCACCACCCGGGGCGAGCACCGTGCCGACTCTGGCGACCAGGTCGCAACCCGCGTCACCGAGCCGCGCGTAGCTCGGGACCGGAAGGTCCACGTCGAGTCTGACCAGTGAAATCTCGAGCATGACAGCGCACCGTAGTGGAGCAGACCCGGTTCCAGGTACGATGCGGCTCGGTGCTCGCCTGGATGGATCTCGAGATGACCGGACTCGACCCAGCACGCAACGTCATTGTCGAGATCGCCACGATCGTCACCGACGACGAGCTGAACATCGTCGCAGAAGGTCCCGACCTCGTCATCGGTGCGACGCCTGAGCAGCTCGCGGACATGGAAGACGTCGTGCGCAGGATGCACACGACAAGTGGGCTGCTCACCGCGATCGGAAGATCCACCCTGACGGTGGACTATGCCGCCGCGGCCACGCTCGAGTTCGTCAAGTCACACGTCCCCGCGCCGGGCACAGTTCCGTTGTGCGGGAATTCGATCGCGATGGACCGTCGTTTCCTGAGGCACTACATGCCGGCCCTCGACGAGTACTTCCACTACCGCACAATCGACGTCTCCACCGTGAAGGAGCTCTGCAAGCGCTGGTATCACGACCTGTACGCGGCGCGACCCCAGAAGATGACCACGCACCGAGCGCTCGATGACATCCGCGAGAGCGTCGCCGAGCTCGTCTACTACCGCGACCACCTCTTACGCACGCCGGCGGAGGTGCAAGCGCTCGTCGCGGTCGCGGGTGCAGGCGCGAGCACCGGGACCGAAGCATCCTCAGCCGGAGAGCCGTCCTAGCCCGCTGCGGGGCGGCATGCGCTCGCACCTGCGACCGGCGCCACCGACTACTCAGTGTTGTCGACCACCTCCCCGTCGATGCAACCATTGGCGTCGCGCTCGGCTGCCGGGAAGATAGCCGGCAGCGCAGCCGAGGCGAGGACGGCTTCGAAACCTCTACATTCGCTCTCGTGGGCGCCCCTTCGGGTTTCATGATCCCCGACCTCCCGCCAGGCGTCGCGCCACGGCGGTCGGCCCGCGGGCAGACCGAGGACGCTCCGGTTCGTGCGCTCGGCCGGCGGGCTCGCGAACGGGTCCGGCGACCTCAAGATCGCGGCGATGGACGAGACCTGGTCCGGACCCCGTTTCCCTGTTGTCTCGAACCGGCCGGAGCGCGCCGGGCCCGGTTCTGAGCGCTAGGCCTCCGCCATGAGCGATCACCACGGGACAGCTGTGCGGGTACTTCGTGTGTTCACCGACGAGAGCGGCCGCCACGGCAACGCACTCGGGGTGATCGACGGTGCGCTGGTCGGCCAGGACGACCGACAACGCGTCGCGCGCGAGCTCGGGTTCAGCGAGACGATATTCATCGACGACTACGCGACCGGCGAGCTACGTATCTTCACGCCGGCTGCCGAGCTCCCGCTCGCTGGCCATCCGCTCGTCGGCGCCGCCTGGCTCCTCCTGGGCGAGCCCGGCGCCCCAACAATGCTCGAGCTGCGGCCTCCGGGCGGCCTGGTGCGCTCTTGGGCCGATGCGAACGACAGAACATGGATCGAGGCGCCACTCGGCACCTTGCCGGACTGGACGCTCGTCCGGCTGGGCTCGCCGGCCGCGATTGAAGGCCTCGCCGGGCCCCTGCATCCCGACCACGATCACGTCGTGTACTGGGCCTTCATCGAGACCACGGTCCTGCGGGTGCGCTGCTTCGCACCCCGTCTTGGGATCGTCGAGGACGAAGCAACCGGTTCGGCGGCTCTCCTGCTCACGACACTGCTCCGACAGTCGATCGAGATCCGCCAGGGCAACGGCTCTGTGTTGTTCGCACGCCCGGTTGACGCCGGCCGGGCGGCCGTTGGTGGCTCGGTCGTCGAAGACGAGCCGCTCCACCTCGTGACACAGTCACTGGTTGACTGACGACAGCCAAACTGCCTGTTTATGAATTGTTAACGGTTCGCGCCGGGAAATTTACGCCCTGTTGATACGGCCCGCAGGATGCTGGCCGCATGGCTGATTTCCTCGCAGTGCTGGGCACGGTCGCTTTCGTGCTCGTCTTCTTCGGTTTCATCTGGGCACTGGACAGAATATGAACGCCGTCCAGGTCGTGCTGCTCATCGTCTCGGTGCTGACGTTCATCTACGTCGGCATCGCCATGTTCAAACCGGAGTGGTTCTGATGCAGTTCTTCTGGACGATCGTCGCCCTCGTTGTGGTGCTGGGCCTCGCGTGGCGCTTCCTCGGCTCGTACATGGCCTCTGTCTTCGAGGGCCGCGTGCACTGGCTCGGGTTCATCGAGCGGCCCGTCTACTGGGCTCTCGGCACCAGCCCCGAACAGGAACAGAGTTGGAAGCGTTACGCCGGCTCCCTGATCGTGTTCTCCGCGGTGTCGATCCTGCTCACCTACTTGCTCATCCGGATCCAGGGGTCGCTTCCCCTCAACCCACAGCACCTCGGGGCCGTGTCTCCCGCGTTGTCGTGGAACACAGCAACCTCGTTCGTGACGAACACGAACTGGCAGAACTATGACGGCGAGTCGACGATGTCGTACCTGTCGCAGATGGCCGCTCTCACCGTTCAGCAATTCGTGAGCATGGCTGTCGGGGTCGCGGTGGCCATCGCCCTCGTGCGCGGCTTCTCACGCCGCAGCTCTCGTACGATCGGGAACTTCTGGGTGGACATCACGCGCTGCATGCTCTACATCGAGCTGCCCATCGCCTTCGTCTTCGGGCTCATCTTCGTCGCGCAGGGCGCGGCGCAGACCCTTAGCGGCCCAGTGCACATCCACGACGTCTTGAACAACATGACCCAGGTCATCGCCGTCGGCCCCGTGGGTTTCATGGAGGCCATCAAGCAGCTCGGCACCAACGGTGGCGGCTTCTTCAACGCAAACGGCGCGGACCCCTTCGAGAACCCGACCGGGCTCACCAACTTCCTCTCGTTCTGCTTGCTGCTGAGCGTCGGCTTCGCGCTCACCTACACCTTCGGCAAGATGGTGGGGAGCATCCGCCAGGGCGTCGCCCTGCTGGCCGCCATGCTTATTCTCTTCGGCGCCTGGGTTGGCTTCGGTTCCTACGCTGAGCACGTCGGAAACCCCGCCGTTGCCGCCGCCGGCATCAAGAGCCAGCCAACAGGCAACATGGAGGGCAAGGAGGTCCGCTTCGGCGATACCCAGTCGGCCCTCTACGACATCGCGTCGACGCAGACCTCGACCGGCAGCGTCGACGGGTCCAACGACTCCTACACCGCAATGGGGGGATTCGCGCTCCTGACGGGCATGATGCTCGGCGAGGTCACCCCCGGAGGAACCGGCAGCGGCCTGTACACGATCCTCCTTTACGCCATCCTCGCCGTGTTCATCGGTGGGTTGATGATCGGGCGAACACCGGAGTACATACGCAAGAAGATTCAAGCCAAAGAAGTGAAGCTGGCCGGACTCGGGTCGCTCGTGATGCCGATGATCGTGCTCATCCTCACCGGGATCGCCGTCTCGGTCGCCGAGGGCCGGGCAGGGCCGCTCAATCACGGACC
>Ga0181538_10005809_pt1 | contig 10909 bp, 10 predicted proteins | sample PEATcosm2014_Bin_40_FD_119773 | JGI IMG/M metagenome (GOLD analysis project Ga0181538, IMG submission 119773) | Peatland microbial communities from MTU Mesocosm Facility, Houghton, MI, USA - PEATcosm2014_Bin23_30_metaG | ecosystem: Environmental > Terrestrial > Soil > Wetlands > Peat | place...
CGAGCACGATCTTGTTGGCGAGAAAGTCGCGCCAGGGAGAGGGCGGATTCGGCGCGTTGGGCAGCACTTCCGCCAGGTGCCACGCGGCCGTGAAGATGGCGCGCTCGCGCAGCGGGACGCGCGTGCCATCAGTCAGCGGGTCGTAGCTGGCTTTGGTGCCGTTGTGCGATGCGGCGGAGGAGGCGGTCCAATCCAGCAGCGCGTTCACGAAAAGGCCTTCCTGGGAGAAGTAATAAGCGGCGCCGGTGTAATAGGGCGTCACAAGCTGGCGGCGCCGGACCACCGGGCCCCAGGCCCCAATGTTGAGCGCGGTGACCAGGGGTTGGTCGCACGAAACTGACAGCGTGAGGCTCTTGCCCACCATCTGTCCGGTGATGCGCACGGTGGCCGAGGTCGAGCCGAGACTAAAGGTTCGCCACAATGTGTAGCCCAGGTTCGTTTGGACCCACCCGCTGGCCACGGGGGAAGCGGCCTGGCTCCAGGAGAGGGCGGCCGAGTTGGCCAGCGGCACGACGACGGGAGTGTCGCCCGTCATCTGCGCCTTGAGCTGGAGCGCGCCGAAAAGACCGTCGTTGGCCGATTGCGGCGCGGTCCATTGATACTCGAGTGTGCCATCGGGGCCGGTGTAAGAGAAGTGAGCGACGCTGTTCGACAGGCTAACGGTCGAGCTGCCGGCAAACCCGCCGGCGGGCGCCACGTCCGCGGTCAGCCCGGACCAAACGTTGGAGAGCGCCAGGGAGGGAGGCGGAGGACGGCTGAGAATCGCCGGGGTGTAACCCTCGAGCACCAACTGGCGGTTGCCCCAGAGAGAGTAATCGAATGAGGCGTCGTTGTTGGGGCCGGGGTCCACCTCGAAGCGCACCGTCAGGTTGGTCCCGCGCAGAGCGGTGAAGTCGAACTCGAACTGCCGCCACACGTCGTTGGTCTGATGATAGTCAAACAGCTTGGCGCCGTTCGCGTAAAGGCGGAAAGTGACCCCGTCAGAGTTGGTGACGTTCTGGGACCGCATCGCCGTTGCGCCCTGAAGCAGTATGCGCGTCGCCTGGGCAGGCAGGCTGAAGACAAATTGCTGGTAAGTGATGCCGGTCCCGTTGCGCCAGGGGCAATGCAGGAGGAACGCCCGTTCGCCGTTCTGAGTGCCAAAAGGCTCGCAAGCGATCCCCGTGCGGTCCTCAAAGAAGCCGGACCAACCGAGCGGAAACGCCTGCTCGGGCTGGCCGCGATACGCGTAGCCGACCGCATAAACGCCTAGGTCGTCGAGATTCATCACGGCCAGGTCGGGGGTGACGCTCGGCTGCGCGCTGGCGATGGCAAGGAAGGCGGCTGAACTAAAGGCAAGCAACGCCGAGCGGATGTACTTCATGCTATGCCGAGCATGCCGGTTCAACCGCGCGACGTCAATGATCCTCGCCGGGACATGATCCTCGCCGGGACCACACCGTAGCCTCGCCGTAGTACCCTGCTTTGGAAGCAGGGTACTACGGTGGGGCTACGGCGAGACTCCGGCGGGGCCCGCACGCGCTGGAGGGGCGCTGAGCAAGGGCATCGAGGGCGGCCTGATTACAGATATCTGGCAGGCGCATCACAGAGGTTTCAGCGCATCTTATTGGCACCCAAGCACTTCCGAACAAAGAACAACCACCATCCGATATCCACCATCCAAATCCGATGACCTGATGCGAAGCCACTGCGAGGAGCCGTTTGCGCAAGCGAAACGGAGTGACATTCGCTCGTGCAGACGGCTCCCCGCAAGGTGGCTTCCGAGGTTAAGCATTGACGGTTTCATGCGGCCAGCAGCCCGCGGCTGCGTTGGAGGACTTGCTCCTGCCGCTCCGCACGGAGCAAAGCGGTCTCGGCCTTCTCTTCGAACAGAACCGGAAAGAAGAGAATCGGGTACCGCGTAACCCACGCCAGGGCAGCGGCTTCGTTGGCTGCGCGGCGCAATTGGCCGCCGACCTCCGGGTCGCCGAGCGCTTCCAAGCGCTCTGAGAGCAGCCGGGCTTTGAGCCGTTCGAGTTCGTTCTCCTGCCTCGCGCGGAACGGCGCGGGCGGGACGGGCTTCACCTCGAATCCCGTTTCCGGGCCGAACCTGGTCGGCACCGATCTGTAGTTTGCATTCACGTTCTTACCTTTCTCTAGCGCCGCTTTCCCGGGCGGCATGGTTCAATAAAAAACCCGCGATTGACTGGCAATCGCGGGTTAGGGGAAATCAATTCTCTACGTTACCAGTTCCCTCCCGCGATGCAGGTGCAACGATGCCACTGGGACATCTGTCCCTTGACTCGCTGGCTATCCAGGCAAATTGTGAACGTATTTCTCATCCGCTAACGCGCTAATAGAACACCATGGAGGGGGAGTTGTCAACAGGAACCCACAAGATCCCACGTGTTCGCCGTGCTTTGGGTAGTAAGGGCACCCCCTTAACCCATTGTCAGAAGGCAGGTTACTCATCGGAAACCTGCGGGTAGCTGGATGAACTCACACGGAAACTTGTCGTGGGAACGGGGGATGCTACTATTGAAACGTAATGAGCACGAGCGACAAGCCGCTGAAGATGGTCACCTGCAGCGGGTGCGATGCCAAGGTCTTCATCCCTGGGGATTTAGCCCCCCTGTCCACCGAGCCCTGCAAGAGATGCGGCTATCCGATCATGATGCCGATGCAGTTGCGGCAGTTTGAGTTGCGCAGCAAGATCGCCTCGGGCGGGCATGGGAAAGTATATCGCGCCTTTGACACCGTGCTCGAGCGCCTGGTGGCGGTCAAGCTGATGCGGAAAGAGCTCGAGAACGACCCGGTGGCGCTGGAGGCCTTCTACCGGGAAGCGCGCGCCTGCGCCTCGCTCAACCACACCAACATCATCCACATCTACTCGTTCGACGAGTTCGAGTCGCAGCGGTACCTGGTGATGGAGCTGGCGGATCGTGGAAGTCTCGATACGCGCATCGAGAAGCAGACGCGCCTCGGGGAGCTTGAAGTCCTGGATATCGGGTACAAGGTCGCCTCTGCCCTCGACATGGCGCTCAAACACAATCTGCTCCACCGCGACATCAAGCCGGGCAATATTCTCTTCAACGCCGACGGTGAGCCGAAGCTAGTGGATTTTGGCCTGGCCCGAAACGTGGACGCTGAACAAGACTTCGGGTCGGTGACGGAAGGGACGCCCTACTACGTCGCTCCGGAGAAGATCAAGCGGGAGCGTGAGACTTTCCTTTCTGACATGTACAGCCTCGGTTGCACGCTTTACCACGCGCTGACCGGCCATGTGCCGTTCGAAGCGCCCAGCGTCGAGGAGTTGGTGGCGGCGCACGTGCATACGGCGCTGACCCCGCCTAACCTGGTTATCCCTGAGATTACCCAGCCCACCAGCGACGCGCTGGTGAAGGTAATGGCGAAGAACCCGGCCGACCGCTTCTTAAGCTACGACGAGTTCCGGATGGCGCTTGAGGCGGCGCGCAGCCAGTTGCTCGTCCAGCAAGTTACCCAAGCCGCGCAGGGCAACCAGGGCGCCAAGAGCAAAACAAGCTGGTGGCGGCGCTGAAGCTCCCCCGTCAAGGCGCAGCGGACGGTTCCTGCTCCGGCGTTGGAGCGACTTACTTTTCTTTCTTCTTCGAGCCGCCCTTGTCGTCCGCCTTGGCCCCAAAACGCACCGTGGTTGCGGCCATCTTCCCGTCCTCGGTCGGCTTGACGTAACCAGAGACTGGCTCTCCGACTACGCCGTCTTCCAGCGTGGCTGGCTTGCCGTCCTTGGTGATCTTAGTCGCAGAAGTGATCTGGTAAACAGACTCCCCCACCTTGATAGTCTTGGCGATCTTGTCCACCGCCGCCAGTTTACCATGGAAAGGATGCGCCGCTTTTGACTTCGTGGCGGCGTCCTTCTTGGTCACAGCAGCCTTCTTAGTCGCGGTGGGATTATTTGTGGTCTGAGCCAGAAGCTGCGCTGGCGAGCCGGCGAGGGCGGCGGCCAGAAGACCCAAAGCCCCGAGTTTCAGTAGAGATGTCATGATAGTTGTTTACGTGTTCAGTTGTCGGATAAGACGCCCCAGTGCTACCAAATCGCCTCCGCCAGGCAAGCGCGACTTATTCACATTCGCCGATCTACCAGCCTCCCTCCGCCAATAACGCCGTCACGTTCTTCGCCAGATCAGCCGCCAGCAGCGGCAGCGCCTGGCGCTCCGCGCTCGTCAAATCGGTCGTCACGCGGATTAGAGTCGTGCCCGTGACCGGCTGATCGAGAATCAACTTGCCGCTGCTGCGGTCGCGCGCGGTCACCTGCGCTCTTAGCTCCAGACGATAGTCCAGCACCGTCAGGATGTCGCTCGACGAGAAGCTGACCTCCTGACGCAGATAGCGGGTAACTGAACCGCTGACCACGATGTCGCCATCATTGTGGGAAGCGAGCTGGTAGGTGCCATCGCGCTGCAACTCATTGCGCAGTTGGGAAGTGACCGCGTCCCCCAGCCGCGGCTCCAGCGTCTTGTTTTCGAACGGGTTGACCTGCACCGACTTCTCGCGCGCGCCCAGGCCGTTGACCGGCCCGAGCTTGTAGCCCGCGCAGCCGGTCCCCACGAGCGCGACCAGACAGACCAACAGCCACTCCTGATGCCTCATGCTATTTCCCCGTCTCTGGGACCCGCTTCTTGAGCTGGTCGAGGCGTCGCAGGGCTTCGGGCGCATACGGCGAATTGGGATCTTGACTCTGCACCTCGTTGTAGTATTTCCGCGCGCCCTCCCACTTCTTGCGCTTCTCGTAGAACTGGGCGATGGCGAAGTTGCCGCGCGCCTGAGCATCCTTGAGCAAGGCGATGATCTGCTGTGCCTCCGTCACCCGCGTGTCGTTTGGGTAGAGCGCCATGAACTCGGTGAATTTGGCGATGGCCTGCCCGGCGGTGCCCTGATCGCGGTCCGGGGTTTGCGCCTGTTTCCGGTAAGCCAGGCCGGCCCGATAGATCGCCTCGGAGGCCACCTTCGGCTGGTCGTGATAACGATCCGCCGCGAGATCGTAAGCCTGGACGGCGGCGCTATAATCGGGGGTTCTAAAGCCGAGCGACGTTTGCTTCTCCCAGGCCGTGCCGATGTTTAGTTGCGCCTGCGGTGCGACATCGCTGTAGGGCCCCGTCTTCACGATGTCCTTGTACATGCCAGCGGTGCGTTCCATTGACCGGTAGAGAGGAATGGTTCCCCACAGCTTGAAGCGCTTGCCCGCGAGAAACAGATTGGCAATCTCGAACTGCCGCCGCCGAATCTCGCCGAAGTTGGCAATCTTCGGCTGCTTCTCCAGGAGCTTCTGGTACTCCTTGAAGGCCTTTTCCGCCTCGCCTTTGGCCTCGTAACTGCGGGCAACGAGGTATTGCGCCTGCGGGGCGTAATCCGCCAGCGGCCAGAGTGACACCACGCGGCGCGCAGCCTTGAGCGCAAGGCTGTAGTCTTTCCGGTCAAACGCGGCTTGGGCGACTTCCAGTTGCTCCTTGGCCCGCGGACGCTGCCATCCGCCACCGCCCCCGACCGGCTCGTAGGTCCAGCCCTCGCCGGGCCGATAAACCAACGGCGCCGGCGATCTAACCGGGAAGGCCAGGAGAAACACCGCAATCAGCGCCAGGCGAATTAACCGGCAATGCATGGAGAAAGGGTAATGAGCGACGCCAAGCCAGTCAAGGCGGACTAACGAACAGACAGCTACGACTCCCGAATTAGCCCCGATAGACGATCATCACGCCGAAGTCTGTCATCAGCTTCTGCGAGCCGATGTCCAGGTGCGTGTAGGTGAGGGTCGTGATGCTGATCACGTTGGCCTCGCCGGTCTTGATCAGGAAGTTGGACACCACCTCGTCAAACTTGTCGTGGCCCACCTCGATACAGTCGGTGTGCTTGATCGTCTTGACATGGATCTTCTTGTCCGCGCCTTTCGCCGTGACCTCGAGCGGGACCAGCGGCTTCTCGATCAAGCTCTCCGTGGGCGTGGTGCGGACCGGCACGCGCAGATGCATTTCCACTTTCGCGGCTGCTGAAGAGGCAATAGCGTTGACGGGATGCACCTCGAGGCGCGCCCCGCCGGGAGCGAGGTCCACGCCGGGACGGTTGACTACCGACTCCGCCTTCGGGATGACAATGGCCTCGCCACACGATGGGCAGTTGATTTCGGTGCCGGCCCCTGTGCTATCTACCGCCAGCTCCTGCTCGCACTTCGGACAATTAAATATTACATCCATAGGCGTCCTATTGTTTTCCGACTGCAGCGCGATGATAGCGGGTTCCGCCGCCCCTGACCAGCTAAAAATTACTCGAAAGCTTTCTCGAGTTGCTTGATCCGCGGCCAGACCGGTGAGGACTGCGGCGTGCGCTCCTTCACGGTCGCAAATACGCGCCTGGCTTCCGCCGTGTCCTCCCGGGCAACGGCCACGCAGTAATCCAGCTCAATCCACGCCTTGCGCGGGTCCTCGACGCTCTGGCTGTGGGTCTTCAGCCAGTTCTTCAACCCCGCCGCACCCTGCTTCCGCGCGGCCTGCAGCGACCCCTCAAGCTGATACGCCAGGCCCGGCAGTTGGTCCCCTATCACCATCGCCGCCGCCTCCTGCTTCTGCTTGGTTTCATCCTCGTTCTTCACCTTGTCCCAGTAAAGGAACAGTTCCCATCCGCCCCACACCACCACAATAATAATGAACGCTGCAATTATTTTAGTCATGATTCCTCAATCCGCTCGATGCGCGCGCCCAGTTGCCGCAGCTTGCCATCAATGTTCTCGTAGCCGCGGTCAATGTGATAAACGCGGTTGACCTGCGTGGTGCCGCGCGCCGCCAGTCCGGCGATTACCAGCGCCGCCGACGCCCGCAAATCACTGGCCATGACGGGGGCCCCGCTCAACGGCTTGCCACCCTTCACAATCGCACTCGGCCCCTCGATTTCAATATCCGCCCCCAGCCGCGTCAGCTCGCTGACGTGCATGAAACGCGACTCAAAGATCCGCTCGGTGATGATGCTGATGCCCGGCGTCAGCGTCATCAACGCCATCATTTGCGCCTGCACATCGGTGGGGAAACCCGAATAGGGCAACGTCGTGATGTCCACCGGCTTCAAGCGGCCGTTGCGGCGGACGGTGATGTCCGCGCCGCGCCGTTCGATGGCTGCGCCCGCGTCCTTCAGCTTGTCCAGCACTGCACGCAGGTGATCCGCGCGCGCTCCGCGCAGCGTGACTTCGCCGTTCGTCGCCACGGCGGCAATCGCATACGTGGCCGCCTCGATCCGGTCGGGAATCACCTCGTGCTCCGCGCCGTGCAATTCCTTTACGCCAGTGATGGTCACGGTAGGGCTGCCGGCGCCCGAGATCTGCGCGCCCATCTCATTGAGGAAATTCGCCAGGTCCACCACTTCCGGCTCGCAAGCCGCGCTCTCGATCACCGTCACCCCTTCTGCCAGCGTGGCCGCCATCATCACGTTCGCGGTGCCGAGCACCGTCGGGCCTGCGCGTCCGCCCAGAAACAACGCCGACCCGACCAGCCGCTTGGCGGCGGCCTGAACGTAGCCGGCTTCGATGGTCACCTTTGCGCCCAGCGCCTCGAATCCTTTCAAGTGCAGGTTGATCGGCCGCGCGCCAATCACGCACCCACCCGGCAGCGACACCGCGGCCTTCTTCAACCGGCCCAGCAGCGGTCCCATCACGCAGATCGAGCCCCGCATTTTCCGGATCAAATCGTAATCCCCCGTCCCCTTGACCTTCCGGGCCTGGATGTGGACGCTGTCGCCCTCGAAGCGCACCTGCGCCCCGAGCCAGGTGAGGATCTGGCCCATGAACTTCACGTCGCTCAGGTTCGGCACGCGCCGGATCACGCAGGGTTCACCGGTCAGCAACGTGGCCGCCATGATCGGCAGCACGGCGTTCTTCGACCCGCTGATGGCTACTGCCCCGTGCAACGGCACCGAGCCTTTAATTAACAGACTGTCCATGGAAATTCAGCAACATTCATCAATCACTCGCTACCCATCACCGTGGTTGCGTCCCCGCCGCGCCCGGTTCATCCGCGGTCGTGTTCGCTCGCCGCGCAACCATGATTCTCGGGCGGTGACTGTAGTCCTCCTCCACCGCTTCCACAATCCACAATTGCTGCTGAAAAATCTCGCGCAGGCCCTCTGCCTGGCCGTCGCCAAACTCCAGCATGACCCGCCCGTGCGGTTTGAGGAACGACGCGCACTCCACCGCCAGGCGCCGCCCGTAATCCAGGCCATCTACGCCGCCGTCCAGCGCCCGGTGAGGATCATAATCCCGCACCTCAGCTTGCAGCAACGCGATCTCCCCGCTCGGGATGTAAGGCGGGTTGCTGATGATCAGATCAAACTGCGCACCCTCCGGCGCGGCCGCAAACCCGTCTCCTTGCAGGAACCGGATGCGCTCCGCCACGCCGTGACGCGCCGCGTTCTGTCGTGCCAGCGCCAGCGCCTCTGGGGAAATATCAATGGCATAGACCTCGACAGCCGGACACTTGCTCGCCAGCGCAATCGCCAGACAGCCGCTGCCCGTGCCAAAGTCCAGGACGGTTGAGGGTTGAGGGTTGAGGGTTGAGAGTTGGTTGACGAACGTCCAGCCGCGCTCGGCCAGCACCTCCGTCTCTGGTCGCGGGATGAGCACATCCCGGCTCACCGCTATTTCGAAACCGCAGAACGACGTGGCGCCGACGATATGCTGTAACGGCTCACGCTGGCCCCGGCGCTTGATGAGTTCGCGAAGGCCATCGACCTCCGCCGGCGTGAGCACTCGCTCGAACTCGAGATACAGCCGCATGCGGGCCTGCTTGAGCAAGTGCGCCAGCAGCAGCTCCGTTTGCAGCCGCGGCGAATCCACCCCCTTTTTGGCCAGAAACTCCGTGCTGCGTTGAATCGCTTCAATAACCGTCACGCCGACAAGGCTACGCGCTGCACGCCGCCTTCAAAGCCTAAAAGAGCTGGCCAAGCCTCTCACATCCAAACCAGCGCAAAATTGCTCGTCTCGGAATAACAGCCTGGTAATGAGCGCCTTACACGCAATAATGGCTCCGCGACCTTCGATGGTCCACCCCGTTCCCGCGCATTCCCTCCGTTTGCCCCCGGCTTGCGGGTCGCATGGGGATGTCTTTGGGTGGCCTTGTGTCATTGGATGTTGGATGTTCGATGTTCGATGTTGGATGTTCAGGTGCCTCGGGGTGGGGAGTCATCCATCATCCATCATCCTTCATCCTTCATCATTCTTCCTTCGCCCTCGAGCGCCCGGCCGATCTTTCCGGGATGCGTGCTTTTCACGATTCCGCCCCCGTTTCGCTCCATGTCCGATAGGGGTTGGATAGATGTTGGTTAGGTGTCGGCTAGGTGTCGGATAGCTGTCGGATAGCTGTCGGATAGCGGATGGCTAGGTGTACGCTAGGGATGAGATAGGTACTCAATAGCGATTCTGCCGCCGCAAGCCGCCCGGACCCGCCCGATCCGCACCGTCCGCCCATAGCGGATGTTGGATGTTCGATGTTGGATGATCGATGTTGGATGTTTGGACTTTAGACCTCAACCCTCAACTTTCAGCACTCAACCCGCATCCGGCGGGAGCGGCTCAATCCCCAGCCATCCCCTGTTCTAATCGCTTCGTTTCCTGGGCCTTCTAACCGGAATTAACGTATTGACAAAAGCCGCCGACGGATTCATCATTCTCGCATGAGGTCATCGAATCTCGATGAGCTGCCCGTTTGGCTGGGGACTTCGGGCCAAACATGCTGTTATCCCTCTTCACGTGCCGTGAAACCATTCGATCCCAAGAACACTTACGGAGATGAATACCCCGCTTCAGTCATATGCCACGGCATACGCATGACACTACGCCGGGAGAGCCGATTCTCACGCAGCTACTATTCAGACGAGCACGAGACCGGCTGTGAGGAATCCCGCTTCAATGATGGCTCAGCGTCCATAACGGCGTTGGAACTTGAACAGGACTGGGACAATTGGACGGAGAACATGCGCACGGATTTCTGCCACTCCTGTGGCCTCTTGGAACTGCAGGCCGATTTTCCTGAGATGCTTCGCTTCATCATGGAGCATGGCGGACCAGAGCAGTGGGCTGGTATCTCTTCGAGCATTGTACGGCCGCTTCCGCGCGACGAGGCGTTCGATACGCTCGTTCGGGCTTTGCATAACGCGGAGCTTGGCCCCACGACCGCTAACATTGCCCAGGCGATTGCCCACACGAAGCACCCGGATGCAGAGGTTACGCTTCGAAGGCACTTGGCGGCACTGTGGGAGCACCCTGCGCTGTGGGATGGCGCCGATTTCATGAATTGGGTCGCCTATGCTGCGATGACGTGCATCGCGCATCTCATCGAGTTGGGCGCACCACCTTCTGATTTCGCCGAGCAGGTGCGGCGGCTTTCGGAGCAGGGTTGTTTGCGCAACCGCGAGTCTTGTCGCAAGCGGTTATCCAAACACTATTCATGGCTGAAAGGAGAGAGATGACGATGACTTGGGATACCTTTTCGGTGGAGCGAATGGCGGCGGGCGGAGAGCCTTCCCGAATTCGGACGTCTTGTGCCCGCCGCCATCGCTCACCTTGGCGAGATGACCGAAGCACGACACAAGCCTAGCAATTCCAGGTGGTCGAGAATTCACCGTATGAAAAGGCGCATCACGTTTGGATCGTTCACGATGTTCGCCGTCGCCCTTCTGCTGTTCATTGCGTCAGCGCCATATGCAAAAGATTATGTTGAGACCCGAAGGTGCGGAAGACAATTGGCGATCATTAATCAGGCAGCTCGGGTCTGGGCAGGTGCCCACAACGGCCGCTTGCCCAGCGGCTTTATCCTCATGTCGAACGAGCTGGTTAGCCCGCGTCTCCTCCTTTGTCCCGGCGACAAATCACGCGAGCCAGCCGATAATTGGCAGGCATTGACCTCTGCGAACAGCA
>Ga0181538_10005810_pt1 | contig 10908 bp, 7 predicted proteins | sample PEATcosm2014_Bin_40_FD_119773 | JGI IMG/M metagenome (GOLD analysis project Ga0181538, IMG submission 119773) | Peatland microbial communities from MTU Mesocosm Facility, Houghton, MI, USA - PEATcosm2014_Bin23_30_metaG | ecosystem: Environmental > Terrestrial > Soil > Wetlands > Peat | place...
CCCAGGACACGGTGGGGGCCGCGGGCTACGTCGCGGGTATCGCCTACACCGGCGGCCGCTGGTGGTTCTGGCCGGTCAGCCTGGTGATCAAGTGGCCTGCGGTCAGCCTGCTGCTGCTCGTGGCCGGCGTCATCGCCTGCGGTCGCCTGCCGCGGGGCGTGCGCGGCCGACTAGCGGGGGGAGTCGCCCTTCCCGCCGTTCTGCTCACTGTCTTCACGCTGATGATGCCCAGGGACTTCGGCCTGCGTTATCTGCTCCCGGTGATCGCCTTGTGGGCCGCGATGGCCGGGGCTCTGCTGCCCGCGATCACAGCCTTCCGCCCGCGGCCGCGCTATCTGGCCCGGGCCGCGGTGGCTGGGTTGCTCGCCCTCGCGATACTGGCCACGGCCTGGTCGTTTCCGCGCTCGCTGGCCTGGACTACCCGGCCGTTCCGGCCTGCTTACACGGCGGTGACGGACTCCAACGTCGACTGGGGACAGGGGCTGTATGCGCTGAGTGCGTGGAGCGCCAGGCATCATCCCTTGATTATGTACTTCGGCCCGGACGGCATCACGACGGCCGCCATTCCCGGCGCCCGCTCCTGGCCCGCTACGGCTCCGGCCGGGATCTCCGGCTGGGTCGCGGTGTCGGTCACCGCGCTCAATAGTCACAGCCGCTCGTCGCTGGCTTGGCTCCGCAGGTGGTGCCCGGTCGGTGTGCTCGACGACTCGATCCTGCTCTACCACTTCCGCCGGCCGCCGCCGCCGGCTTCCCCGCAGGCGGCTCCGGCCCAGCCGCCTCCGCAATGCCCCGGGACCTGGAGTTCGGTGCGCTAGATCGGCCGCCCGCTCGGCCGCCGTGGCCGCAGGATCTGCCCGAAGTTCCCCCCAGGCCCATGAGCCCCACCATGTCTGCCCTGGTCATAGAGCTGTCGGGCGCCGGACTTAGCTACCTACGGTAGTCATGCACGTCCACGTTTTCCCTGGTGAACAGAGATGTCAGCTCTTCCGGGGGAACTACGGTTTAGTTCCTCGCGAGCCTGATCGTCGCCGGGCTGGCCGTCGCCGGGCTGGCCGTCACGTTGCCGGTCGTCGGCGGTCTGATCCGCCACCATGACCACCGCGGGGCGGGGACGGAACGCCGCCACGTGCGGGACCACCAGGTACATCATCACGGCCCAGGTCGCGGCAGCGAGGATGATGCCGCCGGTCACGTCGACCACGTAGTGCTGGCCGAGGAAGACGACGCTGAACCACACCGCCAGGCACCACGGCACCATCACCAGCGCCGTCCGCCGGCTGACCTGCCAGAGCGCCAGCGCGCCCAGCGTCGGGTAAGCCGCGTGGAGCGAGGGGAACGCCGCCACCGGGTCCGCGTCCAGCCGCTGGAAGTAGGGGCTGATCGCACTGGGCAGCGTGCCGTGCACCAGGTCATGCACCCCGGGCAGCAGCCCCAGGTTGTGCGCGTACCACGGCGGCGCGGTGGGCAGCAGCAAGAAGAAGATGAAGGCGGCGAACGACATGGCCAGCAGCGCCACGGTGAAACGCAGGAACTGCGTACGGTCGAGCAGCCACAGCACCAACCCCACGGCGATGGGGAAGAGGAAGTGGCAGAAGTAGATGACGGTGCACGCGATCACCAGCCAGTGCAGCCCGCCGAAGTGCCGCTGCAGCACTTCGCTGGGATCCCGGCCGGCGAACAGTTCCCGCTCGATATGCACAATCGACCCGACCTGGGGCCTGATACCGAGCTTCGGCGCAACCCCCGACAGCGCCTCATAGCCGAGGAACAGCGCCACGAACGGCACCCAGTCCCGCAAGAAGGCGAACGCCCGCCCGCTCAGCAACGCCACCGGCACCAGGATCAGCAGTAGGTAGTCCGGCGATACCGAGATCCCCCGCCAGATCATCACCCCAGACACCAAGACGAGGTACGCCACCGACACCGCCACCAGGGGGCCGGGTCGGCGCGCGCGATGCAACAGAGCGTGAATCGAGGACATCTGCCTGGCTTCCATGTGTTTACGTTAGGGTAACGAACGTGAAGCAGAGTTTTCCTATTGAATTAGTCGATAATTCAGGCGGAGTTCTTGCGCTAGCGGTATTTAGCGTTGATGAACAGCTCCTGGTTCCCGGGTCGCGGCTGCCCCCTGTAGCTGCGGTTGCCCGGAAGCCGAGGTAGCTGCGGTAGCCCGGAAGCCCAGGTAGCTGCGGTAGCCCGGAAGCGCTGACGGAAGGGGCACGGCTCGCGGTAGCCACCGTTACCGATCCGGGCCAACGATGCGGGCTGGCCGGCCCTCCTGGGGCGTGAAATCGCATCAAGTGTCACCGCTGTCCCCAACGCCTGGTTCCGGTGTGAACGAGCGACCCTACCATGCCCCCAGGCAGGCGACGTGAAGATGACCAAGAACCCGCGTGTCGCGCTGGCGGACGACACGGGTCCTCGGGCGGGTTCCGTGCCTTCCTTCCCCGGTACGCTCCCGCCCGGCCACCGCCGGCCCGTTCGGTATTAATAAAAACTTTGTGTTTCGTGATGAAGTTGCAGGCCAGCACATATTCCGTTATGGGTGAAGTCACGTCAGAGTGTCTGCATGACGAATACGCAGCCGCGTTTGGGCGGTATCGAGGTCCGCTCGATTGACTACGTACCGTTGAATGAACGGCACGGCCGGATCTGGCATCTCGGCCCGCTGTGGTTCATGTCCAACGCGCAAATCGCCACGCTGGCGGTCGGCCTGATCAGCATCAGCGAGGGCGCCTCGCTGTTCTGGTCGGTGCTGGCCATTGTGCTCGGCATCCTGGTCGGCACGCTATTCATGGCGTTTCACTCCGCGCAGGGGCCGCAACTCGGCCTGCCGCAGATGATCCAGTCCCGGCCGCAGTTCGGCTACGTCGGGGCGCTGCTGGTCTGGCTTTTCGCCTACGTCCAGTACGCGGGCTTCAACGTCTTCAACACGATCCTCGGCGGCGAGGCGATGAGCACCACCGCCCACGGCAGCACCAAGCTGTGGGTCGTCATCGTGACCGTGGCCGCGTTCGTGGTCGCGGTCGTCGGCTACGACCTCATCCACCGCGCCGAGCAATGGCTGACGTACCTGATGATCGTCATCTTCGGCATCTTCACGATCACGCTGTTCTTCATCCACTACCCAGCGGGCACGTTCGCGGTCGGCACCTTCAAGGCCAGCCCGTTCTTCGGCCAGTTCGGCGTGGTGGCCGGCTACCAGATCAGCTGGGCCATCTACGTCTCGGACTACTCGCGGTATATGCCGCCCAACGTGGGCGTGCGCAGCACCTTCAACTGGACCTACTGGGGCTCTGCGTTTGGCGGCGCCTGGATGATGATCCTGGGTGCCGTGCTGGCCGCGTGGGCGGGCAAGAACTTCGACGGCACCGGCATCGCCGAGCTCAACGCGGTCGGCGACCACGTCTTCGACGGCTTCGGCGCGGTCGTGCTGATCGTGGCCGCGATCGGCCTGGCGTCGGTCACCGCTTTGAACATGTACGGGGGCTCGCTGACGCTCATCAGCGCGGTGGACTCGTTCCGGAAGGTGCGCCCGACGCTCGCCATCCGCGTCATCACCGTCGGGCTGACGGCGGCGCTGTCGCTTATCGGCGCGCTCGCCGCGTCCAAGCACTTCCTCAGCAACTTCAACAACTTCCTGCTGCTGATCCTGTACTTGTTCATCCCGTGGACCGCGGTCAACCTGGTCGACTACTACATCGTGCGGCGCGGGCACTACGCCATCGCCGAGATCTTCAACCCGCACGGCATGTACGGCCGGTGGGGGTGGCGCGGGATCCTGGCGTACCTCGTCGGATTCGCCGCCATGACGCCGTTCTTCAACGTCGGCACGCTGTACGAGGGCCCCGCGGCCAAGGCGCTCGGCGGCGCGGACATCTCGTTCTTCATCGGGCTGCCGGTGGCCGCGATTCTCTATTACGTCTTCTCCCGGTCGATCGACGTGGCGGCGGAGACCCGGGTGGCCCAGGCCGAAATGGACGAACTCGAGGCCGCCGCGGCCGAGCACGAACTGCCCTGACCGTTGTCCGCCGGCCCCCGCCGGGGGCCCCCGCCTGGAGTCGCCCGGGGATGGGCGCGGTGAAGCCTGGCCCCGCCCCGGGGCGCCCCGGGGCGGGCCGGTTAGCCGCGCCCGGTGTCGTCGTCGTCCACCGCGTACGCGCCCAGGCGGCGGCGCCGGGACCGGCGCCGGTACCCCTTGATGGGATGAAGGAGCGACCGGAAGAAGTCGATGTCGATGCCGAGCTGGCTGATCGGAATGCCCAGGGCACGCTGCGGCTCGCTGCCCTGCCGATCGCGCTGGCTGGCGGGCCCGATGCGGTTCCGCGGTATGCCGAGCACCCGGTTGGGTTCCTCTTCGTTGCGGGTCACCGGGATCATCTCGATTCCGAACGGGCCAATGCGGGGTCTCACCCGGCCGACCGGCCGGTAGGCGCCAGGCGTGAACTCAGGGACTCCCTGACGCGACGTTGCCCGGTGCCGTGGTAATCCTCGCTCCCCAATAGCCACTTTTGACCCGTGCGCACCACCTGTCAAGGCAAGACCAGCTCCCGGCCGGGCCCGGCCGGTATCGTTTCTTTACGTTCGGCGCCGCGGTTGCTATTTCACGATCCCTTCACCGTTACCGCGCATCCTGAGGCAGCTGACCGGAAACAAGCGCCGTTCGCGCGCCGCGGGCAGCTCGTCAAGCTCGTAGAAATACGTGAGCGTAGATTGACGCCGGCGCACGGCACGTAGTTAAGCTGACGAATTGGCGCCCCGGACCCTGGTGGCTCGGCCGCCCTACCGCGGCGGCTTGTCCACCTCTTCCCAGATACAGATGAGCTTCCTGTTCCCAGGGACAGATGAGCTTCCTGCCGACGTTAGAAGCCGGAATGGGCGATCTCGATCGCACAAGGCTGATGCGCCGCAACGTGGCGGCTGCACTGCGGTGCGCAGCGACCTCACCAACTCTGTGCCTGCGAAGGGGATGACCATGCCCGAGGACTCGCGTCAGGTCTGGGGCCCTTGCCCGGAGCGGTGGGCGGATCGGATTGCGATCGTCGTGCTGCCGGAACATTTCGGCCTGCCCAACGTGGACCAGATCCGCGAGCAACTGCTGTCCGCGCTCAACCGCGGCGCCCTGGTCCTGATCGCGGACCTGAGCGCGACGGTCTCATGTGATCATGTGGGCAGCGACGCCCTGGCCCGCGTCTACCAGCGAGCGGTGTCCAGCGGCACCGAACTGCGGCTGGTGGTCACCAGCGATTTCGTGCGGCGGATGCTCACCGTCAGCGGCGTCGACCGCCTGGTGTCCCATTACCCGTCGCTGGAGTCGGCCCTCGCCGCCAGTGCGGTGCCGGTCAGCGCCCGGACGGCGGGAACGGCCGAGGCCCGCCGGCCAGGCGGCCCGCACGCCGCGGGCCTGCCACACGGCGTGACCGGTGGGCGGCCGGACCGTTCCGGGGCGGACCCCGACGTCGGCGTCGAGGTCGCGCTGCTGGACCGGGACGGCGTGATCGTGTCCGTCAACCCGGCTTGGCAGGCGTTCGCGCAGGCCAACGGGGGTAACCCCGAACGGGCGGGCCCGGGCGTGTCGTACCTGGATGCCTGCGCCAGCGCGCCCGGCGACCCCGTGGCCGATGAGGTCGCCGCGGCCATCCGCCGGGCGCTGGCCGGTCAGCTGCCGGGCCCGCTCACGATCGGGGTGCCCTGTCACAGCCCCCGCACGGCCCGCTGGTTTGACATGCTGATCTCGGCCCGGCAGGACGACGCGGGACAGCATCTGGGGGCGACGGTGAGCCTGTCGCTGGCCAAATCAGAGTCGTGGGCCTCGCTGGCCGACGCCGGAAGCGTTTCGCCCGCCGCCATCGCGGCCAGCGCGGCCGCTGCACGCTGTACGGACCTGGTGAGCGTGATGACGCACCGGCTGCTCGGCGTGGGCCTGCTCCTGCAGACGGCCGAGGGTCTCGCGGAGGGGCCGCTGGCGGGCCGGCTCTCGCAGGCGGTCGCCGAAGTCGACGCCATCATCCGCGACACCCGCACGGCGGCTTTCGAGTCGGGAATGTTCCCGGCGAGGACAGGTGGACCAAACCGGTAATCCGTCCCAGTGGCCCCGTCAGCCGAGTGGCGGGTGCACCCCCGCAGAGCCGGCCCGCCAGCACCCGCACGGGTACCTAGGCATCGTGCCTGACGAGCCGGCCGCCGACGTCATCAGCGGCAGCCGTGATCCCGATCGCCGCCCCGCGCGGTCGGAGGATCTGCTCACGGACGGCTCTGGTCGTTCGGCGTGATCGTCTGCAACGCAGGACCGCTGGTAGCCGCCGCGCTAGCCGGACCGGTCCACGCGAACGGTGCACGGGGAACAGGCACCGGCCATCATGCGCGGCTGCGGACTGCGCCTCGCTAGGCTAGGGGCCGCTATCGTCGGCGTCGTAAATGACCACTGCGACCGCCATCAATGCGCCGACGCCCCGACTCGGCCTCAGCGGCCCAGGGCTCACCCTGGCGCAGCGCTTCCGCCGCGCCGACGTCACCTTTCGCGGTCCAGGAGAGAAGCGGGCAGCTGTGACTGAACCGTCTGGTATCCGGGTGACGAGCCCGCTGGCGGCGGTTCCGCGCGGGTTCTGCGCGCGGCTGCCTGCGCCGGGGGGCTTCTGATGCCTGACGCATCCGGCGAACAGCTCCAGGAGCCGGGGCGAGCACGCCGTTACCGGCGGCTCGTGGAGGCGTTCTCCTCGCCGGACAGCTATGGCCTGGTGCTCCTTCTCATTCTCGTGACCTATGCCTTGTCGGCAGCGCTGGCGGCGTCCTGGGAGGCGTCTTTGGTGCTGGCTGTGCAGATCGCCACGGTGTGGGTCACGCTGCGGGCGTCCCGGGCACGCCGGTCGGTCCGGGCGATCGCCAACATCGCGCTTGCCGCGGCGGCCCTGGCAGCGGTCGCGAACCTCCTTTTTCATGATCAGATCCACGGCGGCATTGTTGCCGCCTGGGCCAGCTGCCTGCTGTACCTGATCGCGCCGGTTTCGATCATCCGCCACCTCGTGGTCAGGCGAACCGTCGACAGTGAGACGGTCCTGGGGGCAATCGCGGCGTACCTGATGGCCGGGATGTTCTTCGCATTCCTCTACCATGCGCTGGGACTCAGCCAAACGCAGCCGGCGTTCTTCGGGTCCCAGGGCCACGGCACGCTCTCGCAGGACCTGTTCTTCTCGTTCACCACGCTCACCACCACCGGGTACGGCAACCTTGTCCCCGCCGGGAACCCGGGCCAGACCTTCGCCGTCCTCGAGATGCTGACCGGTCAGCTGTTCCTGGTCACGGCGGTGGCCAAGGTCGTCAGTGCCTGGCGACCGGGTCAGGGGAGGGGAGGACTGCGGGGGAACTCCGGCGACGAATGACGGCGCGCACGTCTGGTCCGCAGGCCGCCGCTTCCGCTCGTCCGATGCGGGACCTGACGACGGGGGTTTGAGCTGCCCTCCTGCGCACACATTCCGCTGGTTATCCCGTCTGCGGTCGACTCGCCCGCCCAGGGGTGCGGGCCGGGACGCGGGGTTGGAGTGCCCTGCTCGCCTCGGTGGTCAGAGCCTGCTGGTGGCGGCGTACCGCCCTGTTCGCGGCCGCCTCACGCCTGGGTCGCGGACGGGTACCGCGCGGCGGCACGTGGGCCGACCGCGGCCGGTTAACCCGATAATCTCAGCGCTGAATGAGCTGGCCGCCTCATGCGCTCAGCTTCGGTCCCTCCCGCTTAGCCCGGGCTGCCAGGTCATCACCGAGATCTCGGCGTCCCGGAGATGCTGGAGGACGCGGTTCTCGCGCCCGTACCCGAGCGGACTGAAAAAGAACGTGTCGAGCGGGTACCAGATGCCCACCCATACCAGCACCCACCCCGTGGTGTCGAAGACGAGGTTGGTGTTGCCGGTAGGGCCCACCAGCCTGCTGGCAAAGATCACCATCAGGTATCCGAGCACGACGATGGGAGCGCCGACCCACAGAGACCGAAGGCCAGCCAGCCGGACCGCACGCCGCTCGCGCTCGTTGTAGCTGATGCGCTGGTCGCAGTAGCGACGCAGAGCCACGCTAAGCCGGTCACCCAGGCCCTGGTCGAGCTCCGAGGAGGGCAACGAGAGCTCGAGCCGAACCGGCGCCCGCGTCCGCTGCGAGCGGAGCAGGCTGATGCAGTACTCGACCCCGGTGAGGTAGTTGCGGTATTCGGAGAACAGGTCGGCCTGGGCCAAGACGAACATCTCCTCGGCGCGGTTGAGCCGCAGCTCGATTAGCAAACCCGTCCCGCGGCCCATCGCACAACTCTAGCCAACAGACCGGCAGGCATTGGTGAGGCTGGCCTTGGCGAAGGTCCCGCTTGCCCTGTTGCCGCTGGGGTTATGAGCCGAACGACGAAGGTCTCCGGCGTTTCGCGTGATCTGCCCGGTGCGGCATCGAGGCGTACCAGGGGACCCATGAGAGCGGGCGACGGGAAAGGGCCTACTGCCCACCACCCTGGTCCTGGTCACCACTACCGGGCCTGCGCCGACCCCCGCGCTTGCCCGCGCAGACCCGCCCCTTTGAAGCCGGGTGGTTGCTGCACATTGGCATGCGCTCTTGGCCCGGTGCCCGGCGTGTCCTTGTATGAGAGAGCTGCTTATTTTTGTATGCTCTGCACCGGAAACGTACGTTCGAATCCCCAGGGAGAAATGTGAACCTTCGTGATCTTGCGGGACAGGTTCGGTGGGAAGGTGAGGAGTGGCTACAAGGGCAGCCGGAGCCTATCCAGGCTAAGGCTGATAAGCGCCAAACCGTGTACGACCGAGTGCTTGGCGATTGCCAGGGGAAAAGCGCTGCTGAGGTTCGTGAACTGCTAGAGCATGAGTGGCGCGTTTAGACGTAGGTCGTTCCGATCCGGATCACGTTATGACTGCGGCCGTGATTTCCGCGGCATTTCGGGGAGACCCCGTATCACATGGCCCGTGGCGGAGCGAGATGATGGTCAGCGTCCGGTCCCGCACTATCCTTCCGTAGCGATAGGTGCGGCACTGGGCGCTGATCAGCGGGAGTGCCGATGGTCACGTTATTGAGCAGGGGTGTTGCTCACGTAATTGACGAGGTCCTGGCCTGGTCTTGTTTTGCTGGGCGGGCTCCTTCCTGATGTCTTGGTGACGCGCTGGCCGGGCCGCTTGTTGGGCCGGTAGCTGGGCCCGTTCATAAGGACCTGGTGGCTGTTGTTGATGAGCCGGTCCAGGAGGGATTCGGCGACGCCGCACAGGTGGAGGCATGCCGACTGGGCGTTTTCGTACCTGCAACCGTCGAGTGACCATGACTGCCCGTGCGTGAACGTGGTCGGCCGCTCGATATCGAACGCGGATCGCACATCGCGCCGCCGTGCCCTCGGATCGCGGCCGCTTCGTCCCGAACTAGCGGCGCCGCTGGGCGTTTGGCCATCGTCCCAGCTAGCTAGGTGTGCTGGCGGTCGTGCAAGCTGGCGATTGTCAGGGGCGTTGCTGTACCTCCGCGCTGTACTGTGAACCGCATTAGCAGCTGGCGGCGCAGTGGTTCGGATCGGTTCAGGCTGGACTAACGTGCTTGACCGGTCCTCCGTGTACGACGCCGCACGCCCTCTCTGAACTGCAACCCAAATTGCAACCACGGGTGCCACCGGAGCTTGGGTGTATCTACGGCTATTGGCTCTCCTCCGTACTAGCGAGAACTAGACACCGTTTCACAGTTGGAGGGACGAGAGCATGGCTAAAGAAACCGCGGAGGAAGTTGGGCGCTACGTCCTCGATGGCAGCGATGAGGACCTGAGGCGACTACTGAGTATCGCTGAGGTTGCCGGGGAGACTGCCCGGCGCGCGTTCGGCAGGGTGGGCATCTGTGCAGGGTGGACGGTCATCGACTGCGGCTGCGGCCCCATCGGCGGGCTTGCCGTACTGGCGGAGATGGTGGGTCCGGCCGGGCGTGTGATCGGCGTCGACTTCAGCGAGCCCACCATCCAGCGGGCGCGGTCGGTGGTAGCGGCGCTCGGCCTGGAGAACGTGGAGCTAGCCGTTGGCGACATCCACGACCTCGACGCCGCAACGCTGGGCGGGCCGTTCGACCTGGCATTCACGCGCTGCTTCCTGATGCATCAGGCCGACCCGGCGCGGACCCTCGGCCAGATCGCTGGCCTCCTTCGCCCCGGCGGCTGGATCGTCGCGCAAGAGCCCCTGCCCAGCCCGCCCCCGCGCTCACATCCCCAGCTGAGTGCCCTCGCCAGCTATTGGGACCTCCTGCACGAGGTGATGGACACGGCCGGTGCACCGCGCGGGAGCGTCGAGGGCCTGGAGCGAGCCGCCCGTGCCGCGGGCCTGGAGGTTGCCGACGCAAATGGTAACTTCAGGACCCTCGATCCGGAGCTGGGATTCGAACTTCACGCGGCCACCCTCGCAGCGGCCAGAGAACGCGCCGCCCAGTCGGGCATCGCGGCCGAGAAGATCGACGATCTGCTGCTGAGCCTCCGGGCCGCAAAGAGCGGGCATTACCAGTGGGTGTCATCGCCGTTCTTTCTCGACCTGGCATTGCGCAAGCCCACGGCGACTTGACGCGCACATCTTTCACTTGCTTGACGAGCCAGTCCCTGCGCTCGCCGACCGTTTCCCCATCGACGATCCGCCGCCTGGTGCTTACAAGCTGCATTTGCCCGCTGACGACGTGACAATCTGGTACACGTTCACCGTGTACGAAGGGCAAGAGGTCATCAGCATCCAGGTACGTCTCCGTTACCGCCGAGCAAGCGTCTGTGTGAGTTGCCATATGCCGACGACCACTGGACTGATACGTGAATGGTCCTCAGCTGGGCAGGCGGCAGTGGACCCTGGCCGGTGACCGTTCGGTCAGGGTCCGGCGGCGGGCTGTGTCAGGCGGCGGCGTCCAGGGTGACGCGGTGGCCGAGAG
>Ga0181538_10005813_pt1 | contig 10900 bp, 9 predicted proteins | sample PEATcosm2014_Bin_40_FD_119773 | JGI IMG/M metagenome (GOLD analysis project Ga0181538, IMG submission 119773) | Peatland microbial communities from MTU Mesocosm Facility, Houghton, MI, USA - PEATcosm2014_Bin23_30_metaG | ecosystem: Environmental > Terrestrial > Soil > Wetlands > Peat | place...
CGCTCGCGCTGCTGCTGGCCGCGTGCGGATCGAGCAGCTCAAGCGGCAGCTCGAGCTCCGCCGGCGCGAGCAGCCCGCTCAGCACGGGCGGGTACAAGAGCCCGCTGACCGTGGCGCTCACCGGTGGCAAACGCGGCGGCACGCTGCAGGTGCTCCAGGAAATCGACTTCGAACACCTCGATCCAGGGATCGCGTACTTCTCGGTCGACTACGCGGTCGTGTTCGCGACACAGCGGCCGCTGTACTCGCAGAAGCCGGACTCGACCGAACCGACCCCCGACATGGCTGAAGGCCCGCCGGAAATCAGCAACGGCGCGAAGACGGTGACCGTGCATCTCAAGGAAGGCATTCACTTCAGCCCGCCGGTCAACCGCGAAGTGACATCCGAAGATGTCGCGTACGCGATCGAGCGCGGCGCCAACCCAGACGTCGCCAACCCTTACATCCAGTCCTACTTCAAGTCGATCGAAGGGATGCCGGCGGCGACGGGCGGCCCGATCAAGGGCATCGAAACCCCGAACAAGCACGAGATCGTCTTCCACCTGACCGAACCCAAAGGCCAGATCGTGGCCGACGCGCTGGTGCTGCCGCTGACGGCTGCAGTGCCGAAGTCATACGCGGAAAAATTCGACAAGAACAAGCCGTCGAACTACGCTGCCTTCCAGGTCGCCACGGGGCCATACATGCTCAAGAACGACGCCCAGGGCAAGGTTCTCGGGATCGGCTACGTCCCCGGCAAGTCGGCGACGCTCGTGCGCAACCCCAACTGGAACCCGAAGACCGATTACCGGCCGGCGTACCTGAATGAAATCGACGTCAAGATCGGCGGCACGAGCGCCGTGCTCGGCCGCCAGGTGCTGGAAGGGACCAACGTCGTCCAGAACGAATCGACGGTGGCTCAGTCGGTCGTCAGGCTCGCGGCCGAAAAGTTCAAATCCCAGATGGAGATCTCGCCCGGCGCTGGCAGCCACTACATCGCCCTGGACAACAAGGTCGGGCCGTTCAAGAACGTCGACCTGCGCAAGGCTGTGTGGGCGGCGCTCGACAGGACCGCGATGGACAAGGCGCGCGGCGGTGAACTGGTCACCAACGTGGCGACCCACTTCATCTACCCGACGATCAACGGCTTCGAACAGGCCGGCGGCCTGAAGGGGCCGCAGGGACCGCGGTTCGACTTCAACGCGTATCCCGAAGGGAACATGAAGGTGGCCGAAAAGTACATGAAGCTCGCCGGCTACCCGAGCGGCAAGTACACGGGTAACGAAACGGTGACCATGGTGGGCGCGAGTGGAGACCCGTTCGAAGAGGACTCGCAGATCCTCGAGCAGACACTGAAGAACCTGGGCTTCACGGTGAAGTACACGGCTGTGGAAGCCTCGACGATGTTCGCGAAGTACTGCAACGTGCCCAAAGAAGAGATCACGGTGTGTCCGAGCGTCGCCTGGATCGCCGATTTCGCCGACCCGCAGACGGTGCTGAACATCACGTTCAACGGCACCACGATCACCCCCACGGGCAACGTCAACTGGAGCCAGACGAATATCCCGAAGATCAACGCGGCGATGGCGGCGGCGGAAAACGTCGTGGGCAAGGAAGCGCGCGGAAAGGCGTGGGCGAAGATCGACGAAGAACTCGTCGAAAGCGCCACGGCGATCCCGTTCGACTGGGACAAGCAGGCGAACATCGAGGGCAGCGACATCGAAGGTGTCGGCGACATCTGGAACGTCGGCGAGTGGGACTACAGCTACACGTCCCTGAAGTAGCCCCACCGGCAAGGCTGGCGGCGGCTGGCGGGCCGCGCAGGACACGGCCCGCCAGACCCACCGCCGACCAGCGGCAGAGCACCGACATGGCGCAAGACCCCGACCACCCGACTGACACCGCCACGCCGATCGGCTCCGGTCGATGATCCGCTACATCATCCGCCGCCTGCTGATCGGCGTCCTGATCCTGATCATCGTCTGTGCCCTGACGTTCGTCTTCTTTCGCATCCTGCCGACCGGGAATCCGGCACTGCTGCGGGCGGGGCGCGATCCACAGAAAAAGCTGATCCTGGAGATCGAAGGGATACTCGGCCTGAACAAACCGCTGATCGTGCAGTTCTGGGACTACATGAAGGAATTCTTCCTTCACTTCAACCTCGGCTACAGCTACTACAGCCAGGAGTCGGTCAGAAGCCTGATCGCCGAACGACTGCCGGCGACGTTGTCGCTGACGGTCGGCGCGGCGATCCTGTGGGTCCTCGGCGGGCTGAGCGTCGGGATCATCTCGGCGCTGCGCCGTCACTCGATCGTCGACCGCCTGTCGATGGGCTCGGCGCTGCTGCTGCTGTCGGTGCCCGAATTCTGGCTGGGGTTCGTGTTCCTCCTGCTGTTCGCCAACGACATCGGCAAATTCAAGATCCTCCCGGGCGCCGGCAGCTACGTCGGGCTCACGTACGACCCGTGGAAGTGGTTCACCTCGCTGATCATGCCCTGGATCGTGCTCGCGGCCGGCTCGGCGGCGATCTATGCGCGGCTGATGCGCAGCAGCCTGGGCGAGACGATGCGCGAGGACTACATCCGCACCGCGCGCGCCAAGGGACTGCGCGAGCGGGCGGTGATCCGCCAGGGCGTGCGCTCGGCGGTCAACCCGATCATCACGCTGTTCGGCCTGGAAGTGGGCGTGCTGCTGGGAGGCGCCGTGCTCGTAGAGACCGTGTTCAACATCCCGGGCATCGGCGTGGAGAACTACAAAGCGATCCAGTCCTCGGACTTCCCCGTGGTGCAGGGGACGGTCCTGCTCGCGTCCTCCTTCATCGTCCTCGCGAACATCGTCGTCGACATCGCCTACGCGTATCTCGATCCGAGAGTGCGCTATTCATGAGCGAGCCGCTGCTGCGCGTGGAGGATCTGCGCGTCGAGTTTCCGACAGAGGACGGCCTCGTGCACGCGGTCGACGGGATCACCTACCAGGTGTACAAGGGGCGCACGCTCGGGATCGTCGGCGAGTCGGGGTCGGGCAAGACCGTGTCCTCGCTGACGACGCTCGGCCTCACGCGGCGCCAGGGCGCGCGCATCTCCGGGCGCATCCTGTTCGAGGGCAAGGACCTCGTCACGCTCCCCGAAGACGAGCTGCGCGCGATCCGCGGCAACGACATCGCGATGATCTTCCAGGACCCGCTGTCCTCGCTGCATCCCCTGTACAGGGTCGGTCGCCAGCTGACGGAGGCGGTGCGCGCCCACCGCGATGTCTCCAAGGCGCAGGCGTGCGAGCGCGCGGTCGAGCTGCTCGGACTGGTGGGGATACCCGATCCGTCGCGGCGCGTCGACGCCTACCCGCACGAGTTCTCCGGCGGCATGCGCCAGCGCGCGATGATCGCGATGGCGCTCGCGAACGAGCCGAAGCTGCTGATCGCCGACGAGCCGACGACCGCGCTGGACGTGACGGTGCAGGCGCAGATCCTGGCGCTGATGGAGCGCCTGCAGCGCGAGCTGGAGATGGCGATCGTGATCATCACCCACGACCTCGGCGTGGTCGCGGAGATGGCCGACGACATCGCCGTCATGTACGCGGGCCGGATCGTCGAGACGGCGTCGGCCGCGCGCGTGTTTGCTTTCCCCGAGCACCCCTACACGTGGGGCCTGTTGAAGTCGATCCCCCGGCTCGACGCCCAGCGCGGCGAGGACCTGGTGCCGATCCCCGGCACGCCGCCGAGCCTCATCAGCCCGCCGTCCGGCTGCCACTTCCACCCGCGCTGCCCGTACGTCCAGCCCGACCACGCGCGCATCGATCCGCAGCTGCAGCCGGTGCCGGAGGAGCCCAGCCATCACGTCGCGTGCCTGCTCGAGTCAGGCGTGCGCAAACGCCTGTGGGCGCAGCTCGGCGCCGGCAGGACGCCCGAGGAGGCCCTCGTCGAGGTCGGTCTACCGGCCCCTCCGGGAGCGCCGGTATGAGCTCCACGGCGACTGCCGCGGGTCCGCTCGTGCGGGTGCGCGATCTCGTAAAGCACTTCCCGATCACCCGCGGGATCATCGTCCAGCGCAAGATCGGCGCGGTGAGGGCGGTCGACGGCGTGAGCTTCGAGCTCCAGCGCGGGGAGACGCTGGGGCTGGTCGGCGAGACCGGCTGCGGTAAGACCACCACCGCGAAGCTGATCATGCGCCTGCTCGACGCCACCGCCGGCGAGATCGACTTCGAGGGCACCGACATCACCCGTGCCGGGGGCGCCCGCCTGAAGGCGATCAGACGCGAGGTGCAGATGATCTTCCAGGACCCGTTCTCGTCGCTGAACCCGCGCAAGACGATCGGCTCGATCATCGGCGAGCCGTTCGCGATCCACGGCCTGCTGCCGGACAGGGACGAGCGCAGACGCGAGGTGCGGCGCCTGATGGAGACGGTTGGGCTGAACCCGGAGCACTACAACCGCTATCCGCACGAGTTCTCCGGCGGCCAGCGCCAGCGCATCGGCGTCGCGCGCGCGCTCGCGCTGAGCCCGAAGCTGCTGATCGCCGACGAGCCGGTCTCGGCGCTCGACGTCTCGATCCAGGCGCAGGTGCTGAATCTGCTGCGCGACCTGCAGCGCCGGCTCGGCCTGACGATCGTGTTCATCGCGCATGACCTGTCGGTCGTGCGCCACATGTGCGACCGCGTGGCGGTCATGTATCTCGGCAAGATCGTCGAGATCGGCCCGAACGAGGCCGTGTACGAGTTTCCCCGCCACCCGTACACGGGCGCGCTGCTGGCGGCGGTCCCGGTCGCCGACCCTTCGCTGCACGGGCAGGAGCGGCGACTGCTCAGCGGCGACGTGCCGAGCCCGGCGAACCCGCCGAGCGGATGCCGCTTCCACACCCGCTGCCCGAAGGCGCAGGCGCTCTGCTCGGCGCAGGAGCCCGGACTCGAGGACAAGGGCTCCGGGACGCTCGTCGCCTGCCACTACCCGCTCAGCCGCGAGGAGGTCGCGCAGATCGGCGTACGATCTGCGCGATGAGCGCGAACAGCCCGGAGATCGACCGCTCGGCGGATGCGGGGTCCGCCACGGAGGCTGTGGAGCTGCTGCAGCACCTGATCCGCTTCAACACGGTCAACCCGCCGGGCAACGAGCTGGCGGCGCAGGAGTACCTCTCCAACCATCTCTCCGAGGCGGGCTTCGAGTGCGAGCTGCTCGGCGCCGAGCCCGAGCGCCCCAACCTCGTCGCGCGGCTGCGACCTGCGGCGGCGGGCAGCGACGCGGGCGCTGCGCCCGCCGGGCCGACGCTTTGCTACCTGGGCCACGTCGACACGGTGCTCGCGAACCCCGCCGAGTGGACGCACGACCCATGGTCGGGCGACCTCGCCGACGGCTTCCTGTGGGGCAGGGGCGCACTGGACATGAAGTCGCAGGTGGCCGCGGAGATCGCGGCGGCGGCGTCGCTGGCGCGCTCGGGATGGCGCCCGGCCCGCGGCGAGCTGCTGATCGTGACGGTCGTCGACGAGGAGACCGGCGGCTCGCTGGGGGCGGAATGGATCACGCAGAGCCACGCGGACAAGGTCCGCTGCGACCTGCTCGTCAACGAGGGCGGCGGCGCGGTGTTCGAGTACAACGGCAGGCGCTGCTACGGCGTGTGCTGCGCGGAGAAGGGCGTGTTCCGCTTCAAGCTGACCACCGACGGCGTCGCCGGGCACGCGTCGATGCCGGGCATGGGCGAGAACGCGCTGCTGAAGATGGGGCCGGTGCTGGAGCGCTTCGCCGCGCGCCAGCCCTCCTACCAGCTGACGGAGGAGCCGCTGGCGTTCCTGCGCGGCCTCGGGGAGGACCCTCAGGATCCGCAGGGCGCGATCGCGCGGCTGCGCGCGGCCGACCCGCGCCTGGCGGTGATGTTCGAGCCGATGCTCGGCGTGACGTTCACGCCGACGCGGATCGTGGCCTCGGAGAAGATCAACGTGATCCCCAGCAGCGCCGAGCTGAAGGTGGACTGCCGCGTGCCCCCCGGATTGGGGGAGGCGGAGGTGCGCGCGGGCCTGGCCGAGGTGCTCGGCGACGGATCGGACTCGCACGCGTCCACGGACGGCGGCCCGTCGTGGCGCATCGAGTTCACCGAGCAGGTCGTCGGCAACCGCTCGCCGGCTGCCTCGCCGCTGATGGACGCGATCTCCGACTGGGTCGCCGGGCGGGACCCGGGCGCGGAGGTCGTGCCGGTGGTGCTCCCGGGCTTCACCGACTCGCGCCACTTCCGCCTGGCGTTTCCGGAGTGCGTCGCCTATGGCTTCTTCCCGCAGCGCCACCAGTCGATGCTGCAGAGCACGCCGCTGATCCACGGCGCGGACGAGCGCATCGACGTGCGCGATCTGGCGTTCGCGACGGAGCTGTTCACGCAGCTCGCGGTGCGCATCCTCGGTTGAGAGTTGCAGCGCTCGACAAGCGCGCGGGAAAGCCGCATAATGGGACGCCATGCCAAGGATGGTGGATTTGCTGGAGAGGATGGCCACGTGAGCGCGCAGGCAGCGACTGCGCCGCACACGCCGGGTGGGAGCACTTCGCACGCGCACACGCCGCTGGCGCACGCCGCGATGGCGCACGCCACGCTGAAGCACGCTGTCGGCCACGGCGCGATCGTGAGGACGGTGACGACGCCGATAGCGGCGCCGCACGCCTCGTTCACGCAGGAAATCCAGAACCAGGCGGTCAACTGGGAGCCGGTCATCGCGATCCTGTTCTTCACGGCGCTGATTTTCATGATGTGGCGGATGCTGAAGGTGATGCCGCGGACCAAGCCGCAGCAGATCAAGCCGTCATCCGACCAGTCGGTCACGTTCGCGGACATCGCCGGCGTCGACGAGGCGAAGGCGGAGCTGCAGGAGCTGGTGGAGTTCCTGCGCGACCCGAAATCCTTCCACGAGCTGGGGGCGAAGGTGCCGAAGGGCGTGCTCCTGCACGGACCGCCGGGCACCGGCAAGACGCTGCTGGCGAAGGCGGTGGCGAACGAGTCGGGCGCCCAGTTCTTCGCCCAGTCGGCGGCGTCGTTCGTGGAGATGTTCGCCGGCCTGGGGGCGGCGCGCATCCGCCGGCTGTTCGCGATCGCGCGCAAGCACGAACCGGCGATCATCTTCATCGACGAGCTCGACGCGGTGGGGGGACGGCGCGGAGCCGACATCTCCGGGGAGAAGGACCAGACGCTCAACCAGCTGCTGGTGGAGATGGACGGCTTCGCGTCGAGCGGGCGGGTGGTGGTGATCGCGGCGTCGAACCTGCTGGAGAAGCTCGACCCGGCGCTGCTGCGCCCGGGGCGCTTCGACCGCCAGGTGTTCGTCGTGCCGCCCGACGTCCAGGGCCGCATCGGCGTGCTCGAAGTGCACACGCGCGACAAGCCGCTGGAAGGCGTCGACCTCGGTCTGGTGGCCCAGCAGACGAGCGGGCTGGCGGGCGCGGACCTGGCGAACATCTGCAACGAGGCGGCGATCTTCGCGACCAGGCGCGGGGCGAAGGCGATCTCGATGAGGGACTTCGACTCGGCGCTCGAGCGCGTGATCGCGGGCGTGCAGTCCAAGCGCGTGCTGAACGACCACGAGAAGCGGGTGGTGGCCTACCACGAGGCGGGGCACGCGCTGTGCGGCGAGCTGCTGCCGTCGGTCGACCGCGTGCACAAGATCTCGATCGTGCCGCGCGGGCGCGCGCTCGGCTACACGCTGAACCTGCCGGCTGAGGATCGCTACCTGAAGACGCGCGAGGAGCTGCTCGACTACATGACTGTGCTGCTGGGCGGCCGCGTGGCCGAGCAGATCGTGTTCGGCGCGATCACGACGGGCGCCTCCGACGACCTCAAGCGCGTGGCCGACATCTCGCACTCGATGGTCCACGACTTCGCGATGGGCACCGCGGGCGTGGGGCGCTCGCCGGATGGCGACGTGCGCCTGTCCGAGCAAACGCTGCGGCTGCGCGACGAGGAGCGACAGGACCTGATCGAGGAGGCGCGCAGGGCCGCGCAGAAGCTGATCGCGGCGCACCGCCCGCAGCTGGAGGCGCTCGCGCGCGAACTGCTCGAGCGCGAGGTGCTGGATCGCGACGCGATCGACCGCATCATGGAGGGAGTGCCGCGGATGGAGCGCGCGCCGGGAGTGGGCCTGCGGGTGGTGGCGGCGGCCGAGCCGCACGCGCCCCCGCCGGCGCCCGCGCCGATCCGCCTGCCGGAGCCTTCCGGCGAGGACGGGCCCGGACGGCTATAGACTGCGGCTGGTGTTCAGCCGCATCGACCACATCGGCGTCGCAGTCGCGGAGATCGAGCCCGCGCTCGAGCTGTACCGCGACGGCTTCGAGCTGGCGGTCGCCCACCGCGAGGTGGTCGAGGAGCAGGGCGTGGAGGCGGTGCTGCTGGACGTCGGCGAGAACCACGTCGAGCTGCTGGCGCCGCTCGCGCCGGACACGCCGGTGGGCAAGTTCCTCGCCAGGCAGGGCCCGGGCCTGCACCACGTGGCCTACCAGGTGGACGACATCGATGCGACGCTGCAGGCGCTCAAGCAGGCGGGCATGCAGCTGATCGACGAGCAGCCGCGCACGGGCATCCGCGGCTCGCGCGTCGCGTTCATGCACCCGCGCGCGACGGCGGGCGTGCTGACCGAGATCGTGCAGCCGGCGGCCGGGGCGGGTGCTCACTGATGGCCGCCTCCAAAGCACGGCGCGTGACGCTCGGCTTCCAGGGCGGCCAGGTGCTGGCGCTGCGCGTGAGCGACAAGCAGCTGGAAGACCTCAACAACGCGCTCGGCGGCATCGGCTGGCACGAGCTGGAGAGCGAGGACGGGCCGGTGCGCGTCGATCTCGGGCAGGTCGTGTACGTCAGCGCCGACAGCGAAGAGCCGCGCGTCGGCTTCAGTTAGGGGGCCGCTGGGCGGCGCGATGCTGCGTCCTCGATCGCTCGTGTGCTGAGCACACTTCGCTCACTGCGTCCTTGCCTCGCTTGCCCATCGACCCCCTAACGCCGTGTCCTCTCGATTGCTGAACCTGGACGAGCGGCTGCTGCGCGTGGCGCGTACCCGCGGGCACACGCCGCGGGCCGAGCGCGCGGTGGCGCGCTTCTCGCGTGTGGGGGAACACGGCGCCGTCTGGCTTGCGATCGGGGCTGTGGGAGCTGCGCTCGACGAGGAGCGCCGGGCTGAGTGGGGGCGGGCGACGGCGACGGTGGCGGGCGTGTTCGCGCTGAACACGGCGATCAAGCTGGTCGTCCGCCGGCGACGGCCCCATCTCCCGGGGCTGCCGGCGCTGACGGGGACGCCGACGGCGCTGAGCTTCCCGAGCGCGCACGCTTCCACGTCGTTCGCCGGGGCGCGCCTCTACACGCAGTTGGGGTTGCCCGCAGTGCCGCTGTACGCGCTCGCCGCGAGCCTGTCGCTGTCGCGGCTGTACCTCGGGGTGCACTACCCGTCGGATGTGCTGGCGGGGGCGGGGCTGGGGACGGTGGTGGGGGTGGCGCGCAACCAATGATCGGAACAGCATTGGATACCCGAGCGCATATCGTGGTTGTATGAGCCAGGCGCTTGCGCGCGGATCGCGGCCAAGAGACGGGACGCTGTTCAGGCCACTACGCCATGATGCTTACCCGGTCTGGGTAGCGCGTCGAGCACTGCCTGGGGCAAGCGTTTGCTGGCAGCCCAAATCTCGACAGCGACGATCTCATCCGTAGTGGCGTCGTGATCGATCAAGCCCCACTCGACCTCCTCGCTGACAACGCGATCGGAGTCACCGGTGGGAAGCCACGCGATGTCGGCTTCAGGGTCGTAGTAGGCGTACATACCCCATCGAGCATAGCTTTCTCAGTCCGCCGCTTGCGCGCGCGGCGCTTGGGATGGCTGAGCCCCGTGACTCGTGCGCCATCCCTGCGAAGATGCCGCCGGTGAGCACCCGCATCGGAATCGTCGGCATGCCCAACGCGGGCAAGTCATCGCTGTTCAACGCGCTGACGAAAGCGGGCGCGGAGGCGGCGAACTACCCGTTCACGACGATCGAGCCGAACGTGGCGGTGGTGCCGGTGCGCGACGAGCGCCTGGAGGAGGTGGCGCGCACGGTGGGCGCGTCGGAGATCGTGTGGGACACGGTCGACTTCCACGACATCGCGGGGCTGGTGGCGGGGGCGCACCAGGGCGAGGGCCTGGGCAACCGCTTCCTGGCGAACATCCGCGAGACGCACGCGATCGTGCACGTGGTGCGCGCGCACAGCGACGAGAACGTGGTCCATCCGGAGGGCCGCGTGGACCCGTTGGCGGATATTGAAACGATCGAGACGGAGCTGGTGATGGCGGACCTGGAGGCCGCTGAACGCCGGGTGGAGAGGGTCGGCAAACAGGCTCGCGGGGGCGACCGCGTCGCGATCGCGGAGGAGGCGTGGCTGCGCGAGGTGATCGCGGCGCTGCAGGCGGGCCGCCCGGCGCGCACGGTGCCGGTGCCGGAGGAGGCGCCGAACGCGGCGCGCGACCTGGGCTCGCTGACGAGCAAGCCGGTGCTGTTCGTGGCGAACGTGGACGAGGGCTCGGAGGAGGTGCCGGCGGCGGTCGCAGAGCACGCGGCGGCACAGGGCGCGCGCGCGGTCGCTGTGTCCTCGCGCATCGAGTCGGAGCTGGCGGAGCTGGAGGACGAGGACGCGGCGGCGATGCGCGAGGAGCTCGGCGTCAGCGAGTCCGGCCTGCAGCGCGTGGTGCGCGAGGCGTTCGCGCTGCTGGAGCTGATCTCGTTCTTCACCGCCGGCGAGGCGACGATCGCGCAGTCGTGGCACCTGCGCCGCGGCCTCACCGCGTGGCACGCGGCTGGCGAGATCCACACGGACATCCAGAAGGGCTTCGTGCGCGCGGAAGTGATCGGCTGGCGCGAGCTGGTCGACGCGGGCGGCTACGCCGGCGCGCGCGAACGCGGGACCCTGCGCCTGGAGGGGCGGGACTACGTGATGAACGACGGGGA
>Ga0181538_10005816_pt1 | contig 10891 bp, 14 predicted proteins | sample PEATcosm2014_Bin_40_FD_119773 | JGI IMG/M metagenome (GOLD analysis project Ga0181538, IMG submission 119773) | Peatland microbial communities from MTU Mesocosm Facility, Houghton, MI, USA - PEATcosm2014_Bin23_30_metaG | ecosystem: Environmental > Terrestrial > Soil > Wetlands > Peat | place...
CCATGGCGGGCGAGATGTTGGGCCATGTCTGCGCCTTCGATCTCGTCCTGCTTGCTGCGTTCGTTGGCGACGATGACCACCTCGATCCGCCCTGCCCGTTTCAGTAGCGGCATAGCGTCGCCAATGGCGCGCGCCGCCGGACGGCCGCCGTCCCACGTCACCATGACTCGATCAAGCTTCAGCGGTGCTTTCTGGATATAGGGTACGACGATGACTGGCCGGCCGGAGTCAAATAGGGCGGCTTCGACGATCACTTCTTCGACCGCGCTTGTCTCCGGTTCACCCTGCCCGACAACGGCGAGATCGAAGCGTCGCGCGAGCCGGCCGAACTGGTTGCCGGCCCCGGCGACGCCTGCTCTAAGCGTCACGGAATCGGCTGCTATGCCGGCGCTCGCGGCGGCTTTGGCGAACCGGTCGATGGCGATCTTGGTCGCAGCGAGGTGTTCGCGTTCCTGCGTCTCGATGAAGCCCGCACGCGGTATCGGATCGTAGAGGAAGGCGATGCCGGCAAGGTGCGCATCGAAAGCCGCGGCGACGGAGACGGCATAGTCAGCGGCAGGTCCTGCCTGTTTGCCGACGCTCAGATTGACGACGATGTCTTTGATCATTAGCGGCGGCTCCTCGGTCGACGGTCCGTTAGTGGATTAACAGTATTCGATCTCACACTCAGTACTGGCCGAGTTTGAGTGGATATCTGTACCGTGTCTCTGCCGGAAATCAATTCCGGGGGGCTTTCCTGCGTGTTTATGAACCGCGCCTCCAGGCAATCGACCCGATCCCGCCCGAATCGGCTAGGGTGATTCAATGGCCTTTGAATCACGCGAGTTCGCTGTGGCAGACCGCCTTTTCCTCGGCGTCGAACGCTCGGCGACCGGACACGCTTGGCGGGACCGGCTCGACGAGCGCGGCTCCGCGCCCGCGCTGGCCATTGCGCAGCGGCACGATGCCGTCGCGGCATTTCTCGATCCGACGATCAAGCAATCGATGCCCGACCCCAACGCGCTTACCGCCATGCCGGAAGCGGCGGTGCGCATCGCCGAGGCGATCATGCGCAGCGAGACGATCGCCGTGTTCGGCGATTACGACGTCGACGGCGCGACATCCGCGGCGCCGCTCGGCAGCCAACCGGCTCACCCGCGATGAGGCCGCCGCATGGCGGCGAACTTCGCCAAGCTGGCGGAGCTGCTGCGGCGGTCAACGCGCCGCCGAGCAACAAAATGCAAATCGGTATTGAAAAATTCCGGCGTCGTCGCGGTCTATTGGTCAGTAGACGAATTTCTCGCGCACCACTTTTCCGTTCGACCACTCCTGAATGGCGACCTCGCTCATTTTGAGCGTTCCCCAGTCGGCATGATCGGCATCGATGCGGTAAACAATAAACGCCTTGTTGTCTGAAATCACGTACCCGTCACAAACGTAGGTCCGCACCACCTTAATCTTAGAAAAAAAGTCCACCTCGAAAGCGCGACAGGCTGCCTTACCAACTCGGGGCGGTTGCTCGTTTTCCTGCATGGTTACGTCGTCGGCATAGTATTGGTCGAAAGCATCCAGCGATTTGCCGCCAACGACCTTAGCTATCAAATCCTCAACTGCAGCTTTAAAACTCACCGCGTTCATCAGATTCTCCTATCGTGATCGGCTACGGAGTATCATAGTGACTTTATCCCGTGGGACAATAAGGCACCTTTTTGTGACTGCTCGATCATGAAACAACTCGTGCAAAAGCAGCCATCCCGCATGGTGCGCTCCAAATTCCGACATCCTGCACCACGTAAAGACTGGGCACAGCTGGGCGTCCCGGCCTAACGCTGCTTTTCTGATCGCATTCGGCATACAGGCTGCGAAGTTCGCCGTTCTCCCTTGAATGTGGAAGGAAGCGCCAAATGCGGAAGTCTCCGCGCACTCGTATGGACGTCCCACCAATGCGACCTCGCTAGCAGAATATTGGATTACGACGCGAACGGCCGAGCGCTCGGCTATTTCAACGATGAGCCACATCGCCGCTCGGCCACCAACCGGCTGACCCGCGACGAGGCGCGGCGGAATGGCGGCGAACTTCGCCAAGCTGCCGGAGATGTTACGGAAGTGAAAAGCTGCGCGCCGCTCAATCCGGCTTCTCACCAGCCCACCATCGAAACAGCCGCGGGCTGCCATAGACACGAGAGGGAATTTCCCAGGCAGGATATTTGCTGCTGTTGGGGTCGTCCTTCATCGGCTGAAGCAGCAGGTTTGAAACGTCCTGCTCCGTCCAATCGTGGGGAATCGCCGCTGCAAACGCCGGGCGGCCATCGTGACCCCCATTCACATAATGCACCACGCGATGATGAAGGCCGGACGGGTGCTCGTCCTCAAGGAAAAATTTTGCTTCGGTGTCGTAATGCATGCAGTACGTCGAGCCGATCTGACGCTCGGTCATTCACTTGAACCTCCGCCCCGGTCGGTCCAAACCCTCTTACCGACACCAGGCTACCCTACTGCTTTGATCGGATGCAACATCCCCAAGCCCTAGCGGAAGTAGATGGAGCGCGCTCAGAGCGACGTTGATGACCCAGCTCCGACATCGCGAACGTCGAGTGCCGGCAGCTTTTGCTGCGATGTGAGCTTGTTATAATGCTTGATGATTCGTCGCGGCTTGAGCGGCAGCCACGAAAGCGAAAAGCTGTGTGGACGATCACCTTAGCCAGTCAAAAAGGCGGCACGGGGAAGTCGACGCTTTCCATCGGCTTGGCGGTCGCCGCCGTGGAGGATGGTGAGCGGGTATGCATGTTGGAGACGGATGCCCAGGGCACCATCTTGAACTGGGGCATACGCCGAGCCAATCCCGACCCGGCCGTGGAGCGGATTACCGACCGGTTCCAGCTTGAGCGTGCCTCGCGGGTGCTCATGCGGAGGAGCTACACGCTCGCGATCATCGACACGCCCGGCAGCGACAACGATATTACAACCGCCGCCATCCGGATGGCCGATCTTTGTCTCCCGGCAAGGCCAAGCTTGGCGGACATTGAGGCAGCGTATCCGACGCTTTTGGCGATCCACAGGTTCGACAAGGCATTTGCCTTCGTGCTCAACCAAGCGCCCGTCCGCGGCCAGCGTCCGGCCCATGTCGCCACAGGCTTGAACGGGGTTGGCGTACTCGCGCTTCCCTATATCGCGCTACGCAACGATCACATGGATTCGCTGGCCGCAGGTCTTGCCGTATCGGAATTCGCGCCCGATGGCATTGCCGCGGCTGAAGTCCGCGCTCTGTGGGCTTGGTCAAAACACAAATTAGCGGGCGCCGCGCCCGCCGAGAAATCAGCGCCGGAACTGGCCCGCGCAGCTACCGCGACCAGATAGACTTGTCAGAAGCGACAATGGGTCGGACGGAGGTGGCGTTTACGCTCAAGGGTCTCGCGGCATCTCAAAGAGCGTCGATCGCGTCGCACTCAGAACTGCAGGAGAATACTGGGCTGCTCGGTCGCTGGTTCGATTTTGACAACGAGGATCGAGACGAATGTCGGCCCACAAGTTCCGCATTGGGCAGATGGTGACTTACCGGCCAGATCAGCGCGGCCCGGATGTCCTGCGCGGTGTGTACATGATAACTGCACGCCTTCCAGAGAGCGCCGACGGCCAGTTCGAATATCGGATCAGGAATTGAACGAGCAGCACGAGCGAGTGGCGAAGGAGCGCGAGCTGAGAGGCAGGTGAACGGTCGCTCGGCCCCAGACCAATGTCTGATGTTGGGGGAGGAGCAGACATCACAGATTCAAGCCGCCACGACCGCTTTTGACCCTTATGAGACTTTGGGGCCTGCCCGTCCCGCCCCGATTGCAATATGCTCATTGCGCCTTGTTCGGAAACCTCGCTGCATGACTCTCCAACGGCAGGCGGAGCGCGTTGGTCAGATAGCTCACCATTCTGTAGAAGCCCGCCAGCATCAGAACCTCGACTAACGCCATCTCACTCAGAGTCACGAGCAATTCCGCCCACAGCGCGTCGTCGATGTCCGAACCTGCATGAAGCTGATCGCAGGCGCGTATTAAGAGCCGGTCCTCGCCGGACCAGCATGGATCGTCGGCCGAGCCGTGCACAAGCGCATGCAGCATGGCGTCGTCAAACCCGCCGCGCTTAGCGAAGAATGCCACATGCACACCCCACTCATATTCCGAGCGACAAAGCGCAGTAACGCGGTCGATGACGATCTCGCGCTGCCTGAGCGTCAAATGCCCCTTGTCGAGAAGCGCCCCGTTACGGAAGCGCTCATAGAGTCGCTCGTCGCGCGCGAGGGTCGTGAATAGCAGCAGGGGTGGCATGCCTGGCGGCATGATGCGATCAAACGCGGCTTGAGCGTCCGGGGAATACGGTGGCCGTGCTGGTTCGATTCGTGCGGACATTACAGCCTCCGTTTGCTATTATTTTCATAGCATCTATCTAACGCCGGCGCTATGGAAAGTAAAGCATGAGTACTACGAAACTCGGTCGATCTGTGCGCGGCTCACGTACCGGCCGTCCAGTAATGGTATTGCTCGACCTGCTCGGACGCCGGATGGCGCTCCGTATCCTCTGGGAATTGTCACGCACTGACGCACCTTTGACCTTCCGTGCCCTCCAGTCTGCCGCGGATACAAATCCTGCTCTCCTCAATAGCCGGCTAAAGGAGTTGCGCGCGGTTGGCCTCGTCGTCCGCTGCGACGGCGGGTACGCGCTCAGCAAACAGGGTCAGTCATTGCTTTTGCTGTTGCTGCCGGTAGTCCGTTGGGCGGATCGGGAGTTCGCGCGGAAAAATTAGCGGCGGCTGCCGCTGCATGCTAGATGTCGCTTATTGGCCCTTCGCGACACTTGCCGCGATGCAGCGATATGTCCGGAGTTGAGGTCAAAGCGGACTCGAAATTGAACACTTCATTCGGTCGCTGTTGACCCAATCCGGAAGTGGAGTGTGCATTGCAGCAGTCGAGGCAATGCTGATTTATGTGCGGGTGTCGGAAAGCAATCCTCGTCCGCTGTCGCGGCCATGCAGCGAGCAAGAGGCGCTTCTGGAAAACAGACAGTATCTCACCGGTGTGGATACGCAGGGGAGATGGTCCGCTTGGGACCGACGGGGCCGTCAAGAGGCTTTCTTGAAAGCCCGGCTGACGCCGCGCGTGATCGGCTCGGCGCTTTCGCCCGCAATCTTTTGTCCGAGCGCTGACAGTTCCTTGGTCTGTTCGGTTAGCGTCTCGGCCACGCCCGTCAGTGTCGACGAGCGCATGGCGCTTGCGCCCATTGACCTTCTTTCCAGCATCGTAACCGCGCGGTCCGCCGGCCTCGGTGGTCTTGACGCTCTGGCAGTCGATGATTGCCGCCGAGGGGCTGGCGTGGCGCCCGACCCGTTCGCGATCTGCCATCACGAGCGCGTGGTTTATCCGTTCAAAGCGCCCGTCGTCGCGCCAGGCGGCAAACCAGCGGTAAATTGTCCCCCACGGCGGCAAGTCGCTCGGCAGCAGGCGCCACGGGCAGCCCGCCCGCATGACATAGAAGATGCCGTTGATGATCTCGCGCATAGGCCACTCGCGCGGCCGGCCCATCGCGCACGGCTTCGGCAAGTGCGGCGCGATCACGCGCCACTCTGCGTCGGTCAGATCGGTCTGGTATCGGGTGACGATGCGACTATGCTGCTGTCGAGTGGTTGGCGTCCACATGGCGAATCCGAGGTTGGTTCGAGGAACCCCTTGGAATCACGGCGGGGGCCATGACTCAACCCTTTCCAGAAACTACCGCTGACAAGAGCCCCGGGGACTGAACTTGGACATCGACGGTTGGCTCCGCGGGATCGGTCTGGAGCAATATGCGCAGACGTTTCGCGACAATGCGATCGATGCCGACGTACTTCGTGATCTCACCGATGAGCACCTGCGCGAGCTTGGCCTACCGCTTGGGGCGCGGCTCAAGCTGTTAAGGGCCGTTGCGGCAATCGGCACCGGTGAACAGACGCCCACTTCTCCGGCGGTCACGCCTCCCGCCGCACGCACCGACGCCGAGCGCCGGCAAGTCACGGTGATGTTCTCGGACCTTGTGGGCTCGACGGCGCTCTCCACCCGCATGGACCCCGAGGACCTGCGCGAAGTTATTTCGGCGTATCAGCAGTGCGTTGCCGAGACCGTGCGCCGCTTCGGCGGGTTTGTGGCGAAATATATAGGTGACGGCGTGCTCGTGTATTTTGGCTATCCGCAGGCCCATGAGGACGATGCCGAGCGGGCGGTACGCACTGGATTAGAGCTGATCGCGGCGGTGGCTGGGCTTAAGACGAGTGCTCCGTTGCAAACCCGTGTCGGCATAGCAACCGGGCTAGTTGTTGTCAGCGACCTCATTGGCGCCGGCGCAGCACAGGAGCAAGCGATTGTGGGCGAGACTCCGAACCTCGCGGCGCGGCTGCAGGGCATCGCCGAGCCAAACATGGTTGTCATCGCCGAGGGCACGCGAAAGCTTCTCGGCAATCTGTTCGAGTTGCAGGACCTCGGAGCCAAAAACCTCAAGGGCATCGCCGGGCCGGTGCGGGCCTGGGCAGCGCTGCGAGCGAGTTCGGCGGAAGGCCGTTTCGAGGCCCTGCACGCCGGCGGCCTGACGGAGCTGGTCGGACGAGAGGAAGAACTCGAACTGCTATTGCGGCGTTGGGCGAAGGCCAGGACCGGCAAAGGCCAGGTGGTGTTCCTGTCCGGCGAGGCAGGTATTGGCAAATCGCGGCTCACGGCCGCGCTCCTGGAACGCCTTGCCGACGAGCCGGCACACGCGCCTGCGCTACTTCTGCTCCCCGCAGCATACCGACAGCGCGCTTTATCCGATCATCAGCCAGATGGAACGTGCCTCCAGATGGAGCCACGACGACACACCGCAAGCAAGGCTCGACAAACTCGATGCGGCGCTGGCGCAGACCTCGAACTCCATCCAAGACACCGCGCTCTTTGCCGAGATGCTGTCGCTTGCGAACGATGGACGCTATCCCGTGCTCGATCTCGCCCCGCAGCAGCGCCGGCAACAAACGCTGGAGGCGCTCATTGCACAAATCGAGGCGCTAACAGGACAAAAACCGGTGTTGATGATCTTCGAGGATGCGCATTGGGCCGACCCCACCAGTCTGGAACTATTTGGTCGGGCGGTTGAACGGATCGCGACGCTTCGTTGCTGCTGATCGTGACATTCCGGCCGGAGTTCGAGGCGCCTTGGATCGGACGGCCACACGTCACCGCGCTCACCATCAATCGGCTGGCGCAACGCGACATCGAGGCCATGATCGACGGTGTCGTCGGCAACAAGCTCATCCCGGTGAGTATTCGGCAGGACATCATCGAGCGCACCGACGGCATTCCGTTGTTCGTGGAGGAAATGACGAAGGCCGTGCTGGAGGCCGAAGGCGATAGCGAAGCCCGGCGCGCCGACGCCGCAGTTCCGTCTCCGGCCCTAGCGGTCCCGGCAAGCCTGCACGCCTCGCTGATGGCGCGACTAGACCGGCTTGGTCCGGCCAAGGAGTTGGCGCAGATCGGGGCGGCGATCGGGCGGGAATTCTCCCATGCCCTGCTCGCTGCGGTGGTGCGCAAGCCAGAGACGGAGCTGGGATCGGCGCTCGACCGTCTCATTCAGTCCGGTTTGTTGTTTCGACACGGCGTGCCACCACACGCGACTTACCTGTTCAAGCATGCCCTGGTGCAGGACGCGGCCTATGGCACGCTGCTGCGCGAGCCGCGACGCGCGCTTCACGCTCGCATCGCCGAAACCATCGAGAGCCAATTCGCCGAGATCGCCGAAAATCAGCCGGAGCTGCTGGCGCGTCACTGCACCGAAGCCGGCCTGATCGAGAAGGCTGTGGGCCTGTGGGGCAAAGCAGGACGGCAATCGGTGGAGCGCTCGGCTCTGGTTGAAGCCGTCGAACAGTTCACTCGGGCGCTAGTCCAGATCGCGACCCTGCCTGGAACGCCCGCGCTGCGTCGCGAACAGATCAAGCTACAGGTCGCGCTCATAAACCCACTCTTCCACGTCAAAGGGTATGCCGCGCCAGAAACCAAGGCGGCCGTGCAGCAGGCGCGTCTGCTGATCGAACAAGCGGAGGCGCTCGGGGAACCTCCAGAAGACCCTCTTCTGTTGTTCTCGGTCCTCATCGGCTTCTGGGCCGCCGCCTATGTAGGGTTTAACGGTGACCTGTTGCGTGAGCGCGCAGCTGAGTTGCTGACACTTGCTCGGAAGCTAGGAGCGACTGGCGCGCTCCAGGTCGCGCATCGCCTTTTGGGGGTCACACTATCTTTTACCGGAGATATTGCTGAAGCCCGAGAGCATTACACTCAAGCAATTGCTCTTTACAACCCTGCCGAGTATCGTCGGCCGGACGGTCGAGTGACAGAATTGTCCTTTCGGGCGTTGACTCTCTGGTTGCTTGGCTATCCCGAAGCCGCGCAAGCGGATATTGACCTTGCGGTCAATGAAGCGCGCGAGATCGGACAAGCTGCCACCCTGATGCTGGCGCTAGGTATCACAAACTACACCCATCTTATCTGCGGGAACCACGTCGCGGCAAACGCGCTCGCGGACGAACTTCTCGCTTTGGCGGACGAAAAGGGCGCCCCGTTGCGAAAAGCGGAAGCAATCTTTCAGCGGGGTTGCGTGTTCGCCCTGACCGGCAGAGTGTCAGACGCGGTTAAAATGATTGCCTCGGGGGTCACGGCATGGCGAGCAACGGGATCAACAGTTTGGACGCCGTTGCACATGTCATTCTTGGCGAATGCTCATGCTAGGCTCGGCCAATTCGACGATGCTCGGCGCTGCATTGGCGAAGCGATGATTGCGGTAGAAACAACTAAGGAAAAGTGGTGCGAAGCCGAAGTCAATCGCGTGGCCGGGGAAATCACGCTGATGTCACCCGAGCCCGATGCAACGATAGCGCAAACGAATTTCGAGCGTGCGCTCGCGGTCGCGCGTAGGCAGCATGCGAAGTCCTGGGAACTGCGCGCGGCGATGAGCATGGCGCGGCTCTGGCGCGATCAGGGGAAGCTGGAGCAAGCTCGCGAACTGCTCGCTCCGGTCTACAGCTGGTTCACCGAAGGCTTCGACACCCTCGATCTGAAAGAAGCGGAGGCGTTGCTCAAGGCGCTCGCGGCGTAGGAAACCGCCTATTCGCAGTTTGGAGGATTTGAAATGGTCCGTCCGCTGAAGCTCTACAATCATGCTGTTGCGCCGAACCCGCGTCGGGTCCGCATCTTTGCTGCAGAAAAAGGGATCGAGCTTTCGTTGGAAGAAGTTGATATTCTGGCTGGACAAAGCCGCACGCCTGAATTTCTCGCGAAGAATTCGTCGGGCGCGGTGCCGGTACTCGAACTCGACGACGGTTCATACCTATCCGAGTCAGTTGCAATCTGCCGGTATCTGGAGGGGCTTCAACCCGAACCTAACCTCTTAGGGCGCGACTTACGCGAACAGGCGGAGATCGAGAGGTGGAACCGCCGGATTGAACTGGAACTGTTTGCTCCAATCGCGCGGACGGTTCAGAATACCAATCCGATCCTTCAAAGCCGTTTTAGGCAGTTCCCGGAATATGGCGAGGCGCAGCGAGCGGTCGTTTATCAGCGTCTCGAACGAATGGACCGGGAACTTGACGGACATGAATTCGTTGCCGCTGACCGCTTTACTATTGCCGACATCACCGCGCTGGTCGCAATAGACATCGGTGGCCGTTTAGCAGACATACAAATAGCTCCGAGGTTCGCTCATTTGACGCGCTGGCACGAGACGGTGTCAAAGCGTGCAAGCGCCAAAGCGTGAAGCGTGCGCAGGCCGTAGCGCAGTGCCCAGCGGCAAGGTTATAGAAACTCCGCACGGCGATGAGCATGGCGCGGCTTTGGCGCGATCAAGGCAAGCGGGATGAGGCCCGCGATCTGCTCGCTCCGGTCTACGGCTGGTTTACCGAAGGCTTCGACACGCTGGACTTGAAAGAAGCCAAGGCCTTGCTCGACGACCTGCACGCCTGACAAAAGTGGCCTCTTAGACTTAGATTAAACGTCGGATCAAGCCTCGTACTTGAACGAAAGTGCGACGCGGGTGCGAAATGCCGTGACCTTTCCGTTATCCACCTTCATGTCCATCTTCGTGATTTCGGCCACACGTAAATCACGCAGTGAGCCAGCTGCTGTTTCCACAGCAATGCGACCGGCGTCCTCCCACGATTTTTCGCTGACCCCGACAACATCGATAATCCGATAAACCGCATCCGATTGCTTCTTCGCCATTGGATCAATCCTTTCGAGGCTGAACTGAACTCGCGCGATCAATATCCGCACGCGACTTCATCTTAAGACTAGCTCACTTGCCCGTGTACGCGGAAGGAGGCGCGGCATTTTTTCGTGGCCAAGCTGCTGACCCGCGACGAGGCGCGGCACATGGCGGCGAACTGCGCCAAGCCGCCGGAGCTGATGCGCCGGGGCGGCTAAAGCTGCCGGGTATCAGGACGCCCGGTCAACCTCTACGACGCTATCGGGATAACGGTGGCCGGGCAGGGGGAGGCTCAAGACCAAGCCGGTGGGGCCACGTTGAGAGCGAGCGAAGGTCGGCCACGGTCTTTGCGGCCACTGGGGCGTCGCCTTTAACTTCGACCTTCATGTAATCGGGGCAGTCGAGGCATGTTCTCACCTCGTCAATGGTCTCGGGCTCGTATCGCACGATAGGTTTCCTTCCTAAGCCTGTTCGCTTCTACAGGGCGGCGACTGTCGCCGTCGAGGTCAGGTCCGCTGGCGCGCTTCGTCCAATGAAATCAATGCCGCTAACGTAACGGAGCGTTAACCCTGCATGCCGCTTATTCGGAGCAACGCCGATGCGGGCGCATCGGGGCAGGGTCCGCTGCCCGGCAGGCAGCGGAGGACGGGTCGCCGCCAACATGGGCACCATTGTAAAA
>Ga0181538_10005819_pt1 | contig 10889 bp, 7 predicted proteins | sample PEATcosm2014_Bin_40_FD_119773 | JGI IMG/M metagenome (GOLD analysis project Ga0181538, IMG submission 119773) | Peatland microbial communities from MTU Mesocosm Facility, Houghton, MI, USA - PEATcosm2014_Bin23_30_metaG | ecosystem: Environmental > Terrestrial > Soil > Wetlands > Peat | place...
ATAGAATCGGTGCTGTCAAGTCAAAAACGAATGCGAATCTGCTCGATCAGCGGGGACAGGACAAAGCAATTGCAATTTCAAAGGGTTGAAGCAGGAAGGAAAGCACGAATGCGGAATCGCTGAGCGAGGTAGTGTCACAGTTTGAACTCGTAGCGGCGAGTTTACCTCGCCAAGTGGCGGCGTAAAGCCGCCTCTACTTCAAACTAGGACACTACCCTCAACGACTCTGACGCGCCTTAATCACGATAGGCGTCCCCAGGAATCCGAAGCGCTCCCGAATGCGGTTCTCCAGGAACCTTTCAAAAGAGAAGTGCAGTTTCCCGGCGCGATTGGTAAAGGCCACGAAGACAGGCGGAGCGACCCCGCCTTGGGTTAGGTAATAAACTCGTGTGGGTTTGCTGGCGGGGGTGGGTGCCCGCTCAAAATCCAGCTCCTTCAGGAACTGGTTCATTTCAGAGGTGGCGACTCGCAACTTGCGGGCCTCTGCGACCTCTGCAATCGTCTCCAGCAAATCAGCTAACTTCTGGCGGCGCAGGGCGGAAATGAAAAGAACGGGCGCATAATCAAGGAACTTCATGCGCCGCCTTATGGCTTGATAGTAATCGTTCGCGTTCCCGTTTTTGACGGCGTCCCACTTATTGACCACGATGATAACCGAACGCCGGCTTTCGTGCGCGTATCCTCCGATGTGCGCGTCGAGGGCTGTAAGGCCCTCCGGCCCGTCGAGCATGAGCAGCGCCACGTCAGAGCGCTCCAGGTGTTTACGCGCCTGGATCACGCTCAGCTTCTCTGCCAGCAAGTTGGTCTTGCCTTTGCGGCGAATCCCTGCCGTGTCGATCAGTCGGAAGCGCCGGCCATCACGTTCGAATTCCGCATCCACGGCGTCGCGCGTAGTGCCGGGCAGCGGCGAAACGATCGATCGTTCCTGCTCGAGCAAGTTGTTCAGGAGGGTTGACTTGCCCACATTAGGCCGGCCGATGATGCCCACATTGATCGTTGTGGGACCGGTTCGTGAATCGCCCCTGGGAATCGACTCCGGCTCTTCAGGCGTCTCGCTGGAGGTTGGAAAATCTTTGGTGATGTGTTCCAGGAGATCGTCGACGCCCAGCGCGTGTTCGGCAGAAAGAGGGAAGATGTCGGGAACCCCCAGGCGGTGGAATTCCCCCGCCAGGGGCGAATGCTGGGCCAGGTCGACCTTGTTCACGGCCAGGGAAAGCGGCTTCCCGGTGCGGCGCAACAGATGCACCAGTTCTTCGTCGAGCGGGACGATACCCTGCCGCGCGTCCACCACCAGAATGAGCTGGGAAGCTTCTTCGATTGCCACCTGGGCCTGGCGCAGAATCTCACTTGCAATCAGGTCCTTTTCGAAGGGGATCATTCCCCCTGTATCCACCACTTCAAACGGTTTTCCCAGCCACACCGCGGGGGCGTAGAGCCGGTCGCGCGTCATGCCCGGCTCGTCTCCCACCAGCGCTCGCCGGTGCCCGCAAATGCGGTTGAACAACGTGGATTTACCCACGTTGGGCCGGCCGATGATCGCCACGCGAGGAAGTTGAGGCGGCACGCACAAGTCCAGAGTCGAAAGTCTAAAGTCTAAAGTGTAAAGTCTAACACACTGGCCCCAACTAACCCCACCAGGGCGCGCCCGGTAGTCTCTCAGTCTGAATTCGTAGCAGCGAGTTTACCTCGCCAAGTGGCGGCGTAAAGCCGCCGCTACTTCAAGCTGACAGACCACGCCGGCAGCCCCGTCAGACACCACGCCCGAAGGAGCGACCCTACGAAGCACAGGCCGGCAGCCAGAACGAATATGATTGTGATGATTACCCCGGGCCAGTGAATGATCGAAATAACCAGCCGCCTGTCATCCTGAGTCTTTCGCGTGTCATTCTGAGCGAAGCGAAGAATCTCCGTAGTTCACTCAGGATAAACTCCGCGAAGGATCTCTGCAGTTTCCTGTGGTTCAACGACCTGGGAAGAACTGCAGAGATCCTTCGCTTCGCTCAGGATGACACATCCCAAATTTCTTCACACGTTCATTCGCTTCGACCGACCGCAACCCGGCTGCTCAATATTCGCGTGTGGTCACGATGCCGGGTTGCGGCACAGGATATCTGCCGTTGGCATCGGCAATCAATGGGGCTGGGGAATCCATCGTGAACTTGTCCACATCCGGCGCCATTTCATGCTCGCATTGCAGCATTTCGTCCAAGGTAATTTCCAGGCCGGTATGAGCGGCCATGCGGCCCATGTTGGACACGAGGCTGGCCTCGACCCCCCGTTTGGTCTCGTTGTAGGGCTTGTCGTCCCGAACGGCGTTCACCAGATCATTCCATTCGTTTTGGTAAGGGTCGAGCTCGTCCGGTTTCACCTGGGATTCCCAGATCATGTCTGCGGCCGTCGCGGGAGTGCGATACAGGCTTGAGGGCTGGCCGCAGTCGCCGTGCTTCGAAGCCACTGCCAGCCCTTTCGAGCCATGCAGGTAGCTCGCATAGATCTCCTGGCAGCCCGCAATAGTGCGCCCGTCGAAAAAGAACTTTGTGCCATCGGAATAGGTGTATTCCACCGAGTAGGTATCGAAGTTCTGGTCTACGTAAGCGATCCCCTCAGGACTCAGCTTGTAATGGCGGCCGCCCAGGGCCTGGGCCTTCACCGGCCACTCGTTCTTCATCCAGCCCAGGTGATCGACGATGTGAATATAGAAATCGTTGAAGCAGCCGCCGCTGGCCCAGATAAAGCTGTGGAAGCGCTGTACCTGGTAGAGCAGGTCCGTGATCCCGGCAGGTTTAGGCAGCGAGGAGAAGTATCCCCCGGGCCCGTGCATCCGGTAGCCCCGCTCGAGGATAACTTGGCCGATCGCGCCATCATGGACGCGCTTGGCCAGTTCCTCGAGCGAGCGGCTATGGCGCGACATCAAGCCCACCCCGACCTTCAGATTCTTGGCCTCGGAGTCTTGCGCGAGCTTGAACATGCGTCTGCTGGTTGGGCCGTCCACGGTGACCGGCTTTTCCATGAAGACGTTGATGCCCTTCTCGATGGCGTAAGTAAAATGCACCCAGCGGAACGCCGGGGGCGTGGCGAAGATGGCGATATCTCCCGGCTTCAAACAGTCCATCGCCTTCTTGTAGGCGTCAAAGCCGATGAATTGGCGGTCCCGCGGCACATCCATTTGGCTCGCGAACTTCTGGTTCAATCTCGCGTAGGTCTGATCGAGGCGCTGCGGGAATACGTCCGCCATGGCCACGAGCTTAATCGGACCACGCTTTACCGAGAGCGCGTTCGCCGCCGCGCCGCCCCCGCGTCCGCCGCAGCCGATGAGGACTATCTGGATCATGTCGCTGCCGGCCGCGTGGACATAAGGTATGGCCACATTGGCCAAGACCGAAACGGCAGCTAGTTTGCCGGTGGTTTCAATGAATCTACGGCGGCTCGTCAAAGTTTGATTGGGAAGGTTCATGGCCATGCAATACCTCCGAAGAGTGTGGTGTTGTCCTGATTTGAAGGTGGCGCCGGCCTTCAGAGCCTGCCCTGAGCGGAGCGAAGGGTAGGCAAGGGTTGGCCTAAAGGCCAGCGCTACGAATCAAATTAGGACACCACCAAGGATGTCGCCGCCTTTTCGCCGGCTCCCAGCAGGCTTCGCGGCGCGAAACACATTCTAGCGCGAGACGCCGCTTCGTCAAGGATTAAAGTGCCTGGTCAGCATCCGCCCATTCCCCCCCTTACCTCTGTACCGTTGAATGTCCTCATCTTCGCGGCTAGAATTTAGGTTGATCGACGCAGAGGATCCGGGGACTGGCGCGGCCAGCCCGCATCACGGCAAAAGGAGGAGCAGGTGGCAGAAGACGCGGAAGGTGGCACAATTGAGAGAGAGCCTGGGCAGAGGATGATGCCGCTTCGGGACGTCATCGCTGCCCTCTCTGTCGCGATTGAAGCTAAGGACCCCTACACTTGGCGCCACTCCGCCGAGGTCTCCAACTGGGCAGCCAAAATCGCCTTACAGGTGGGATTGTCCCAGGCGGAAATCGAAGACATCAAGCTGGCGGGCATCGTCCACGATGTCGGCAAAATCCACGTTCCGGAAGATGTCCTCTCCAAGCCCTCGCCGCTCACGCTGACAGAGTTCGATCTGGTGAAAAGCCATGCGTCTTGGGGCGCGAAGATTCTAGAGCCTCTGAAAATGACTGCTCTTGAGCGGATCGTGCGTCACCACCATGAGTCCTTCGACGGGCACGGCTATCCCGACGGCTTAAAGGGAGAACAGATTCCTCTCGGCGCCCGCATCATGGCGGTAGCGGAAGCCTTCCAGTACATGGTTCGCGGCAATCACTATCGGAAGCCTCGCAGTGTCGAGGACGCCGTGGCTGAAATGTGCCGCTGCCGTGGCACGCAGTTCGATCCCGTTGCGGTCAATGCGTTGATTAAGTTGCTCGAATCCCGTGGCGGGCCGGGAGGAGAATAGGGCAGTGACCACTTGCAGCACCTAAAAGGTCTGGAGGCGAGGCCCGTATGGCCCGTGGCCGGCGCATCGGACGTTCCGCTCTTTAGCATCTCTGCGCCTCTCCGACCGAGATGTGGCGCACACATCCCGACAATCGTCGTCGGGACGTAAGCGCCGCCGGTGTACAATGGTGTACAAATAGATTTCTGTCGCAACACAATTTCCGGGGTTGTAGGATGCTGACCGGCGCGCGAGGTTCCAGGCAGGGATGCGCGTCGTCGAGCATTCAGGAGAAACTTAATGGGGACATTTTTCCGAAGCTGGGATCTTCTAGGGCGCAGTTTCGCAATCCTGAAGTCGGACAAAGAACTTCTCTGGCTGCCGGTGATGTCGGCGCTCTACTGTCTGGCGGCGACACTAATAATCTGCAGTGCAGCCGCGATCGCCGTGGTGCTTCCCGCCATGCCGCTCCATGATGTTGCCCACCAAAAAGCGCTGGGTCAACAGTTGCTGCCGTTCTTCTTTGTCTTTTACTTCGTCATGTATGGGGTTGGCATCTATTTCAATGTGGCGCTCGTCAGCATCGCGTCGGATCGACTCGCCGGCGGCCAAGCAGTCTTAAATGATGGCTTGCAGACGGCGTGGAAACGCAAGTGGAGCATCTTTCAGTGGGCGCTCCTCGCCGCGACCGTGGGCGTGCTCCTGCAATTGCTCGAGCGCCGCCTGAGTATTCTGGGCCGCATTGTTACCCAGATCACCGGCTACGTCTGGACGCTCGCCAGCTTCTTCGTCGTTCCTATTCTTGCTGCCGAGGACATGGGACCCGCCGCTGCGCTTTCCGAGTCGGCGGAAATATTCCGCAACACGTGGGGCGAAGAGATTGCGGGCAGCTTCAGCTTCGGATTGATCTCCGTGGTGCTGGCGTTGCCGGGATTGCTTCTTCCAGTGCTGGGGGCGCGGCTCGGGCAGGCAGGAATGATTGCCGGCGCCGCTTTGATGGTGATTTATTGGATGCTCCTGGCCCTTGTCTGCTCAGCCGCTCGGGGGATATTTGTCGCGGCGCTCTACCGGTACGCCACAACGCAGCAGGTCTCGGACGGGTTTCACCACAATGATCTCTCCGGCGCATGGCAGCCGAAAACGCTATGACTGGAGTTGCCAGCGCACTTGATGAGCGGTCGCGGGTGGCGCAGACGCGCCGCTCTTTGGCATGTCTCTGCCTCACCTACTCAGATGTGGCGCATACATCACGACAAAACGCGTCGTGACGTATGCGCCACCCGCGTTTCTCATGACGGGGTCCAAGTCCCGCCGTTGACTTGACCATCATGCCCACCGACCGAGTCAGGCGCGGAATCGCTGGCAAGCAGGAAGGCGGCGACCAGTCCGTCCGGCGGGATGACCTCTGTAAAGACCTCTTGTACCTCCGCCGCAGTCAGGGCCCGATTCCAAAAGCGTACTTCGCGGATTGCGCCGAGGAAGAAGCTGTTGAAATCGCGCGTGGCGATCCGCACCGGCGCGGTGCCGTGCACAGGAACGATATTTTCCTTCGACCACGGCTGTTGGTCCGCCTGTGCTCCGTTCTTGTAAATCACGGTGGCCTGCTGGCCGCCATCCGCCACGCCGACCACATTAATCCACTCGCCCACCGTCACCGGACCCGGAGAATAAGCTCCGACTCCAAGGTTGACGGTTCCTCCTGGGGGGGCCGTCGGATTAAAAACATAGAAACTGATGCGGCTGGGCCGTGCCTCGGTGGGATCGTCGTTGTACATGCGAAAGGTCCATTCCTGCTGGCCGTCCCCCCCTTTGCCCAACCAGTGAACATAGGAGTTTTCTCCCGACCCGCCGCCTTCCGAGATGGGAAAAGTGAGCGTATCGGGCCGCATCCATGCCGAGACGGTCAAACTCCCTGTGGTGGCGACACTGAAAGCCGCGTCGTCGGGGATCTCGATGTAATTAGTGTTAGTCCCGTTGAATTGAAGGACGCTCATGGATTTATCCTCCTCATCCCAATGCGCATTTGCGACTTGCGCCGCCGCGCATCGTCAAGGACAGTCTGGGCAGCCGGGAAACGGTGTTAGTCGCCGTCTCAACTCTTTCTTGAAAAGGCGAGAACGGAAATACGTCCGGTTCAATGGGCGGTAAACCATGCCGCCGGCATTCACCCGCCTTACTACTCCTGTTATGCTACACAAGCCCCTTTCCGGAAAAGGGTCCCTAACACCGTTTCTGTGGATTCTACCAAAGTGAGTTCACATTGTCACGAGCATTGCCGGAGCGCGGTTCGATTCTCAGGTAGAGGTAAAGGCCTTGACAGAATCACTGTCAATGTATATACATGTAATGTGGCAATCAACCCCACGCAAACGGTGCTTCCTTGTGCGTGTGCCAACATCCGGCGGGTGTCGCGTGTCGTGACGCAATTGTACGACCACGAGCTGCGAAAGGCCGGAATGCGCGCCACGCAGTTTACCCTCCTCCAGGCTTTGGCTCTCGCCGGCAGGATCCCGCAGGGTCGCCTGGGCGACCTCCTCGCAATGGACAGCACGACTTTGACCCGTACGCTAAGGCTGCTCGTAGGAAAGGGGTGGGTGCGCGGTCTTCCAGGTGAGGACCGGCGCCAGCGGCATTTTCAATTGACTCCCGCCGGCCACAGGCAATTCGACCGGGCCCGGCCCCACTGGGAGCGCGCTCAGCAGCGTCTTAGAAAGAGTCTGGGCAATTCCCGGTGGGAGCAGGCTGAGGCCAGCTTGGTCCATCTGATCGAGGCGGCGAAGAGCGCCTGATTTTTTTTGAACCCTAATAGATGTATATACATCTACATGAGAGAGCGGCCCCGACGGGTGGTGGCGCGGCTCGAGGAGGCGATTCATGGATGTCCGACTAATATTTGCGTTGAGTGCGCTCATGAGTTTGGTGAGTTATTCGCTCCTTGCCAAGCTCTATGTATGGCCATGGCTTCGAGCCAGGGATCGAGATCAGGCCCTGGTTTCGCTGGTGGCTCCCCATATGATCATCCGGTTCCTCGGACTTAGTTTTCTGGTTCCCGGCGTAGTCTCGCCCGCGTTGCCGGCGGCGTTCGCGGTTCCAGCCGCATGCGGCGATTTCGTCGCGGGGATCTTAGCCATCGCAGCGACGATAGTTTTGGCGAAACGCGCATCCTGGGCCATTGCGGCCGTATGGATATTCAACATTTGGGGCGCGGCTGATCTGTTATTTGCGTTTTACTCGGGGCCGCATGCCCAGATTCAACCTGGGACTCTCGGAGCGGCGTTCTACCTCCCGACGGCCATTGTGCCGTCCCTGCTCGTGACTCATTTTCTCATCTTCCGACTTCTCCTTCGAAAGGAGCGCAGCTGACCGACTCGGCGGCGGGCACGGGCAACTTCTCGAGTCACGCTTGTGGGACCGCCCGACAGCCCCGGGGACATGTTGATTCCACAAAAGCTGGCCTTGAACTCTGCTATCGAAGACCTCGTAACAATCTACCGCGCTTCCGAGGCAGAAGATTGGTTGAACCCGAATTCCGAAGTTGAATTTGGCGCTCCCAGGTCAACTCATTGAAACTGAATTGCCTGCCTTGATAACCTCGAGAACGGAACGGGAGTTTGGATTCTTCGGAAATAACCCCTCACCCGTCCCGCACCGGCTGATGACTACGCCGGCTGCGGGCCACCCTCTCCCCACAGGAGAGGGCGGTCAACGTTGATTGATTTCTGCCCTCTCCCTTGGGGAGAGGGTGGCGAGAGTTGCGAGCCAGGTGAGGGGTTTCTTCCCGCAGGGCCTCGCAACTTCGGAATTCGGGTTGAACCAAATCCGTTTTCTGCGGCTTTGAGCCCTCCCGAAGGTCGGCGGCACAAAAAGCAATGCCGCCGCCATCCATGCGTTGTCAAATCTGACTCGCTCCGTCAGGCTTAGAAGGGAGGGCGTTCCGGTTTGGCGCGGGGTTTCCGTGCGGGCTTGGGGGCAGGTTTACGCCGCTTCACTCCGAGCGCTTGTTCCAGCAGATCCTCGAGGAATTTCTTTTCTGCGTCGGTAACCGTGCGGGTAAATTTCTCCGGGCGCTCGCCGACGACGGATTGCAACCGGGCCAGCCATTCCAAAGAGGGCGCGGCGGGATGGTCCGGCAAGCGCCGGACGACTTCGAGGGCGGCGGCAAAATCCGGGACAGCCCTGAAGCACCGCAAAGCGTTCTTCAAGTCCCCGGCCTCGATGAAGCTCTTGGCAGCCCCGCGCAGGTTACCCAAGCCTTCGTAGCAGACGGCTTCCAGCTTGGGGTCGCGCCGCGTCACTTTGGCGAGCACTCTCAATGCCTCATCGAAATACTTGTCTCTGAGAAGCGCCTGGATGGCGCGCTGGCGCAAACCCTCCAAGCGCTCCGCGGCGTTGGGGACCTCCAAGGCCTCGTAAAATGCCGGGAAAAGCTGAAGAAACGCTTCGGTGTTCGATCGGTTTATCGGGGAGGAGGCTTCCAGGCCCTCGAGCCAATTCTGGCGCTGGGCGGCAACCTCCACGAGAACCCAGCTTTCAAGTTCGGATTTGTGACGGGGCAGAACCTGCGCGAGTTCTGCCAAAGCCTGGGGACGCTCGGAAAAGGAGGCGCGGTGGACGCGTCCGATGGCGCGAATCACTGCCGCGAGTCCAATCCGGCGCGCTTCGAGGGCAGCCTGCGCCGCTTCCGCGAAAAGGTCCGGATTCCCTAACTCCGCGGGCAGGCGCGTATGGCGGACGCCGAGCAAAAAGCATATCTCTGCCAGGGTGAGATGGGCGGCGTCTCGTACCGCCTGATCCGTGACGGCGGCGGGTGCGTCCAGCCTACCAAGGAGCGTCGCCGCCTGCTGGGCGCGCGACCAGGCCATTTCCGGCTTGACCTCGAGATACTGCCGGGCGTCCGCCTGGCAGCGCTGCACGCGCTCCTCCGCATCCAACTCTTCTTCCTGGAGCGTTTTGGTGATCGCGGCGGGGACGGATGAAGACACCGTGCCTTCCAGCCCGTCTCCGTTGAGAAAGGCAAGGCTCGCCGCCACCACCTCGTCCGAAGGGTTGATGTCCAGCCACACCAGCCGCTCCCAAGGGCGGCTTACCGCCACCCGCAACTGATCGATGGCCAAACGCTTGCGCAACTCGACAAGGCCGGAGTCTACCCGTGTCCGCGACCCGGTTTCCAGAATCTCGCGGATCTGGCGGCCAGGGTCAATCACGCACACCGTGTGGAAGTCCAGGCCCTTCGCCTCGGCCACCGTCAGCACTGCCGGCCGCACCGGCTCCGGAATAAACGCGGGCATTGCCTCCCCGAGCGTAATGAGCGCTACTCCCTCGCGGGCGGCGAGCAATTTGAGCAACTCCTCGAGTTCCCGGCCCGGGGCGGCGGTGCAATAGAGGACTTGGTCCGTGGCGTCGTCTTCAATTTCCGCCTGGCCGGCGCCGCGCGGCCGATCTTCCTTGAGGATAAACGAGTACAGATCCCAGATGCGGTTCACCAGTTCCGCAATCCGGCGCGGGCTGCGCAGGTTGGCGGAAAGCTTGTGCTCCGTGGGAGTCGCCATCTGGTGGTGAAGAAGATCGCTCAGCCAGGCCCATTCGAAATCGGTAGGACGCACCGTCTGGGCCTCGTCACCCGCCAGCAGCAGGGAGGCGAGCGTCTTCCGCCGCTGGAAAGCAAGCGTGCACAGCTCAATCAAAACCAGCGCCTCGATGGGGGCGAGATCCTGTACTTCATCAACCGCCATGCAGTCGAAATCGAGCGTAACGCCGTCGCCGCTGCCCTTGCGCAATCGCTCCACTGCACGCCAGGCCAACGCCAGTTCGGGGAAATAACGGTCCGCCAGCGTCTCCGATCCGCGCTCCAGGCGCGAGGCGGCTTCGAGCGCCCCCGCGACGGCCTGGGGACCGATGAATCGCGTGCGGCGCTCGCGATAGGCCTTATCCGGCACACGCGGCTGCCGCACTTCCCGAAAGCGCCCCACACTTACGGGAAGCGCCTCCCCCACCAGGTGCGCATAAATCTCTGCGTAGAGCGCCGCCAGGTTGTTTCCCCACGGCCCCAGGCTGCGCGCGTAGGGCCCGAGGTCCTGGGTAAAGCGCCGCAGCATGTCCCTCTCCGGAGTCACCGGTGCGCTCGACCCCAAAACCTGTCGCACCAACTGCGGGAACACCACCACGTCGAAATGCTTGTGCGAGGAACAGTAACGGTCAAAGTAGTCCCGCGCCAAGGCCGCCAAGTCGCGCGAGTAGGTGACGTAGAGGATGCGTTCCGCCCCGCCCGAATCGGCCGCGTGCCAGAGCGCCGTGGTCTTTCCCGAGCCGGGATGGCCCTTGAGAAGCCGCACGCGTTGCCGCGCTTGCGCAAACCGCGTTTGCGTCTGCGTCCAGGGGGCGGGCCCGTACTCCTCGCCGCGCATTTCGGCGACACTCACGGGCAAGTAATTCTCCGCCAAAGATTGAGGGAGGA
>Ga0181538_10005820_pt1 | contig 10888 bp, 11 predicted proteins | sample PEATcosm2014_Bin_40_FD_119773 | JGI IMG/M metagenome (GOLD analysis project Ga0181538, IMG submission 119773) | Peatland microbial communities from MTU Mesocosm Facility, Houghton, MI, USA - PEATcosm2014_Bin23_30_metaG | ecosystem: Environmental > Terrestrial > Soil > Wetlands > Peat | place...
CACTGTGACCGGACTCCAATGCTGCAACGAGGAAATCCACGGCCTCTTTGGTTCGTGTGTTGACTTCTTCTAATTTCATGTTTTTTCCCTTTCTGCCGTTTCCGGCTTGTTTCTTTCTTCACTAGAGCGGCAGCGGGAAGAAACAAGGCGGAACGGTGAAAGGGACAGAACGGAGGCCGAAGGAGGGTGGCAGAGCGTGAGGGAAAGCGCGGTGAGTGCCAAACGGGGTTGGGGTTAGTTTGGCGCGAAATCGGCGCAGTCCGAAACGCCCGTCCGAGCCGCGGCTAAGCGGCGTCCACCCGGAAGAGGTCGAAGTGTGGAAAAAGACGGCGTAGCCTTCCTTTTGAGCCTACGAGCCCGCGTGCTCAGTCTGTCCTTTCCAACGCCTAACCTTGGCCCGAGCGCATCCTGTGGCATGTGGATGGTGCCTTCGGGAACAAGTAAAATGGACGCTGGGAGTCGCGACATGAAACACAAGTTCACTGGCGAAATTTGCGTCTACTGCAACAAAGCGCCTTCCGAAACTAAGGATCACACGGTCGGAAGGAAATTCTTTCTGGAGGAGAGGCGCGACGGTTTGCCGCAGGTTCCGGCGTGTCGAAACTGCAACAACAAGAAGGCAGTAGCAGAATCTTATTTGATGACGGTGTTGCCGTTTGGTGCGAAGAACGCTGACGCGACTGCAATCCTATCGAAAATGGTTCCGCGACGGCTGGAGAAGAATGCGAAACTCCGCCGGAAATTGGTGCGCGGTTACGACCGCAGCGGCGGAACTTCCATTCCGTTCGATCACAGGCCGCTGATCGAGCTGTTTTCGATGATCGCCAAGGCTCTCGCCTACCAGCATTTCGACGTGCGCTTGGGTGAAGGTTTCTCTGCTACCGCTGCTGTCTTCATGGATCAGGCAATGCCGGATTTTGAGCGTTTACTCACAATCGGAAAGCCGGTTGAAGGCGACTTGGGCGAGGGCACGTTCAAATACGTGGGTACGCAGCCCGGTAAATATCCCGAGTTGACACTGTGGCGATTTGAAATCTACGGCGGCGTGGATTTCGCTGGTTCGGACATGCCGGGTGGAAGAGCCTCGCTGACTATGGCGGCGACAGGCAGCAACGAGCTAATCGGGAATCTCTTCTATGGGACGCAGATGACAGATCGAACCCCAAAAAGCGTCGGTAGGAATGATCCGTGTCCTTGCGGTTCCGGTAAGAAGCACAAGAAATGCCACGGTTCGGTCGGGAAACAGGAAGCTCGTGATCGCATGAAGGCTCAGGCGCGGATGAACAAAATTGTACCGTCCGTGTATCAGCCCTTGGCGGCTCACGGCTATGGTCCGAGCCAAGCCGATGAGATGCGACGCTACATTGACGAACTTTTCAACCAATAAAATTCAGGGCCAGGTAAAAAATCACTCGGCCTCTTATTCTGTCTAAGGCAGCTAATCTCAATGGCAAATCAGGCTGACCCTGAAGCAGAGTTTCAGAACGAACTTCGCGTCTTCGACAACGATGTTGACGAGGTCGTTCAGTGCTTCTACATCTGGCGCACCGTTCACGCCGCCGCCCGTAAGAGCCGAAGAGTCTATGATCTGTTGAACCGGAATGCGGGATTCTGGGTAGTGGCACTCGGCTCAATTCAGGCAAATTCCTTGATAGCTTTGGGAAGAATCTTTGACAACAGCCGCGACTCGCACAACATCGGACGGCTGCTCAAACTTATCGAAAAGAATCCGTCGATTTTCTCTAAAACCGCCTTGCGGAAGCGCAAGGAAAAGGATTTGGCGAATGCCCTCCACTTGGTAGACAACGTCATGAAGGACGTAAAGGAGCCCACGGCCTCAGATTTCAAATGGCTTAACGAGTTCGTTGAGAAACGCCGCAAGATCTACGGGAAGTGTTACAAGCAGATTCGCGACAAACGGTATGCGCACAAGCAGAGGATGGACATCAGTGCGTTCGTCGCGCAGACGAATACGCGGGAATTGGCGAAGCTCGTGACTGACCTGAGTAATCTCCACAGGATTCTGTGGCACTGGTATCGCAACGGCGTGAAGCCTCAGACCCTCCGTCTTCGTAAGACGGCTGGAGCAGACGTCGTGAAAATGATGCAGAAGTTCGTTAGGTCGTTGCCCTAAGGAAAGCAGAAACTGACGGTGCAAGAATTCATGTTCACCACGCTCGACGATATTCCGAACAAGAAATCCTTTGAGCACGACCTTGCAGCGCAAATGGACGCCGGGCGAGTTGTGTCCCTTATTTTCGTGGACCTGGATGGATTCAAAGAAGTGAATGACCATCATGGGCACCCGGAGGGAGACAAGTGTTTGCTGCAGGCGGCCGTTGCAATGTCGAATGCCATCGAAGGTAAGGGCCATGTGTATCGAGTTGGCGGGGACGAATTCTGCATCATCCTTCCAAATCGGACCGGCCCCGATCTGGCGGTTGACGCGGAGCACGTACGGCTTTCCATTGATGACTTGAAGCCTTTTGGGGGACTCTCCAAGGTGACGGCCAGCGTTGGCGTAGCAAGTTCATGCGCGAAACTATCCCATGCAAAGGCTCTAATTGCTGCGGCTGATGAAGCCATGTATGTGTCGAAGTGGACCACTAAGAACTGCGTCACCACGTGGCCACCTTCAGACAGCGCACGTATCCGAGCCGATCTTGCAAAGTTGAATTCCCGTGTGGATTCGTTACAGTCACAATTTGCAGCTCAAGATAAAAGAAATACGGATGAGAAGCAGCGAAGGCAAGAAATTGTGCAAGAGATTTCCAGACTCGTGCAGCAAGGGCGGGAAATTAGAGACAAAGTTGAGTACAACAACTACTCGATTCAAGAGGTGACGAGTTGGAAACAGCACGCAATCCAGTATTTGAGGGAGAAACTTGGTGAATCGTTTGCCATCCGATTTTGCACCGCAAGTCATCAAATTCCTCAATACCCGCCGAACATGGTTGCGAGTATGCGAGTCCCTTGGGCGGGACTGACAGAATGCCTGATGGCGCTGATTGATTTCATGGCCGAGCACCGAGTTTAATGTTGACGATTCACCCCGTGGGCGCGTGGTGTGGTCCAACTCTCGGGCGCATTTTCTTCCAATCGTAAATTCGGTTCGGGTCATAGAGATGGGCTTCAACTTCAAAGTCCCGCGCTCGCAACTTCTCTCCCATACTCAACAAGTGGCAGAGTCCCACTACCACTAATCCTGATTGCACGACAGTCTCAGAAATCCCCTTGGCCCACGTGCACTCCCGTGTGGAATGTAGGGTCAAGTCTTGCAAAGTATCGTATTTGCTGCTGAGCGCCGCATCCGGCGTCTTCTTCCGGTCTCCTACGCTTAGGTCTATGTTGTCCCAACGAATCTTTAGATCATCGGCCAATAATTCCACGCATGATTTTCGTGGAAGTCCGGTTGCCTCTTCCAGAATGCAATCAACGTTATGGTCCTGGATAAGCTCTCTGAGCCGCGCATCAAACGCCGAGTCCATCGGGGAATCTAGTTGGAATTGGTGTTGAGTTGCAAACAGACAAACTTTACGCATGGGTGCCCTTTCCGCCTTGGCGTGCTTTTTTCGCCCGCTGTTTCGTGTTCCAACGTGACCGCGCGGCGCGATGTGCCACGTGCCGCCTGCTGAACTCTTCCCGATGCCATCGATTTCTAGACCCCGACGTTTTTAAGGATCGGTAGTCACTCCCGCGCCGTCCAGTAGAGTTCGCAGATTCGAACCTATATTCTGCGCCAGGTCTTTGAGCGTTACGTTTCGTAGCGTCGCGAGCGCTTCGACTGTCTCCTTCACGTCGATCGGGGCTGTTGGCCTGCTTCCAACCTGCGTAAACGGTGCGTCGGTTTCGGTGAGCAGGCGATCGGATGGGAGGGCGGCAACGAGGTCACGACCTCTATCATTTCGAAGCATCGCGCAATTGATCGAAAAATAACAGCCAAGATCAACAGCGCGGCGGGCCTCTGATTTGGAGCCTGTGAACCAGTGAAGGACGACCTGACCCCTACGAGCGAGTTGTGACTCGATCAGGTCGAGAGCCATCGTTGCCGTGCGGACGCTATGAACAGTCAGAATCTTGCCGCCTGCTTCGGCGCATTTTTGCAAAACCCGAGTGAATATCTGTTTCTGCAAGTCGAGAGAGCGGAAGTAACGAGGACCAGCGTCCAGTCCGACTTCGCCGACGTAGCGCGCCTGGGGCAGATACTCTTCCCACACGGCAATTTCAGCTGAACGCTCGGCAACGAGTTGAGGGTGAAGCCCCAGGGCGGCCCGGACATGGCGCGTTCCGTGGGTGAGTTCATGATTGCGCGGCCAGGCCTTCGGCGTAGTCGTCACCGTTAGCGTGTAGACACCGGCCTCCTCAGCCTCTCGCACGGCGGAAACCGGGTCCGGGAACAGATCGAGATGACAGTGAAAATCTACGAGAGCGGGCTTCATGGGAGACTAGCTCGGGGTGGCACGGACGCCTGCGAGCAATTTGGCAAGCTCGGCGAGCCCACGCTTGTAAACACCGGCAAGTGCCGCGAGGCGAGCTGGGGACTCGTCTGACAATGGTCCCGGCTTATGAATATAGAGTGCCGCTAGTTTTGGTTTCTGCCGGAGCTTCTCAATCGCGTATTGGAAGGAGCGTATCTGCTGCCCGTGCGCTTCGCGGGTATCGAGTTCACCAGCCGTGAGGTCCGACAAGGCGTATTTGGTGCTGTCCCCCGTGCTGAGAAGAGCGGCGCGGCGAATCAAACAGGGCAAGCAGAACCCGCAGTGGCCGGTGCCCAAGCCGAGCCATCGACCCTTCGTCGGTGACGCGCACGAGAGTGACTTGGGGGCGAGCTTCGCGAGCAAGGTCGGATTTTTGCAGCCGGCCGCCATTTCCCCCTTGGTCTTGTCCCAATAGGGGTTCTCGATTTGACCCGAGATCCCAAGGACGCCCAGCAGTTCATTCCATCTCGCGATATAAAAAGGATGGGTCGTCCGGGTGCTGAATGCGCCCAGGCGCAGAGGATCGAGCGGAACATTCAGCGCTATGAGGCCGTTCTCGGGTGCCCTGAGGACGAAGGTTCCGTCAAGACCTGTGCCCGCAAAGACCCCCGCCGCACAAAACAGGAATGATCTTCCCCGCGTCGTCTTCTCGGGTTCGACTCCCTTGACACCCCAGTTGCGAAAATCCATCCAGATTCGCAAACGAGAAAAGTTCTGTTGCAGATAATTCTTCTTCAATGCTTCGAAGAGCGTGTTCTGCGCATCACTGGTGGCACCGTCTCCGGCGTGACTAATCAGAAGAGGAGTCTTTCCCTCTTCCAGCGAGTCGACCGCGCCGATCAGGCTATCAAGGCCTCCTGAAAATAGAGCGAGACTGTCGAAGGCTGGCGGTATCAATTGCGGCGGCTTGTCGTGAACCGCTTTCTCAAATCCGGCCGCCCGCGGCCTGAACCCGACTGTCCACCGGTCGCCCGTCAGGAAATTGAGGAGACGCTGAAGCAGCGGTATCGCAGCGTTCCATCGCGCAGGATCGCTCACGGGAACCACGAGTCGAATCTCCCTTGTCCAGTCGTCCTGTGATTCTGTGGATCGCGAAATTCGCGTATCGGCGGCTTGAACTTGTGCCGCAAGCACCAGAAGATCAAGCCCGATTTCGGAAGGAAAGACCCCGATCTTTGACAAATCGTCTAGGGAAGCGCCTATGTCGTGTTCAAGGCGACTCTTGGAAACGACGAACTCCAGTCGCGTTGACACCTCTCCCTCAGCAGTTGGAATAACCGCTCGATCAGAATTGCCGAAACGTCCGATGATAAGGTGGCGCCTCATGGTGTTTCCGCTTCCGCTTCGGCCATGGTCTGCATGATCGCATAAGCCTGCTCATAAACACGGGTAACGAATCCGAAAACCCGTTCAGGTGTGAGAGCCTGCATGCCTGCCCGCGCCTGAGTCATTGAATCAGACACGCTGCGACGAACAAAGTCCAGAAGCTGCCGCTGGATCGATGCCGCCTGTGCCGCATCAGACGGGAGAGTGATGGCCTTCATCCCGATGTCGTTGCACAGGCGCGTCTCGATGGCATGCGTAGCGTAGAGTTCAAAAATGGTCTGCATCTGGTCAGCCGTGAGGCTGTCAAAGTCGGAGATCCCGGTTTCCGCCAAATCAGCGATTGTTTCGATGAAAGCGTCGCGCGCGATCCCTTCGTCTACCGTGCCTCCCTCGGGGCAGACATATTCCATCAGACCGATAAATACCTCTTCGATCGGCCGGCCCGCTAGCCTTTCGAGGTTGAGAGCGCGGAGGGCTTCTCGCGGACCGTTGGCTACGGCACTGGAAAGAAAACTGAGGAGCGGGACACCAGACGCAGGTGACCTTGCCATTCGCTGTGGGGCGGTCCGGCTGCCACCCGATGCTGAAGATACATAACTTGATAGAGCCCGGCCTAGACTCGCGCGATCGGAGCCGCCGGATCCGGCGAAGCGCGAAAAATTGCCGCGCGCGGCGGTGAACCTATCACTTGCCGCCGCCGGAGGTATTGCGGGGAGGACAGGGGGCGTGGGTGCCGGTGGCGGTGGCGGCGGCGCCGTCGGATCGGCCGGCGCTGGCACGGGCGGCGGTTGCGGCGGTGGCTGGGGAGCTGGCGCCGGGCTGCCATCGGACGGTAGCCAGCTCGGGATGAGCGGCCTGTCGCCGCCCTGGCCGCCGTTGGCATTGGAAGTTCCCACTAGTGCTGCACTCCTTGACTGCGTGTACGCAGCGCAGCGCCCGCTGCGACCTTGAGAAACTGGCTACCGTCGCGCTTCCATGCTTCGAGCAATTGATCATATCTCCGGCTCTGGTCCGAGTCCTTGATCACGCCTTCCCAACCGGTGCATGCCCACGCACCCAGCCTCTGCCGCGGCAATGCTTCCAGAAAGTCGAGGAGATTTCCCTGCAGCGCCGGGTGCGCCTTGACCAATACCGCTATTCCTGCGGCTCCGGCGGGTTCCGTGTCGAAAGTATCGCCACCCACGATCCGGGCGCGGACGAGGTCGAGAACCTGAGCGGCCTCGGGGACCGCGAGCTGCCGTACTTCGGTCTCAAAGCCCTGGACCACGAATTTCGATCCGAGAAGCTTCTCCGCGACGCCGGCGAGCTGTCCAAGAACTGTGGTGGCACCGAAGTAATCTTTGCGATCTTTCGCGACGAAAAGATACGGCCGCAAATCTGACGCGCCGATGGCTGGTTCGATCTTCGCCCACGAACGCACTGCCTGGGACGAAGTCCACTCGGTCAGCTGTGCGCTGTCTGCGGCCTTCACAACTTCGGGCTTGGACACAGTCTTGTGGCCAGAGGTTACCTTCGCTTCCGCAGGGGGGATGGGTTTTGGAGATTGCTCTTTACGGTCGGATACTTCCTCCTCCAGCCGGACAAGGTCGGTACAAATTCCGTTGGGGTCGGATGCGGCCGACGTGGCAATCTGATCAAACAACCTAGGAATAAACCGCTCCGCGAGCATCAACTTGGCGAGGACCGGCAGCTTCACGTCGTCGCCGAAGCCGCGCGCGCTGGCGGAAGACTGACGCAGTAGCAGCGTGTTTAGAAACCGCTTTATCTGGCGGGGATTTCCCTTGGTTCCGCCTGCCAGAATGGGTCCGATCTGCGCACTCAGGATCAAAGCGTTCTGAGCACGATCAGCCTTGGTGCCCAATGCCGTCTTTACCGTCGCCGCGTCAAGGGCCGCACCCTTCCAGGGACGCTTCAGTCGCTCGCGCGCCGCGGCAATGAGCTTAGCGAATTCGGGCGCGTCTTCGCCCAGTTCGGCTCCGACGAACAGCAGGGTGACATAAATGCGAGTTTCGGTCTCCCCGAGAGCGGGAATGCGGAACGGAACCTGAATCAATTTTTCGAGGTAATTCCTGGCGTAGGTCTGCGGGCCTGTGGTATCGGGGAGATCGGGAAAGTGTTTGCGGACCGCATATTCGATCATCGCTTCATCGGCAGCAACTACGAACGCCGTCCGGGAAGTGAAGAGGAAGAGCCGCACGGCCTCCAAGGTTTCGATCGCCGTGTCTGGTAGACAGCGGTCGAGATCGTCAATAAGTACAACAAGCTGGTTGATGCCGGCTTTTTCCAGGAGTTCATCAAAAGCTTTTCGGAAGCCGGCGATTTCTTCCGGGACGTTTTTTCCCTCGGTACCAGGCTTGAGAATATCCTTTGCACCCGACAGTGCGGATTCGACATTCTCTTTTGTGAGTTTTGTCGGATCGGTTACCCACCCTTCCAATGAATTGAGCAGAACAGGGATGGCGAGTGCGCTCGCACCAAGACCGTGTAAACCGGCATAAGCGGTAAGGGCGAGGCCGCCCGTTTTCTTGGCAGCCTTTAACAAGTCGATGCGATGAAGAATATTTCTTACCGCATCGGTGGCCTTCGTCAGGAGCGGACGCTTTTCAATCAAGCCCGTAACGATACCTTCGATCAGCGCAATCTTCGCGTCTTCAAAACCCTGAAAGCGCCAGCCGTTGAATTTGAGGCAGAGAACGCCCTCCTGGGCATTGAGGGAAGCCTCGATCATCTCCAGGACGCTCGATTTTCCGGCGCCCCAATCACCATGCACGCCGACAGTTACCGGGAGTTCTGGTTTCTCCCGTAGCAGCGTAACGATTGTTTTGGCAATCGCCTCATTGTTGAGGAGATCAATCTTGGTCTCATTGTCTGACAAGATCATGACAGCCACATCCTAATCTGATCCGATGGTTTCGGCACGAACTTACAGTTTGGCGACAGTATCAGACCAATCTCCAGACTGTCAGCGAAAACGTTCTGCCTTGTGGGCCGTCGTAGTTACCACAATCCGGCACAGGACTGTTACCCTGTGCGTCAGGAACAGGCTGGTTTCATGCGGTTCGCACGAGCCCGACCGCTGATCGGCCGTCAGTTAGCGAGTCCGCCCACAAAACGGGTTGCCCCGAATGGGATCCCATGGATTCTCAGTAACTCCACTTCTCATGGCAAACGGGCAGCCGATTCAGTTCGTCCCGGCACACGCGCCAGTGCGGTATGAGTTGATCCATGAGGGCGACGAAGTGGGCATTGTGAGTTGGCTCCAGCATGTGAACCATCTCGTGGACGACGATGTATTCCAGGCATTCGCGTGGTTTCTTCGCGAGATCGGTGTTCAATCGGACGCTCCGTAAAACGGGGTTGCAGCTTCCCCATCTCGTTTTCATCTTTTGCACGAAGACACGCTGCACGTTGACACCGACCGTCGGCTGCCACTTGGCGATCAAAGTAGGCACCGCAGCCTTGATTTGTTCTCGATACCACTGGGCGACAACATCTTCCTTTCTGTCGTGGTTCGCTCCCTGGTTAACTCGCAAAATCAGTTTGTTGTGCTTCAGCTCGATTCGTGGCGCGGAGGGTTCCTCAATGAGTTTCAGCAAGTAGCGCTTTCCCCATACGTAGTGGCTCTCGCGGTCCAAGTACTCGCGCGGCGTTTCGCGTTCTTGTTCGCGCAGCTTCGTCTGCTGCTGCTTGATCCATCTCAGTTTGGAAATCGCGAAAAGACGGATAGTGCCGAGCTTCATGCGATGCGGGGCTGAAATGCGCACTCTTCCCGTCGGAGGATAGACACTGAGATGGACATTCTTGATGTCCTTCAGCACTACATCAACCGAGATGTCCCCTAGCCTCAGTTGGTTGACCATCAGTATTCGCTCTGCGCTTTGATGATAGGAAAGATCCGCTCTACTTCACCCACATCCCGTAGTACGTCAAACAGCGCCGCCTTAATCACTTGTTCACGAGCCTGAATCCCGCGCCAGCCGTCTGGGCGCGTCTTCCTAATCGTCGCGTCAATGCTCAGCGCCAACTCTTCGTTCTGATTCAGATTGTTATAGAGGGCCCGTTTGGCGGGAGTGTTCAGCGCTTTCGGTGTTTCTTCTGCTTGTCCGGCTGCCACCCTCCTCGCAAGTTCGGCGATGCGCTTCAGGTATCCCTCATACGCGATGGCCTTTGTCTTTCTGGCGATAATAATCTCATCCAGCAGCGCCGACATCTTTTCGTAGAAGGCCGGGTCGTTGAGCTGCTCCTTTATGATCTTGCGGCGGACGTTGTTCTCGATAGTTTCCGCGATCGCGTTCTTGTTCCCCTTGAGGCCGCCGAGTTGTTTCGATATGGCATCAGCGATGCCGGTCTTCACGATCAACTCCAGGAGGCCCATATTGTCGAACGGTGAAATTTTCCTCGGTTCATCGGCCTCGATGTAGGTGTCGATCAGGTGTCGCATATCGGCTTCATAGGGTTTCAGATCTAGACTCTCGCCACTCGCTTTGCGGATAATCTCACGAACATTCAGATAGTGGTTGAGCCGCTGCTTAATTCGGATGACGTCGGCACTGCCGTATCCAGCTTGTTCCAACTCATCGGCAATGTTGGCATAGGCGCGCACTAAGGACGCGGTCGCCTTGTAGAGCGCGGCGCGTTGTGGTTCCCGCTCCTGGAGGTCGGCCGGAATCTCCGTATTGCCGCAGAAGTAGTGGATATGCTCCAGTTCATCCTTTGGCGGTTTGACAGGCTCGCACAGCAGCGGGAGGGCCTCCAGCGCATCGTCGAGGCGTTCTTTCCCTTTCTTAAGGCGATCCTTCAGCAGCACTTCTGGATCGACTCCCCCGGCGCTGTGATCCAGCTCGGAGGTATAAACCGCGATGGCGTTCTCGACTTTCTTGAATAGGTCTTTGTAATCGACTATGTAGCCAAAGTCCTTATCCTCGCTGTCCAGCCTGTTAACACGGCAGATCGCCTGGAAAAGGCCGTGGTCCTGCATGGACTTGTCGATGTACAGATAAGTGCAGGGCGGCGCGTCGAAACCCGTAAGCAGCTTGTCAACCACTACGAGCAGCTTCATGTTAGCGGGTTCCTTTATGAACAGC
>Ga0181538_10005822_pt1 | contig 10885 bp, 10 predicted proteins | sample PEATcosm2014_Bin_40_FD_119773 | JGI IMG/M metagenome (GOLD analysis project Ga0181538, IMG submission 119773) | Peatland microbial communities from MTU Mesocosm Facility, Houghton, MI, USA - PEATcosm2014_Bin23_30_metaG | ecosystem: Environmental > Terrestrial > Soil > Wetlands > Peat | place...
AGCAAAGCCGTCGAGCAGTTCCAAGGCAAAGAATTTCAAGGCCGCGCGTTGACGGTGAACATTGCGCGGCCAAAGGAAGAGCGGACCCCGCGCCGGAACAGCGACCGAGCCGGTGCCGGCGAAGCGCGGGCGTAAAGCTGCGGATTGCAGGCGGCGGCCTGCCGGCCCGGTTGGACAACGAGAGCGAGGGGAGATTCGCCGAACGTAACCGGCGGCCGGTTTTTCGGTGGGAATAAGGGTTTGACACCGGGGGGCGGTAACTTTAATTTGAAGCGAAATACATTTTATGGCTGAGAACATTCCTAACATTCCGAGCGGGGCAGTGCCGCCGAAGAAGGAAACCGGTAAAGTCCAACCCAAGAAAGAGACTGTCCGCATCAATTTGCCGCCCAAACCCTCAGCCGCTCCGACCATCAAACTGCCGACTCTGCCTCCGGGGGGACCCAGTGGAGGGGCAGCGCCATCCGCGCCGGCTGCCCCCAGCGCTGCGGCGCCGGCTCATGTGCCGAGTGCGCCCCGGGCCACAGCAGCCGCCCCGGCCGCAACGCGTTCAGCGCCCGCTGCGCCGCGTCCTGCCATGGCACCCGCCCCCGCCCGGCCGGCTGTTAGCACGCTGGACACGGTCCTGGCCGTCGTTGCCGCCGTCGTTGGGTTGCTCGCGGTCGGCACTACTCTGAACAACATGTTCGAGTGGATCTGGAAGTAGTGAGACGCTGAACTGATTGGGTGGCAGAAGGGCCGACGCAACCGGCCTTGATTTTTAGTGGTACCAACAACCTAACGGTAGTATTATTCCCATTTATTTATGGCAGCTCCCAACATTGTAGCTTTGACGCAGGAGAACTTCGCCGCGGAAGTGCTGAAAGCAGCCACGCCCGTGCTGGTGGATTTCTGGGCGGAGTGGTGCGGCCCGTGCAAAATGATCGGGCCGGTGCTGGATGAACTCGCCGCGGAATACGCCGGGCAAGTTAAGATCGGCAAAGTGAACATTGACGAGCAGCAAATGCTGGCGGCTGAATACGGCGTCCGCGCCATCCCCACGCTCCTGCTCTTTCATAAGGGAGAGGTGGCGGACCAGATGGTCGGCCTGCGCAGCAAGAAGGATCTCAAGGCCAGTATCGCGCGGGTCGGCGCCTGAGGCTGCCGGTGATCATTACGCCAGGACAGTTGTCGCGACGCGCTGATTTTTATCATCAGCTCGGCCAGCTTACCGGCGCTGGCCTTGGCCTCATCCAGGCGCTGGGGCAGCTCAAAAGCCATCCCCCCGACCGCTCCTACCGCGTTCCCATTGGGCGGCTGCTCGAGCAGATTGCCGACGGCAGCACACTCAGCGATGCGTTGCTGAGCTGCGGCCACTGGCTCCCGGCGTTCGACCTCGCGCTGATTCAGGCGGGCGAGCACAGCGGGCGGCTGGAGGCCTGCTTCCGGCTCCTGGCCGATTACTACACCGACCGCGCCCGGCTCGCCCGCCAGGTCATCGGCGACCTGGCCTATCCGGCCTTCCTGCTGCACTTCGCGATCTTCATCTTCCCCTTTGCCGCGTTCTTTGCCTCCGGCGACTGGGTCGTCTATTTGGCCCAGACCGTCGGCGTCCTGATCCCCCTTTACGTGGTGGTCGCGTTGATGATCTTCGCGGCGCAGAGCCGGCACGGTGAAACCTGGCGCGCGTGCTTCGAGTCGCTCCTGCACCCCGTCCCGGTGCTGGGCGTGGCGCGACGTTACCTGGCGCTGGCACGGCTGGCCGCCGCGCTCGAAGCGCTCCTCAGCGCCGGGGTAACGGTTATCGAGGCCTGGGAACTGGCGGCGAGAGCGAGCGGTTCCCCGGCCCTGCGACGGACCGTCCTGGCGTGGCGACCGCAAGTCAACGGCGGCCAAACGCCCGCCGAGGCCGTCTCCGCTTCGGGCAAGTTTCCGGAAATCTTTGCCTCCCAGTATGCAACTGGCGAAATCAGCGGAAAGCTCGACGACACCCTGGGGCGACTACACGCCTATTACCAGGAAGAAGGCTCGCGCAAGCTCCATTCCTTCAGCCGCTGGACGCCGCGCGCCATATACTTCTGCATCATGCTCATGATCGCCTACCGCATCGTCCACTTCTACGTTGGTTACTTCAATATGGTGAAGGACGCGGGCGGCTTTTGAAGGCCGTTTGAAGTCAGCGGGCAGAATCGCGCTTCTGCGCGATGGAGAGTGGAGACCGCGCAAACCACCCAAAGCCACCTCAAAGCCACCTTAAAGCCACACCAAAGCCGGCTGCATGCGAGATCCAAGCCGGGAAATGGAGGAGTCCGACGCTCTGGAGATACCGTCGAGACGCGCCCGGTGTTCGCCTTGGCCGAACAATTGGTTTGTCAGACGGGAAGGGGCGAAATACCTTGGTTAGTCGAACCCATGCACGAATTGTCGATTATGCAGAGCGCGCTGAGTCTCGCGTTGGATCAGGCGCGGCAGGCTGGGGCGGTTCGTGTGCATACGATTCGGCTGCGCATCGGGGCGCTCAGCGGAGTGGTGCCGGACGCTTTGGAGTTCGCGTTCGAGGCCCTGACGCCGGGCACGTTGGCCGAGGGGGCTGAACTGGCCGTCGAGCGCGTGCCAGCACGGTTCTGGTGTGCGACTTGCACCCGGGAATTCCAGTCGGATGATATGTTTGCCGAATGCCCCGACTGTCACATTCCGAGCGGAGAACTCCGCGCCGGTCGGGAAATGGAACTAGCCTCCTTGGAGATTGACTGATGTGTAAAGATTGCGGATGCGGATTGCCCGGAGAAACGCCGATCGGCGTAAGCGCTCATCACCACGAACATGCCCATGAGCACGATCACGAGCATGACCACGACCACAGCCACGGGCACGAGCATGAGCACGGTCCGGGAGACCACCACGGTCACGACCATCCACACCCGCACACCCACCCTCATACTCATGAACACTCGCACGACGAGGGGGATCACGATCACCCCCACGAGACTGGCGACGAAGCGCGCCGGACTGTTGAGGTGCGCCGCGCGATTCTCGATAAGAACGACCGCCTCGCTGAGCGTAATCGCGGCTTCTTCCGGGCGCGCGGCCTGCTGGTGCTGAACTTCCTGTCTTCCCCCGGTTCGGGCAAGACCTCCTTTATCCGCGAGAGCGTGCGCAAGCTCGGGCCGGACCTCAAGACGGGCGTGATCGTGGGCGACTTGGCGACGGACAACGACGCTCAGCGCTTGCGCGAGTCGGGCGCGCCGGTCGTGCAGATCACCACCGGCACCGTTTGCCATCTCGAAGCCGAAATGGTGGGGCGCGCCGTCAAACAATTGGACCTGACCGGCCTCAATCTGCTGATCATCGAGAACGTCGGCAACCTGGTCTGCCCAGCGTCCTACGATTTGGGTGAAGACATGCGCATCGTGCTCCTGTCCGTGACCGAGGGGGAGGACAAGCCGCTAAAGTATCCGCCCATGTTCCAGTCGGCGGATGTGGTTCTCATCAGCAAGATCGATCTCGCCCAGGCCTGCGACTACGACCGCGACAAGGCGCTGGCCAACATCCGGCGCGTTGCTCCCAAGGCGCGGGTCTTTGAGACGTCCGCCAAAACCGGCCAGGGCCTGGATGCCTGGCGTGAGTTTCTGCTCCAGCAGCATCAAGAGCGCAAGTCGCTCGATCCCCTGGCGTGAACTTCGCGAGCGGCGCACATTGGGTTAAAAGAGGCAAAAAAACCTGAATCCCGTCGAAACTCCTTCGAACCCCCATCGAAGCCCCATCGAAGCCCCTTCGAAACATCACGAGTACATAGCGAGTACACCCCGCGCGCATTCCGGGATATGCCCGCGAGCCTAGAGGGTGAGGGCGGAGCGCTTTCTGCGCAGATAACTTGAGTCACTGCGCATCCTCGCCTAGACTCGTCGAAACATGAGCACAACGTTGAACGAGCAAGTGCAGGCGGCCGCCGGATGGATCGGACGGCTGCGCACCGAGATTGGCCGCGTCATTGTCGGCCAGGAGCAACTGGTGGACCGGTTGCTGGTCGGGTTGCTGGCCAATGGCCACGTCCTGCTCGAAGGCGTGCCCGGCCTGGCCAAGACCATGTGCGTCCGCACCCTCGCCTCCGCCATTCACGCCTCCTTCCATCGGGTCCAGTTCACGCCCGACTTACTGCCCGCCGACATCGTCGGCACGCTGATTTACAGTCCCCAGGATGGCACGTATCACGCCACCAAGGGCCCCGTCTTCGCCAACTTCGTGCTCGCCGACGAAATCAACCGCGCGCCGGCCAAAGTGCAATCCGCCCTGCTCGAGACCATGCAGGAGCGGCAGGTGACGCTCGGTGGCGAGACGATGCCACTGCCCTCGCCGTTCCTCGTGCTGGCCACCGAGAACCCGATCGACCAGGAAGGCACGTATCCCCTGCCCGAGGCCCAGGTGGACCGCTTCATGTTCAAGGTGCTGCTCGACTATCCGTCTTTCGCGGAGGAGCGCAAGATCCTCGACCGAATGGCATTCACCGCCCCTGAGACACAAGTGCAGCCCGTCATCCCGCTGGAAGAAATCCTGCAGACGCGCAAGCTGGTGGATCAGATACACGTGGACGAGAAGGTGCGCGACTACGTGGTTCACCTCGTCTTCGCTACTCGCCAGCCGGAGAAATACAAGCTCGACCTTAAACACTTCATCCAGTTCGGCGCCTCGCCGCGGGCAACGATCTACCTGACGCTGGCGGCCAAGGCCTGGGCGCTGTTGCAGGGCCGGACCTACGTGACGCCGGAAGACGTCAAGAGCATCGGCCCCGACGTGTTGCGGCACCGGCTCATCCTGACGTATGAAGCCGAAGCCCAGGCGGTGACGACGGACGCCATCATCAAGAAGATATTCAACGCCGTGCCCGTGCCATGAGGGGAAGCCCGAAACCCGAAACCCGAAACCCGAAAGAAGGCCGAAACCCGAAGTCCGAACTCGGCAATCCGCTGCAGCCTCCCTCCCACCGCCCATTCGGGCTTCGGATTTCGGCACCCGGATTTCCTTCGGTTTTCGGTATTCGGGCGTCGGATTTCCGCGCCTCCTTGTCATGACGATCGCCGAATTGCTGGAAAGCGTCCGCCGTGTGGAGGTGCGGACTAACCGCCTGGTCAACGACACCATGGTGGGCGCCTACCTAAGCCACTTCAAAGGCCGCGGCATGGACTTCGAGGAGTTGCGCGAATACATCCCCGGCGATGAGGTGCGCGACATCGACTGGAACGTCACCTACCGCATGGGGCGCCCATTCGTTAAGCGCTACCGCGAGGAGCGCGAATTGGCGATGGTGCTGGCTGTGGACGTTTCGGCCTCCTCGGCGTTCGGATCGCTGCTCCGCACCAAACGCCAGTTCGCGGCGGAGATTGCCGGCACGTTGGCCATTTCCGCCGCGCGGAGCAGCGACAAAGTCGCATTGCTGCTATTCACCGACCAGGTCGAGTTGTATCTGCCGCCGCGCAAAGGGCGGCGCCACATTCTCCGGCTCATCCGCGAAATGCTCTCCTTCGAGCCCAAACGCCGCGGCACGAACATCCCGGCCGCCCTGGCATTCCTGAATCGCTTGTTGCACCGGCGCTCGATCGTGTTCCTACTCACCGACTTTCTGCACAGCTTCGGCCCTGCGGTGGCCCAAACCGGCGCCGGCCGCGGCACCGTCGAAGAAATCGGCCTTACTAATGTCCGCCACGACCTCGTGTGCGTGCACCTGCATGACCCGCGTGAGAGCACCTTGCCGACGGCTGGGTTGCTGACTATCGAGGACGCCGAGACGGGTGAGTTGCTTGAGATCGATTCCAGCCGCGCCGCCGTGCGCGAGAAGTTCGCCGATACCAACGCCGAGCGCCTCGCCGAACTCGACCGCGCCTTTCGCCGCGCCGGAGTGGATACCCTGCGCTTCAGCACCGCCGAGCCCTTCGCCCAGATACTCCAAGCCTTCTTCGAGACCCGACGCGGGAGGAGGAGGGGGTGAAAGCCCGAAATCCGAGATCCGAAGCCCGAAGGAAGGCCGAAACCCGAAGCCCGAAACGCGAAGGTCGAAGAGGTCGCGAGATGCCGGTATCCCCACTCGCAGCAGCCGCGACGCACACGGACTGCACGCACTTCTTGCTCGGATTTCGGGTTTCGGCCTTCCTTCGGGCCTCGGGTTTCGGGCTTCGGACCTTGACCTCCTCCCTCTGGCTTCTGGCCCCTGTTCTCACGCTTCCCGCCTCCGACCCGACAGCCCCGGACGACATCCCTCCCCTGCGTCCGCCCCATGCCGAAATACCGCCAACCTTCTGGGAGCAACACAGCGTCCTGGTTGTCGTCCTCGCAGCGCTCCTGCTGGCACTGGCCTGCGTCGCAGTCTGGTTCCTGACCCGGCCCAAGCCGCCAATGATCGTGCCACCGGATGTCCAGGCCCGCCAGGCGCTCGAGCCCCTACGCCAGCAAACGGAGGACGGCGCGCTATTGAGCCGCGTCTCCCAAATCCTGCGGCACTACGTAGCTGCAGTCTTCGACCTGCCGCCTGGAGAACTCACGACTGCCGAGTTCTGCCGCGCCATTACTGGTCGCCCCCAAATCGGGCCTGACCTCTCAGCCGCGCTCTGCGACTTCCTCCGTCTCTGTGACCGGGACAAGTTCTCCCCTCCCGCGCTCGTCCCACCTTTGAACGCTGTTGCCCAAACGCTCAAACTGATTGACCAGTCCCAAGCCCGCCGCCTCGCCAATGCTCAGTCCGCAGCCCAACCCGCCCAAAGTGCGGTCCCCATCGCATCCAGAACGGGAGCCGAGCAATGATTGCCCCCTGCCCGAAGCTGCCAGCAGCCACTGACTCCCGGAGTTTGGACTTTAGACTTTGGACTTTAGACTGTCTCCAATGACCGGCAACCTCCAGTTCCAATTCCCGTGGCTGCTGGCGTTGCTGGCGTTGCTCCCGATCTATGCCTTTCTGCACGGGCGCATTGGCAAGCTCGCTGCGCTGCGCTTTCCCAGCGCCGACATCGCCCGCGCTGCAGGTGCCGCGGCGCGCGCCGCCTCCGGTCGCTTTCTGCTCTTTCTGCGGCTTCTCACGGTGGCCCTGTGCATCGTGGCGCTCGCCGGGCCGCGCTTCGCTAATGACCACACGGAAACGCAGGCCAGCGGCGTCGATATCATGCTCGTGCTCGACCTCTCCTGGTCAATGATGGCGCTCGACATGGGCTCACCGCAGGAGCGGGTTTCGCGCTTCGACATCGCCTCTCAGGTACTCGAGGACTTCATCCGCAAGCGCCCGAGCGACCGGCTCGGCCTGATCGTCTTTTCTGCCGTGCCCTACCTGGCCAGCCCGCTCACTCTTAATCATGCCTGGCTTATCGAAAACCTGCACCGCCTCCACGTCGGCCTCATCCGGGACCTGGGCACGGCCATCGGCGATGCCACCGCCGCCGGCGCCAAGCGGCTCAAGAGCCTCAAAGACAGCAAGAGCCGCATCATTATCCTGCTGACGGACGGCGACAACAATAAGGGCGACATTGACCCCGTGCCCGCCGCGCAGCTCGCCGCCGCTCTGGGAGTGAAAATCTACACCATCGGCATCGGCATCGAGCAGCCGTGCATGATGAACCTGTTCGACCCGGCGACCGGCAAGCTGGAGCTCGACGCCAACGGCAACCTCAAACCCGGCATGATCCTCCAGCCCGCCAACTACGACGTGCTCAGCAAGATGTCTGCGCTCTCCCGCGGCAAGTTTTACCGCGCCACCAACCGCCGCGAGCTGCAGCGCATCTACAACGAGATTGACCGGCTGGAGAAGACCGAGATCAAACTCCGTCGCTTCACCACCTACCGGCCGTTGTATCAGTGGCCTTTGCTCGCTGCCTTCGGCCTGTTTGCGCTGGAGATGGGGCTCGCCCACACCCGGTTCAGGAGGGTGCCGTGAACTTCGCCAACCCCCATTTCGCCGAACCGCGCTGGCTCTGGCTGGCTGTGCTGGCGCCGCTGGTGCTGGCCGCTCTGCAACGCTATTCCGCCTGGGCGCGGCGGAAACAGCTCGCCCAGATCGCCGCCCCGCATTTCGTCGAAGAACTGACCCGCTCCGTCAGCCCCATCCGCCGCGCCCTCAAGCAGGCGTTGTTGGTCCTCGCTGCGGCTGGGGTGGGTATCGCCCTCGCCCGGCCCCAATGGGGCGAGCAGACGGAGGTCAGTCACATGTTCGGCCAGGACACCCTCTTCGTCTTGGATTGCTCCCGCAGCATGCTCGCGAGCGACGTCGCGCCCAGCCGGCTGCAGCGCGCCAAGCTCGCCATCCTCGATTACGTCCAGCGCCGCGGTCAAGGTCGAGTCGGGCTCGTCGCCTTCGCGGGCGAGGCCTTCCTCCAATGCCCTCTCACCTTCGACTACGGCGCCTTCCAGGAAGCCCTCATGGCCATCGACGACCGAACCATTCCGGTTCCCGGCACCGATGTCGGCCGCGCGCTTGATGAAGCCTCCCGCGCTATGGACAAGACCCAACGGCCCAAGCTGCTCGTGCTGCTCACCGACGGCGAAGACCTCGAACAGGGCGGTGTCCGCACCGCGGAAGCGCTGGCCAAGGAGGGGGTTGTGGTGTTCACGGTTGGTGTCGGCACGCCGGCAGGGGCCGAGATTCAGTTTCTCAACGAGCTAGGCAAGCCGGAGCTGTTGCGCGACAGCCGCGGGGAAGTCGTGCACAGCCGGCTCGACGAACCGACCTTGCGCGCCATCGCCCAATCCACGCACGCCGCTTACTATCCGCTCGGCCCGGTGGGGGAGGGCCTCGCCAAAGTCCACCTCGCGGTGCAGAACCTGAACGCGGGCTCGGGCTCCACCCCGGCCCGAAAGCTGGGCGTGGACCGTTTCCACTGGCCCGTCGCGGGCGTGCTCGTCTTGCTGGTGGCAGAATCTTTGGTTGGCACCCGCCGCCACCTGCGCGAAGCTATTTCCTGACCGGTTTATGATGCCGCCATCGAACAACCTCGACGCCTCTGCCTCCCGCCTACCAGGCCGGCGCGCAGCCAGTGGCCTTCCGCCTTTAGACTTTGGACTATGGACTTTAGACTTTGGACTTTGGCCTAGAGTGCTCTTTCTTCTACTCGCCCTGGCCGCCCTTGGCGCCACCCCCTCTGTCCCGGCTCCGGAGCAGGCGGCGCCTTCCACCCCTCGCGAGTTCTACAATGCCGGCGCGCGCCAGCTTGCCGCGGGCAAACTCCGTGAAGCGGAGGCCTCCCTGGAAAGCGCCCTCGCCAGTCAGAACCAACAACTCCAACCCCCAGCGCTTTACAATCTCGGCCTGGTTCGGTTCGGACAAGGCGTCGAGCAATTGAAGAAGGGCCCAGCGGCCAAGCCGACCGCGGACCGCGCTAAAGCCATCGCCCGACAAGCCGACGACGCCATCCGCCAAGCCGAAGAAGCCCTCGCCGGCAACGACGTGCAGAAAATGGTCGCCGCCTACCTGCGTGGCCGAGGCACGCGCAAGGAACTGAAAGCCGCGACCCAAGCCGTGCGCCGCGCGTTGCAAGTGCATGGCGCCGTCCTGACGAGGTGGGAGCGTTCCTCAGGCGATTTCAAGAGCGCTGCCGAACTGAACCGTGCCGACTCCGACGCCCGGAACAACTCCGATGTCCTGGACCGCCTCATTGCCAAGCTCGTGGACAGCCTGCATGAATTGCAGCAGAGCGCCAACGGGATGGGGAACAAGAACGAGCAACTGGGTGATGACTTGAAGAAACTCAAGGGGCGCATCCCCGCTCCCGATATGCCTCCCGGCGCAGCCGGCGACGACGAGGAGGAAGACGAACAACCGCTCGGGCCCAAACCGGGCCAGGAGGAAGGCCCCGCAAAGGAAGGCAAAGAAATGACGCTCTCCCCGGAGCAAGCCGGCTGGCTTCTCGACGCCTACCGGCTCGACAGCGAACGCCGCTTGCCCATGGGCCAAGGCCCCCCCGCCGACCCCAAGGACCGCGCCCGCCGCCCCTGGTGATACGCAAACCGAATGCACCTGCCTCCCCATAACCGCGAGTCCTTGGACTTTAGACTTTGGACTTCAGACTTTAGACTTCCGACCTTCGCACTAGTCAGTTCACTCCTGCTCGCGACTGTCCTGTCCGCACCTACTCAGCCCATCTCCCCTCCCCCGCGTGATCCGTTCATGTCCCTGATGATCTCTCAGCCGCAGATCTACATCACTGACACGCCCACGGCCACCGCTTCCTTCGATCCCCCGGTCGTCCGGCCTGGGGGACAGGCGTTCTATCGCGTCGTGTTCAACGCCCTTGAGGAGTCGGTTGATTGGCCGGGCAAGATCACCGCGCCGCCCCAACTGGAAGTTCGCCCCGGCGCCCACGCCCAGATCCTGCAGATGACCGGCGCGGGCCTCGAGCCCCGGACCTCGTTCAACTATCGCATTCGCGCCTCCGGCCTGGGCACCTTCACCGTGCCCGAGTTTGTGGTGACGGCCTATGGCAAACCCGTGACCGTGCCAGCCGCGCAACTCCAAGTCGTCTCCGTGCCGCCTTCCAACGTGCGGCCCCCCCTACAACTCACGCTCGAACTCCCCGTTACTAATCTCTATGTCGGCGAGGCTATCTCCGCGCGCATAGTGATGCCAGGGCTGCCCGGGGGCGCTGTGCAAGGTCTGGGATCACCCCAGTTAAGCGGGCAAGGCTTCCTCGTGGACCTGGGCGCCGTCCGCCAGCGCATCGAAATGACGATGCGCGACGGCAGGTCCATGCCAATCTACATCCACGAAACCACCCTCACGCCGGTAATGACCGGGAAGCTCACGGTCTTCGCCCAAGGCTTCAGCACCGCCAATCGCTTCTCCGGCTCCATTGCCTTCAACGGCGCCGCGACCTTTCCTGGCGGTCAGCCCCAATACACCCTCCTCGAATCGGACCCCATCGAGCTAAACGTCCGA
>Ga0181538_10005832_pt1 | contig 10866 bp, 7 predicted proteins | sample PEATcosm2014_Bin_40_FD_119773 | JGI IMG/M metagenome (GOLD analysis project Ga0181538, IMG submission 119773) | Peatland microbial communities from MTU Mesocosm Facility, Houghton, MI, USA - PEATcosm2014_Bin23_30_metaG | ecosystem: Environmental > Terrestrial > Soil > Wetlands > Peat | place...
AAATCGTCGTTGCGCAGGCAGTGCACCTCGGCGCCCAATTGGCGGGCCAGATCCAGATTAGAGCCGAGGCGCTGCCGATCCGCGTCGTCCAGCCGGGAGCGCTCCACATAAGCGGCCATCAACGCGCCGTGAAAGCGCAGCGCGTTGCGATGCCCGCTTTCCAGCATGGCCCGCGCGTTCGAGCGCGCCGTGAGGCACACCAGGATGCGCTCCTGCGCGCCCCAGCGAACGGCGATGCCGTGATCGTCGAGATAGCCCTGGAGTTGCCGCTCCACCACGTCGGCGGCGAGCAGCAACGCCATTTCGCGCAACTCCGCCAGTTGGCGCGGGTCCGGCATGCTGGCATCCAGCGCGCGGCCGATCAGCGCCTCGGTGGGCGCATCTACCACCTCCATTTCGTCGGCTTCGAGCAGGAATTCCTCGGGCACGCTGTTGGCCGCGCGCTTGCCCGTGATGCGCTCCACCGCGTCCTGCTTCTCGCGGATGTGCTGGAGGTTGACGGCGGTGATGACAGCGATGCCGCGATCGAGCAACTCTTCCACGTCCTCCCAACGGTGCGGATTGCGGCTGCCCGGCGGATTGTCGAAAGCCAGGCCGTCGATCAGACACGTACTGGGATGGCGGCGGAAAATGGCAGCCAGGTTGATCACGTTCCACACGCGGCCGGCATGCCGCTCGGGCACCGGAGGGATGACTTCGAGACTGGCCAGGATGGCGTCCAGATCGGGCGTCAGATTGCCCTGCAGGGAGCCGATCACCACGTCCTGCCCGCGCTGCTTGCGGCGCCGCCCTTCGTCGAACATGCGGAACGATTTGCCGACCCGCGGCGCGTAGCCGAGGAACACCTTCAAGCGCCCGCGCCGTTCCCGCCGCTCGCCGGCCTGCACGCGGCGCAGCAACTCTTCCGGGTCCGGCCTGTGATCGGTGCGATCCGCCATAAGAACAATTATGCCTTTTGTGAGCAGGGGCACGGAGGATGCGAGGAGAAGTGGGACAGACCATCGCCTTCCGTGGTCATGCCCCACGACACGTTGACAGTCGACACACCGTAGCCGTTTAACGGCTCCCGGGTGGTTTCAGCCAGCGGCCGAGCCAGGCCAGGATCGCGGAGAGTTGCGCGGCCTCGCCGCCAGGATCGCCTTCCTCGCCCGGCGCCAGCAGCGCCGATTCCACCTTCCGCGCCTGAAGCGCGAAATACAGCTCCTGGCTTTGCGCATCGCTGCCGATCACCAGAGTGGGAGTCTTGAAGGCGGCGGCCGCATAGAGAGGAGAGCGGGCCACATAGCGCGACGCCTGGTCCCACGGCGGGCCGCCCATCCAAGCGGCGCGGCGCCATCCATCGGCGGCCAGGGCGATCTCGCTGGTCCAATCCACGATGGGGCGGCGCGCCACCACGGCGGCGAACCGATGGGTGTGCCCCAGCGCCCAGGCGGCCACTGCGCCGCCCACCAGCGCGACGCGCCCGGCGTCGAGACCACCCTTGGCGACGGCGGCCTCCACACCGCGCATCACATCGTCGAAATCGTCGCCCGGCAGGCGCGTCGGCAGCAGGTCGCCGAACACCTCGCCATAGCCGGGCGAGCCGCGTGGATTCACCCGCAACACCGCGTAGCCGCTGGCCGCCAGGATGTGCGCCTCGAGCGGGAATTCATAGCCGAGCATGGCGCGCGGCTCGCCGGAAACTTCGACGATCAGCGGAAACTGGCGAGCGCGGTCCGCGTTGGCCGGCCAGACCAGCCAACCCTGGACGGCGTTGGCCGCCGATTCGAAATGGATCTCTTCCACCGCGCCGATATGGCGCTGGGCCAGCAGAGGCTGATTGGGCTCAGCCAGGGTGGTGACGCCACCCGCCAAGTCCACCGCGAACGTCACCAGGTTGCCGCCTTCCGTAGCGGTGGAGCGGACGGCGACGGCGCGGCCGTTATCGGCCAGCGAAAACCCATCGAGGCGCTCCTCGCGGTTGGTCACCTGCCGCACGGCCCCATCGGCGTGGGCCGCATAGACGTGGGTGGCGCCGTGGTCGTCAGCCAGAAAATAAACCGTGCGCGAATCGGCGCCCCATTGCAGACTGCGCGCATCCCGGTCGAGCAGGCCACCGAGCACCTTGCGATGCTCGCCATTTCGACCCATCACGCACAATCTGCGCAAGGAGTAGAAGGCCGGCTCGCCCTCGGCGCAGATCCAGGCGATCCGGGCGCCATCGGGCGAGGGCAGCGGATCCTGGTTGGCGCCGGGGCCCTCGGTGAGGCGGCGGGCTTCGCCATCGGACACGCGCAGGGCATAGATTTGCTGGAGTTCGGCCGGACGCGCGGCGGCATTCAGTATCACGTCGCCCGCCGGCGTCCATGCCGGCTCGCCGCGAAAAGTGAAACCGCCGTGCGAAAGCTGCCGCGGCGCGCCACCATCGACTGAAACCACAAATACCTCCACTTCGGGCGGCGAAGGGTGTAGCAGACCAAGCAACTCAGGCGGCGCCCACGATAATGCAGACGCCGATGCCGATGCCGACGCCGCAATGAACGCGATTGATCGCCCGTCCGGCGACCACGCCAGATCGAGCGGCACATACTCGCCGGTGGATACCACCGAGGGCTCGCCGCCTTCGACCAGCACAATGTGGATGCCGCGCCCGCCGTCCCGATCGGAGAGGAAAGCGATGCACGCGCGATCCGGCGACCAGTGCGGCGAGCGGTCCCGCCACGGCCCATGGTCAAGCGCGCCTTGTTGCTTGCCGTCTGTGGATGCGATGCGCAGGTTGGCGCGGACGGCCGCCGCGGTGCCGTCGTTCCAGCGTTCCACGTAAACCACCCGGCGGCCGTCGGAGGAGACGCGCGGATCCTCCACCGTTCGCCAGGCCCACACGTCGGCCGGCGTAAAGGGCGCACGGCCGAACGATGCAGCCGCCACCGCCAGCCACGAAATGACGGGCCCGATTCGCATTGCCGAAGATCCAGTCTCGCACACGCCGGTATTGGTGGGGCGTGCCTGGACCGCTACCCAACGCGCTGGCTGCGCGACGCAGCCACCCTCGGCAGCTTCAGCCTTCAGGCCTTGGCCAATGCCGCTTTGACCCGCTCCGGCGTCGTCGGCAACTGCCGCACGCGAGCGCCCACCGCGTCGAAGATAGCGTTGGCCAACGCCGCGCCCATGGCGATGATCGGTGGCTCCCCGCCGCCCAGCGCCGGCATTTGCGGATTGTCCACCAGCACAATCTCAATCTTCGGCACCCACGAGAATCGCGGAATCCGGTAGCTATCGAAGTTGGTGTCGAGCACCTCCCCGTTGCGGAACCGCACTTCCTCGGTCAGCGAGTAGCCCAGGCCCATCATCACGCTGCCCTCGGCCTGCTGCCGCATTCCGTCGGGATTGACTACCAGCCCTTCGTCCAGCGCCATCACCACGCGCTTCACCTCGACCGCGCCCGTCGCGCGGTTCACCGCGACTTCCGCTATGGTCGCGTTGCAGGCGTTGGAATACATGCCGCACGCCATCCCTGCGCCGCGTCCGCCGGACGCGCGGCGGGCCTTCCAGCCGAACTGTTTGGCCGCGGTTTCGAGCACCCGCCGCACGCGTGGATTGGTCAGGTTGTTCAGCCGGAACTCGAGCGGATCCATTCCCGCCTTCGCCGCCAGCAAGTCGATGTGCGATTCCCGCGCGAACGTGTTGCTGTTCACCGACGGCGCTCGCCAGGCGCCAACCGCGAACGGATTCATCCCTGCGGGATTCCCGCCCATCCATCCACCCGCCGAGGTCACCCGTTTGTGCGGAATGTCGTAAAACGGATTGGCTTCCCGATCCCCCGCCCCGAACACCTGGTTGTCCCACATCACGATCTTGCCGCCCGCCACGCCGGCCCGAATCTTCATCACCGCGGCCGGCCGGAACCGGTCGTAGAAGAATTCCTCCTCACGGCTGTAGACCACTTGGACCGGCTTGCCCGTGATTTTCGCCAGACGCGCCGCCTCCACTCCCTGGTCCGCTTCCGTCTTGCCGCCGAACCCGCCGCCGACGTACCGGGAAATGATCCGCACCTTCTCGGCCTGCAGCCCCAGCGCCGCCGCCACTGCGCGCTGCACCTGGAACGGAGCTTGCGAGCTGGCCCACACGGTCGCCTTGCCGTCCTCGATTTGCGCCGTCGCCGAGTGCGTCTCGATGGGAGCGTGGGCAACGTAGCTGTTCAGGTAGGTCTCCTCGATCACGCTTCCCGCCAGCCGCTCGCCCTCCGCCAGATCGCCGCTCTGGCCCACCATCCGGGGCGCCGGCGCCGTCTTCTGAATGTGGTCGAAAATGGTTTTATCGTCGGCGCCGGCCGGTGGGTTCTCCCACTCAGCCTTAATCTTGCCCAGCGCCGCCACCGCGATATCGGGCCGCTCATCGAGCACTGCGATCATCGCGCCGTCCTTCACTACCCGCACGCCGGTCATCTTCTCCGCCGCCGAAGTGTCCGCCGATTTCAACGTCGCCCCGTGCGCCGGCGGCCGCAGAATAGCCGCATGCAGCATCCCCGGCAGCAGTATGTCGCCGGCGTATTGCGCCTTGCCGGTGACCTTGTCCGGCCCGTCTTTGCGCCGCGGCGACGTGCCGATCACCTTGAAATCGGCCACCTTCACCGGCACATTCTCGAGATGCCGCTCGATACGCTTCCCGTCCACCAGTTGCGCATACGTCACCGCATTCGACGGCTTGCCGGACTCACTGATGACCCCCGCCGCCACACGCAATTGGCCAACCGGCACGCGCAACCGCTCCGACGCCATTTGCACCAATACCGCTTTGGCCTCCGCCCCTGCCCTTCGTACCGCGGGCCAGAGCAGCGGCGTACACATGGATCCGAAGGTCCCCATATCGTACGGGCACAGGTCGGTATCGCCCAACACCACGTCTACCGTGTCCAGCGCGACATCGAGTTCTTCCGCCAGCGCCACCGCCAACTCGGTCATCGCACCCTGGCCCAGTTCCACTTTCCCGGCCAGGCACGTCACCCTGCCATCCGTCCCGATTTTCAGAAATGCGTTGAAATCCGCCGGACCGCTTTGCCGCCCAGGCAGGCGCCCCGGTTCCTGAGCCTCCGCCAGGTCCACGCCGAAAAAGACGAACAGCCCCGCCCCCGCGGCTCCCAGAAAGTCGCGGCGTTTCATGCCGCTCTCAACAACCACGCTCGCAGCCATTACGCTCCTGCCTTTGCCGCGCCAGCGGCTTCCTGAATCGCATCCAGAATGCGCACGTGCGAGCCGCAGCGGCACAGATTGTCCTCCATGTGCCGCGCAATCTGCTCGCGCGTCGGATGCGGCGTCTTCAGCAGCAAGGCATACGCGCTCAGGATCATTCCCGGCGTGCAGTATCCGCACTGAAATGCCCGGTGCTCCAAGAACGCCTGCTGGATGGCGTGCAGCCCGTGCTGGCCGATTCCTTCGATGGTCATCACCCGTTTGCCGGCCACCGCCTTAAGAGGCGTCACGCACGACCGTACCGCCTCGTTTCCCACGATCACCGTGCAGGACCCGCACAATCCCTCGCCGCACCCGAATTTCGTGCCGGTGAGGCCCAGATCGCTGCGCAGCACCCACAGCAGCATCCTTTCGTCGTCCGCTTTCACGGTCGCCGCTTTGCCATTCAACGTGAATGAAATGATCCGTTCCATATTCGCTTCCCAAGCCGACTATAACAAACAACAAGTCCCTTTACTCCTGTATGGGTGGGGTCTGCACTCCGGCATCGGCGACGGAGAGGATTCGACTCGATCTTGAATGGGGCCGTCGATTTCAAGCTCTTGGCTGAAGCGCCTGGCATTTGGAAGCCAGCAGGTTCTCGGCTTTCGATCGAAGCGCCGGCGGCACGTCGCAACAGTACTTCATTCTCCCGCCCTGTACCTTCAGGAGGAGGGCTCGTCTCGCGGAGATCTCGTAGCCCTCGATCTTACCCCAGGAAATCAGTCTGCCCGCACGCCAGATCCCGGCTTCGCGTAGCTGACACCGCCTTGTCCCCCACGCAATGATACCGGTTCCCATGCCAAAAACTATGAATAGGGCGGACCACGTCGTGCCACGGGCGTAAACGATATCGGTGAGGCCGTAAGCGGCGATCACGCCACCAACGAGCAACGAGAACCACCGGTCCAACGATCCGCCTAGGTCGACCAAGACGGGCCCGGCTCGCCTCCGGCACCAGAGGTCAAGGAGGGCACTCGAAAACGAGGCCGCGCAGAATGCTACCCACCACCAGTCGACTCCACGCGCCATTGCCATCATTCATCCTCTCGATCCGATTCTAATATGGTTTTAGTAAAATAGATCACACCCATGCCGCGCACAATTCTGATTCAAGGTCCCGACGGGCAGACGAAAACCCTCCCGCTTTCCGGCAGCCGGTTGGCGGTCGGCCGCTCCAGCGCAGTCGAATTGAGCTTTCCGGACGATGCCGGCCTCTCGCGCCAGCACTTCGCCCTGGAGCCCTCCGGCGACGAGTGGACGGTGCAGGATCTGGGCAGCAAGAACGGCACCTTCGTCAACGGCATCCCGCTCAAAGCCAAGCTGACGCTGCGCCCTGGCGACCGCATCACCGCCGGCCATCTTTCGATCGTTTTCGCTCCCGAGTCGAGCGCTCCCGCGCCCGGCGTGGTGGTGTTCGAGGGCGGTGACGGCGTTGAGACGGATTCGCCCAGCACTTCGACACTCGTCACCAGCCTGGGAGACGCCAACCGCACCATCGTGGTCGAGCCCGGCGGCGGCGCCAAACCCTCAGCCGCCATGCAGGCGCTCATCCATGCCGGCCAGGAACTGGCCGAGAACCGGCCGCTGGCGGAACTCTTCCCGCTGATTCTCGATCTGTCGATTCAGGCCGTCAACGCTCAGCGCGGCGTGCTGCTGCTGCTCGAAGGCGATCAGCTCACCGCCAAGGCCCACAAGGGCGACGGGTTCCGCATTTCGACTGCGGTTCGCGACCGCGTGCTCCGCGAGAAATCCTCCGTGCTGGTGCGCGATGCGCAACTCGACGACGCCTTCAAGGGCCGCATGAGCATCGTGGAACAAAAAGTTCACACCATGATGGCAGTTCCGCTGGAAACCAAGGATCGCATCATCGGCTTGATCTACGTGGATTCGCCCTTCATCCTGCGCGAGTTCACCAAGAACGATCTGAGCCTGCTGACCGTGATGGCCAACGTGGCGGCCATCCGCATCGAGCACGCCCGCCTGGCCGAAGTCGAAGCTGCCGAGCGCATCATGCAGCGCGATCTGTCGCAGGCCGCCGAGATCCAGGGCGGCATGCTCCCGGCGCGCGCGCCCGAAATCGCCGGCTTGGATCTGGCCGGCTTCAACGTCCCCTGCCGCACCGTGGGCGGCGACTACTACGATTTTTTCCCTTACCCCGGTGGTAGTGTGGGCCTGGCGCTGGGCGACGTATCGGGCAAGGGCATGCCGGCGTCGCTGATGATGATGGCCCTCCACGCGCGCGTCCATGTGCTGGCGGAAACCCCAGGCAACCTCGGCGATTTCATGGCGCGGCTCAACAAAGCCACCTGCGCCACCTGCCCGAGCAACCGGTTCATCACGTTCTTTTTCAGCGTTCTCGATGCAGCCTCGGGCGATTTGCGGTTTGCCAATGCGGGCCACAATCCGCCGGTCCTAATGCGCGCCTCCGGCGAAGCCCAAATGCTCGAAGGCGGCGGCCCCGTGTTGGGCGTTCTGTCGATTGCCCCCTACGGCGAGCAGAGCGCCAACCTCGCTTCAGGCGACCTGCTGGTGCTCTATAGCGACGGTGTCACCGAGGCCAGTAATCTCGAGTTCGACGAATTCGGCGAGGAGCGTTTCATCCGCGTGCTGAGCGAGAACCGCATGCGCCCAGCGCGGGAGATCGTCGACGCCGTCACCGCCGCGCTCAAGGAATTCACCGCCGGGGCCCCGCAGGCCGACGATATCACCCTCCTGGTTGCCAGGCGCGTGTAGCCCAAGAAACCCACGCTCGATCCCCCCCAATTGCGGGCACCTTTCGAAGCAAGCACGTTCGGCGCAGCCATAGCCTTCCCACAACCAGGTGGTGTTGTTTGACCGCTTCCGCTCCGGAAAATGGGTAACTTGCAGCGATGTTATGGAAAACACGGCCCGACCTATGCGAAAAGTATATACAAAAGGTACTAGTATTCGCGGAAAAGGACAGCGTTATATGCGTCTAAACTCTTCAACATCAAAATTTTCCGGCTGCAAATCCGGCATTCTCGGTTAAAGTAGTCTTAGAGCCAAAGATGCAGATATCCGCTGGCTACAAGTCGAAATACCGAGCGTTAGACCTCGCCCGGATATTACTGATGCACGGCGACCTTGCTCCCAGGCTGACCATCCAAACGATACTCCAGGCCAGCGGGTACGCAGTGGACGCGGCAGCCACGCCAGCCGAGGCGTTGGCCAAACTCGACGACGGCGAATACGACTTGGTGTTGAGCGATGGAGAAGGCGGCTCCGATGCTGCCGGACACAACCTGCTAGCCTATGCCCGCGTGAAGGAATATCGTCCAGCTACCGCCTTCATCACTTCCCGCCACACAAAGCCCAAGGGCGGATACCAGCCAGCGGTTTCGGAAGTCTCGATTTACACGGAAAACCTGCCGGCGCTGCTGGGTGAGGTGGCCGAGTTGATTGGCGTCCGTGCCAGTCGCCGCCACCGCCCGCTGCGGCTTGCGGTCTAACTGCCGCGCGCGGCTAAACCAAATCTTTCAAAAAGACCCGTTAGCCAAAACAAAAATAGCGTGATAGTGCCACGCGAGGAGCCCATTTTTGTTCAGTCTGGGCCAAGCTTGGTTTTGGCGAAAAGTTCGCCAAATAAAAGGAAAAGCCGGGCGGGTACTAACACCGTCGGGCTCTTTTCGGGTATACCTAAACCAAAGCCTTCAAATACTCCAGCTAACCAAAAGAAAAAGGGCCGGATGGATACTGCTCCATCCGGCCCTTTGTGAACTATCGGGAATGCGGGTTCGTTAGCGGCGGCCGCCACCACCGCCACCGGCGCTAACCGCACCACCTCCGCCGCCGCCGTGGCTCACCGCTCCGGAGGAGCTGACAGCGCTGACGGAGCTGCCAGGGCTAACAACACTGCTTCCTGCGGTGTAGCCACCACCCCCGCCGGAAGAGCCACCACGGGAGGCCGATCCGCCGGATCCACCGCCATAGCCGGAGAAACCGCTATGTCCAGACGCAGCGAATGTCGTGCCCGTTCCACCTCGAAACCCAGGCGTGTGAGATCCGTTAACTGCCATTGTCAGCGGGGCACGTCCGGCAAGACCAATCGGACCGCGTACCGGACCCGGGATACGTCCGGCGAGAGTCACCTGACCGCGTGTGGGACCGCGTGTCGGGCCATGGATTGGAAGGCGTCTAGGCCCCGTCTGAACCGCGGGGGGGCTTGAATACGCGTAGCCGTATGGGCTGTAGGCCATACCGTAGCAGGGCATGTACGTGAACATGTCGTACCAAGGGTTGTACGACCACATGCCCGACAACTGGTAGGCATATGGGTTAAGGAAGCCCAACGTAGCGCCGCCATATCCGAACGCGGGGCTATAGCCGCCGAAACCGGAGCAGCCCATGTACGGCATCCCGAAGCCCATCGGGTAGCCCATTCCCGACGAGTAGCCCGCGCCATACAAACCTCCGTTTGAGTTGAACAGATTGGCGCCCGACACGTTCGCCATGGCCATCAGTTCGCCCCGGCGGCGGCTCCAGTTATCCAGCTCATCCGCATCATCGGAGTTGAACTTCTTGACGGCAGACACGGTGCCACCCAAGGCACACGTTCTGCCCGCACCCACCAGTGTGGTTTGTGGGCCCACCGTCGTTTCCGAGCTGGCCAGCACCGCAGCCTCGCCCTTGAACACCCTCACCTGCGCCGGCGAGAAGCTGAATCGGTAAATGCCCGCTTTGGGCAGTAACACAGCCGCGTTGTTGACGACGATGGTGACGGAGGTGTCCTTGTCGATCTGGTCGGCCTCCACAACGGCCGAGCCGCCCAGCAACTCCGCCCGGGTATCGATCAGCCGGTTGGTGATCATCTTGAGGCTGGCGTGGTCGCCCAGGCGGAGAGTAACGCCGGGAGTCAACAGCACCTCCGCGCGCCCTTCCTCGGTGCTCAGCACGCTTCCTTCTTTGATGTCCGGATAGTGAGTTAGCGACGATTCCACGGAATGGCCGTCCAACTCCACCTGGCCTTCCGCGAGATTGACCGTGCCGGCCTTAGCGGATACGACGTATTGCGCCAAGCCCGGAGTCGCAGTGAGGGCCAGCAGTGCGGCGGCCACGAGTGCGATTCCGATCAGTTTCATCTTCCACCTCTCTCAATTACAGTGTGACCCTATTGTACGGGAAGTCAATGGCGTGCCGATAGCTATTTGGAGTCAACGGCCACGGTTTACTCATGCAAACGGGCGGCATCGGGTCCGCCGGTTTGGCGCCCCTGACCCGCACGGCCCGCCGAGTCGTACTACCATCTTCTTTTGGTACGCGCCAACGCCAAAGTCTCGATCCTCATCCCGGTCTTCAACGAGGCGGAATACCTTCCGGCGCTGATCGCGCGCCTGCTGGCGGTGCCGTTGTGGGAGGAAGTACCCATCGAAATCGTGGCGGTGGATGACGGTTCCACCGATGGGTCGGCGGAAACGCTGGATGAGCTGGCCCGGCTGCATTCCGGCGTAATTCAGGTCGTTCGCCACCCCCGCAACCGCGGCAAGGGCGCCGCCATCCGCACCGCCATCGAGCACGCCACGGGAGAATTCGCGGTCATCCAGGATAGCGATCTGGAATACAATCCGCTCGACCTGGCCCGCGTGCTCGCCCCGCTGCTGGAGGGCCACGCCGACGCGGTCTTCGGCTCGCGCTTCGC
>Ga0181538_10005833_pt1 | contig 10864 bp, 10 predicted proteins | sample PEATcosm2014_Bin_40_FD_119773 | JGI IMG/M metagenome (GOLD analysis project Ga0181538, IMG submission 119773) | Peatland microbial communities from MTU Mesocosm Facility, Houghton, MI, USA - PEATcosm2014_Bin23_30_metaG | ecosystem: Environmental > Terrestrial > Soil > Wetlands > Peat | place...
CGTCGGACCATGAGTGTCACCCTTGCGCGCCTCGCCGAATCCCTTGAGAACTGATCTGCTCGTCGGTCAGTCAGACTATTGATCTGTCCGGTCAGGGTTGACTGACTGCCCCGGTACGCCGGGCTGGGGTGGCACCCGGTCAGGCTGCTACCTGCCAGACTTACCGAGAGCCGCCCCTCCGTTCGGCTGCCCTCCGTACTCGATGCTCCGACTGACCTTTAAGGCTGTGAGACTGCCGCAGTGATCGCACGTCACGCGTTCGGCGGTCGCTACCGCGCCGCAGCTCGGGCAAACACGATGAGTGTGTCCATCTCGCATAGCCTTATCTCCTTGTCAGCTGAGGACGATCATGACGAAGGACCGCTGCGCCGAGTAGAGCCCTTCGAACTCGTCTTCACAACTTCTGGACATATCAGCTAAAGGTGAGGTTGACTCAAACTCTCAACGCGGACTGAGGTGTCGAATCCAAGCCGAGTGACGCCCGATTATCACAAGGTGACGGACAGTCCCTGCCCCCGAACAGGTATGAGCACCAACGAAAGTGACTTCCGGTCCCAATGATGGGGCGGCGCAACGCGCTGCAGCGCCGGTGTCGCGTTGCGCCTAACTTGCTGGCGGATTCGGTGCCGGCCAACCCCGCGTGGAACGACAAAAATTGGCCCAATGAGGACCAAGCTCGCCGAAACATAGATCACCGAGAGCCGCAAGGGTCGTGACGTCTCGACCAAGGAAAAGTCGGCTTCACTGTGCTCTAGGAGCGTGTGTTCAGCATTGGCAAGACTTGTTGCGTCGGCGCGGGTAACTCCTCCGCTCGACGATCGAATGTCCTCGACAGCGACCACGCGACCTACCTGATACACGATGGCGGTGCCCGAGGCGGCGGCGGTGGTGCTCGACTTTGTGGTCACAAACGTCGCTCCGAAGGATCCGGGTACTGCGGGCAAGGTGAAGCGGGACGTCAAAGAGGTATGTACCGCCTTCAAAGTTTTGGTGTCCGAGTACTCTGTGATCGGATCGGACGAGGCTTGCCTGTGTCGATCTCGGAGGGACCTCGACAAGTTGTGTCGCGGCATCACCTGATGCGGTCGAACCGCTCCGCTCCTTCCAATAGCCACCGGTCTGGCTCGGATCGATCGACCACGCCTTCTTCACTTCGGTGAACTCGCTCTTGGCCGGTGCGACCAGTTCGGACGCTACTGGAGTTGGTTTCAGGGTCTGCACGCCCGTATGTTCAGCCACCAGTGCTGACAAGTGCTTCCGATCGATCTGGGAGTTCTGCACCAACAGTAGGTAACCGACAACAGAAGCCACCACGGTGAGCGCTATCGCGAGCTGCGGTATGCGCGCAGAGAGTCCCATGGCGAGACCGGCTTCCTTTCGTTGGATTCTCAGACCCGTTTGCAGCCGTTCTGGCCGCTGAATTCTAACAACTGTCCCAAACCATGCATGTGGAGACCGTTGGTAACCCTCTGTATTTCCGACGGTGAGTCCCTTACTCCATCCTCAGGTTCGACCAGCACCACCGGGATTGGGCAAACAGGCAAAGGGGGCGGATGCGGCCCGCCGTGAGGACGGTCGTTCGCTTTCGGCTGAGGAGGACGCTGCGATCGCGAGCTTGCAGGTTACGACGTCTGTGGAGACGTTACCGGGGGCGAGTTTGCGAAGAATGCACGCTTTCAGCGTGCGACGTGAACGTTGGAGTTGCGTGGGCGCCAGCTGCTGTTGTCAATATCCCCCCGAAGGGTTCCATAGAAAAAGTGGTCAGACAAACAGACGGGTCGAAGATCTCTGCGCGCGTTCGACTCTGCGTCGAGGGCCTACCAGACTGAGGGGATCAGGCGGCAGCGAGTGGCCTTCACATAGGTTCCGTAGGTCGGCATCGTGCGCACGAGCAACTGTTCCTCCGAAGAGATGCGTACGACTTGGAGCACGATCACCACACATACGCCGATCACCAGAGTGAGACGCATGGCTACCATCACCACACCGGCCGACATGAGCAATTCAGCCAGATACATCGGATGACGGACCAGCTGATATGGACCATTCACCACCAGCTCACGACTCTGAGGGCCAAACGAGAAGTTCGTCCCGAGTTCGAATGCGGCCGCCAGGGCGAGAAGCACCCCTCCGAGGGTTACCACTGCAGCAGCCCCGGCAATCAGCGCCGGCACCCGCAGGAGCAGAGGCCCAGCGGGAGCAAGTTCACCGAGTATGACCAGGAGGAATGATGCCGCCACGGCTGTTCCTCGAATCAGCACGCGCCCATCCCGATGGAGCGCCTGATCGTGGACGAGAAGCGCCACGACGAGAATCGACAGGAACATGGCGTAGAGGACCGCTCTCGCGCACCCGGCGACGACCAACCAGCTGGGATGTCCAAAGGCGGTTCTGCCGTCGGCCAAGAGCGCGGTGAGCTGCTTGACCATGAGAATCATCAGGGAGGCCGCCGGGAGAAGTCGAGAAACAGTCCAGCGCCATGTCGTTCTAAGCTGGCATCTGCTGAGAACGGCCCGGTGGCGCTGTCGATTCTGCGTTGAACTCGAACTCGAGTGACGAGCAACCTCACTCCAAGCAGGCGTCAGCGCCCCGGGCGTTGCCGCCACGCATGCGTGATCGACTGTGCTTGCTGACGTGAAGCTCGCCGAGGTCAGCGGCTCCTCGTCGCTCATGACACTCGTCATCCGCCGGAGGATCCATCCCCAGAGCCAGAGCCAGAGCCAGAGCCAGAGCCGAGAGCGCCGAGTCCTGAGAATCCCGAGGACACGCCGGCCTGGGTCGCCGAGACGGACGACGCGCTGACGGTCCCGTTCTTGGCCTTCGTGCCCTGCACGGTCACGCTGTCACCGGGCTCAAGGCTCGACAAGGAGGACTTGGCGTTTCGATTGACAGTCGTGTTCGATGTGACGGTGACCGCCACCAACTTCCCGCTGGCATCGGTCACGTAGAGCGTGTTCCCGACGATATCGGTGACCGTTCCCGAGGTGGCGTTCGACGGGAGCCCGGGAAACCCACCGGACCCCCCGGAGCCCGAACTGCTCGCTCCCGGGAACCCTCCGGATCCAAAGGGTGACCCACTGCCAAAGGGTGATGTCGCAGACGCCGAGCTCGAGGAGTGGCGCTGGAGGTAGGCGCCGGCCCAGAGGCCGATTGACGCCACGAGCAAAACCAGCAGAACAGCCATGAGCCACGGCACCCGGAAGCCCTTGGCCGGTCCCCGGCTCGGCCACTCGCTCTCCTCGTTCTCGAAGAGAGCGTCGACGTCGCCCGCACCACCGTCGGACCCCTCTGTGACTGGGACCTGTGAGGTGGGGTCGATGTGAAGTTCTTGGGTGGGAGAGACCGGGTCGAGCTCCGTCTTGGTATCAGCCATGGCTATTTCTCCTTCATCTACTCGTGCCTGAGGGCATCGATGGGGCGCAAGGAGGCCGCTCGAAACGCGGGGTACAGGCCAGCGAAGATGCCCACCAAGAGCGCGACGCCAAAGGCCAGAGGGATCGAGTACGTCGCCAGCACAGGTTGCACTCCGTCGATCCGGAATCGGACGACGAAGAGTCCTGCGAGCACCCCCAAGACGCCACCGAGCAATGAGATGACGACGGCCTCGATCAAGAACTGGCCGAGCACCACCGACTTCGGGGCGCCGATCGCCTTGCGAATGCCGATCTCACGCGTTCGCTCGGTGACGGTGACCAGCATGATGTTCATCACGCCGATCGCTCCGACCAACAAGGACACGGCGGCGACCCACCCGAGCAGCGCCGTGAAGGTCTTCGAGCTCGACGTTGCCGTGGAGAGCAGGCTGGCCTGGTTCAACACGGTGAAGGGGAGGTTGGAAACCGTGGTGTCGTTCTGGGCGGCCAGGATGCTCTCCACCTCGCTTTGGGCCAGGCTGAGCGTCGCCGAGGACTTCCCTTGGACCAAGAGCTCCGAGAACGATTGCGATTCGCCGGTCAACTGATCCTGAACAGCCGTGTAGGGCGCGATGGCGACCGCATCCCCATTGCTCAGCCCGCTGCTGCCCTTCGAGGCCAACAAGCCGATGACCGTGAACTCCGACGATCCGAGCTGGACCTGCTTGCCCAGCGGGTTCGAGCCGGTGGCGAACAGGCTGCTGGCGGTCGACGAGCCCAGGTCAACGACCAAGGCATGCGCCTTCACGTCAGCGCTCGAAATGGACCGACCCGATTGAACGGTGTAGTTCGATGCCGGAAGATACGACGGCGTCGAACCGATCACCGACGTCGTGGCACTCGCCCCTTGATAGGTGGCGGTCTCGCTGGTGGTGATGACGGGCGAAACAGACTGCACGTCGGGCGCGTTGTTCGGATCGGAGATCAGTTTGACGTCGGTCTGCGTCAAAACAGCGTTGCGCGTCTGGGTTCCCGTCTGCGAGGTGCCGCCCCCGAAGCGTCCGCTGCTAAAGACGGTCAACGTATTGGTCCCCAATTGGTTGATCGAGTTGGCGACCGCTTGGGACGAACCGGTCCCCACCGCCAACAACACGATCACCGCGGCCACCCCGATGAGCACCCCGAGCATCGTCAGCAAGGACCGCAACTTGTTCGAGTTGATGCCACGCAATGCCATGAGGGCATTGGCCAAGATGCTCACGGCCGACCCGCCAGTGCGCTCGTGCCCTCGGCCTGGCGGGCGTGAGCCAGGTGGGACTCGTGAGGGTGTGCCGGCGTCTGGTGGTGGTCCTGTGTGATGACACCGTCACGCAGGCGAACGACCCGAGTGGCATAGGCCGCGATGTCCTCTTCGTGGGTGATCATCACCACGGTCCGGCCTTGGGCATGCAAACTGGCAAACGCCGACATCACGTCCAAGCTCGATGTGGAGTCGAGGTTTCCGGTCGGCTCGTCAGCGAGGATCAGGGACGGATTGGTGACAATGGCGCGGGCAACGGCGACTCGCTGCTGTTGGCCACCGGACATCTCGTTGGGAAAGTGGCCCATCCGATCGGCAAGCCCGACCGTTTCGAGCGCGCCTTGGGCTCGATGGTGCCGCTCCTTGGTCGGCACACCCGCATAGGCCATCGGGAGCTCCACGTTCGCGATGGCCGACATGGTGGGGAGAAGGTTGAATCCCTGGAAGACGAAACCGATCTTGCGATTGCGGATCCGCGACAGCTCGCGGTCGTCGAGGTCGCGGATGTTCACGCCATCGAGGCGGTAGTGCCCGCTGGTCGGCACGTCGAGGCACCCGATGATGTTCATGAGCGTCGACTTCCCAGAGCCCGACGCCCCCATGATGGCGACGAACTCTCCGCGTGAGACACGCAGCGAAACGCCTCGCGTCGCGTACACGTCGTTGCCGCCCATGACATAGCGCTTGACGATGTTGGACAGCGCGATGACCGGCCACCTCTCAGGCGATCTGTCCGGACCCATGCGAGTGTCCCTCGCCACTACGGGGCCCCTCCACCGAAGCCGCCGCCGGGGAACCCGCCGCCGCCGGCGCCCGTCGAGCTCGACCCGCTCGAGCTTGCACTCACGCTCGCCGTTGGCTCGACCACCGTCTGACCTTCGTGCAAGCCGCTCGTGATCTCGGTGTAGGTGCTGCCCACGAGCCCGAGGGTGACACGGGTGACCGTCTGGACGCCCTTTGAGAGGACCTTGACCGTCGAGATGCTGCCCGTCGTGGTGATGGCGGCGCTCGGCAGCTGGAGGACGTTGTTGGCGGTCTGGACGATGACGGCGACCTGGGCGGTCATGCCCTCTTTGACCGTCGAGGGGGGGTCGGTGAGCGCCACGGTGACCGGATAGGTGACCACGTTGCTCACGACCGACGACGTCGGTGACACGGCGGTGACGACCCCACTGACCTCGGTGCTCGAGAGGGCCGACAGCGTGATCGTCGCCGGCTGGCCCACCGCGATCTTCGTGGCGTCGGCTTCGGCGAAGTTGGCCACCACTTCGAGGCTGCCCAGGCTCTCGATGGTGATGAAGGTCGACGACGAGCTCGAGCTCGAACCGGTGGACGATGAGCCCGTCGAGCCCGAGCCGGTGGACGATGAGCCCGTCGAGCCCGAGCCGGTGCTGCCCGTCGATGAGGAGCCGGTCGAACCCGAGCCGGTGCTCGATGAGCCCGTCGAACCCGAGCTGCCCGTCGACCCCGTGGTCGTCGACCCCGATCCGCCGACCGCCTGGCCGACCGATCCGCTCACGACCGTGACGGTTCCACTGATCGAAGCCCGCAAGGTGGTGTTGGCCAGCGCCTTGGTGTCCGCGGTGACGGTCACCTGGTCCTGGGCGACCGTGGCCTCGTCCTGTGAGATCGTCGCCGACGTGACCACCATGTTCGCCTGATTCGACTGGACCGTGAGCTGTTGGGCCGCAATGGTCGATTGATCTTTGGCTACGGCCTGCTGGTAGGTGGTGATGTTGTCCTGGTCGGTCACACACGAGCTCTGGGCGGTGCTGAAGGACACGCTGACGCCCGTGGTGGTCCCGGCCGAGTTGGTTGCGACGAGCTCGAAGAGGTAGGTCGTGTTGGGGCTGAGCCCCGTCACCACCGCCGACACGTTCGTCGGGCTCGTTCCAGAGCCAGCGCTCGTCGAGGAGGTTGACGAGCCGAACGAGGTCGACGTGCCATAGGAGAAGGAGTAGGTGGTCGAGCCGCCGTTGGGCGTCACGGTGCCGCTGAGCGTCGCCGTCGTCGTGCCGATCGCGCTGGCCGATCCGGTGCTCACCGACGGGGCAGAGACGGAGGAGTCTGCGGGGATGGCCGCAGCGTTCGTGGTCGACGTGGTGCCCCCACCTCCGGTCCCAGTAGTCCCCGTCCCAGTAGTCCCCGTCCCAGTAGTCCCCGTCCCAGTAGTACCCGTCGCAGCTGACGAGGTACTCGAGGCGGGACATCCCAGGGCCTGGTCAGAGCTGAGGGCGGACTGTGCGGTCGTCAGGCTCTTCTGGTCGGCCGTCAATTGGTTCTGGTCGGTGGTCAATTGTTGCTGCGAGGAGACCAAGGTGGCCTGGTTCTGGGCTTGCTGCGCCGGGGTGCCTCCCGCCTGGTCGTGAGCCAGCGTGGTCTGTGCACTGGCCAAGGAGGCCTCCGCAGACTTGAGATTGGCCTGGGCCTGAGCCGGATCGATGGTTGCCAGCACCTCGCCCGCGTTGACCTGGTCGCCGACCGAGACGTTGACCGAGGTGAGGGTCCCGCTCGAGTCGAAGTTGTCGTTTGCCGTCGTGACCGCCGAGGTATTGCCCGACGCGGACACGCTCTCTTGGACAGTGCCTCTCGTCACCGTGACTGTTCGCGCCACGCCCGGGGCTGCCGATGACGTGCCGTAGATCGAGTACAGCGCGACACTGGCCACGACGGTTACCGCCAGGGCCAGACCTGCGTAGCCGATGATCGTGCGACGTGAGCGGGGGCCGCGGTCGTCAGACATGGGTGTCCTTTCAATGAGTCAGAGAGTCGAGAGGGGGTTGGCCAGGCGTGAGCCCTCAGCCCGAACCCCCCGACGTGGTGCCCGTTCCCGTCGGGAGCAAGGCCTTGCAGGCGGCCTGGGCGGCCTGATAGGTGGGCGAGGAGGTGTCGACGGTGCTCGGGGTCGACGTGTTCGAACCCGGGGTGACCGATGGCACGGTGACACCATGGAGCTTCATGCAGTTGCGATAGGAGGCGAACGCCGTGCTGGAGGATCCACCGGCTCCTCCCGGGCCTCCCGGGAACCCTCCCTTTGGCTGCAGGCTGGCGCATTGCTTGAGCGCGGCTTGGGCTTTCGAATTGCCGCCGAAGCCGCCGGAGCCACCAAAACTCGGCGGCGTGCCACCGGAGAAGCTCGACGGCGGACCGCCGCTCGATCCTCCTCGGGCGGGCAACTTCAGCCCGTGCTTGGACAGGCACGCTTGGAAGGCCGACAACGACTTTGCGCTCGATGGCTTGTGCTTGGCGCTCTGCTTGGCGACCGTTCGCAGCGTTGCCGCACCGCTGGTTCCGCTGGTCGAGGCCGTGAGGGCGAGGGTGAAGACGAGGGCGAGGGCGCAGAGTCCGAAGAGCGCGCCTAGGCGCAGCCCTCGGGCTGGTGTGCCGCGAAGGATGGGGCGAGTGGTGTTCATAGGGAGCGAGTGTGACAGGTGGACCTGTGACGCCGATCCAGGAATCCCGCGGGTTTCCTGAAGGCATCTGGGCAATTGCCATCCGCCGGATAGCGGGCGGCCCGTTCGGGCATCGGGTATCCACACGGACTTTCGTTGGGCGTGGAAGTCGTTCGCCCATGTCGACGGGCCCGACGCGCGTTCATCGGACCCACAGGAATCCTTCAGGAAACCGTAATCTCCTCAGGCCACACTGCAGCGATGCGCCCACGGATCCTGGTGGTCGAAGACGAGGAGAACGTCGCCTTTGTGGTTCGCACCGCTCTACGCCTGGCCGGCTACGCGACGGTCGAGACGACCAGTGGACGAGACGCGCTCCAAGTGGTCTGTGCCGAAGAGGCCTTCGACCTGATCGTTCTCGACGTCATGCTGCCCGATCTCGATGGATTCGAAGTATGTCGACGCCTGCGATTCGACCGCTCTGATATCCCGGTGATCTTCCTCACCGCTTCCGAGACGGTCGAGGACCGAGTCCGCGGCTTGAGCATTGGGGGCGATGACTACCTCACCAAGCCCTTCAGCGTCGAGGAGCTCGTCGCCAGGGTCGAGGCGATCCTGCGCCGCTCGGGAAAGTCGACCGAGTCACAGCTCCTCGTGTGCCGAGATCTGATCCTCGATGACGAAGCACACCAGGTATCCCGGGGGGGGAAGACTGTCGAGCTCTCCTTGACCGAGTACAAGCTGCTCCGGTTTCTGATGCGCAACGCCGGTCACGTGATGACTCGTGCGCAGATCCTCGATCACGTCTGGAGTTACGACTTCAATGGTGAGTCAACGGTGGTCGAGACGTACATCTCGCTCTTGCGTCGGAAGGTCGACGCAGAACCACCTCATTTGATCCACACGGTGCGCGGAATTGGCTACCGCCTCAACGCCCGCTAATCGACGTGACTCTTCGGCACCGCCTCTATTTCGCGGCTGGAGTCCTGGTGGCGATCGTCTCCCTCTTGGGTGTGTTGCTTCTCCGATCAGTTGAAGCCACTGGAGTTGACCAGATCGACCAGCAGCTGAGGACTGCGCTTCCAGTGGTCATCTCCCTTGACCATCCATCCAGCCAGCGCGGCCTGCCACCGCCGTCTCCGTCGCGTCTCCCAGACAATAACAGTCGCATCAGCGCGTTCTATGTGGCCACGATCTCAAAGAGCCATCGAACCGTGCTCTTCAGCCCGCTTAATGGGGGTGGGGCGTCTCCACAAGTCCCGAGTGTCGCCACAGCGGTGGGCAGCAAGGTCGTCAAGATCTCGACAGTCGGGTCTCTTTCAGGGTCTGGGCGGTGGCGAGCGGTGCTCATCTCATCTCCGAGCGAGCATCGCGAGCTCATAGTGGCGGCGTCCCTGGCTCAAGTCGATGCTACGGCCAACCGCCTGCGCCTGGCCGTCATAGTGGCGGGCCTCGTCGTCCTCGCGGTTCTCATCGCCGCCGCAGTCTGGGTCGTGCGATTGGGCTTGCGGCCCATCGCCGATGTGACCGAGGCGGCCGACGCAATTGCGGCTGGGGATAGGACGCGCCGAGTCGCAAGACCAGAGGGAGGGACCGAAGCGGCGCACCTAGCCCGGGCCTTCAACCTCATGCTCGATGAGCAGCAATCACTCGAATCACGTCTGCGCCAATTTGTGGCCGACGCCTCACACGAGCTGCGGACACCGGTGTCGGTGATTCTTGGCGTCACCGACCTCTGGCGGCAGGGGGAGCTCCGAAGCGGTGAGGCTCGTGATGACGCCATGCGCCGGATCGGTCAATCGGGAGCACAGATGGCCGGGCTGGTAGGGGACCTCTTGCTCTTGGCGCGCCTAGATGAAGGCAGATCGCTCAGCTCGGGCCCAGTGGACCTCTCCAAGCTCATTGATGCCGTTGTAGAGGACGCGTCTGCGACGCATCCTCTACGCACGGTTTGCGTCGATGCTCCTGGACCGATCATGGTGGAAAGCGAAGAAGCTTCCTTGCGTCAGGTCATAGTCAACCTGGTCACGAATTCGCTGACCTACACGCCGCCCACGGCAACGATCACAGTGCACGCTGCTTCGATGGGGGACAAGGTTGTGCTCGAGGTCGCAGACACTGGACCAGGCATGAGTCCGCACGACGCCAGCAAAGCCTTCGATCGCTTTTGGCGGGCAGAGGCTAGTCGGACCCGTCCGGGGAGTGGCCTTGGCCTTTCCATCGTAGCTGGCATCGTCGCCGCGCACGATGGAGAGGTCATGCTGGCATCGGACATCAACCGCGGCACTGAAGTCCGGGTGGTGCTGCCTTCGACACAAGGAACATGATCGATGCAGTTGGGATCTCCTCACAGCAAGTTCGCGATCAATGTTCAAGGAACTGCCAGGCCGACCCGCCACCGTGACGATGTTGACGGATAAGTCGACGAGCCCTCATGAAGAAGCTCACGGTCAGAACCCCATCCGGAGGCCAGTCTGGGTTGTCTAAGGCGCCTTTCCCGGTTCGATCTGATGGCCCTTAACAGGTGCTCTCGTCGAGCCGTGCGGCCTACGCGGCCGCCGCCGTTACGGTTCTGACAGGGGAGGGTCATAGTTCCCACCCTTCCGCCTCTAGAGTTTGAGGTAAGTCGAGGTCCGGGAAAAGCGGTTTCACCAGATGCAACAAAGAATCCGCTCATGGGTCTGCTCAGAGGCTCAATTAGCCTCGATCATTCATCCGACCTCTGGCGTATCAGCGCCAACCCCGTCGATTGCTCGGCCGAGTCGATGACCGTGGCCTGAACTCAGCGAGGGCGTGAGGGAACCCAACCGCTTGATCTC
>Ga0181538_10005837_pt1 | contig 10860 bp, 11 predicted proteins | sample PEATcosm2014_Bin_40_FD_119773 | JGI IMG/M metagenome (GOLD analysis project Ga0181538, IMG submission 119773) | Peatland microbial communities from MTU Mesocosm Facility, Houghton, MI, USA - PEATcosm2014_Bin23_30_metaG | ecosystem: Environmental > Terrestrial > Soil > Wetlands > Peat | place...
CAGCGATCCCGGCGCCGACAGCCAGTGCGGCCCATAGCACCGCGCGAGGGGGCTATCCGAAGAGCGCGTTGAAATTGGAATCTAGAAAGGGCTGGAACATTGGGCTCTTTGCGGGGTTTGAATCGACGACGGCGGTATAGAGTCGCTTGGTTAACTCCACGGCCCACGCGAAAAGCCTGTGGGATGCAATCTGCCCAAACATGATGTAGTCAGCATTCGGGTCTCCTGTGCTTGCTAAGAGTCCTTTCTGCTTCACACGCCTCAGATAATCTGGCCAGTTGTCCGGCGTTCCCGGCGGCAAGGGAATTGGGTGAAGCAATTCATTGCGGATTTCAACTAGATCCCGAAGGTCTTCGAGAAGGCCGCCCGAAACGCCGTAGCGAGTTTGCATAACCTTGACCAACGGGTCCGTGGAAAGTTCGGCCGGAACCGGCCCCAAGTTTTGGATGCTTTCGTATTCGATGGCGAATGACCAGATGGCCGCGAGTAGAAGCGGGATACCTGCGTATACGAAGCGGGAATGGTTTTTGTCCGAACTCAAATCCGATTCATCGCGCGAAAGTCGATAGAGCCGCGATGCGACCATCAAAATATCTTGTGAGATCGTTCCCCATGATCCGCGTTTGGGGTTTGTCAAGCGACTCTGGCGGTTGGTCCTTCCACTGATCGGCATCTTCTGAACCTCGCGCGCCCGCTACAGAATACGATCTCACCGCCGCTTAGTGGAGTTCCGGCCACCAATTCGCGAGTCGCATCTTGATGCGTGCCAGGATCGAGTCAGTCCTTGCCAAGGATTCGAGCATTCCCGCGGGCACAACCTTGAAAGCGTGATGCGAGAGTTCTTCTGCGGCGATCTGAATGTCCATCTTGATCTTCACGGGGCTAACTGGAGCCGGGTCCGATGAGTCCAGATCGAAAATGAGAATATGTGCATTCGTCGAACCAGTAGAGTCGGGGACTGGTTCCCTAAACTTCAGCCGGTACGTGCCGCTGGAATCTTGCTCGATCTCCGGCGCACCCAAGAATGGTTGCCAGCTATCCCATACCGATTGTGGAATTGCCAATACAGTGCCGGCCGCTGCGCCACGTCCTGAAAGCTGAAATTTCAGAAGAACCTGATAGAAAGTTCGTTTGAACACGTTGGCGATATTCGGTCCTTCTATTTTCTCTCCGCTCCACTGCATGTTTTTGCGGAGCGAATCGGCAAAAGATTCGCCGTGGAGCCGAAGAGCGTCTCGGAGATTCTGAACCGCGCGCCTATAGGAACCGTGGAAATCCATCGTTTGAACTTCCAGAATTCCGTATCTGGTAACCTCAAAACCATCGTTGCTGCGGACGATCTCGGCCAGTGTGATGTCGAAAGACATCTCTGGTGACCTTGGAGTTGCGATTACGGAAATCTCGCCTCCGAGTTTATCCTGAAAGAAAACGTACCCGGTGCCACCCTCCTCGACTTGTCGCCTGAACTTCATCAGTTCCGGTTCGTGCTTCAAGAGTGTTACCGGCTTCGGCTGTTTCGCCGTGGCGGGCTCGCCGAAAATAAGCCGACAAGCCCGTCCCACGATGTCACTGGCGACGACACGATACGGACAGACGAGCCAGTCTTGCATCGGCCCATTGCTCACTGAACTGACAGAGCAGACACCGAACGAGTTCTCGCTCTTCACGCAAGTCGTGTTTTGTCCGAGGGCTTCAGTCAAAAATGGACAGGAGCCGAATTCCGAACCAGTGAAGGTGGATGCCTCTAGCTTGACGGTGGGATAGATGCGGTGTCCCAACCACTCGCTGATGTGGTTGCCGGACTCCGCACCACTATTGTCTAGCTGACTAGCGCTGTTTTTCGATTTAGCCATGCCTGGAGTTTTGTGCGAGCGGAATCCGCGTACTTCTTTTGCAGCTCGAAACCCACGCCCTTTCTGCGCAGTTGAATCGCGACCTCCAGCGCTCGGCCGGTCCCGCAAAATGGATCCAACACGGTCCCACCTTCCGGGCAGCACGTAAGCACGCGAGGCGCGATGAGTTGGCGTGGAAATGTTGCGGAATGGCCATTCTCGCCCGGAGCCGCGTTGAGTACCACCACATCGTTGCCCCGTTCCTCAACTTCCTTGGAGTCGAAATAGTATGTTGGTCGTCCCTGAGTCGGCTTCTTAACAAAATGAAAAAAGTGTTCGTGGGATAGTTTCAGGCGATCTCCTTCTGGCCGCGGCGTCGAATTGGGTTTGTACCAGATAAGATCGTTGCGGAGTATCCAGCCACGACGTTGCATCTCGATGGCGAAACGAGCGGGTATTAGTAGAAGTTGTTTCTCTTGTCGAAACTCTCCCAGGGGGGTCTTACGCCGATATCTTGTAGCGTCTGTTAGCCCCTGCCGACCCGTATCTCGGACACTACTCCATCTCGCAAAATAGGTGTCGCCTACGTTTATCCACATGCTGCCAGTAGGTTTCAGGCAATCGGCAGACTTGTCCAGAATTTCAGCAAGGTGCGAAATGTACCATTCGGGGTAAGGCTCAAGTCCGAGGACTCCCTTCCGTTCTCTGTACCAGCTATAGCCTTTTGTTAGAGCGCCAATGGCTCGAACGGACGGGATGTCGTTGAAGTGGTCCCAGTTGTGGCCTAAGCCATATTCTCGATGACCCCAGTAAGGCGGACTCGTAACAACAAGGTCCACGGATGCGGGAGCCAGGGTCTCAAACAAATCGAAGGCATCTCCATGCTCTATGATGGCAGAGAAATCCCTCTGGTTTCGATAACGCGCTTCGCTGATCGTCCGAGGGCTGTTCATGGAAGGCGAGAACGTCTCACAGTTTAGCCGAAATTGGTCGGATTTGAACGCACAGAGTCAAGACATCGGAGCTCCCCACCACATAACTCGGCTAATGATCCCATCTATCATTTGCGCCGTGGGACGATACTTCGCATGCTAAGGTGGCGAACATGAATCCATTAAAGCCGCTGGAGCTGCATCCTGAGGCGATTCGAGCCTTCAATGAGTATTCAGAAACCGTAGTGACGGACGTGATTGAGGTTCCGCCGAATAACGCCAGGCCGCAAGGATTTCGGCCTGAAGCGTACGTGTCGGCCCGCATTTCTCCAGCGGATTTGATCGGAGAGATGCAGGAGGGCACCGTCGATGGGACCGGCACCGAAACGGGAAGAATGTTTAGGCATGACGGGCGACGATTTGGACTCGTCGGGTCTGGCTATCGAAACCTGGGATCACTTGCGGCAAAGGTCCAGGCAACACCGGCGTTTCGAAATTTCATAAGCTATGGTTGCGTCCTGGATATCACGTTTGATTGGGTCACCCGGAAGCATCAGGGAGAAATGACGACTCCATTTTGCGAATACGTTGTTGCCGAATGTGGGAAGCGACTCAAAGAGATTGAAATTTGGATACCAGTTTACTGGGTGTATGCCGAAGAAGACATTACGCTAGGGCCGTGCCTGTTTAGAACGATCACTACCGCGATGATCGACGAGTGGGAGCAACACTATCGCTCGACCGCCAAAGAGCAGGGCCCGCAGGTGGAAGAGTTTTTCAAGAAAATGCGGAAACAGATGCAAGGCACGCTCGCTGCAACCTTTCGAGCGCGCGCAGAGCCGGAAAGGGCTAGGGAGCTGGCGCGGGAGCGGGCTGAATACGCAGTGGGCCTACTCAACTTTTTTCACCCGGCCCATGGCACGCTTCGCACTCGCTCGTACGGGACTCTGCTGGGCCAAGAAAACATACAAACGACAACGACGCTCGTTCTTGACAACGGTCGTTTACGAGAGCCGAGCCGAGGGTTACTCGACCGCGGAGCGTCCCCTTGGGGTTTGGATAGGGCTCACATCCAGTTCATAAGGGAAAGCGGCCTCGATAAATTGGGTGCACTTTGGACCAAAGACAAGAAATCCGACTACGACACCGCACTTCTGGGCGCGCTCCAACTCTACTCCAAGAGCTCTCTGAGCATGGTGGTTACCGATCGGCTCGTCTACATATTTGCTGCCCTGGAATCGCTGCTCCTGAAAAATGGGGGCGAACCCGTTCAAAAAAACATCGGTGAGCGCATGGCCTATATTGTCAAGAATACGGTCGCTGAAAGGAAACGAGTCGTCGAGGTCGTGGATCAGGTTTATAAGATTCGCTCTTCCTTTTTCCACCACGGGCAACAGGTCAAAGTATTTGAATTTATTGAGGAGTTCATGGTCTATACGTGGAGTTTCTTTCTTATTTCAATCGCAAATTCAGATCAGTACCCGACACTCGGTGCAATGTTCGACGCAATCGACGATGTGAAATTCGGGTGAGCGTACCAATTTAGGTATCTGCTCTACAATGAGCCAGTCGCATGCGGAATGTCTTCGACCAATATCGCCATCCAGAAAACCGGCTTACGCACGCGCTTGTCTCGTCATTAGAGGCTGACCGTCGTTTGCTTCGTCGATTTGTTGCGTGGGTGACGGGTAGCGCCGATACAGTTCCTCGCAATCTGGAGATTGTGGAGCAACAGCTTCCTGGAGAAGAAGAAGTTCGGGATGAACAAGAGGCCGAGCGCCGCGGCTTGCCGGATGCCTGGATTCACGATGACGACACCTGGGCTCTCATCATCGAGAGCAAAATCCAAGCGCCCCTTACGAAGGGTCAACTTGATCGCCATCGTCGTACCGCCGAGCTTCGCGGATTCTCAGATGTCAATCTTGTCGCGTTCGTTTCGCAGCGCCCACGACTACCCGTCTCCGACCGCGTGAAAATTGTCGAGTGGACGAAGCTCTATTCCTGGATGCGGTGCGAAGGGACATCAGAATGGGCACGTCGGTTAACGGAGTACATGGAAGTACTTGAGCGAAAACTTGTCGAGGAGGATTATCTGAAGGAGGGAACAATTACCGTGTTTTCTGGCGTTCCTTTTGGTCAGGACTATCCCTACAGCTATCACGAGGCCAAGCGACTAATACGCCTTGCTCTCACTGAGTTGAGAGGGAGACGTGACTTGCGACAAGATATCTGGTTGAATCCTGGGGGCCAGGGGCGACCTGCCATTACAGGGCGGGAAGGATCTTCGGTATGGGACCTTCTTCCGCTCGCAAGAGCGCAATCTGCGAAGAATTTCACGGAATATCCTCACCTGTCTCTTGGCATAAATCGAAAATACATGGACGCGGGCGTCACGATTCCGGACGGGATTCGGCCGGAATTTCGCCGCAACCTTCTCGCGGGAGGCAAGGAAGAGTTCTTGGAACTGTTTGGAGAGGTCCACAACAATCTACGACGTTCACTCGCCGCGGTCGAAGGCGCAGCGCCGCACGCTGAAATCATCCAACGCCACTTTCCTTCCCGACGTGCTTCACCGATCATCGACGCGAAACTCCAGTTTGATCTACGGACTGCATTCGCTGGACCCAAAGGCTCGCGAGAATCGGTCAAACAGCAGCTGCAATGGCTCGAAGCGGTTTACGAAGCGCTTTCCGGAAAGCGTTCAAATATCCAGTTTACGGTGGGCGCGATTTTTCCTTACGAGCGATGCCGTGCAGTAAACACGCCGATGATCTTGGATCACGTCGCTAGCGTCTGGCTCGCATGCAGACCACTAGTCCAAAAGGCATTGGGCTAGACTGATGTACTCACGCCAATCGGCTGGCACCGCCTGTACATTCCGCCGAAGCTGGCATGCGAGCGTTGGCCCAAGCACGTGAGGCATGCTTTCCGTCCAACTTCAGTCCAATTCAAGAGGTTGGTTGCACCGCGTGTTTCCGCGTAAGCGACACCAGATGCGGCACTTGTGTGATTTTGCCTGCTTTCTTGCAAAGCAGGTGCTCTCCCAGCTGAGCTACACGCCCACTCTTGTGTGTTCTCATTCTAAGATATTTCCCGGATTGGTTCACGCCACTTTGCGCCCGTGATGTGTTGACGATGCTGCAGACGCAATAGCATCCGATAGCCATGAACCGCGCCGGCCGTTGAGCCCATCCGGCGATCCTTGGAAAACTTAGTTTCGTGAACGGGGCTGTTTCAGTCTATAATTGCGGGTTTGGGAGGCATACCGAAGTGTTGACTATCCGTCTGGCGCGTGTTGGAAAGACCAAGAGCCCTTCGTATCGCATTGTTGTGATTGACCGCCGGCGTCCTCGCGACGGCCGCTTCGTCGAGATTGTCGGGACCTACGATCCCCTCAAGAAGCCCGCTGAAATCAAGTTGAACTCCGAGCGCATCACCTACTGGCTCGGCGTCGGCGCGCAGCCCAGCGACACCGTGCGCAGCTTCCTGCACAACCAAAAGCCCGCCTAACGCGTCCTAACCCTGTACAGGAGTTTCGAGCTCGTCCCGCTTGCGGCGGGGCTTGCGCGTGCGGAACGCTCTTTCGGATGCCTGCCTCCCAGCGGCGGGCAAGCTGCGGAGACTCAAATGAAAGATCTTGTTGAAGCCATCGCCAAAGCTCTGGTAGATAATCCCGATCAGGTTCAAGTGAACGCCGTCGAGGGGGAACAGGTGACAGTTCTGGAATTGCGCGTTCATCCCACCGATCTTGGTAAAGTGATCGGCCGTCAGGGACGCACGGCGAAATCCATTCGGACCATCCTGGGCGCCGCGGGAATGAAACTCAAAAAGCGTCTCACTCTCGAAATCCTCGAATAGTGCCGTCTTCCCAGCCCTCTTCGGCCGTGACTTTGGCTCGCGTCTTGCGGCCCCATGGACGACGAGGCGAGGTGGCCGCAGAAATCCTCACCGACTTCCCCCAGCGAATGTCGACTCTGCGAGAGGTGTGGCTGTTGACGCCCTCCGGCTCGAAGAAGCCCGTGGTGATCCTCAGATCCAGAGTCCACAACGGTCAGGCCGTGATTCATTTCGAAGGTTGCCAGTCCATCGACGAAGCTGAACTGTTGCGCGGCTGCGAAGTTCAGATTCCGCTCTCCGATCGAGTGGCTCTCGCCGCGGGCCAATATTTCGTCACGGATTTAATCGGCTGCGACGCCTATGAAGCCGGCGCCACCGCTCCGTTCGCACGCGTCCGCGACGTTCTCCCCATCGGCGAGGGAATCCCCGGCACGCCGCTGCTGGTCTTGGAAACGCCCGCCTCGCCCAGCAAGTCCGCGGGCGAGTTACTTGTTCCGTTTGCCGCCGAGATTTGCACGGCGGTTGACATCGCGGCGCGCCGCATTGAAGTCAAGCTTCCCGAGGGCCTACGCGATCTATGATGAACTCATTTCAGTGTAGGCACCGGTAGGACAGGCCACTCCTGCCTGCCCTTCGCCTCAGCTCTACCGGAAAAACCTGGACAGGCAAGAATGCCTGTCCTACTTGGGATTGCGCTACACTGGCTCCCCGTGCGATTCGACATCATTACGATTTTCCCTGAATTTTTCCGCGGGCCGCTCGACTTCGGCATCGTCCGCCGCGCCCGCGAAGCCGCTCTCATTGACGTCCGCCTCCACGATCTCCGCGATTTCACGCACGACCGCCATCGCACCGTGGATGATCGCCCCTTTGGCGGCGGCGAAGGCATGGTGCTCAAGCCGGAGCCGATCTTTGAGGCGGTGGAGTCGCTCGAAATGGAATCGAAACAATCCGCGGCGGTCGTGTTGCTCTCTGCATCAGGAAAATTATTTCGCCAGGATGTCGCGCGCCGTTTGTCGTCAGAAGAGCGCGTCGTCCTGATCTGCGGCCGCTATGAAGGCGTGGACGAACGCGTCGCCGAGCATCTCGCAACGGAAGAAATTTCCATCGGCGATTTCGTGCTCTCCGGCGGTGAGCTCGCCGCAGCGCTCATCGTGGATGCCGCCACCCGGCTGCTCCCCGGCGCGCTAGGCAATGAAGACTCGTCTGTCTACGAATCCTTCAGCGAACCGACTGCCGTAGTGCGCGCTCCATCCGCGAACCCGGGGTCTTTGGCGGATTCACCTGCGTGCGCTCCGTCCAGTGTCGGCCTCCTCGACTGTCCGCATTACACGCGCCCAGCGGTGTTTCGCGACTGGCCGGTGCCTGAAGTCCTCCTCGGCGGCAATCACGAAGAAATTCGACGCTGGCGCAGAAAAATGGCTCTGGCAAGAACGCAACGCAATCGCCCCGAGCTATTCACCTCCGCCGCACTATCCGTAGAAGATCGCGCCCTTCTCAAGGAATTGCAACCGAGCGACTAAGCTTGGCTTGAGTAGGACTGGCACTCCTGCCTGTTCAGGTTTCCCAGTCAGAGCAGAGGTAGAGGACAGGCAGGAATGCCTGTCCTACAGAGGAAATTCTCGCACTACCGCCGTCGCGCAGTTTTCTTCCTCGCCTTGGCGCGCGGCCGCTTCTTCTTCCCCACCGTTCGCTTCTTGGGCCGCCGCTTCCCATGCGACTCCCCACCTGCCGCGAGCTCCCGCCGTCGCGCCGCAGCCCAGCCAGGCTTATTCACCTGTTTCCCGCGAGCGATCCCCAGTGCATTCGGCGGCACATTCTCCGTAATCACCGAGCCCGCGGCCACGTAAGCCCCGTCTCCCACGCGAACCGGCGCGACCAACGCCGTGTCGCTGCCAATGAAGACGCGCCGCCCGATAGTCGTGGGATACTTATTCACGCCGTCGTAATTGCACGTGATCGTGCCCGCGCCAATATTGGTCCCCCGCCCGACTCGCGCGTCGCCCAAATACGAGAGGTGCATGGCCTTGACCCCGGCTTCGAGCCAACTTTTCTTGACTTCCACGAAATTGCCCACGCGAGCGCCCTCGTCCATCCGCACACCGGGCCGCAAGTGTGAAAAGGGGCCGATGCTCGCGCCGCGCGCCAAGTAACCCGCGCTCACAACTGAGTGCGGCTTCACAATGACTCCGTCCTCAAGCACGGTGTCCGCCAGAACGCTACCCGTGCCCACTTTGCATCCCGCGCCGATGCGCGTTTTTCCTAGAAGTTGCACGCACGGCTCGATCACCGTGTCCGGCCCGGCTGAGACATCCGGGTCGATCAGCACGGTCTCCGGCAGCTCGATGGTCACGCCATCTGCCATCAGCGACTCGCGTTTGCGGCGCCGGAAGATCGCGTCCGCCGCCGCCAGATCGGCGCGGGTGTTGCATCCCAGCACTTCGTCCGCATCGGTGGCCAAGACTGCCTGGACAATCTGCCCGCGCTGGCGCAGCAGTGCAATCGCATCCGTCAAGTACAGTTCTTTTTTCTTATTCTCTGGCTTAAGTTGCGCGAGGCACGGCCAAAGCTGATCAAGCGTGAAACAATACGTGCTCGAGTTGATCTCGCGAATCGCGCGCTGCTCTTCGTTCGCGGCCGCGTCTTCGACGATAGCGGCAACGCTTCCGTCTTCCTTCCGCACGATTCGGCCATAGCCGGCGGGGTCCGGGATCTCCGCTGAAAGAATCGTAGCGGCCGCTCCGGATTGCCGATGCGCCCGCACCAACGCAGATAACGTCTCTGGCCGCACCAGCGGAGAATCGCCCGGCACCACGAGGACAAATTTTGGGTGGCCGATCGCCTTGCGCGCCACCAGCACCGCGTGGCCCGTGCCGCGTTGCGGCTCCTGCAGCACCGTGCGCGCGCCCAGCGGCTTGACCGCCGCGCTGACTTCCGCCGCCTGATGCCCCACCACCACGACCATCGAGCGCGGCCGCAGCGGTTGGCTGGCGCGCACAACGTGCTCGATGAGCGTTCGCCCGCCTGCGCGGTGCAGGACCTTCGCCAGCAGCGATTTCAGCCGCGTGCCTTTGCCTGCGGCAAGAATGACGACCACGAGATCGGAGGAGGCGGGCATAGGAGCCTATTCTGTGTCGAATCGGAGCCGATTTACAACCGAGCGACCCTCGCCGTCGTCGAATTCAACACTTGAACGTTTCGCACGCCGAACCTAGGGCAACTTTCCGTTGCAGGATTGACTTCGCGCGCAAGGCTAGGTAACTTCCCCGCAAGACTAGCCGCCTTTCGCGAGGTTCCCATGAAAAAGTGTCCGGTCTGCGCGACGGAATCGCCGGACGAGACTGCCTTTTGTACGAGGTGCGGCTCGACTCTGGCGACCGTCTCCCCCGCAGCCGCGCCCGCCACGGAACAGCCAGCCCCTCCCATTCGGCCCGTCCCTAGCGCCGTCGTGGGAGATGCCGGCTGGCCTCTTCCGCCGGATGCTGCGGGCCAATCTATCCTCGGAGGGGTGGCTTCTCCCCGCAAGAGCAACGTCTTGATAATCCTCGCTGCGATTGGCGGGGTCTTTGTCTTCGTGCTGATCGTCGCCGCGATTGCGATTCCAAACCTGCTCCGCTCAAAGATGGCAGCAAACGAGGCCGCAGCCGTTGGCTCGCTCCGCACGCTGAACACAGCCTGCGTCGTATATTCTACGGAATACGGCGGATTTCCCCCTTCGCTCAACGCGCTTGGCGGAGAAGGTAGCGGTGCTGAACCGTCCGCGGTTTCAGCCCAATTGATCGACAGCGTCTTGCAAACCGGGCAGAAGAACGGCTATCTATTTTTTTATTCTGCTAGCGATGCGGACGATAAGGGCGTTATCTCCTCCTACGCAGTCAACGCCGACCCAGTTGTGGCGGGCAGCACGGGGCGACGCCATTTTTTCACAGATCAATCCGGAGTGATTCGCGTGGAAACTAACAGCCCGGCCAACCAAAACAGCCCGCCACTTTCTTAGTGATTTGATTTTAATTCCGCGAGAAATTCTCGAACGGCGCTAATCTGCAGGCTGTGAGAGTTGGCCGGAAATCTCGCGGCTCTCGGCAGCAGTAGCTTCAAGAGGTTCGGAGGCCTGCGCTTCCCCAATCGTCTCTGTCCAAAGTGACGGGTCCGCCAGCAATCGACTGACGATTTGCGTGTGCAACGCGTGCCCCGCCTTGTGCGCTTCAACGCGCCCCAGCAGCGGACGCCCAACCAGCGCCAAATCCCCGATGAGATCG
>Ga0181538_10005839_pt1 | contig 10857 bp, 12 predicted proteins | sample PEATcosm2014_Bin_40_FD_119773 | JGI IMG/M metagenome (GOLD analysis project Ga0181538, IMG submission 119773) | Peatland microbial communities from MTU Mesocosm Facility, Houghton, MI, USA - PEATcosm2014_Bin23_30_metaG | ecosystem: Environmental > Terrestrial > Soil > Wetlands > Peat | place...
GTGGTAGAGGAGGGTGGGCATGGAGATATTGATAGTGGTTTGAGGGGTGATGCGGACTGCGCCTCTAAGGCTGGAGACCTTCCTGAGATTTTCAGGTTATGAAAAATACTTTCTTCACGTCATAGTTCAAATGAACCTTCTTCCGCGCTCCTATATTCAGATTATTTAAGATAAGCTATTTAAACTTGTTTCAACGAAATAACAGCCACGGGTCGCGAACATTTCGTGCACCGTACCTCAATTTCGCCATGATTGCTATAGAAGCTACCTCCGTGAACGGAGTAATCCATATGTGAAGAGCCATCATGAACTTCGACCGTCACAACGCCCCCGCATTTTTTGCAACCGAACTCTTTTTTGCTGGACATAAATACCCCCGATGTTTTTAAAGTGGAATCTAAATGATGAATGAATAAGGCTCGCTAAAATCCCATCTTCCCGAACGACTTTTCGAAAAAACCCTTTACGCTATTACTACTCTTATGCTCGACGGCGATAAATCCGTTTTCCCTGCTTTCTGTATCAATGGATGTTCTTTGATTTCCTGTATTTTTCTCATATCTAATTCGTAGAACCGCAGTTCGACAGTCGGTGCAAAAAAATCAATTCCCTCAATAGCTCTGTGGAAATCCTTACGCAATTGGTCCAATAGCTTTTTTTCTTGCAGCAGCTCTTTGTTACGGGAGGATTTTTTCGATAGCTCTTCGACTTTTTGTGCGCACTCATTGAGAAGCGCTTCAATGGCATTATCATTGCAGGCTCTCTTTGCCGATTCAAGAAGCGAATCATAACGTACCCTGAGCTGGCCTATGGCAGTTTTTAAATCCGTATTGATCTTTTTTTCCAGGGATTCGATACGATCCTTTTGCCCGCTGATCTTTGTTCCAAAATCGACTATTGCCCGAATATTCTGATTCGGCGTGAAAATTTCAGGATATTCAATCAGCATTAACAAAGCATTGGTTTCCGGTTCGAAATCATGAGGCGGGAATTGTTGACAATTAATCACTACGACCGGATAGGACTTGATTGCAGGATTGATCTCGGCTAACCTGATTTTTGCCAGAGCTATCTTTTCTCGAATTTCCCGCAGTAGCATGGTCAATGCTCCAGGATTCAATGTTCAGGAATAAGATAAAAGGAAGAGACGACAAATATTGTCGCGCTATTAATTATTTTATTGGGAAGGAGGGAACGATGAAACGAAGAGCTACCGATCTGGCGAAATACCGGCGAATAGTTGAAATTTACGCCTACCTGATACGGAACCAGAGTCGGCAATATACGGTGGCGGATATAAGAAAGTTCCTTGAAGAGGGCGGCGATGCAACGCTGGATATTTCAGCACGTAACGTGCAACGCGATCTCAAGGATCTGGCGGACATTCCGAACACCTGCGTAGAGGCAAAATGGGAAAAAGGCAGGCTCTACTATTTCATCGAAGCCGATATGCGGCGGAAACTATCCCTGCCGATCCAGCAGAACGGCCTGCTTGCTTTTTTCCTGTTGAAGAGGCTCCAGCCTTTTTTCGCCAGGAAAACAAAATCGCTCGATGATCTGTCCGAAAAAATAGCCGACCTTGTAAGCGATGCAAATTACGATCTCTTTGAAGACCTCGACGAAAAGCTCGAAGGATCGACCTTTCTGTTCGGCGGTGAGTCGTCGCTCTCTCTCGACGGCACGATGTTTAATGTCCTTTTAACCGCCCTCGTAGACCGGCGAAAACTCAAGATTTTATACGCAAGCCCCGGTAGGCCGGAGCCCAGGGAAATAATAATCTGCCCGATTAAGCTTGTCCTCTATAGGGGAGAACTGTATTTCAGTTGCCTTCCGATGGCCGGAAAGAAAAGAGATTTCTATATTCGGCTGTCCCGCATCATAAAGGCACAACTCACCGGCGAACCATTTGTTCCCGACCCCAAAGACCTTGATCGAATCGAGAAACGGCTGAATTCGAGCTTTGGCCTGCTTGATGACGAAGACGCTAAACCGGAAAAGATCGTTATCCGGTTCCCGGCGGGAGAATACTACAAAAAAATCTTAAGCGAAAGACGGTTCCATGGGACTCAGAACTTGACTACAGATAAGAAGGGAAATATCATTCTGACGATGGAAACGCCGGTGGGGTTTGAGCTGGTGAATTGGGTGATCTCGTGGCCAGAGGGGGAGGTTGTGGGGCCGGATGATTTAAAAAAGGAGCTGAAGGAAGTGGGAAAAAAGCTTATTAAGAAGTACCAACCTTTTTAAGCATTGTCTGAATGCGATCAAATAACCTGATGTTATCTTTCCCATAATCCCTTATACCAGTTTTTTAAGAATAGCAGGCTTTTTTAATAACTCTAATAAAAACTCGTCTAATTTAACACATTTAAAATTTCCATTGCGCAAATATTTTATTTGTGGTGAGTAGACAGATTTAACTGCTTTTTTTAATTTACTAAAATTTTGTGAAGTTATTCCAAAGGCACGAATAGCGGCCTCGGGGGAACTATAGCGATATCTCCCAATATCATAAGATTTATCAAATGTTTTAAATATGAAATTTTTTTTCTTGCCGTCGAATTCGTATGCTAAGTATTTATGTTTTTTACCTTCTTCTATACGGAATTGGATTATATACGACTTTAATGGAATTACCTGATCGCTAGCATCAAGCCAAAACATTTGATTAATGTTTTGATTTTTCAACCATGGTTTCTTTTCTTCTAATTTTTTTGCATTACTATTTCCTCGCTTTTCCTGCTCGGTAGTCATATCCTCATTTGCAATTACTATATACACATTTTTATCATTGTAAGCCTTGCGCTTTATTGCTTCAATAAAAGAAAAACTTTTTCCAGAATTTATTCGAGTAAGGCGCTGATTCTTCCAAATCCTTAATGCTTCCCTTATATCCGATTTAGAAATCTGCGTGGATCTTTCCCAAATGATTTTTTCAAACCACTCTTTGACATTTTTAATTATCATTCGATCTTTTGAAACTATTGCGGACTCTTCCCATCCTCCCAATTCATTCCCTTCCAAGGCAAGCCCATTTGCCGATGCATTCGCTGAACCGACAACGACGCCCTTTGAGGTCCAATAAACTTTGCAGTGCATAGTATTAAACATTTTAAAATTTTTTGCGCCTATGATACCCTGGATTTTTTCGATTTCTTTAGGATTTGTTCCGCCTGAAGTTAAATTACAAACTATCTGCACTTTTTTTGTTTTTGTTCCTTCGAATAAACTGGACGCGCCTTCACCCCAGAAAGCGACGGCACATTTTATTTCGCTGGCGTTCTTAAAAAGCCGCTTAATTTCCGACTTTATTTCTTGGTTACTCGATAAATATTTATCCATTAAAACTCCCTATAATAATTTCCCCTAATTTACACAAATTCAATGGCAAATACATGGAGAATGCCATTTATAAGTGGAAAGAATCATAAATATTTTTGAGTCTTTTTGAAGCATACCCGATTTTTTTATTTTTAATAGCTTTTAAAAATACCTTGTTGATGAGATCAGAAAACTCACCTACTAAATACGTTTTATCAGAAAGTTTACGAGATGATATATTCTTAGGCTCCCAGATGGCACCGTAACTTTCGTCACCTTCTGCCAAAGCTTTGGAGGTAACTTCTGCATAAATAGAACAATTTAAAAATTTATCACGCGGCTTAATAGTGAATTCAAAGCCATAATCCCAATATACCCAGGGTTCTTTGGGTTTACCCCTTAGAATTGGGCCTTCTGAATAAATACATAGCAAACCACCGGCTTTCTCAGAATGATAAATATCTACAGTTTCTTCCTTATCTGATACAAGCTGCTTCATTCTAGATGCTTTAAGCTTTACCGTCGGACTCAGGATGAAGTCAATAGTTGGGTTAGCAATATTATCTGGTAATCTTCTATATATCTCTGTATTTATAATGCTAAAATTCGCCATAATATTTACAAAGGACTGAGGGATGTTTTCAATTATATCCTTTGAGTTTCTAATTTTTCCCTGTCCGGTCCGTGGGTTTAAAAGACGGACAAGAAATTTCCACAAGCCATTATCATCAATATTAGCGAACATATAGCCACGATCCTTGAAAAAGTTAATTAGGAGGTTTTTTGCGGTAAAAGAGGCGTTATTTTTCTTTCCTCTATTTTGCAATGCCTCGCCAAGGTCAGAAAACAATATATGACGTTGGCCTTGTTGAGTAACCACTTTGCTATGCTCAAATGGCGGCACATGTTGAGTTAAATACACAAAAGGAATATTATCCTCTTTTGACCGCTTAAGATAATCTTTCAGTTGCATGGCATTTTTGTCAAGACGATGGTCCTCATATTTAATTTCGATCAGCCCAATAGGTTTAGATGTTTCTTTATCCACAATAGCAATATCCGCAAACCTGTTTCTTCCATTTATTGGAAACTGATATTCAACATGAATTTCATGAATGAATGTCTTAAAAATATTTTTGTTAAAAATCGAATTGATTATAACAGGATCTTCATAAGATAGCTCTTTAATAATATATTCAAAATACCGTCCCCCAAATGACTTGTCAAAATAGGATGGTAGTCTTGATAATAAGCATGACATAGATACTTCCAGTAGTTGATATTAAGCGCACTTTCGCGGAATTGTCTGTTTTACCCTGCGACTGAAATAAAGATTAATATACGAAAGTCCTTAAAAAAAATCAAGTGTTTTCCCTCCCGATTTTATTATTTTCTAATGTTCTAATTATAATTAGAATCTATTGCTCTAATGATTATTATAACCCTCTTAAAATGCCAGCCGTCATACGGCAAAAGCAATTTATTCAATATTGACTTTTCTCCCCTCCTATCATCTTTAAAGATAGTTTGAATCAACGTCAATAATTGTCGTCCTCCCCTATTATTTTAATTCTTAAGTTGGAAATATCTCATTCAATCCTTCGGAGGATGATCACCCATGAACCACCAAACCGCCGCCCCGCACCTTATCCGTTTTGTCGAAAAATGGGCCGCGAAATCCCGCGCCGATGTCATTAAAGACGGCTACGTGTCTCTCTCGCAGATGCTCGATATTCGCAAGAATGATTATCCCTATAATGAAATGCCAAAAGCAAAATTCATGAAATTGCTTTTGCGTTGCCTTGAACGGCAGATTGTACTTGTGAAATACCTCTCCTTCTGCTTCCTTCTCGACAGTCAGAGTCTTGATAACACGAAACGATTTATATCGCTCCAGAGGTACAATCGAATTCCATCGAATAGCGACCATTGTTATCTTCTTTCTTTTATGCTCTGGAAGGGTGGCAATGTAGTCATAATGGCAAAAGACTTCAAGGATGTCTTCTTCGCTGACCTATATGCCGTGATGATGACCAAGGGGGTTACCGTCACTCACCCCGATCCGAACTGGATAACAAGGAAAATTAAGAATTATTTCGTGAAATGTTTGCGGGAGAACATGAAATATGACGGGTTCAAGATCAGCCTGCGCCCGGTTTCCTATTTTGGACTCAAAGAAGAAACCGGGCCGCTTAATAATAGTCCCGATAATAGTCCCGCTTTGTGTGCAACGTATCAATGTGATGGGATACCCTCAACGGACAATGATATCCGGATCGTGCATGCATCCAAGTTATTCGACATCGATATACTTAAATGGCTCGGGCCGCCGCCCGTAGCGGATTGATCCTTTTGTATATTCAAATTTGACTTTCAAGGAGCTTTCATGTCCTTTCACTACCTCACCAAATCCCGCTATCTTCAAGGCCTCCAATGCCCGAAACTGCTCTGGCTGAGCGTGAATGAACCCGAGGCTGCCGGTGAACCCGACGAAGAGACGGAGCATCGTTTCGCCGTTGGTACGAAAATTGGCGTCCTTGCTCGGAAGCTATTTCCGAAAGGGGTGCTGATTGCCGAGGATCATTTGCACCTCGCAGATGCTGGTCGGTCCACCGAGGCGGCTATGAAAGCAGGCGCTCCTGCAATTTTTGAAGCGACGGTATTGCATAAGGGTCTGGCGTGCCGGGCTGATATCTTGCAGCGGGTTATGGGAAGAAGGGATTGCTGGAACATCATTGAGGTAAAAATGAGCAGTAAGGTTAAACCGGTGCATCACGACGATCTTGCTTTCCAGAGATACTGTTTTGAATGTGCCGGTTTTAACATACTTAAAACGTCTTTAATGCATGTCAACACCGGGTATATCCGGGTAGGTGAGCTTGATCCGAAGGAATTATTAACCGATGAGAACATTACGGAAACTGTTTCGGAAAAAGCGGCGGATATCGGGAGCACGGTAAAAAAACTATCGGCAATTCTGACCAACAGCAAATGTCCTGAAATCGCGGCTGGAAAACAATGTCTCAATCCCTACGAGTGTCCGTTTTTCGACCGATGCAATGAACCTGCTGAGGAGTACAGTATCTACGAACTTCCTTACGGGCAGCGAATCATTCCGACGCTTGAAGAGCGAGGTATCGAGTTTCTTAAGGACATTCCACCGGACATTAAACTTTCCCCACGGCATGAAAAGATGGTACTGAGCGTTAAGCGCCGGAAGCCGATCATCGACAGAAAAACGATCAAGGAGTATCTCGATACGCTTGTATACCCGCTCTATTATTTCGACTTCGAAACGATAAATTCCGCCATTCCGCCGTTCGATAACTGGAAGCCCTATCAGACGACGCCCTTTCAATTTTCGCTGCATATTCAAACGAAGAAGGGCGGCGCTTGCGAACATCATCAATTTCTACAGAAGGAAGCGGCCGATCCGCGTGAACCGCTCATGAGGCAAATGATCAAGCTCCTCGGCAAAAAAGGCAGCATCATTGCCTGGAATATGTCTTTCGAAACAAGTAAAATCACAGGATTCGCAGAAAGGTTTCCCAAGTACGAAAAGCCGCTTTTCGCTTTGCTGCCGCGATTCTGGGACCTCATGCTTCCTTTCAAAGAAGGAGATTATACCCATTATAATTTTCACGGCAGCGCTTCTCTCAAAGCCGTTTTGCCGGTACTGTCGCCGTCGCTCTCCTATGAGGACCTTGAGATTCAGGAGGGGGGAACCGCAAGCCTGAAATACGAACGGTGGCTTTTCGGCGAGATGGAAGCTGAGGAGTGGGATAAAACCTACTGGGATCTTCTCAACTATTGCAAGCTCGATACGCTTGCGATGGTGGAGATTTTGAGGGTGCTGTATCAGAATATTTAACGGAGAAACTGAACATGACCCGCTTACCATAGTATATATTTACCGAAGTAAAATTGGTTGATTTTTTAACCAGGAATCACCTCACTTTTAAAATCGGAGATAGAAGAAATTTTTTCTGAAAAGATATTCATGATGGATGACTTTGTATGCTTATAACAAACATTTGTAAGGTATAACCATACAACTTAATTTCTCTATTGTTAATATTTTTGCGCTCCCAGCGCAAAAAACGGCGCAAAAAAAGCGCAATTCTGGCTTTTGCTGCGTTTATTCGCGGTTTTTTTGCGCGGTAGCGCAAAAACCAGAGTAAAAGAGCGCAATTTTCGCTGGAGCGTCGAGGACCGTTTTAAAACCGTTTTAAAAGCCGTTTAATTGCCCTTTAAAAGCCCTTTTATCCCGCCTGTTCCCCTACTCCCGTAGTGACTTATATTTTTTAAACCTTTTCAACGCCGATAACCGGTACGAAGGATGCGGTACGGGAGCCCGTATGTCGATGATTCTTGAATCGTTGAACAGTCATATTGCCGCGGTAAAATCGGTAGAGGCGCTTGAGCCGTCCATTAAAGCCGCGGCGGACAGGGTCACGGATACCCTTCAGCGCGGCGGCACGATCTTACTCATGGGCAACGGCGGCAGCGCCGCCGATAGCCAGCACCTCGCCGCCGAGCTTGTCGGCCGGTTTAAAATGGAGCGGCGGGGACTTGCCGCCATTGCGCTCACGACCGATACCTCCATCCTCACCGCCATTGCAAACGACTACGGCGCGGCCAGGATATTCGCCCGCCAGGTCGAAGCTCTCGGCAGACCGGGCGATTGCGTTTTCGGGATATCGACTTCAGGAAACAGCGCCGATGTCATCGAGGCTTTCAAGACCGCCCGAGAAATCGGCTGCCTGACCATCGGTCTCCTCGGCGGCGACGGCGGCCGCATGTTGCCACTCTGCGACCTGTCGATCGTTGTCGCCTCGAACGATACACCGCGGATTCAGGAGTGTCAGATTTTAATCGGTCATATCATCTGCGATCTGGTGGAACGGGGAGTCGTTGCTCATGCGCCTTGATTTTTCCGGCCGGCCGATTCTGGTTATCGGCGATTGCATGCTCGACCGGTATTATTTCGGATCGGTGGGCAGGATATCTCCCGAAGCCCCGGTGCCTGTTGTCAAAATCGCGGAAACCCGCGATACCCTCGGCGGCGCGGGCAATGTCGCTAATAACTGCGCACACCTCGGTGCGGCAGTGACGCTCATCGGCGCGCTGGGCAACGACGAATATGGCGCCGTTTTCAAACGCCTCTGCGGTCGGAACCATATTGCGCTGGCGCCTATCGCATCGGGTGGCGGAACGATTGCAAAAACCCGTGTCATCGGCGGGCATCAGCAAATCGTACGCCTCGATTTCGAAGAGGAGGCTCCTGCTCTCGCCCGGGGCGTTGCGGCGACCGTCCGGAAAAAGTCGCTGGAGTGCCTGAAGAGTGCCGGCGCGGTCGTGCTTTCCGATTATGGGAAAGGCATTTGTTCCGCCGAAGTGTGCGCGGAAATCATCCGTGAAGCGCGCAGGCGCGCCATTCCGGTGATTGTCGACCCCAAGGGAAGTTCCTGGGACAAATACCGCGGCGCTTCGGTCGTTACCCCGAATGTACAGGAGCTCGGCGAAAGCGTCGGCGCGACGGTACCTAATGAAGACGCCGCCATTGCGACGTATGCGGGGAAAATTCGCCGCCGGTTCTCACTTGAGGCGCTCCTGGTTACAAGATCCGAAAAAGGCATGACGCTCGTTGAAAAAAAATCCGTCTCCCATGTTCCAACCCAGGCTCGTGAGGTTTTCGATGTTTCAGGCGCAGGGGATACCGTCGTGGCCACGCTTGCCGCAGGCCTTGCAAACGGCTATTCGCTCGGAGAATCGGTCGCCATCGCCAATAAGGCGGCCGGCATCGTCGTGGCAAAGATCGGTACGGTCCCCGTTGAACTCGTCGAACTCCGGGCGGAGATTGACAAGAATTACAATGCCAAGCTGCTCTCCCTGCTGGAGCTTGTCAGAAGGTGCGCGGACGAGCGAAAGCGGGGCAGGACGGTCGTTTTCACCAACGGCTGTTTCGATATTCTCCATCGCGGCCATGTTCATCTCTTTCGCGAAGCAAAAAAATACGGGGATATTCTGGTCGTGGCGCTTAACAGCGACCGGTCCATCGCCACCGTGCGGGGGCCCGATTTTCCCCTCAATCCCGAGAGCGACCGGGCGCATCTCATTGCCGCAATCGACGGGGTCGATTACATCACGCTCTTCGATGCGCCGACGCCTTTAAATCTCCTGCGCCGGATAAGGCCGGATGTCATCGTCAAGGGTGGAAATTACCGCGAACAGGAGGTGGTCGGGAAGGAGTATGCCCGGAAGACGGTTATTATCCCCCAGCTTAAGGGCTACTCGACCAAAGAGATCATCCGGAAGATCGGCGGGAAAGGGTAGGCTTTTTTTCTAAAACCATAAAGGCGATAGAGGAGGTAATCGATGGGAGGGGAAGCAAACACCGCCATCGTTATCGGCAGCGATCACGCGGGGTGGGAGCTCAAAGAGGCCGTAAAAGCTCATTTGCAGAGTAAAAAAATTGCCGTCTCCGATCTCAGCGAACCATCGTTGAATCCGGCGGATGACTATCCGAAGTACTCCTTCAGAGTCGCGAAAGCCGTTGCCGGCGGGACTTTCGACCGGGGCATTATCATTTGCGGGACCGGAATCGGCGCCTCGATCGCCGCAAACCGGGTAAAAGGGGTGCGCGCCGCGCTCTGCCTGACCGAGGAAATGGCGGTGTTGTCAAGAAAGCACAACAATGCAAACGTGCTGGTTCTGGGAGGTCGTCTTACCGTCAGCGAAAAGGCTTTTTCCATCATCGAAGCCTGGCTTTCGACCGCTTTTGAAGGCGGACGTCATGAGGGGCGGGTTCGACAGCTCGACAAAATGGAGTAGCCGTGGCGCAGCGAAAAACGAAAAGGGAAAAAAACGGCGCTCCTTCGCCCCTTTCCGCTCCGGCAAGGATCCCTCGCGCATCCTGGGATGAGTATTTCATGCGGATAGCGATCCAGGCCGCAGCTCGTTCCACCTGCGACCGGAAACATGTGGGCGCGGTCATCGTTCGCGACAGAACTATTCTCTCAACCGGGTATAACGGCAGCATACGGGGGTTGCCGCACTGCGACGATATCGGCCATATGCTTGAAAACGACCACTGTGTCGCGACCGTTCATGCCGAGGCCAATGCCATCATTCAGGCCGCCAAGAACGGGACCGCCATCGACGGCGCCGATATCTACATCACCGCTTCCCCGTGCTGGAGTTGCTTCAAGCTTATCGCCAACAGCGGCATCAAACGGATCCTGTATCTCGAGTTTTACCGTGACGAGAGAATTCTCACTATCGCCCCACAAGCCAATATCGAGCTCGTGAGCGTGGTGTTCGAAGAGCATGGCTGACCTTGCGTCGCAGTCAATTTTATTCAGTTTCAGCGGGGCATTCATGCCTGGAGAACTCCCCGAGTAGCGAAAAACCTTCTTTTTTTAAGGAGGGTGAAGCGCCCATGCAGAATGGCGGCCAACTTCGAATCAGAAACTGAAGTAATCATCCACCCCAAAACTTTATTGCTTTATTTTGATAAGTTGCTATATTATATGA
>Ga0181538_10005843_pt1 | contig 10856 bp, 17 predicted proteins | sample PEATcosm2014_Bin_40_FD_119773 | JGI IMG/M metagenome (GOLD analysis project Ga0181538, IMG submission 119773) | Peatland microbial communities from MTU Mesocosm Facility, Houghton, MI, USA - PEATcosm2014_Bin23_30_metaG | ecosystem: Environmental > Terrestrial > Soil > Wetlands > Peat | place...
CCGCACCAAGGCTGTAACCCGTGCCGAATCCTTCAATTTTAAGGTTTTCGTCGAGCGTTTCCTCCGCTCCGCTCGCTCCCCAAAATACCCCGAAAGCCGTAGTCATTGACCCAGGACCCACGAGTTGTATATCACGGATGCCCGCCCCGATGGATTCACCCCCACCCCAATTGCGCGTGTACGCATACCCCGTAGTGGGAATCCATTGCAAGCAAGTGCCGCCCAAATCTCCCGACACCGAACCGAACCCCCACAAAATAACGGGTTTGTTAAAAACTATGGGAGTTGAAAAAGGGTAGCATCCCTGCTGTTGGGCGATAGCGATAGTTCCCCCGCCCGAAGGCAGAGCAGCGTAGGCCGCCATGACTTGAGCGCCCATATCCGAGCCGGTATAATTATTCGCAACGAGAAAAGGAAGGGTCACGACATCGCCGCCCGTGCTTACCAAGCCGACCCATATCATCGCTGAGCCATCATCTTTCTGGCAGATGTAAGGATAGGTGATATTCGATGTACTCCGCGTGACGTTGTAGGGTGCGGACCCTGCCGGGCAGGGTGACATGGACTGCCCCAGGACAGCTTTGCCCTCAAAGATGTAAGCCGGAATAGAAAGCAGGAATAAGAGCAGGAATAACCGCCGCATAAGCATCACCCCGTGGCAAGCCGCGCCTTGCCGATTGCCCTTTCGTATAGATAGATCATGCCCGCGCTTGCAAGCGCCACTCCGAGTAAGGGAAGCCATGATTTCGTAAGCCATACCGCCGTAAGCCCCAGGATACCGTTGAATACGAGCGCGGGCGGGTAACCGCTGCGAAGCGCTTCCACGCTCGCCGGGCTACCCGCGAAAGTCTGAATCGTGAAATAGGACGGCATGAAGGCAGAGAAGGCGTGGGCCGCCTCTGCCCCTACCAGTATCGTGAGTGCCGCCGCTTCCGTATCCACAAACGCCCGCCTATGTCTGCAATATGGGAGTGCCCACAAGCCAAGCGTAGGCTGTGCCGTTGATGCTGGCGGGTATGTAAGTAATCGTATAGGTATCGCCAACCGTCATGCCGGGGCTCGTTTCAAAATAGAGTGGCGAGCCGCCGCCCGTGGGTATGATCTCCCAGCCGTTAGACCCGGAAGCCGATTGCGCAACCGTCAAGGTGAGCGTGACCGTCGCAAGCTTGAAATTGCTCAGAAGGTCCGTTCCCCCAGGCCCCGCGCCGGTAAGATATTGAAACGTGTAAATCCTGCCGGTAATGGCCGCCGAAGTTACCCCAGGGTAAAGCTGAGTTGTGGGAATGGAATTTAACGTTAGGGTAAAGCCCGTGCCACTAGGGTAAGGGTCAAAGCGCAATTGCACCGTGCCGTTAGATTGCGGCACGATAGAATTGAGGGTAGCGATAACGCTCGTTTGAGTACCAAGGAAATTCAAAAGGTTGGTCGCCGCCGTTTGCAAAGTCGTTTGCAACCCCGCAAGCGTAAACGCTCCACCGAGGATAAGCAAGACCGAAAAAACGAGAAAGCTGTGGCTGTGCATATTCTCTTCCTCTCTAAAAAGCTTGGGGGCCGATAGATCAAGTTGTACCTGCTACCGTGCCCCCGGTTAGGCGTCCCCCACGGGACGCGGTTATTTAATTTCCGCCGCCGTGCCCTTGGCTTCCGGGGCCGTGCCGGTTGGCCGTCCAACAATCACTTGTCCAACCGCCGCGACGAGCAAGCTAATTTGCGCCGTCAAAGCGTCAAGCTTTGTCGTGAATAAAGACGAAAGGTTGACCGTCTGATCTTCCATCGCCTTTGTCACGTCATCGGCTGAGCCAAGCCCCACGTCCGCCTGTTCCGCCGCCATATTCGCCGCGCCGATGTCGCCATGCCGCAAGGACTGCCATGCCGCCGCCGCCGTAAACTTCACGGCATTAAGCAGGGCAAGGTTTGATGCGGATTGCGCATCCTGCACGAGCTTATTGTATTGCGCCCGCATCTGTCCCTGGCCGTCATCAAAGGCTTGGTCAAGCTCTGCCAGCCTCACCGCATAACGGTCAAAGGTTTCCTTGAGATTCGCTCCCCATGCCTCGGAGAGCCCGTCCGGGGTCCTGCCCGGTACTACTGTGGTTCCATCCCCCATGTTATTTTTCCTCCCTTCCCTCAAAAGTCGGCACTTGCCGCGTTAATCAGCTTGTGGCCGCCTGTCCCGCGCCTGGGGCCGGTGCCGGTGCGCTGCCCTTGAGCTTTGCCAGCACGAGCCCCGCGAGAAGCTGCGCAACTTCTTCGGCAATCGTTACCCCTTGCCCCGTAAAAAAGCTCAGAATATCTTTGCCGAGGCCCTCCAAAATGCTGATGGCGGTAGCGCCCGCCGTAGCGTTTGCAACCGCCTTCTGCCCCAGGGCCGTGATTTCCTCCCCCGCGTCCGTGGCAAGCAGGTTTTCAGCCGCGCTCAAAAAATCCTCAATAACCTGCTTCCCGAAGAGTTTAACCAAGCCGTGCTCGACATCCAAAACCACGACTTTAATAAAGTGTCCGATCTTGCCCAGTACACCCACGTTATTTTCTCCCTTCGACTAATGTGCAAAAATTCTTACAGGGCAGGTCGTCAACCTTATCCGTCAACCTGTCAAGCTGAGCGCCGATGTCTTTCTGGCGCTGAAATACCCGACCCTGTACGAAAGCGTAAACCAAAAGCTGCACGACGAAACCCAAAAGAACTTCATAAGATAAGGGCATCGGCCCTCCGCTTAGTCCTCAAGCTCGATAACGCTTGGTCCTGTATTTGTGGAAATGCCGTGAATCCACAAATCACCTTGCCATTCAATTTCCATGTCCCCGTCTAAATAGCTTACCCGTTGCCCACCAAGATCACCATGTTCGAGCGTATCCCGGTACTTGGCAAGGCGGATAGTATTATCGCTCGTAAGCACTTGCAAGTGTATCTTGCTGGCGACTGGAAATTTACCGACCCACATCGGGACGGCGCTAGGCGTTTGTACAGGATTGAAAATCGTTATGGTCATTTCCCTCCCCGCTTACTTCTTTGGGTCCGGTTTCGTGTCCGGTTTCGGGTTCGGCGGAGTGAAAACCTTGTCCCAGTCTGCCCGTGAAGGATAAACCGGGACTGTCTTGTGTCGTTCTAGCATGTTATACGCTCCTTGTTGGATTACGGCCAGGCTTGTGATGAGGCACACCCGCTGTAGGCACTTTGGGACTCCTTGACTCCGAGGGAATGAAACTGCCCGCGTCCGCATGAGTCAAGATTTCCCCGCTTGCCGGTTGAGCTTCCGGGGCACCACTGTTAAGTGATGACTCAAAAGCCGCTGGCCTTACCCGCCGCGCCCATAGCGCCCGTGTAGTTCTCGCCCTCACAGGTTCCCCCAAAATGACAAAATTGGTTTGAACTTCTCGTTTGCAGGCGATTCTAGGCCCCTCGGAGCAAATATCCGGTCGTTTGTTTTCAATGACTTAACCATAAGAAGCTACTACCCTATCACCAAAATGCAAAACTCTGAAAACAAAGCACTTACCAAAGTGGTCCGAATGGCCTTAAATCGCCTGCAATCGCGGCACCTTTCAGTTAATCCTAACATCACAAATGTTTACAAACTCAATAAGACTTCGACTAGGCCCTAGCCTATGTGTAACTGATGCCCGCCGAGGGGGAAGAGAACTGCAAGCTCGACATATCATCATCATCGCTTCCCTGGGGTTGCAGGCTTGCCGTGCTCAGGATAAGCGTGCTGGACGGGTCGAAGCCGCCTTGTGCCTGCACCTCAAGCTGCATGATGTTATTTGCGCTCGCTTCTTGCGCTTGGGTTGCGCCCACGTCCTGCCCGCTCGAAATCTGCCCCACGGTCAACGAGCCGGGCGCATTAGCCGCCGCCGTGTATTGTGCGGTTTCCGCGAGGCTGGCAGGAGAACTTACCCCCGGTATAAGCGTCGCAGCAATCCCCAAGCTTGAAAGGATGGCCGCCGCCGTGCTTCCTTGCGGTACGGTAAGGGTGGGCGATTGCATTTGCGCAGTCTTGGCCGCCGCCACTTTCGAGTACATCCAAATTCCTGCGATGCCGAGCCCGATCAATAAAAGAATTTGAGGATTCATTCTAGGATTACCCCCTGGGGCAAGAGTTGCACGAACTGGTCAGTAAGCGCTTGCCCTTGCTGCACCGACCAAGCATACCAATGCCCCGGCCCTACAAGGTTAGCCGGAAGCAAAGTCGAAAAGTAAAGCGCGCGCGCCGCCGCAAGCGAAACCGGAGTATTGCAAGGCGCAGCATAACCGGGGCAAGCGGACGCGGCATTGCTATAATTAGACATATCCGTTTGGATATTCGCAAGACTGCGCCTATAAACTGATACGTCAACCTTGCCGGTCGCTTCCGCCGCCGCTTCCGCCGCCTCGCATCCTGCCGTTACCGCTTGGCAGGCATCAATCAATAATTGTTGGGGAAGCATCTTAGGGCCGCCGAAGGTTCCATCATGCGTTACAGGGTCAATCAAGGCCCCGCCAAGCGCTTGCAGATTAAGCCCCAGGATATCATACGCTTGCTGAATTTCCGCGCTGGCCACTTGCGTAGGGTCCGCCCCCTTGAAAAGCGCTTGAGCGAGACTGCTCAGGGATTTCAGGATGCCCGCGATTGTCCCGCCCACAACCGGGATTACGGACGCGCCCGCTACCGCTCCCTGCATGATGCCTGCTACCGCCTGCCCTTGCGCTGTCCTAGAAGCATTGGGGGCCGCGCCCGCCACTGCCGCGCTCGAACCCGTAATAGAAGTCACTGCCGCCGCTTCCTCCGGAGCCGCCACTGCGTTTGAGACTGCCTGCCCTAGTGAAGGTGCCGCCGAAGTGAGAGCTTGCAAAATAGAGCCCCCTGTACCCAAAGTCGCAAGCCCGCTTGACACTTTGGGCAAGAGGTAAATCACCCCGACCACTCCGAGCGCAATCCAAAGCAGGGCACTCATTAGATCGTAACCCCCTTGGCTTGCCTGATTCTAGTTACGGACTTCGGCAGGTTGGCCGTTTGTCCGGGCTCGTTTCCCCCAGGACCTACCCCGCCCCGCCTACGCAGGGAAATAGGCCGGATGTCCTTGACCCCCGGCAATGGGCTCGCCGGATGTACGGGCGGTAAACCCTTGCCGGAATTGACTGACAAAACCGCTAGCTTCGGTTCCGTCCCACCCTGGGTAATCTGCCGCTGAGCGCCCGTCAAATAGCTGAGCGCTTTCTGTTTCAGCACGGCAACCGGGCCGGGCGAGTAAGTAGGATTGGCACTAGGCGCTATCGGACTCGGAAGCGCATTGCGCGTTGCCGGAACTGCAAAAGCTCTCGCCATAATTCCCCCTAGCTACCAAGATACTGCGCCAGCGTGCTGTTCGGGTCCACCCCCAGGGCCGCCGCTACGTTCGCCGCCCACGGTGTGCCGGGACCCGCCCAAGTCGCGCCGATCTGAACCCAGGTCATATTCACATTATAGTACCTTGACCCGCCGTTAATCCAGAGATTAATTTGATTGTAGAGCGCATTCCACCCCGCTTGAGCGCTGGAATAGACGGTGATTTTCTCTCCGCCCGAACTTGTGATAACTCCCTGTCCCTGGTCGCCCATGCAAAGGTCACCGGGATTATTGGCTTTGGTGGGAATGTTCCCAGCCGGGCCGTAACCCTCCGCCGCCGCTATGGCTTGAGCAATCGCCTGGACTTGAGCGCTGGTATTGCCGGGAAGAGCAGGAAGTATGCTGGGTGTGGAAGGACCGCCCATAGGTACTTGAGCGCTGGAAACATCCGAGCCTCCGTCATCGCTCGTTTCGTCATCCAGATAATCATCGGTTCCGTCACTGGTATTATCGCTGGTGGTTGCTGCAACAGGACTGCTCAAGCTTCCGCTTGACCACGCGAAAACCGCCGCCGCTCCGATAATTCCTAAAACCACTACCGCCCACATCAGATTAGCAACCTGGGAAGAAAGATATACAAAAGAGCAAGTCCGATTGCGCCCGCCGCCAAAATGTAAAGCCAAGTCGTTGCACTCAAGCCGCCCGGAAGATTATTGTACCAAGCTTGGGAAGGGGCCGCGCCCGCCGAAGTAAGGGCCGCGTTGACATCGCTCTGTGCTTGTGCTTGCGCGTCTTCCGGGTCCATGCCTGCCTGAATAAGCTCCGCAGTCTCTTGCGATTGCAAAGCGTCCGCTTGAGCTTGCGTGAGGTTAGGGGCAACCGCGTTTGCGAGACTCAGCGAAGCTTCGCCCGACGTCCCGCCTGCCGGTTCGCTAGACTCGGTTGCCCCACCCGTGATACTTGCCAAGGTCTGCGCCGGAGAGGTAAAAGTCTCATAGAGCGCATTCCAGTAACTATCATCGGCCATCGTGACCGCCTAACTAGGAAGTTGTGCCGGTTGCGCTGGTCGCTGCTGAAAGCGCCGGGGTTCCCAGAATCTCATCCTGAATGAGAATGGCCCCCTGCCCCGCCGCGCCCACCCAATCACCGTCAATCTCGAAGCGCCGGGCCGCCGTGAGAGTCTCAGCCGGAAAACCGGAATCCGGGTTGCCTGATTCCCGACAGAAATTGTATTCGTTGTAGCCGACAGGCATGATGTTGCCGCCCAGCCATTGCGACCATTCCTGTTGATCGAAGCCGGAAGAAATTTGCACCAAATCCTTGCCGTCCAACCCCACCATGACCCGCGTGATGATTGAATCGGACATGGAAGAGTAGGCACGTTGATTAGCGTCAAGGGCCGGGAAGAGCGTCCCGCTTTCCACGAGCAATCCCTGCATTTTCTTGCCGATATTCAAGGTTGCAATCATGGAATTGGACCCGGAAGGACCGTGCACAACCGAATCTAGCGACTTGTAGGACTTGAAGCAAATCGCCGGGCTGAGCCGGTTCATGGTGGGCACGCCCAGGTTGGGCCGTAACACAGAAACAAACAGTGTGGGATCACCAGCTCCGCTTCCGTAAGCCGAAAACGTGGTGTTTGCCACCACCCCACCCAGGGCCGTAGCATCGCCCGCATCGACTTCCAAGAACAGGTTGCCCGCCCAATCAGGACCCTTGAGCGAGTACATGGGAGCAAGATTAAGCGACATGGGAAGCGGGAAAAGCGGACATGTCCAGAAAACGTCGAGATCATACGTGCCGACAGCTTGAGCCGCCCCAGGCGCGAGCCACGGTCCTGTATTGGTGATGGCTTGCTGGTCACGCGGCACATAATTTTGGCGGTAAATCTTGTTGAGAACCCGAACGTGCCCGCCACGAATCACGAAAGGCCGGATATTGCCGTAAACCGCGTGCTGGCCATAGACGCGGATTTCCTGCAAAAGCTGGCCCAAAGAATCGACGGTCAAAGCAGCTATGGCCGCCGTTGCAATTGTAATCCGCCCGTGCCAGTGCAAAATCAAGGCGGTAATGAACTTGTCCGTGCGCAAGCCAGCGGGAGATTTTATCGTGGTTCCCGGTATCCACGACTGATTAAATTCCGCTTCCGGTTTTCCCAGCCGCCCCAGTAGAGCAGCAAACTGACGTTGAGTTTGAGCCATTGTCGGCCCCCTTAATGAAGATACGCGCATCGACCCAGCGTTAGCCGGTCAATGCTGCGCTACGTCGTGGTGGAAGTCGTGGTGCCGGTGACACCGATACCAAAGAACTTCCCAACGATACGGGCAAGCAGGATGCCGCCCGCGATAATCAAGCCCGTCATCACGTACCGATTCATAGGGTTTACCCCCGCGTGAAATGCCGTCCCGTCGCCGGGCCGGGTCTTAGACAACCGGCAAGCCAAGCTGAGCCGCAAAAAGATCATAGACATAATCAATCAGCGGTACAGCTACAAGCGCCGCCACGAAAGCAATTAGGAAAAGCTCGCCTTTGTGCTCCATATTTCCTCCCAGTAACCAAGCTAACCACACGTTTTTTGTCACCTGCCAAACTTGTCAAAGAGGCCAGGAATCCCGCTTTGGGGGCTCGCCTGCCGGTTTCGGTTTCGGTTTCGGCTTGGGCTCATCCTCAAGCTTTTTCAGCCGCGCTTCAATCTCTTCCCCGATAGCCCGCCTAAGCAGGGCAAGCCGATTTCGGGTTTCCTGATTCTCAGGTTTGCGCCGCTCTCCGTCTTTCACTGGGTCATAGGACATTGCTCGCCTCTTCCAATTCAGTTATGCCCGAATCGACAACGGGCAAAGCGCTGAGATCAACGTACCACTTTTCCTGTTCGTCGTGCGCTTCCCATTCGGCGGAATCAACCTGATAATGAATATACACCCGCCGCTCGCCGGGCAGGGAAGGAGAATGTACGGCAGGTAATTCCGAAACTGCTTCCGCCACTTCCGGGCCGCATTCCCGCTCGATAGCTTCCAAATCAGCCGCCCGCGTCAGCTTAAACATAAACCAATCGGTTGCAAGCGAACGTGTTCGCGCCCAGGTATCGGCAGGCGCATGACAGGTTTGCATGACAATCGCGTCAAATTGATTGGGCTTGCGAATTAAGCGCCGAAGAGAAGGAGTGGCCCAGGAAGGATTTTGAATCCAATGGCATTCGTCAACGATGAGAACGTAACCCGCTTTTCTTTCGAGCAGGGAGAAAACCGCCTCGAACTCTTCCGGCACTTCCTCCGTACCGGGCTGATAGACAATGATGCGGGCGCGATATTCCGGGTCCGCATTCAAAAGCTCGCTCAAGCGGGAAAGATTTTGGGCCGTTGATTCGGGCCAGTGGGCGAAGCAACAAGCCGGGTCCCAAACGAAGACCGCCCGCTTGGTTTCGAGAGCATTCGACATGGCAAGCGTTGACTTGCCGTACTGCCGCCGCCCGAAATAGAGATCACTGCGCATGAGCTATTTCTTCGACGTAAACCGGGGCAGGTCTTGCACCCGCTTCCTTAGCTTCCGAATTGCCGGGCTTTTTTGTCTTTTCCTCAGACTTCTTTTTTGCATCAAGCATCATGGAAGCCTGAGCGAATTTCGCAACCGAAGTATTGATGAGCAAGCCACAAAGGGCAATCTCATCCCCGAATTTCAAGAGCCATTCGGGTAAGCGCTTGGCCAGGACTTTATTCGCAATCGGGTCAAGCCGTTCATGCTCCGCTTTCGTCAGCATGAACATTGCGCTTGCCTGGGGCAGAGGGATTTTCTTTGAGACTGAAAACACCATAGCCTGAGTCTGAAAAAACATCCCCAGGGCCATTTCCACAAGCTCATCCGGCACGGGCGGACCTTCGGGCTTTTCCTGCCCCAGCATTTCCGCCGTCAGCGGGTCTTTCAGAATCGCTTTAACCTTGTCGATATTTTTAGCGCGAACCTTATCCCACTGGGGCCGCCCGCGCTCGTCAACCGGAATGGAAATGGAAACCCGCGCTTGCGCTCCCTCCGCGCCTACCCGCTCGCGGAAAGGCTCAGAGGAAGCGCCCGGCTGAGGCTGAGGTGGTGCAACCCAACCGGGCGGAGTCGAAGAAGTCAACGGAGAGGAATTTTCGTCCATCGTTAGCAAGGCTATGCCCACTCTTAGGCATTGTCAAGAACAATGTTATCTTTAATAGGCATACATTGAAACTAATTAAGTCTACCCACTTGACAGAATCCCATAAAGGGTGTAGTAAATTTTCCACAGAATTATCCACATTGATAGGTAGCGTTGAGGTGGACACCGAAGCACGTTCCCAATTGGTGTGAGGGTGGTAGGGGGGTGGTGGTGCTTACTTGTCCACCACAACCCCATCGCCCAATGTGGAAAATTCTGTGGAAATCTTGCTACACCTTATTTTAGAGTCTGTCAAGAGAAAAATACAAATTTCAAGTACATTTTATTATTGACAAAGAATACTCACCTAAACGATAATCTCCAAGTCGAAAGGAAATGTCACTCCATGATAAACGTTCAAAGAATCGAAACATCCTTGCGGATAATATATGCAAGTGCAAAACTTGAAAACGAGCGCCCGCTGTCCGCTGTCATTATCGCTCCCTCGGACGCCGGAAAATCGCAGCTTATCATGCGGGCTCGACCCGCCTGGGGAAAGGTTATGAACGATTTTACCTATATGACCTTGATCGAAAACCTTTCCGAGTTATACGATTCCGGCAAGGGACCTAAACACACGACTTTGATCGTTCCCGATTTTAATGCCGTGATCGGCCATCGCGCTTCCGTGTCCACCCTGACAAGTTCCGTGCTGCTGGCACTCTTGGCCGAGGGACTCAGCGAGATACCGGGCATTGACGGACAAACCAAGCTACGAGTTCAAATGCTCAAAGACTGCGGCATTACCGCCAGCCTGATTACCGGAGTGACCCCGGAAATGTTCGCATCGAAAAGAGGCAAGTGGCGACAAACCGGGCTCTTGCGCCGGTTGCTTCCGGTCAATTACACTTACCGCCCGCAGAGCGTGTCCTTAATCAGCCGCTCGATTGAGAAGGGTAAGGATAGAATCGACTACTCCCCGGATTATTACAAGTACCCGTCCAAAACCGCAACCGTAACCATTCCCGATGACATCGCCAAGGATATCAATCTCATCAGCGAGCGCTCGCTGGGCAATCTCTGCTGGCGTCACGCCAACAAAGATGGCCGGTACGTGTCCGTGCGGGCGCAAGAGCTTCCCTTTTCGTTGCACAAATGCTTTAGGGTGTTCTGCAAAAGCTCTGCCTGGATGCATGGTGAAAAACAAGTCAAGCCGAGGGACGTTGAGCAATTAGAGGATTTCTCTAGCTTCGTTAGATACGACAGACCTGAGGAAATATGAACCGCAAGGAAAAACACTTTTGTAGAATCTGCGGATTCCCTGCGCGACGTGGGTTTGAAAAGCCGAACGATATGTGCTATTATTGCAACAAGCGCAGCAAAGCAATCGAAACACGGCAAGCCAAGAATCGAACCACACTGTAATTGCCGATGTTTCA
>Ga0181538_10005850_pt1 | contig 10840 bp, 7 predicted proteins | sample PEATcosm2014_Bin_40_FD_119773 | JGI IMG/M metagenome (GOLD analysis project Ga0181538, IMG submission 119773) | Peatland microbial communities from MTU Mesocosm Facility, Houghton, MI, USA - PEATcosm2014_Bin23_30_metaG | ecosystem: Environmental > Terrestrial > Soil > Wetlands > Peat | place...
CACCGGGTCTATTTTCCCGCTCTGCCCCCGCCAACAAAGCCTATGCGAATCTGCCCGACCGCCTTCGGTGCGCCCAGACTAACTATTTCGCGCCCCTCCAACCTCGGATGCGGAATCGCTGGACGCACGCCGTCCGGCTGGACTCAGAACGGTTTCTCGAATACAATCCGCGCAAGAGGTTCTGCCAGGAGGGGGTTCGGTGGTGGGAGAGGAAATCCGAGCAAAATCAGGAAGTAAAGTTCTGAGAGTCATCGCCTGGGTATTGGGAATTTCGACGCTGGTTACGCTCTTTTCGATTGCCAGTTGCGCCTTTTTCGATTACCGGGAGCGGAAGAGCCCCGTGACGGTGCCGAAAATGGGCCGCAATGAAAGAACTGGCGGCGCAACTCCCCGGGCGACTGTGGACGCACGTACGGCGTGTTCTTTAGTGTCCAATGTCGAGGTAGGCGAGGCGCTGGGAACGGCGGTTTCCTCGACCAACAAAGGGGCTTTAATATGCGAATATACGTCATCGGTGGGTAGGAGTCTGAAAGTGGAGGTGACGCCGCAAGGTGGGTCGCTAGCCCTGCAGATGTCGGCAATGGCCATGAAAGCGGAGACGAAAGGCCAGAGCGTCGTCCGGCGGGTGGTTGGAATCGGCGACGAAGCGTACGCCGGCCGCAAGGGCTCCACGCTGATGTTCCGTAGAGGGAATACGGTGGTGGACCTGGAAGTGCACACGGATGGAAACAGCTTCCAGGCCGCGACCGTCATCGCCCGGAGAATTGCGACGAGGCTACCATGAAGCTGCTGATCCGATGGGTAGTGAGCAGTCTGTCGTTGTTTGTGGCTGCCTGGCTGGTCCCCGGCATCCATGCCGAGAAGAATAGCTGGACGTTATTCGCGGTCATGGCGGTTATTCTGGGTTTGGTCAACGCGATTGTGAGGCCGCTGCTGAAGCTAATGTCGTGCCCGCTGGTGATTCTCACACTGGGTCTGTTCATTCTGGTAATCAATGGCTTTACGTTGTGGCTGGCTTCCTACATCGCGGTCAACTGGCTCCGAGTGGGTTTCTACGTGCACGGTTTCTGGGCCGCGTTTTGGGGCGCTTTGGTGGTCAGCATCGTCTCGATGGTCCTCAACGCTATTATCAAAGAGGAGACCAAGGCTCAGTGAGAAAAAGTTCCAGGCGCCGGGTGTCAGGGTAGACGGCTAGTGAAGGCGCTGATCTGAAATGGGCTGTCATTCCGCGTGTACATGGGCTTGTGGCCCACCCGTGTAGAATGAAAGTCGGTGTCATCCTGAGCGAAGCGAAGGATCTGCAGCTCCGGTCCGAGGCAAACTAATGCAGATTCTTCGCTTCGCTCAGAATGACATTGCATGCTTTACGGGTGCCGCCAGCGGCATGAGCATCCGCCCTGAAACCAACCAACAACACTTGCAGCGGAGTCGATCATGACATCTCATTCAACAAGACTTTGCGCTATTCTATTAGTTACGGGCGCAATGTTCGTCCTCGGTCCATTTTCTTCAGGAGCGGAAAGGAAGGCGATGTCGCAGACGCAGGCGGAAGCAGCGAAGAAGTTTATCGAAGACGCAGAGGCGAAGCTTCTGAAGGTCAACGTAGACGCCAGCCGCGCAGACTGGGTGAAAGCCACTTACATTACCGAGGACACGGAAACTTTGGCCGCGGAGGCTGACGAGCGCGCCATCAACGCCACGGTGGAATTGGCCAAACAGGCGACGCGCTTTGACAATCTGCAACTGCCTGAAGACGTAGCGCGCAAGCTGAAGTTGCTGAAGCTCTCGCTGACGCTGGCGACGCCGGCGGACCCGAAGGAAAGCGCGGAGTTGACCCAGATCGTATCGTCGCTCGAAGGCACGTACGGTAAGGGCAAGTGGTGCCCGGCCGGCAAGGAGAAGTGTCTGGACATCGAAGATATTACCCGCATCATGGCCAACAGCCGTGACCCGAAAGAACTGCGTGACGCTTGGGTCGGCTGGCACGCCATTTCGCCTCCCATGCGCAAGGATTTCGCCCGGTATGTTGAACTCTCGAACAAAGGAGCGCGGGAGCTCGGTTTCGCGGACAACGGCGCGATGTGGCGCTCGAAATACGACATGCCCCCGGACGAATTTGCTCAGGAACTCGATCGCCTTTGGGAGCAGGTCCGCCCGTTGTATGTGGCCCTGCATGCCTACGTGCGAAACAAGCTGCGGGAGAAATACGGCGATCAGATCGTCCCGGCCAACGGTCCGATTCCCGTTTATCTGCTAGGCAACTTGTGGGCACAGGAGTGGGAGAACATTTATCCGCTGGTGGCGCCGCAGAATGCCGACCCAGGCTACGATCTCACGGAGATTCTGAAGAGCCGCAACGCGGACGCCCGGCAAATGGTGCGCTATGGGGAGCATTTCTTCACTTCCCTGGGGTTTGCACCACTGCCTGAAACTTTCTGGCAACGATCGCTCTTTCTGAAGCCTCAGGACCGGGACGTCGTCTGCCATGCCAGCGCGTGGGACGTGGATTTTGTGGACGACTTGCGAGTCAAGATGTGCATCGACATCACCGGCGAGTACTTTGGGACCATCCACCACGAGCTTGGCCATAATTTTTACCAGCGCGCTTATAACCGCCAGCCATTCCTTTTCCGCGACAGCTCCAACGACGGATTCCATGAAGCCGTGGGCGATACCATTGCCCTTTCCGTCACCCCTGCGTACCTGGTCCAAATTGGGCTTCTTGATAAAGCTCCTGATACCTCGAAAGATATCGGCTTTCTGCTTAATAAAGCCCTCGAGAAGATCGCCTTCCTGCCTTTTGGCCTGCTCATCGACCAATGGCGGTGGAAAGTTTTCTCCGGCCAGATATCGCCGGAGAAGTACAACCAGACATGGTGGGACCTGAAGCTGAAGTATCAGGGTGTGGGTCCTGGGGTCGGTCGCAGCGAGGAGGACTTCGACCCTGGCGCCAAGTATCACGTCGCTGCCAACGTTCCTTACATGCGTTATTTTCTTGCCGACATTCTGCAATTCCAGTTTCACCGCGCCCTGGCGCGCGAGGCCGGATGCAAGGAACCGCTGCACCGCTGCTCCATTTACGGAAGCAAAGAAGCCGGCAAACGCCTGAATGAGATGCTCGAGATGGGACTGAGCCGCCCCTGGCCCGACGCCCTCGAGGCCATCACCGGCCAGCGGCAAATGGACGCCACCGCCATTCGCGACTACTTCGCACCGCTTGAAAAATGGCTGAATGAGCAGAACCAGGGCAAAGCTGTAGGATGGTAGCTGTGACCCTACAGGTGAGTTACAAAGCGGCGCGCGAAGAAAAGCAGATCCTTCGCTTCGCTCAGGATGACACTTCATTGGGATGCCATGTCATTAGGACGGCATGTCATTCTGAGCGAAGCGAAGAATCTGCATTGGGTTGCGGCGTCGGCGTAGCGTGGTGAGTTCTTTTCGGTTGTCTCCCGCTAAATGAAATTCTTGAGGCGCGGCCAGACTTGTTGCAAGATCGTTTTGGGGCGCCGGCACAGATATACGGGCAAGTCGGTTTCGTAAGGCATGGCGTACTCGCATGTGATCGTCGCAGCTTGCTCGACGTCGTCGTACATGGCGTGATAATCTCTCGGGTTTCCACCCACGACAATCAAGACTTCGCCAGGTTTATCTCCCGGCCCCCAGATCCAATAACTGTTGTGGGTGCTGATGGCGTTTGGGAGGCCGTATTTTTTCCCGAAGAAGTCGATGGCCCCCGCCTCGCCGTAATTGCTGGCTCCGATCACGCACTCTTGTTTCTCTTCGGGCGACAAGCTGTTGTAAACCTTGGCCACGGTTGCCGCCATGTTTTCCCATCCAAACATGTCGGCATATTGTTGCGGCAGTTTCGCCGCTTTCCCCCTTTCTTCCCTGGGCGCCTTGACTCCCATCCACGCCTGGTATTTGATGAAAGTCTCGACAGGCAAAACAGGAAGAACAAACGGAGCTATCATCACACCAGTGGCGAGCAGTAGAACGATACTGGCACGCCGGGGCCAGTTCCAGTTATGCCGCTGCACGAAGTCCGCAATGGCGACGGCGCCGCCGGCAAGCAGAAAGAGAAAAGCTGGAGCGAGGTAATAGGGTTTGGCCCTGGTGACCAGGAAAAGAGCGAGGATGGAAACGAAGACCCAGCCGAACAGGCGGAAGTGCTTTCCATCCTTGCCGACAAAGAAGAATCCCAAACCTGCCAGCCAGACCGGAAGCGCAAAAATGCCTATTCCCATGGCGCTGGCGGTCGTGAACTGCAAAGGAGTCTGCGGAAGATTTTTGTACGCGGTGGCATTGTGAATAAACTCGAGCGAGGGGAGGCCATAGTGAATCTCCCAAAGAATGTGCGGGAGAAAGATGAGGAACGCGATCACTCCTCCAATCCACACCCACTTGCTGAGGAGTTGCCGGCGCGCCGGCGTCAACAGTAGACCAATCACTATCCCCAGCCCCAGGAAACCCATCGAATACTTGTTCATCAGGCCAACGCCTGCTACCAGCCCAAATAGGAGCCAGAGTTTGGGATTGTCTTGCTTCAGGATTCGAATGACGAGGTAGCCTGCCAGCGCCCAAAAGACCTGGTCAAAGCAATTCATGGAGAAGTAATTGTCGATGGCAAGATAAACCGGCGCCACTATCACCGCAACGCACGCAAGAACTTGCGCGTATCGCCCGCCTCCCATTTCGCGCGCCATGAGGCCGGTGAGCAAAACAAGCAGTCCTCCGCAGAGCGCCGGAAAGAAGCGCAACGCAAAAAGCGAACTGCCCAGCAGATGGTGCGTTATGACGGCCATGAGCGCTACGAAAGGCGGTTGGTCAACGTACCCCCACGCCAGGTGCCGGCCACAAGCCATGTAATAAAGCTCGTCGCGGAAATATCCGTAGCCACCGTTGGAAAGAAAATGGATGAGCACGGTGAGCAGTGAGAGATAAAGAATAATCGCCAGATCGCTAAGGAGAAATGGGCGTGGCCCCGCCTTCTGCATCGGAATGCCTCCATTAATCTTTACGCGAAATGAGGAGCGAAAGTTGCGTGTGCGGTGGGACCCGGGTCATTCGCGGATGCGCCCAGGCGGCGTAGGGGCAGCCTTGCCCTGCCCTGGTCGTCCTGGTAACCATCCGGGGACGGCAAGCCGTCCCCCTACATTGCGCATCGTTATGGAGTGATTGAATCGGACATCTGCAATCGACAATCACTCATACCGCAGCGCCTCCACCGGGTCAACCTTCGTTGCGCGGCGGGCGGGCAGCAGGCAGGCCAGCACGCCCACAGCGGCCAAAAGCAGCGGAACCGCGGCAAAGGTCGTGGGGTCGGTTGGTCTCACTCCAAACAGCAAGCTGGATAGGAATCTCGTCACGGCCCAGGCGCCTGCCGTTCCGGCTGCAATGCCGATCACTGCAGGCGTCATTCCTTGCCTCACCACTTGGCGAAGTATGTTGCTCGTTTCCGCCCCCAGCGCCACTCGAACACCGATTTCGTGAGTGCGCTGCGCCACGGCATAAGACATCACGCCATAGATTCCCACCGCGGCCAGAACCAGCGCCAGTGCCGCAAAAATGCCGAGCAGTGCCGTATTGAAGCGCGGCGCCGAAGCCGAGCGATAGACGAGCTGGTTCATGGTAGCGATATCGAACACCGGCAGGTCAGGATCCACGGCCTGGACCGCGCGCCGCGCGGCCGAAGCCAAGGCGAGCGGACCCGAGCCGGCTCGAAGCACCAAGGTGATGTCTTGCATCAGAAAAGTGGCCGGCGCCTGCGCATAGGGAAGATACATGGCGGGCGAGGGCGGTTCGCCGAGACTGTATTGCTTTGTGTCGCCAACCACCCCAACTACCGTGCACCAAGCATCGTTCTCGAATCCCGGCTTCAGGCGCTTGCCGAGTGCCTCGTCGAGCGGCCAATAGTGTCGCGCCAAGCTTTGGCTGACAATGACGACGTGCGGGGCGGCCTCCGAATCGTGCGCATCGAAGTAGCGGCCGCGGAGCAGCGGAATGCCGACGGCTCGAAAGTAGTCACCGCCCACCACCGCCTTCGTCGCGATGAATGACTGCGTCCCCGGAGCCACTGGCCGCTGTCCTTCGACAGTGAAATCGCCTCCGATGGCGCCGTTGCCGAGTGGAAGTCCGAACACGCCGCCTGCGGAATTCACTCCCGGCACGAGCCTCAAACGGTCGAGTGCCTGCTCTTCAAATCCGATCATGGAGCGAGCGCTTTGGTAACGAGTGTCAGGCAGGCTGATATTCAGCGTCAGCACGTTTTGAGGGTCGAATCCCCGATCGACGGTCATCAAGTTCAGGAAACTGCGTATCAGCAGTCCGGCGCCGACTAACAGAATCACCGCCAGCGCCACCTCCGCCGCCACGATGCCGTCTCGCATGTAACCATGCGCCCTGCCTGTGGTTGAACGCCGGCCCTCGGCTTTCAAGCTCGAGTTCATTTCACCGCGCGTCGCCCAGAGAGTGGGCGTGAGCCCGAACAGAACTGCAGTAAGCAATGAGACGGTGAGTGTGAAGCCCAGCACCCAGAAGTCAATCCCTGCCGAGGCGATGTGGGAAGCGGCGCTGGGCGTGCCCCAATTGCGGGGCACCAGTGAGGCAGCCTTGGCCACAAAAGTCTGTCCTAAAGCGGCCAAGAGCAATCCAAGACCTCCTCCGATGACCGCCACCATTACGCTTTCGGTCAGCATCTGGCGGATTAAGCGGCTTCGGCTTGCGCCCAGCGCTTTGCGTACGGAGACTTCGCCCTGGCGAGTTGTCGCGCGGGCCAGGAAGAGGTTGGCGACGTTAGCGCAGGCGATCAGCAGCACCAGGCCCACAGCAGCGAACAAAACCAACAGCGGAGTGCGAACTTCGGCAGCCGCCGCCTGGGCGAGCGGGATCAGCGTGGTGTGCCACTCCCAGTCGCCTGGCTGGGCGGGGCGGCGCTTTCCGATTACTGCTGCGTCATTCCGCGCCCGCTCGAGCGAGACGCCAGGTTTGAGCCGTGCGACAATCTGCAAGCTGGCGTTGTGCTCTTCGTTGTTCAAGGTGAGAGCTGTCCAGAGGTCGGCTTGGTGGGGAAAATCAAAGCCCTCCGGCATCACCCCGATTACGGTGTAGAACTCTCCGTCCAGCTTGAGCGCTTTGCCCAAAACCGCGGGGTCGGACTCGAAGCGGGTGCGCCACAAGCGGTCGCTCAGTAACGCGACACGGTTGTGGCCGGCGGTCTCTTCTTCAGGGGCAAAAGTGCGTCCCAGCGCGGGATTGATTTCGAGCACGCGCAAAAGGCTTGCGGAGATTGTCTCGCCGCGGAGCCGCACTGGTTCACCCACGCCGGTAAGGTTTATGGGCTGTCCGCGAAAGGCGGCAGTGTCGCTAAAAACGCGGTTCTGGTCCCGCCACTCGATGTAGTCTCTATCGGTAAGTGAGCCGGGCCCCGAGTAGCCAACCGTCGGGCTGGTGGCCCACTGGGTCACGAGCCGTCCGGCGTCGCGGAAGGGCAGTGGGTGCAGAACAGCCGCGTTGACCACGCTGAAGATCAGAGCGTTGGCGCCGATGCCGAGGGCGAGCGTCGCCACCACTACGGTTGTGAAGCCGGGGCTTCGGGCCAACTTGCGCGCTCCGTAGCGAATATCCTGAAGCGTGGTCTCGACGAGGTTCACGCCGCGGGCGTCGCGGCATTCCTCCTTCACTTGTTCCAGGCCGCCGAATTCGAGCCGCGCTCGCCTTTTCGCCTCTTCGACCGGCAGGCCCGATTGGACGTACTTTTCCACTTGGTGGTCGAGGTGCGCGCGCAGCTCATCGTCCAATTCCGATTCCATTGACTTGCGCCCAAACAAAGACCGCAGACGAAATAGTAGGTCGCTCAGCACGGGTGCCTCCAATTCCGGCGTAGGGGCGGTTCGCGAACCGCCCCTTTACATACGACATGTAGCGCGTAGCGCGGACCCCCGATTTTGGGGTCCGCGGCTTGTCTCCGAGCCCAAGAAAAGGCCGCGGACCGCAAACGCGGCGGTCCACGCTACCCAGGACGAGGCGCACCAATCCCTAGGCCGTTTCCAGCACTTGGCCCACGGCGGCGGTGAGTTTCCGCCAGGCGCTCTCTTCGGCTTCGAGCTGCCTTCGCCCATGCTTCGTCAATTCGTAGTATTTGGCGCGCCGGTTATTGTCCGAAGCACCCCACTTTGCCTTGATCCAGCCGCGCCGCTCGAGCCGGTGCAGAGCCGGATAGAGCGAGCCTTGCTGGACCTGGAGGACGTCGCTGGATATCTGCTGAATGCGCTCGGAAATGGCCCAACCGTGCTGGGCTTCGAGAGCCAGGGTCTTGAGGATCAAAAGATCGAGCGTGCCTTGCGGCAGAGCGATGCGATTATTGGTCATGGATTCCCCCTGTTGCTTCTACAGGAAGAGCGTACACGACCTCCTGTCGAAGTGCAAAAGGAAAAAGCAGGATTCGGGATTCAGGAGTCAGGATTCAGGAGTCAGGGCGAGAACCAGCCAGAGAGGACTTTGACTCTGGTCTCCTGTCCCAGTTTGCTGTTGACAATAAGCGGATTGGCAGGAACCCCCTCACCCGGCCCGCCCCAGCTCAAGAAAGCGCAGGGTGCGGCCCACCCTCTCCCCCAAAGGGACGAGGGACATTTTCAGAGATTATGGGGGACAGGGCACTATGGGGTTGATGGGCAGGGCCCGGTCGACCAGACGAGCCAAGCGTCGACCCAGGATTCAGGATTCAGAGGCCCTGAGTCCCGAATCCTGAAACCTACTGGTTCTTATACTGCGCAATGAACTGCTGGAGAGCCAGATTATTGAGCTTCAATTCGCCGGAGCGGACGAGCTGAGCCTTCAGATTCTGTTCGAACAATTCGAAGGCCAGGTTCCGCTTGCGGTCGAGGAGTTCTTCCGTGATTTGATCCCTTTGTTTGGCGAAGTCGGCTTCATCGGGCGCGCTATGCGAAACGACGCGGAACAGCAAGCTTCTGCCGCCCGCGGGTACAACGTCGCTGGTTTGACCCTCGTTCAGCGTAAAGGCTGTGGGAAGCTGCGAGCCCGGACCCACGCCCTCGATGGTATCCTGCTGAGTAAAGTCTTTGCTCTCTTTAACTGTCAATCCATCAGCCTTCGCGATCTTGGCGAAGTCGCCGGTCTTCACCTGGGCCGCAAACTGCCTCGCTTTTTCTACGGACAGCGTTTTAGATTGCTGCGCGCGATAGTCTTCTTCGACACGCGCGCGCACTTCGTCGAGAGTCGGCAGATGCTCCAAAACGATGTCGGCCAACTGGATTAGCGCCTGACCCTTCGGGACGGTGATGGGTGTCCCGACTTCGCCTTTGTGAAGTTGGAAGGCCAAGTTCTCAAACGAGTCTCCGCTTCCCAAGTCGGCAACCGCCTGGCCGTATTTGAACATCGGAGAAATCTGGGGCTGCAGGCCGGCTTTCCGCGCCAACTCTTCAAATTGGTCAGGCTTGGTCTTGAGTTCAGCTACTAAACCGTTCGCTAACTTTTCCTGGGCGTCGGCGATTCTGTCTTTTTCGAGGTCGGCGACGATGGTGCCCTTCACTTCGTCAAAGGATTGCAGGTGTGCGATCTGTTTATCCTCAAGTTTGATAATATGGATTCCATAAACCGTCTTGACAAGGTCGCTCACCTCTCCCGGCTTCATCGTGAATGCCCTGCCCTCGAATTCCTTTACGGTTTGACCCCGCACGATCCAGCCCAACTCCCCTCCCTTCGCGGCCGAACTGTCGTCGGAGTCCTTCTTCGCCAACTCCCCAAAATCCGCCCCACCCTTAACCTGTTTGAGGACGTCCTCGGCCTTCTTCTGAATGGCCGCAACTTCGGCGGGGTTCTTGCCCGTCGTCTTGAAGAGAATGTGCGCCACTTTTACGCGGTCGGAGACCCTGTAATCGGAAAGGTGTTGCGTGTAGTACTGATGAGCCTCCTGCTCCGTCATCTTAACACGTGCCCGCACGTCGTCGGGACTGATCACCACGTAACGGACTTTCCGCTGCTCGGGCAACTTATAGGTTTGCTGGCTCTTCTTGAAGAAGTCGTCTAAGGCTTGCGGCGTAACTTGAACGGCCTTGATGTACTGGCTGGGATCAAAGAGGACGTATTGAATCTTCGCCTTGGTGTTGCGATGCAGGAATTCCTCGCGCACGCTCTGGGGAGAGACCTGGGCCCCATCCGTCACCACGCTGCGGATTTTGTCCTCCAACAGCCTGTCGCGGAGCTCTGCCTCAAAATCCACCACCGACATTCCTGTCTGCTGCAGAACCCTGTCCTGGTAGCCGGCCATGCCAATGAACTGTCCGTCTTGCATCAGCCAGGGGATGGATTGCAGTGTTTGTCCCAGTTCTTTATCCGACACTTCGATGCCCATTTTCCTGCTCTGAACAATCAGCGCCCGCTGCACGACCATCTCATCCAGAAGCGTGCCCGCGACAGCAGGGATTATTCTCGCCTGGTCCGCCTGCTGGGAATTCCGAAACCGGCTTTGGATGTTTCGCTGCAAGTCTGTCGTGGTGATATTGGACCCGTCCATGGACGCCAATACGTTTGTCTCCGTGCGGCTGGTGTCGCCGGTAGGAATGGGCGCCAGCGTAATAACCATGCCAATGGACACAACGCTCAGAAAGAAGACCAGCAGGTATTTCTTCACTGCTTCTTTGTTTTTCTTCAAGAATCTAAACATGAAAGCTCCTCGTGCTCAGCTTAAACTTTCCTATTATAGTGGAGAGTGCCTGATCGGGGCAACCCGCGGTCGCGACTTGGGTGCGCGACCTGGAAGTTAGGAGCGGTGGATTTTCTTTTTATGTGCTATAGTTCTGAGCGTATATAGATGCTCAGACAG
>Ga0181538_10005853_pt1 | contig 10838 bp, 6 predicted proteins | sample PEATcosm2014_Bin_40_FD_119773 | JGI IMG/M metagenome (GOLD analysis project Ga0181538, IMG submission 119773) | Peatland microbial communities from MTU Mesocosm Facility, Houghton, MI, USA - PEATcosm2014_Bin23_30_metaG | ecosystem: Environmental > Terrestrial > Soil > Wetlands > Peat | place...
AAGAACGTCGCCGTGACCGGCATGGTCTTCGTGCCGCCCACTGCCGCGCCGACGTCCGGCCGTGACGTGGTCACCTGGTCGCACGGCACCAACGGCATGGGCGACATCTGCGCGCCGTCGACCGACTACACCGATGAGGACCTGACGACGGTCCCGCACGCCAGTTTGAACGCGCTCTTGGCCCAGGGCTGGGTCGTGACGGCGAGCGACTACCAGGGAGAAGGTACGCCGCCGGACCTGCTCCCCTATCTGGTCGGGGGGATCTCGGGAGACAACACGATCGACATCGTGCTCGCCGCCCACCAGCTCAGCGCCGCCGACACGTCGAAGCACTACGTCGTGTGGGGCCACTCAGAGGGTGGCCAGACAGCGATGTTCGCCTGGGACGCAGGAGCGACCCACGGAGCCCGGCAGGGCTTCACTATGCTCGGAGCGGTAGCCGGGGCTCCTCCGACGCAGTTCGCCTCGATCTACGCCTTCCTCGAGACGAGCCCGTACCGCTTCTACCTCTACATGGCGACGGTGGGCTACAACACCGCCTACGGCAACGCGGCGGTCCCGCTGCAGCAGATCTTGACGGCGAAGGGGATCAGCCTGATCCCCACGCTGCAGAAGGGCTGCTTCACCTACCTCGAGAACACCCTCGACAAGTACACATACTCGCAGCTGATCAAGCAGAACCCGACCCAGCTCGCCTCGTTCGCACCGATCTTGGCGGAGAACGACCCCGCCGACTTCTCGAGCGTTCCCTCAGTGCCGCTTCTGATCATTCAGGGGGGCGCCGACGAGCAGATCCCTGTCTTCACCACGCAAATCCTCTACACCCACCTGTGCAGCCTCGGCGCCAACGTCGAGCGGTGGATCTACCCGGGTCTTGATCACTACGGGGTCATCGCTGTCTCCACCAACGACATGGTCGGCTGGATCGCGCATCGCTTCGCAGGCGTGACCGCCGGTGAAGCACCTGCTCCGGTCGGTGTCGTCGGCGTCCAGGCCGAGAGCTGCGGGACGCCGACGACCGCATCAGCAGCCAGCTGAGCTGATAGACGGACTGTTCCATCTATGCGGGTGTCTCTCAGCAAGACGCGGAGTACCCATCAGCGCCTGACGGAGAATCAAGACTGGATGCGCGGTATGCGGCACCTGCCCCCGTTACGCCGGGAGCAGCTGATTGGCACTTGTGTCCTAGAGCCCAGAGAGGTCCCGAGATCTATCGTGCTCTCCTGTGGAAATGGTCCTTCGACCCGGAACCGTCGATGATGAGAGCTCTCTGCTGGAGCTGTTCGATGAAGCAGTTCGCTGGCTAGCCGGAAAGGGCCTCGGTGGACAGTGGGGTACTCAGCCATGGTCGGAGCGACCGGACCGGCGTGAGCGAATATCTAGATTGGCCAGAAGTAGCGAACTGACCATTGCCGAAGTAGGTGATCAGGTAGTTGGCGCTCTCGAAGTCAGCGAATCCTCACCGTCTTACGCTCCACAAGTTCATGAGAACAATCTCTACATCTACATGCTCCTCACATCCCGACAACTCATCGGGCAAGGGATCGGAAGAGCACTTTTGAATCATGCCCGAGCGGACTGTCGTACCAGAGGGTTGGAACTTTTGCGTGTGGATTGCTGGGCTGGGGGCGAGCAGCGGCTCGTCAGGTACTACGAATCGCAAGGGTTTACTGCTACCGAACAGTTCAACCGAGACGGCTGGCTTGGACAGCTTCTGATCCAGCGGTTGGGCAATTCAGGGACCTTGACCAAGTAGCCCAGTTCGATCCGCTGCCGGGACGGGGTGACCCCCTGCGGCACAACGGGACTAGACCTGGGAGCCAAAGAAGCCCCGGGCAATAGGGTCCTTGGACTCTGAACCTCATAGCTGAAGCCCCGTAGGCTTTGACCATGCCGAGGCGAATCCTCGAGGAACTCTCATGGGATGAGTGCTTCATGTTGCTTAGAGAACAGGCCGTCGGTCGCCTCGTCTATCAAGACAAACTGGGACTAGCCGCAGTCCCGGTCAACTATGCCGTTGCCGGAAATACGATTGTCTTCCGTTCTGAGGCAGGTTCGAAGGTGCGCGGCTTGCATGAACAGGATATCGCCTTTCAAGTTGATCACATAGACTCGGTCAGCCACTCGGGATGGAGCGTTCTGATTCGTGGTGCCGCTGAAGAAGTCGAATTCGAGCGCTTGTCCGAACTGATAGGACAGATCCACGGCGCGCCGCCGCAACCCTGGAAGAAGGGGGTTCACGACATATGGGTCGTGATCACTCCGAAGATGGTGAGCGGACGGCGCTTGGCAGACTTCGCCTCTGACGATTCTTGGTTCTTCTGAGGTGATCAGCTTCCTCATCCTGGCTCAACAAGTGGCCCTGGGATGAAGCGGCTAGTCGCAGCCCACCAATCCATCGTCCAGACTCAACTGGGTGAGTTCCTAACGGTAGTCAAGCCCTTCAAGCCACATTTTCGCTAGCTTCTTTTCCTGGCGGGTCGGTGGCCGGAGCGACCTTCTGGGCCGACTCCTTTCTGCCTCGACCCGCCATCCTGTTCTTGAAGACTTTGGCTGGGGTGTTGCGACGACGGGCGGTCCGGACCTTTGGATCGATCTTGAAACGGTCGGCGCAGACAGCTTTGCCTTCGGCCTCGGTGAGCTCACCTTTGCGCCAGCAAGCAGCGATCCGGGTGATGAGGACGGCTGAGGCCGAACACAGCGCCGAGTTGTGATGCCGGCACCTTGGGATCAAGAGAGCGATTCAGATCTTCCGGCCAATGCAACGGAGTCCATATGGCCAGCTCAGATCCGGTCCGGCGTCCAGCAGATACAGCTCAAGATCGTTGCGTCTACCGATTTGAGTAGCGGACGCAGTAGAAGTCTCCCCGTCGCCCGGGCCAAGGTGCAGCTCGGAATCGAAACCCGCGATGTCGGCTCGAGCGATCCGTGGATGCCAATTGTGGCGGCCCATGGATAAGACTGGCTCTGACCCTTGACGAGAAGGTTGGCGCAGGATCCGTACGATCCTTCTCGCTCCCCAGATTGTCGTGATCATCGGTCTCACCCTGCTCTTCGTGATCGGCGTCTTCACTGTCAGGTTCCAACGTCTCCAAACGGGGGGCAAACCTGCCGCATTCCCGAAGATTTCCTGCACCGCAGGTCTGCGTCGGGATGGATCTCCACTCGGTGACGAGAACACGTCCAGAAGAGAGGTCCGGTTACCGGTGGATTACCTTTGCGTCTGGCTATCGGCTCCACGCGTGGAGGGCAGTGCGACACCGGACTCCCCTGGGGGGCGCTCCTCTGGGCTTACGAAGTGTACGAACCGCGAGACGCGACGTCGGATCCGCCGCTCCAGTCGTTCGGTGTGGGTGGTAGCCATTCGCGGCGACTGCGCGTGCGGGCTTCGGTAGAAGCGGGTCTTCGCCAGCTCGACCAGCAGCAGGTAGACCACGACCATCCCGAAGAGCAAGAGGAAGAACGTCGTCGGCAGCGGAGTGAAGCCCAGGAGATGCGCGAGACCGGTGTACGGCAGGACCGCTCCGACAAGGGCTGCGCCGGTTGGCACCACAAGCATCGGCCAGCTGGGACGGCTCTTGAAGAAGGGAACTCGCCTCGTCCGGATCACATAGATCACCAGAGTCTGCGTGGCGATGGACTCGACGAACCAGCCCGTTCTGAACTCGACGCGACCGGCGTGGAGCACCGAGAGCATGACCCAGAAGGTCAAGAAGTCGAAGATGGAGCTCACGGGGCCGAATACCGACATGAAGCGACGGATGAACTTCATGTCCCACGCCGCCGGACGGGCCAATGCCTCGGGGTCGACCCGATCGGTCGGGATCACGAGCTGTCCGGTGTTGTAGAGCAGATTGTTGAGGAGAATCTGTGATGGCAGCATCGGGAGGAACGTCAGGAAGACGGAGGCGCCCGCCGCACTGAACATGTTGCCGAAGTTCGAGGAGGTTGCCATGAGGACGTACTTCATGGTGTTGTTGAAGATGCGGCGGCCCTCCATGACGCCTTCCGCCAGCACACTGAGGTCCTTGTCGAGCAGCACCACGTCAGCGGCGTCCTTGGCGACGTCGGTTCCCGAGTCCACCGAGATGCCGACATCGGCATGATGCAAAGCCACCGCGTCATTGACCCCATCGCCGAGGAACGCCACGTCCTTCCCGGTACGACGGGCCACCTTGATGATTCGGGATTTCTGATCGGGACTGATCCGGGCGAAGACCGTCGTGGTCAGGATCGCCGCCTCGAGCCGGTCATCACTCAGGGCCTCGACCTCCTCGCCGTTCAGCACCCCGGCGCAATCAAGCCCGATCTCTAAACATACCTTGGCGGCGACGAGTCCGTTGTCCCCGGTGATGATCTTGACATCAACCCCGAGCCGTTCGAGTTGTGCGATGGATGCGCCGGCATCGGCCTTCGGTCGATCGGCGAACGTCAAGAACCCCGCCAACTCCAGTCCCTGCTCGTCTGCCAGCGTGAGCGCACTCATGCCCTCGGCGGGACGACTGGCGACCGCCACCACCCGGGCTCCTTCGGAGAACAACGCATCCACGGCGGACCGGGCACTGTCGGGGACGCCGAGACATCGGTCCAGGACCACCTCTGGTGCCCCCTTGGTGACCACCAGCGCGCGTCCATCTGGTCCCTCGACCAGTACCGAAGCCAGCTGCCGCGCGTGGTCGAACGGCAGGATGCTCTTTCGGACATACGACGAGGCCTTGACGGCCAGATCACCCGCCGCAGCGGCTCCGGGAGCAGACCAGAGTGCCTGGTCCAGCGTGTTCCCTCCAACCGGCCCATGTTCCGTCACCGCGGACTCGTTGCAGACAAGCCCGAGCAGGAGGGGGGCATCGCTCACGTGACCTGCCGGATCGATGCCCCGTTCGTAGGTGATCAGCCCCTCGGTGAGTGTGCCCGTCTTGTCGGTGAAGAGGATCTCGATGTTGCCGAGGTCCTCGATGGCCACCAGCCGCTTCACGAGAACCTTCTTCGCAGCCAGTGCCTTCGATCCCGAGGACAGGCTGACCGTGACGATGGCGGGCATCATCTCGGGCGCGATGCCGACCGCGATTGCCAAGGAGAAGAGCAGCGCCTCGATGAGCGGCCGCGAAAGCGCCACGTTGACGATGAAGATGAACGCCGTCAGGAGGGCGGCGACCCCGAAGAGAAACCGCGAGAAGCGCGACAGGCCCACTTCGAAGGCCGTCTGGCCTTGGCGTTCGGACAAGCCTGCGGCGATCTGCCCGAAGGCGGTGCGCGACCCCGTCTGCACCACCACACCGAGCGCCGATCCCTCGTGGACGATCGTTCCCATGAAGGCACACCCCTGCTGGTCCTGTGACTCATGTCCGGCGACAGCCGACACGGACTTGACCACCGGCATCGACTCCCCGGTCAGGATGCCTTCGTCGCACTCACACTGGTCGACGTCGAGCAAGCGCAGGTCGGCCGGTACGAGCGCCCCGATACGGAGCGCCACCACGTCACCGGGCACGAGCTCCGTGACCGGCATTCGACACGTCTGGCCATTCCTGCGGACCTCGGCCTCCTGCCGGATCTGGGCCCGCAGAGACGCCATGGCCCTCTCGGCGCGGTACTCGTTGAAGAAGCCGAGGCCGACGCTGAGGAAGACGATCACGGCGATGATCACGGCATTGGTGCCGCCGCCGGTGAGCCCTGACACGAGTGCCGCCCCGAGGAGAAGGAGCAGGATCGGGTTCCGAACCTGGCGAAAGAGGACCGCCGAGGCGCGAACCCGATGGACGGCGAGCGCATTCGACCCGAACCGGCGCAGTCGCTCCTCGACCTCCTCGGATGTGAGCCCTTCACGGCGGCTACCGAGGGCGGAGAGGACTTCGTCCGGCGAGAGCGCGGCGGCTCCGACGAGATCCAGCTCATCTGGCGCAGGACGGACGGCCGAGACCATGCCATCAGCCTGGAGGTTGGCACGCACCTGCACTAGGGCCAAGGGTCCGAAAGGGCTACTTCATCGCCGCTCCTCGGCACCGGCATCGACCGCGTCCGCGGCGAGAAGCGAGTCGGGATTCAATCTGTCGTTCCTGGTGGGCCGCCCGGGTCTCGATCCCGGCACCCTGGGATCAAAGGAGCGACACCGACTGTCCAGAAAGTCCGCCCGAGTCCATAAAACCAGTTCGGGTGACGAGAGTCGTCCGCCCAGTTCGGCTGACATTAACCTGGTCCGCTGATTTGAGTAGCAAGGCAGGAGCAACCTCGGCCGCGAAATATCGGTCAGCCTTCTTGGTTCCCTTCGGGGACGTAGGTCCGACAGGGCTCACCACGCAGCGACCCGCACGCCGGCAGGGACGACGTGGGGTCCACGTCCTGAACCTCGTTGACCGTCAACGAGGACGGCGACACCCCGCCGAAGCCGACCGTCGCGTGCTGGCCGCGGTCCAACGTCGCGAACGTCCAGATGGGCCGGTCCCCTCCGGGTGCGGAGATGACGACCCGCAATTCGGTTCCCGCGCGGAACGTGTGCGCGATCGGGTCGATTGGAATCCTGACCAACGTGAAGTGGTCTGGCGACAGGCGCCGGGCCTCGCTCGCCAGGTACGTCGGGTCGGTAAAGAGGGGGGTCGAGTCCTTGGCGTCGACCTGGTTGGAGCTGCGCAGGAATCCCGAGGTGACGTACTCCTCCTGGCGGGCCTGGGGACGCACCTCCGTGACGGTCGCCTGGAAGTCCTCCACCGGTATCGAAGCCTTGACCCACAGGTCGATCGTGACGGGTCCGACGATGGTGGTCGGCGACGTGAAGGGCAGCGTCTGAAAGGCGATCCCGTCGCCTGCGGGGACGGGTAACCAGTCCCAACCGGGATCGGCGGCCCACGCGTTCGCACCGGCTGGGAGGCTCGTCCGTGGTCGGGCCTCGGGGTCCAAGCTGAACGTGGCGCTGCCGTGTTGGGCGGATGGACGGGACCGCAACGACCCGTCCATCCCGAACGAGAGGGTCGTCACGTTGCCCGCTGGCGGCCAGCTGGAGAAGGCCGCGCTGTAGGTCGAGTCGGGGTTCCCCGGACCGGCGGCCCCGGCCCCGGAGTCGAAGAGCACCTCCAGCCGCGGCGTCTGTGCCGCGAACTCCGCCCGTGCGACCGTCGCGGTGGCGGCGCGGGTGAAGCGAAGGGGCGGCAAGGGTGCCTCCGCCGACACCGAGGACGCGGTCGCCGCGAACTCGTCGAGCACGAGGGCGTCGAGACCGTTCGGTTGCGTAGGGACCTTGTCGGCCACGTAGACGTCGAGGAACTCGAGCCACCGGCTAATCGTCTGAGGGTCGGCCGAGTCGATGTGACCTCCGTTCACCATATTGGCGAATACGGGCATCGTCTTGGGAATGGCGTCGATGAGCGCCGCCGACTGCGGTCCGGTCTGCTCGTCCTGGAGCGCCTCGGAGAAGAAGACCGGGACGCGCACGTGCCTCGCCCAATCCAGCATGGACCGGCGGTCGAAGAGCGCAGGGCTTCGCCCGGGGCCCTCGCCCGGGGCAACCAGCTTGGGCCCGACCAGGCCGGCCAGGGTCTCGGATTGCTCGTGTAAGGCCTGGTTGGCGAGGCACGTCGACGACGCCTCGTGACTGGCCTCGAGCTCTGCGTCGATCTCGTAGTAGGTCCAGGGCTGACCGACGTTGGTAACCGGCGTGGTCGAGCGGGGCTGGAGGCTGCCGTCCCGGGACACGGCGGCCGCCTTGGCGTCGTCGATGCGCGCGTCGACCCACTCGGCAGCGAACCCGTTGTTGTAGATCCCACCCGGATACCCCGTCGAGAAGAGATCATCCGTCGGACTCAGTGGCGCGATGGCGGCGAGCCCGGGCGGATCGGTCCCGGCAGCGGGGAACTGCGAGAGCCCCGAGAAGCTGATCCCTACCATTCCGACCTTGTGGTTTGCGACCCAGGCCTGGTGAGCGACGATCTCGATGGCGTCGTAGGCGTCGTAGTCGGACGGGTATCCGAAGAGGTCGAACGCGCCGCCCGAGCACCCGGTTCCACGCATCTGGAGGCTGACCGTGGCAAACCCTGAGACGCGTCCGAGGACCGCACCGACGTCAGTGGAGGAGTCCGGAAGAAGGTTCCGGTTTCCGCAGGAACTGCACGGTTCCCCCAAAGCGCCGTCGATCAGCGGCGGGATGGGGTCGGTCGGGCCGGCGACGTTGTAGCCGGAGTACTCGATGACCGTGGGGCACGGACTTCTCGCCGAACAGCTCTGGCCGTAGGGGTAGCGAACGGTCGCTGCGAGGGTGATGCCATCCCGCATCGCGATGTAGTTCAGCCCTTCGTGCATGGGTTGGTGCGCGTAGAGGGCGGAGTCGGTCCCCGGGTTCTGGCCGGGTGCGAGTACGGCGAAGGCCGGCGTGCGCCGTCCAGAGCTGTCATCGAGCCAGCTGTAAGCGCGGCCGGGGCGGAGGTTCCGGATGATCAGCGACCCCAGCGAGTCGGCGACCCCGGGATTGGCCGGGGTGGCGACCGGTTGCCCCAGTCGCAAGAGGGTGATGCGGTCGCCGGGATGCGCACCGGTGAGCCATGCCTCGTCGATCGAACCGTCGTCATGCAGCGTCATAGCTGGTCCAGAGGCCGTGGCGAGGGCAGAGGCCGGTCCTATGCCGCCGCAGACTGCGGCCACGAAGGCCAGCACCGCCATCCAACCCGACGTCCTAAGTGCGAAGATTGCCGACCCCCACCGCTCCAGACCGGCCCGTGTTCTATCAGATATGACCGCGGCACCCTGGCGTCAACGCTTCGTGCCGGTCGTGCGTGCTACGTGGTAGGTGAACCGGTTTGGCGTGCTCGAGGTCGGCCCTATACGGGGCGTCGGGGGTCCGGACGATGGAGGTCGATCGGAGCACCTGGCATACGGGCAACCCGTAACGCCACCGCCTGGGATTTTAGTGTGGGCCGCCCGGGTCTCGATCCCGGCACCTTGGGATTAAAAGAGCGGGTCCGATCGTCTGTTCGGTGCAGCTACGTCCATTGTTCCTCGTCACTTTGGGTGTGACGTCCAGGCAGTTAGAACGAACAGCATCCAGTCCGCATGTTTCAGTAGCAACTCAGGAGCAGGACTTGATTCGATTGGACCCCAGGAACTAGCCCCAGAAGATGCAGGTGGGATCTTTGTCGATCTCGCCGAGGAGCTCCTCGACCGTTCCGGGATCGATGAGGTCGTAAGGGTGCCAGAGGCTATGGCGGTCCGCCCAAAACAGGGTCCACCGGGCGGTTGCGGGGTCGTAGCGGAGTTGCCCAATGGGAAGTCGAGACCACTCCGTCCCCTGCTTATCCCACGGCGGACGACTTTCGAAGACGGTGACCGATTTGCCGCGCACCCCGACCTCGACCCGCATTTCGCTGCGGAACTCCTGCGGTGTCTTCTCCTCGCAGTACTTCCGGATCTTGAGCAGATCAAGGTCAGGTACGGCGCCCATCGCGCCACCGTAGATTGTTCAGCCGGCTGGTGACCGCGCCAGCGAACTCCGGGGTGTCGGCTTCGGCGGCACGGTCGCTTGCCATACTTATAGCATATATGTACTATACTGGCTCATATGGTGAGTGGAGACCTGATCCGAGAAGCGAGGCTCCGAGCCGGCCTGACGCAGACCGAGCTGGGCGAGAGGATCGGCCAGCCACAGTCGGTCGTCGCCCGTTGGGAGCGAGGTGCTGTTGTCCCCAGCTTCGAGACTCTTCGGCAGGCCATTCGAGGCTGCGGCCTCGAGCTCTCATTCCACCTCTCTACACTGGACGAGTCGACGCCAGTGATCATCGACGAGCATCTCAAGATGACGCCAGCGGAGCGATTCGCCGATCTGCAGGAGAGGGTTCGCTTCCACGATCAGTTGCAAGACCGCGAGTCGGTATCTGGCGGTGCCTGAACCTGTTCCCTATCGACCAGACGACCTCCTCGAGGTCCTCGAGAGGCATGGCGTCCGTTACGTCGTGATTGGAGGACTGGCAGCGGAGCTCCGCGGTTCTCCGTACATCACCCGAGATGTCGACGTGACACCATCACGAGACCGGGCGAATCTGGGCCGGCTCGCGGCCGCGCTGCGAGAACTCAACGCGACGCTGCGCATTCCTGGAGTTGAAGGCCCAGTCGAGTTCCCACTCGACGAGCACTCTTTTGCCTGGGGAACTACTTGGACCTTTGTGACGGACCACGGCTATTTGGATATCGCGCTGCTCCCAGATGGGACTCGAGGATACGACGATCTACGGCGCGGCGCGACGAGGGAGCAGCTGACTGATGACCTTCAGGTCGATGTAGCGAGCCTGGCCGACGTCATCCGATCAAAAGAGGCGGCTGGTCGCGAGAAGGACCGGGCCGTACTGCCCATTCTTCGCCAGGTGCTCGAACGTTCTCGGTCCATCGAACGCCCGGGACCGGAAATCGGATTCTGAAGCACGTCGTGCTGGATGTGGTGGGCCGCCCGGGTCTCGATCCCGGCACCTTGGGATTAAAAGTCGGGGTCCACTCGTCTTGTAGATCCTGGCTGGTCCATTCGGGCTTGTCGAGTCCAGTGAGTTGTCCATCCTGTTCGTCCGAACGGCGTCCCGTCCGGGCATTTCAGTAGCAACTCAGTAGCAGGCGGAACGAGCAAAGTGCCCACGATTAGCGATGCCCGCTCTGCGACGCGTCGACCGGCCGGCGACTTCATAGGTGGATCCACGGCGGGCGACGATCGTGCTTTTGCACCATCGCGCTGATTAGTTCCATCGGCTGATTTAGGCGTCTGCGTGGGATCGACGCTCTCCGATCTGTGGATCAAGCTGCCCCGCCCTCCGAATTCGAGCAAGGCAGATCACGGCCAGGACCATAAAGCTCCCTTCGACGATAAGGCTGAC
>Ga0181538_10005856_pt1 | contig 10835 bp, 11 predicted proteins | sample PEATcosm2014_Bin_40_FD_119773 | JGI IMG/M metagenome (GOLD analysis project Ga0181538, IMG submission 119773) | Peatland microbial communities from MTU Mesocosm Facility, Houghton, MI, USA - PEATcosm2014_Bin23_30_metaG | ecosystem: Environmental > Terrestrial > Soil > Wetlands > Peat | place...
AAGACGAAAGCACTGACAGCGTGCCTTGCACAGGAGTTGTTCATCAATTCCCCGCTCCGGGAAACTGCTGCGGCGAAAATCAAGAATAATTCCACTAACACGCTCAGTCAAACGGGTATTACACGGCAACCCACTTCGCACGGCTATTTTCGCCTCGGGTGTCGCCGAATGCAGCCCGACACCGGAGATAGTCGATAGATCCCGAGTAACGGCGTAGTGGCGAGTAATCCGTTGGCACCGGATAAGTCTACCATCTCCAGAGCATCGGCAAGCCGCAAACGGTCGGCCGGCAGTGGTGCCAGTGATAGCCGGCGGCGATTACGTGGGGCAGGCTGGGGGGCTTGATGGCAGGAATGACATCCTGAAAAGGTGTAGGGTATAGGCAGTGCAGCCGCCTTGGCCAAAGTCCCATGCGAACACAGCTGTAAACACTTTAGTAGAAGCTGGCTGCCCGCCCTACGATCCTTCCCTACATTCAGTCCATGGCATCCATAGGCAGCTTGGGCTCGTCCCACTCGCTCAAGCGTGTAGCCTTGTGTGCCGCTGTTGCCTTTAATTCAAGTCTTCGGGCTGAATTTCAGGGATTGGGAATGTGGGAATGTCAGGGAATGTATTTCCGTCAGCCCCCGTGAGAAGCTTTCCCCCCAGCTCGGGTGAAATATATTCCCGCACATTCCCACATTCCCGATTTGGCGCATCGGTGTAGTATTTTCGGTGTGTTTTCTTGCCTTCAATCAAGAAATGGCACTTTCCGACCGTCCGATGGTCATAACGCCCCAGCAATCTTCCCATCGTGATCTGGTCGGATTTCTTCATAAGGTCGCCCGCACCCCCTACCAGGCTCTCGAAGCACCCGTTTTTCCTGCACAGGGTCACGATCTCCCCGAAGGTGTATCTCTTCCCCGGCTCCATCATCCCTACCAGAGTCCGCATGGCATCCCCGTCTTCGTCCGCTATGTCCGCTACACGGGCGGTTTCCAGTGCGCATCCATACCCGGCAGATTGGACAATCCCCCCGATGGTTGTTGCCCAGTCATCGAAGGTCGAACTGGACCGTCTTGGCCCAGGCTGGCCGGCTTCGTGCCACTTGCGCACGAGTGACCAGCAGGCTGCCAGGATTCTCGAACGCAGTGACAGCAGGGTTGCAAAGCTAAGGTTGCGGCGGAACTTGCGGTCCTCGGCCCGCTCTTCTTCAAGGTGGAGTTCAATGAACAGGCTGCGCCGTCTCATATCCGGGGACACCTTACAGCCGTTGCTGGTAACGAACACCGTGGCAAGGTTTGGGAAACTGACCGTTTGGTTGACACCCAACAGCCTGTCGCTCCAGGTCGGCGACCCGATGAAGGCTTCCAGGGATGCGCTTGACAGTTTGGCTTTCTGGTTGTCGAACAGTATCAGCGTCCTGCCGTCCCTTACAGCGGAGGTTAGGAGTTTCCGTGTCTCGTCTTCGTCGGCTGGCTTGACGCCGGTTAGCACTTCCCCAAGGATGGTCACGCCGACACAGTTCACAAGCGGCGTGGCTCCCGCTCCTTCCGCATTCTTCGTCACGACGAAGGAGGGGCGGATGGATCCGGGGGGAAGCAGTTGTGCCGCATACATTCCTATCAGGGCAGCAATGGACACAGCCTTGCTTCGCTCGCCGTCTGCAAAGACAAACTCGCCAAACAAGTCATCAATCGTTGCCTTGGCTTCTTCCAAGGGCATATCGTCGGCATAGGGTACGTTACTAATCGTCAGGGTCTTGGATCCACGGTCATAGCCTTCGGGGAGTAGTTCAGGCCTGCTGCCCTCCCCCCAGACCGGCAGACGGCACAGGTTGAGCCTTTTGACCGTCCGTAGCTTTCGCTTGAATTGCAGGGACGCCAGTAATCCCCTTGCTTCCCCTTCTTCCATCGTTACATTAATCTCGTAGGCTTCCCTTGGCCCCTCTCTCAGCCGATAGCACACCGCATAGTGCTCAACCAGAGTTCTGAAGGTTTGAGGTGTGACGAGTTCCAGCTTGCGGTTGCGGAGTATGACGATTTCATTGTTTCGGATGAACAGCGGCTTGTCGGCCAGACACTCGCCGAGCTTCTCAGCAGTGCTTGACAGCAAATAGTCGGCCCCCGGCAGCCTTATCTTCGGGCGGGGGTCCAGGACAGCCGTCCCGAAACTATCACGGGGGATGATAGGCTTGAACTCGTCTTCTATGAGAGTCTCGCCCCTAGCCACATTCTCATGCTTGGGGTTTACCCATGCAGCTTGTGTGTCCGCCCCCGTCTCAGGCTCAGGGTCCGGCTCATTGACCAATTCCACCACTTCCAGCCCTGCCTTTGCCGCATCGGCGAACAGAAGGGCTGTATCATCGTGCCGGTAGATTGCCTCCTGCCAAGGCGCCCAGTCGGGATATTCTTCCGCCATCCGGTCTTCGAATTCCTGCCGGGTGTTCACTCCGCAGGCACAGCAGACAAACCCGTATCCATTTCCCCCGAGCTTGAATTTGGTCACGAAATTTGTCTGCGTGGAGTTGGGTCTTGATGGCTTTTGGCACAATGGGCAGGATTCCGCCACCAAGTCATAGCTGCCTTCATGCATCCCTTCCGTGTCGCCGTCCGCCAGGGAAGTCTCGTTCCATTCCAGGAAATCATCCGTATCGAAGTCCGGGTGAAATTCCCACCTTTTCCTGCTGCCCGTGAATTCCGCCCTGGGCTTTGCCTTCCCATGCGCCTTGAACCATTCCGCCAAGGCCGGGGCATGGGGGCAGGGTATGGCCTTGCCGCCATCGGGGATATAGAATCCTTCACTTTTCCTGCCGTCATCGGAAGCACGGCGGAAGCTGCCGGGGGCTGCTATGGAGGCATTGTTCAGCTTGAGTTCGGCTATCGGGCGAACACTGTCGTTTGGACCGAACGCATCCACCTTTGCGCCCTTGAAGGCATCGAAGGCGGCGTGCCAGGGCAGGTAAATATGGAATCCCCCGCTCGGCGTGTTCACCTTGAATTCCCCTTCGATCCATTTCGGGTCAAAGCCTGCGTCAAGGCATCCCTGCCAGTCATCGACATCCAGGGCGGCGCATTTCCCGAACTTCGCCACCATCACAAGCTGGCAGCGGGAAGCAAGCCAGCCCTTGATCGTTTCGGGGTCTGCCGTGGCAACGGTGTTCCAGCCTATATCCCCGTGTGTCTCGCCTAGCCTGGCGGGGGCAAAGTGGAAGCCTTGCTGCGCAAGCATGCAAGCGAAGCGTAGGCGCATCTTGGGGGTCTCGGCAATCTGCTGGTCGGTGTATGCCTTGGTTTCAGTGTCCATGTCAGTTCACCCCTTCCTTCCCGGTCTCGGGGTGCTCTGGGCACAGGCGGATTCCGGGGTGCCCGCCCAATCGCCGTATTCCCTGCTTTTGGGCAATTGCCTGCACCTTCCATTCGGGGATCCCCACGGCCAAGCCGATTTCCCGGTAGCTCTCCAGGGGGTGTGTCTTGATATAGCTGCCAACGTAGGCATCGAACTTCTCCTTCGTCTTTCTTATCTCTTCGTAATTCACGGTCTGCCTTCTTTCTGCGGTCAAGGAACCTGCAAAGGGAGCTTGGAATTATCTGGCTCCCTGTTAAATGCCCTCCGTAGTCGTTATTTTGGGCTCGCTGGCACGGCCGGTCGGAAGGCTTCGGGGGAAATTCAGGGCAGGGGGTTTTGGAGAGAGGAAAAATCCGAAATACGGGCATCTATAGTAGGCGCTCTGGTCGGTGTCTCCTTGATTTCAGCAGTCTATAGGCCCGCTCCCGCCGCAACGGGGGCGGGCCTATTTCTTTGCCCATCGAACCCTTCGCTGCCAGTGAAGTCGGCGGCCAGCCAGGACCGATCAGGGAACTGGCGTGGCTGAGGACACTGCGCCACGGGGACGTCAGGAGATGTTGGAGATCGGTCCCCCATCAGAGCGGAACCCCTAGAAAACCATCAACAAGGCTTCAATGGAGAAGGAAAGAACATCAAGGCTACCCGCCAACGTCGGGCCAGTATTGGCGAACGGCGTGATCCGATGGCCGTCCCCCCGCTGAAATCCCGCGGTTTTTGCGGAAATTTGGCCGAAAGGCTCACTTTTTTCGAGAAAACCCGGTTTTTCTACGTATATTATAGGTGGTGGAAGCATCTCCTCCAGGCATCAAACCCCGCATGTTTGCGGCCGATTTCAAGCGCCTCCCAGGCGACTTGGGCACCACCGCTATCGTCCTGGCGGACTCCCCCGAGGCCGCCCTCTGGAAAAAGCCTCCAACATGTTCCCGGAATTCCTCCGAGCGCGTCGCCCAGGGCACGTCTTTGAAATCGAGTATGCAGAAATAGACTGGGACACGGGCCAGAACTTCGTGATTCAGGTGCGAAAGCGGCCTCCCACCCTGCTGCTGTACAAGGGCGGCGCCCGCCGGGGGCCGAGGGCGGGGATCTGGAGGGATGGCAGTCTCTGTGGGCGCAACGCCCCCTGTCAACTATTTCTATTTTCTGCCCCATGACGCCCGTCCCGTCCCGGTGGAGGGACGAAAGGAGAACAACAAACCATGCGAGTCGCCCTGTACGCCCGAGTCAGCACCCTAAACGGACAGAACCCCGAGACGCAGCTCGTCGAGTTGCGGGAATACTGCACTCGCCGCGAATGGAAAATCGAAGCGGAGTACGTCGATGCGGGCGTGTCAGGATCCAAGGATTCCCGTCCCAGCCTGAACCGCTTGATGGCCCACGCCTAGCGGCGCCGCTTCGACGCCATCCTGGTCTGGAAACTGGACCGCTTTGGGCGCTCGCTCAAGCATCTCGTCACGGCGATAGCGGAGCTGGAGGCGCTGGGAGTCACGTTCGTGAGCATCAAGGACAATTGGGACCTCAGCACGCCATCCGGGCGGCTGATGTTCCAGATAGTCGGTGCCATGGCCGAGTTCGAGAGCTCCCTGATTGCGGAGCGCATCCGGGCAGGCATGCGCAGGCGCAGGCTGGAAGGGCTGCCCTTAGGATGGGCACCCCTAGCCGTTGACCATCAATCCCTCATCTGCGACCGCCTGTCGGGAATGTCGCTGACCCGGGTCTCCACGAAGTACGTGAGCCGCGCCAGCGTCGTGAGATTTGCCCGCGCAGCCATGAGGGGCGAATGCCCACAAGTCGGGGCGCTCCTGCCAGCGGCAGCTCAAGCGCCAGCCGAGTGCGTGGCCTAATGCCAGAGACCAGTCATCCCCGGAGAGGCGAAGAGGATTCTGAACAGACTCATCATGGGAGTCGGGGCAACTTGCAGTGCCGCCGGGCTTGGCTGTGCATCATTCAACATCGGCTATGGCATTGCGAGTTCCGGGAATTTCGCTGACTCGAATAATGTCGAGACCGGCCTTTTGCTCTCCATAGCCGTTGCCGCATGGGGCATCTTCGCCCTTCAACTTTGGCGGAAGTCGGGGAAGGAATAGCTGCCCCGGTGGCATGCAGTGGTCCCAACGCACATCTTCCTTTTGGAGGCAAACCCTTATGACAGATTCCACAGCCGTCCTGCCCGAGGCCATCGAATGCCCGCTCTGCCTTGGCAAGGGCGAACTCAGCCGCACGGAAGTGCTTGAGGGGCTGGGCATGAAAGACTTCGCCCGAGTTGCCCAGCTTAGCGCAGAAGAAGCCATACGCCTCATCCTGAAGAACGAGAAGGATGCCGAGCAGGCCCGCTGAGCAAAATTCGAGGTCGAACTCACGAAACGCCTGGCCGCCGCAAGCGACAAGCACAATGCCGAATTGCAGAGGCTCCAGGCCGAGAAGAGCGAGCTGGCCGCCCGCTTGAAGGGAATCGAAAAGACCGCCTCGGCCACGCTGGCTAACGCCAGGCAGGAGGAGCGGCTGGCTGCCGAGAAAGAATTGCAGAAGCAGCTCGCCACCCTGACGAAGCAGATTGCGGATCTTGAGGCCGCCCAGAGGCTGGCGGAAGAGCGGAAGAAAGCTGAGGTGATGAAGGTAAAGACCGAGCTTGAAGCGGCATTGAACGCCGAGAAAGCGAAGGCGAACGACCTGAGCCGCCAGGCAAAGGACTACTTCCAGGAGATGGGCGGCCTCCGCGAGCGGAACCAGCAGCTTGAGGCCGAGATGGCGAAGGTGGCCCGTGTCGGCAAGAGGGAGGAGATGGACTTCGCCGACGAGGTACGGTCGTGGCCTGGCATCTGGGTCGGGGAGAAGCTTCCCCGCAACGGCGATTACCTGATGGCCTTCGCCGACGCCGCCGGGAACGCCCTCGAGCCGGTCATGGTCTTCGACAACAAGGACAAGGACGCCGTCGCCGAGGCCGACGTCAGGAAGCTGGTTCGGGATGCGAGGGAGCGCAAGCTTCCAGTCGCTGTGCTCGTGACTCGGGAGGAATCGCAGTTAAGGCATGTTGACCGACAGTGCGGATGGGGTCAGGAGGACGGCGTGTGGCTGCTGCGCTCGACCCGAGCATGGCTTCCTCGCGACCTCGATGTCCTGCGCCCGGTGTTCGTGCGAATGAGGGCTGAGGGGCCGGACTTCCTCCAGCGGAACACCGCCCTGGCCAACGAGGTCCAGCGGACGTTCGTGGACATTGACGAGATTGAGGGGCAGATCAACAAGGCTGGGACCGCCATTGAAAAGGCGCAGGCGCTCACGGCGAAATACCGTGCGAGATTGACGGGGTTATGCGGCAGCGCCGCCGCTAGCCAGGAAATGCCGGGCAGAGCGGAGCGGAAGACCGGAAGATCAAGCGCCGGGAACGGCAACGGGACTCTGGAACGCCAACAAGTCAATCAATAGGAGGAATCAGCATGAAGCTCGAACACATAACCTTAGTTACGTCTGACGGCAAGAAAATCGTCACCGGCACCTGGAAAACCGACAGCGGCAAGGTGACCTCGCAGACCATCAAGTCCATCGACCTGAAGACCGGAAAAACGACGGTGACCAACGTGAGCGGCGGCAAGCTGCTGCCTTAGCGTGCAACCTCACAATTCGATTTTGCAAGGGTGCCATGAATTGGCATTCATGGCGGTCAATGACCCTTGCCAGTCCACGCAACTTAAAAGGGGACCAATGAGCCACCGTCATTTCTGTGATGTCGCTGGTCACTGGTGGGAGTGCAGTGGAGTGGCCTTCCGCCGTGGCGAAGAACAACCATCGGTTTGCCTTTGCCGTGGATGCCGTCTTCCGCTGGCGGATGGCGATCATGCCCGATGCCAGAATCGGGTCGAGGTCGTCGCCTGCCCGGAGCACAGGGACGAAGAGCGCCGGAGGATGGAAGATGCCAAGCGGGAATACGAGCGGCGTGCCGCCGAGTTTGGATTCGACGGGAAGTGGGCAAGGATGAAGGCGCTTCCGGACGGGCCGGAGAAGCACGGCCTCGCCCCGGAAATCGTGGAGTGGCTATTCCGATAAACTGCAACCTTCAGCGGCAGTCTGGCGGGAGCAAACGATGGACGCCGGGAATCGGCAGGGACCCCAACAATGCGCATAGTCTGCATCTCTGACACTCACGAGCTTCACCGAGAACTCGCCGTGCCGCCCGGCCACCTGCTGGTCCACGCTGGCGACATCACCGTGATGTCGAAGCGCCCCCTGGGTGTACCGCCACTTCAACCTCTGGCTCGGGGAACTGCCCCACCGGCACAAGATCGTCATCCCGGGAAACAACGACTATCTGCTGGAGGACCCGAAAGAACGTAAGGTGATAACGAACGCGACTCTTCTTATCGACTCGGGTATTGAGATCGAAGGTCTCAGGATTTGAGGTTCGCCAGTCACGCCTTCGTATGGCGGAGCGTTCGGCAAGTCATGGCCCGAAGACCGGCAGAGGCTCTGGGCATCAATTCCCGAGAGCTTGGACATCCTCGTCACCCAGGGTCCGCCCTTTGCCATCCTTGACCACGGACTCCCCTCGAAGCCAAGGGAAGGGTGTCCTTATCTTTTCGAAGCGGTCTTCCGGGCCAGGCCACGGCTCCACGTGTTCGGTCACATCCACGCCGGATACGGCACGCTGCGGACGTCGGATACGGTCTTCGTTGACGCTTCGCTGTTGGGCGACAGCGGCAGCCTGGACAGGGAACCGATTGTGATTGACCTCGAGTCCCGCTAGGCCCAACAGTTCTTCGTCCCGCCGAAGTGGAATTTCCGCAGTTTGAATCTCGCCGTCAATTTGCTGTCAGCGTACGAAAGGACAGTGGAATGACCACGGAAGAAGTTTTCGAAAAGCTCCTGAGAGAGAACAACATCTATCCGCCTTCCGTGCAGAACAGCCGCCACTACGACACGCCTGAAATGACTAGGGCCGAAATCATTCTGAAAACCCTGCGGGAGATGGGCATACTTTTGCCCTCGGGACCGTACGCCCGATCCGGCGACGACGCCGATTTCCTCTCGGACATCGTCACCGAGCTTCAGCGCAGGCTGCCCTACGGTAGCATCAAGACCTGCGGCGCATTCAGGCACCTCCAGGCAGGTTGCTGCAACTCATGCCACACGGAATATCCACATGCCAAAATGAAGCTGATTGACCTGCCTGATGGCGGTACTGGTTGGGTGTGCTGTGCGATGAACAAGGCGATTTACCCGGAGCGATATGCGAAACGCATGGAGCGATTTTGGAACTCCCCAAAAGGTAAGCTGTGGCGGGAAAGTTTCGCCGATGCCGACCGCCGGAGAGACTAGCAACGCGGAACGATCACGCTGCGCTTCTACGTGAGCCACCGGGCCGAGCGTATTGACGAACGCATCGTGGATGCCCAGGAGAAGGGAGATCAATAAAATTATGCGAGTCGCACTGTACGCCAGGGTGTCCACTCTAAATGGCCAGCATCCCGAGATGCAGTTGTCCGAGCTGCGTGAGCACGCATCCCGCCGGGGATGGGAGACTGTCGACGAGTATGTTGACGAGGGGGTGTCCGGATCCAAGGAGTCCCGCCCCGAGCTGAACCGCCTCGTGACCGATGCCCACCAGCGCAAGTTCGACATCGTCCTCGTTTGGAAGATCGACAGGTTCGGCCGATCGCTCAGGCACCTGGTGAACTCCCTCGGCGACCTCGGCGCCTACGGCGTGACGTTCGCCAGTTTGAAGGACAACCCCGACCTGAGCACACCCTCCGGGCGGTTGATGTTCCAAATCATCGGGGCCATGGCGGAGTTCGAGCGGGCGCTAATCCAGGAGAGGGTGAAGGCGGGGCTGCACAACGCCCGGCGCAACGGGAAGAAGCTTGGCCGTCCCCGCCGTGTCGTAGACATCGACGGCATCGCCCGGATGAGAGCGCAAGGCCAGAGCCTCCGCACCATCGCCGAAAAGCTCGGGGTCGGCTACGGAACGGTCCGTATGCGGCTGGTCTAAAGCGGCGAATATTCACATATTCTCTCCTCGTCCGAATTCCAGCGCGACAGCAAGGCCGGACGCCGCAGGGGTCACAAAGGACCGTCAACTGGGTTCATCGCAAGTACCGAGCGCTGCCAAACTTTTATTGTCGTTGGTGACGACAATATCGCTGCGCCAGCGGTGACCCTGGGCGGACCAGCCTGACCAATGGTGACCGGGTGACGGTGCGCGGCCGGCGGCCGGTGAGCGGAAAACCTCCGCTTCCCAGGCCGTCGGCAGGGATTGAAATGTAAAGGGTTAAATCGCCGGTTCCGGCGAGCGGCAAACACTTGTTTTTTGCTCACGGAAAACGCCATCGAAGAAACTTGAGCGCAGACTCCAGCCCGACCAGGACTCTTTGTTGATGCCCCCACATCCTTGTTGTGAGTTGTAATGGGGGCTGTCGGAATTGCCGAATCGCGATCATTTGGCCAGTTCCGCAGCATTGCGACCGTCAGCCCGAGTACCTGGTTCGGTCTGGGCGGTTGCTTCAGACGCGTGAATGGTAACGGGTTGCTTAGGGCGCTCGTCAACGTGGAGTTGAAAGATATCCGGACGTGCGTAATGACCGACAACATCCAGATCGAATTTGCCTCGGATGGTCTGCGCGAGGTCGATTTCGGCGGTCAGAATCGCCTCGCCCTCCAGATTAGGCCCCGCGAGAAAATTGCCGAACGGGTCGACGATGCAACTCCCGCCGCGAGTCACAACTGTGTCCGGATCGTCTCCAAAAACCGAACGATAATCGGCCGGGAAGTCGCGGCGCAGTTCGTATTGGTTACAGGAAAGCACGAAGCACCGCCCCTCGACAGCAATGTGGCGCATCGAGGCGATCCAGGAGTCACGCGCATCAGCCGTAGGGGCGCAGTAGATCTCGATGCCCTTGGCGTACATTGCTGCCCGCATCAAGGGTAAATAGTTCTCCCAGCAGATCACTGCGCCGATCTTACCCAGCGGCGTGTGGAACACGGGCATGGTGGAACCATCACCAAAGCCCCACACCAGGCGTTCCGAGGCGGTTGGCATGACCTTGCGATGCTTGCCCAGGTAGCTGCCATCTGACGCAAAGAACAAGACGGAGCAATAGAGAGTGCCACGGTCCCTTTCGACGACGCCCACCACAAGGTAAATGCCGTGGCTCTGCGCGGTCCGCCCGAGGGCGTCGACGGCTGGACCCGGTACGTCCACACTGCTCTCCCAATACCGCCGAAAGTCCTCGCGACCTTGCTCGGAACGCGAGCCGATGACAGCCCCGAAGTCGAGCCCTCTCGGGTAAACCGAAACAAACGCTTCGGGAAAGAGGACAAGCCGCGCGCCCTGGCTGGCCGCCTCACCCGAAAGAGCGTGAACTTTCTCAATTGTCCGCTCGCGATTGAACGCAACCGGGGCCGCTTGCACAACGGCCACTTTGAATCGACTCATTCCCGATTCCGTTTCTTTCGCTTGGTGATTCGCAGTATCCATAGTTTACCGATACCCTACGGATCGGAACACATATCATACCCCACGG
>Ga0181538_10005857_pt1 | contig 10834 bp, 4 predicted proteins | sample PEATcosm2014_Bin_40_FD_119773 | JGI IMG/M metagenome (GOLD analysis project Ga0181538, IMG submission 119773) | Peatland microbial communities from MTU Mesocosm Facility, Houghton, MI, USA - PEATcosm2014_Bin23_30_metaG | ecosystem: Environmental > Terrestrial > Soil > Wetlands > Peat | place...
CGGTATTTCCGAAGGTTGCGGCAAGGGTCCAACTGGCGCCGCCGTCAGTGCTTGTGAAAAGGCCTCCCTGTGTGCCGGCATACACCGTGCTGTCGGTAACCGGATCGATAGCCAACGCGTAGACGTTGGTATTAGTGAGGCCGCTAATGATGAGGGACCAACTAGCGCCGCCGTTTACGCTTTTGAGGATACCGTTAAACGTCGCAGCGTAAACCGTAGTGGGAACCAGCGCATCGACCGCTACCGCGTTCACCGACCAGGTGGACAGGTTCGCGACTCCCGCACTGGCGGCGGTCCAGGTGGCCGCGCCGTTGGTGCTCTTGTAGATGCCGCCATTCACCGTTCCGGCGTAAACCGCGCCTCCGCCTACAGTCAAGGCGGTGAACTGCCCGCCGGGCGGGCCAGCCGGAAGATTCACGATCGTCGCGAGCGATGCCTGGTTGTTGGCGGTGGGGACTTGCGCGCTGGCGGTGGAGGCGCTCGCCGCGCTGGTGATGGTGGTCTGCGCACCGACCACGGGCGCGGTGGTGACCACGGTGATCGTGGCGCTGGCGTTGGACGCAAGAGTGCCGATGTTAGCGGTTATACTTCCCGCCGAAAGAGAACAGCTTCCGGCGGAAGCCGCGCAGGAAAGGCCGGTAACGCCCGGCGGCAGGTTCTGAGTGGCGCTGGCGTTAAACGCGACTCCCAGCCCTGAGTTGGTGACGGCGAGAGTGTAGGCAAGGGCGCCGCCGCTGGTTATGACATTGGGGGTCGTGGCCATCGTGACCGAGAGATTTGCCGGCTGCAGGATCGTGAGGGTGTTGGCGGCGGACGTAACCTGGCTGGACGAGCCCACCGGGGTGGTGGCGATGGCCGTGAATCCGCCGCTGGCGCTGGAACTCAGAGACAGGTTCAGAGTCGCCGATGTCCCCGCCGGGTTGACAGTGACGGAGTTGATGACGATCGCCGGCGGCATGAATGCGGGGATAAACGCAAACGACGCTCCCGAAAGATTCGTACCGGTGATCGTGATGCTGGCGGTGTTCGGAATGGTGTAAATCTGGTTGGGAGTGATGGCGGTGATGGCGGGGAGGGCAACGACGGTGAAATTCGCGGCGGACTGCGCGGTAGTTCCTCCGACGGTGACCGAAATCGGTCCGGTAGTCGCGCCCGCGGGTACGGTGACCTCGAGGAGGTTTGTACTCGCGGCCGTGACGGTGGCGGCAATGCCATTGAAGGTAACGGTATTTGCGGAGGCCGTGGTGCTGAATCCCTGCCCCTGAATGTCGACAATGGCGCCGGCCGCTCCTTGCGCGGGAGCTACCGAAAGGATGCTAAGTCCGGCCGGAGGAACGGCGGAAGTGCGGATAATTTGAAGAATATTACCGACGGCATCGTAGGTGTAAGTTACAGTGTTGCCGGCGGAATCGGTGGCGCTTGTGAGTTGGCCGAGCTGGTCGTAGGTGTACTGAAAGGTACTCAGGGTCTGAGCGTGAGCCACCGTTGCTAAGCTAAAAAGCAACGCTGCGGCGGTCCTAAGAATCGTACGCTCTCTCTGCGAAGTGCTCATGACGCGTTCCTCCGGTCCCTCGCGGCAGGTTGGGTCATCTAGCTCACCTCCCTCCGCTTCGTGGACAGGACGGGGAGGGACTAGGGCTAGGGTTGGGATTGGAGCTGGGAGTTGGAGTGGGAGAAGGGGTCGCGCTGGGAGAGGGCGTGGGGGTGGGAGAAGGTGTGGGGGTAGGAGAGGGGTTGGGGCTAGGTGAGGGAGTAGGGGTGCGGGAAGAGGAAGGGGCATGTTGTCCTAGATAACAGAATACGTTCCCGACCTCCGCGCAGAATGCCCAGTAGGGGACTACAGCGCCAGGGTTGACATAAATAACAGGGGGATACCCTGGGGGTGGCTCAGGTCCATAGGGCTCTGGCGACGGAGGTGCATCGGGTTCGGGTCCGTATGGTATGGGTGGTGGTGGCACAAGAGAAAGGAATTGTCCCAGTGGGTCGCTGAACCGCGTTGGCGAATTGCCGGCATACTGATACAGATTGCCAACGCCCAGTGGATCTTGACTGATGAAGCGCCCGAGGGCCGCGGCATAATATCGAGCGCGGTAATAAAGCAGGTTGCTCGACACCGGCACTCTGCCCGTGAATTGAAACGAGTAGGAGCCTGTACTCGCCGTCTTGCCGTATGGGTCATACGAGTACTGAGCCACGGTGGCGCCATTTTGGTCGACGGTCATCACCGTGCTGTTGACGCCGTCGATGAGGCCGTATTGCACTCCCGCCGCTTGAGCTATCGCCAGGTGCGAATCTATTGCCCTGGCGGAAAGGACGGCATAGGAAGAGCCATCGCTCGACGATTCGTAGGCTACATTGGTCAGGTCGTCAAGGACGAACTGCCGGGTGAGGTTGAGACTCGTACCGCTGTCTGCCTGGGTAATCAGATTCGCGCCGAAATCGTATGTGAATTTGGTGGTTTGGCCGGCATTTGTGACAATGGACTGCAGCCGGTTGCGCGAGTCCCAGGTGTAGATCGCCGAACCGTCGCTGACGAGATTTCCGTTGGCATCGTAAGAATACGCCGCGCTCCCGAAATTTGTAAGCTCGTTGGATGCGTTGTATTGGTTGGTCGTGGACGCGGTGCTGATGGGCGCCGCGGTGGTGGTGGAGTGCCGCAAGCGTCGCCCGACGGCATCCAAGGTATATGATTCGGCGTCGAGCGTCTTGGCGCCATTGGCATGATTCAGGCCCACCAGTCTGCTCGCTGGATCGTACGTGAAGGACGTGGAAACGCCGTTCAGCCGGCTGATGAGGGACGTCTGGTTGCGCGCATTATAGGTGAAATTGGCCGACGCCTGCCCCATAACCGCGGAGGTCAGATTCCCCGCCGGATCGTAAGAGTATGAGAGAGCCGCCTGGCCGACTACCTGCCGGGAGTCCATCATGCCAAGGAGGGAATAAGTTCGCGAGTTCAGGTTTAGCACTCTGTACGCATAATTGACCGTACCGTTCGGACTGGACTCGCTGGTGAGACGTCCGGCCGCATCGTATGTGAATGAAAAAGTCCCCGCCGCCGAATCGTTCGCCTGGACCAACCGGCTTAAAACGTCGTAGGCAAGGCTGACAGTCGAATCCTGATACACCTCGTTGGTAAGCCGATTCAGATTGTCATAAATGTAAGTGCTAATCTGGCCGCGCCGATCGACAGCCTTTATGAGATTTCCATCCGTGTCGTATGTCCAGCTCGCGGTGTTGCCCAGGGGATCTGTCATGCCGGATTGGCGATTCCTCACGTCGTACGAATAGGTTGTCGCATTACTCCGGGCATCCGTGACAGAAACCAGATTGCCATCGGCGTCGTAGGCGTATGTCGTTACGGCCTTCCGGGCGTCGGTGCGCGTGAGCAATCTCCCCACTGCATCGTACGCGAAGCTCGTCTGGTTGCCGAGCGCATCGCTGGTGGTGACGAGCCGCGAGATTCCGTCGTAGACAAATGCCGAGATGTGGCCCAGCGGATCGATCACGCTGATCAGGTTGCCGCGGGAATCGTAGGCAAATGTCGTAGTCTGACTGAGGGGGTCGGTGGAAGATATCAACTCGCCATAAGAATCGTACTGGAACGAGGTTGTGTGGCCGTTAGGATCCGTCAGCGTAAGGAGATTTCCATTACCATCGTAGGTAAACTTGGTCACGTTGCTATTCGGATCGGTAATCGAAGTTACTTTGCTAAAAACAGGATCGTAAGTGAACTGGGTGGTCAGCCCGGTGGCGTCGCTGCTTGCCAGGAGGTTGCCGTTGGTATCGTAGCTATACAAAACGGCGGATGAAGCCAGGATACTCTCAATCAGAAAATTGGTGCCCGCGGCCCGTATCATTTGCTGGTCTTGGCCCTGGCTGTTGATGATGTCGGTGACAAAGCCGTTCGCGTTAAATCGGTACGTGTTCTGCACCCCCAGGTTGTCGGTGACGACGGTTTGCAGCATCTGGCTGACGGCGGCGGTGGAATTGATCGGGGTGTAGGCGAATGTCAGGACCCCGCCATCGGGCCGCGTCTGCTGGATCACGTGTCCCATCGAATCAAGCGTGTTCTGAACCTGGACAATGCCGCGCGGATCGGTGATGGTCAGCAGATTATTGTTGGAGTCGTAAGTGTAAGCGGTGACGGCTCCGTCCGGGTCGGTAAACCTCGCCAGCGATCCCTGCGCGTTGTAAGCATATTGAACCGTGCGGCCTATCGGGTCGGTAATCTGGGTGATGCGGCCGGATCCATCCCACGTCAAATTCAGACTCCGCCCGACCGGGTCGGTGATCTGGTCGATCTGGCCGGGGTTGTTGGGGTCCATCGTCATCGTGACGGTGTTGCCGTTGGGATCGGTGATGGAGGTGACATACGCCGCGCGCGGGCCGTTGGAGGGCGCCTGGAACTGGTAAACCGTGCCGTTCCGGAAGCGGAGAGTGAACCGGGAATTCGACACGCTGGTGAGGACGGCGCCGCTGAACAGAGGAATGGTGGTGTTGGTAAAGGTGCCGTTCGGCTGCTGATTGAAGGGAAACTGATTTCCATCCGGCATGACGAGGTTGATGACTGACATGCCCTGCAGGAAGGGGAAGATAGCCAATTCGTATGCGTAGTTGAAGCCGGTGCCGATGCCGAAGGGGCCAGCGTTGGTGGTCATGGAACGGTAGGTGCGAACGATGGAAATGGATCCGCGGCCGCCTCGGATGGCGATATCGGTATGGGAAAAAGTCATCAGCCCGGAAAAGAGGTCCACCGGATCTCCGGCTTCGGCCGCCGGTCCCGCGTTGGGATTCGGGGGCACGGAATTCCCGGCCAGCCGAACAGTGCGGGATGGCCCTAACGTGTCTCGCTGTTCGGGGTCGAAAACTCCCGGCATCGGTAACGCGTTGGCGCCTGGCAGTGGGCAAGTATTTGGGGGGTTGTTATCGTTGGAGTTGTTGTTGTCATTGCCCTGATCGTTGCCACCTGGCTGATCGCTTTGGCTGGATTGGCCGGATTGGTCGCCCCCACTCCCGGGCGGTCCGGGATTGGGCTGATCGTCGGGCGGCGGCATGGGGCCGTGCCAGTCGAAGTGCATCAGGCCGTAGAGATGCCCCGGGTGAGCCGGGTCGGAGTCAGGCACGATCTGCATTCCGTTGTTGGATACCGCGCCCGTGCCATAAGGGACCATCTGGCCATGCGTGGGATCGAGCGTCATCAGGGCCATGTCGGTATCGGGCGGGGTATTCAGAGTGTTCGGGAAGTAAACGGCCACGGGTTGGTTGGTGGTGGCCTCCGCCGGCTGGAACGCCACGATGAACGCGCGGATCATGGTCGGAACCTGAGGCTTCAGGTCCGGCAGCCGACCGATGGGAACCTGTACCGCGGCCAGCGGGAAAGGATTCGGCTGTTGGCCGTCCGAGGTGGTGAAGATCGTGCCGGGATACACCACTACGGAAAGACCGGGGATCGAGGTGTAAGAGTAGCTTTGGCTGGTGGATGCGTTTTGCGTGACCATGAAGGTCTCGACATTGTCGATACGCGGCAGGTGCACCAGAACGGGCGAGACGGTAACTTGGCCGGACACGAGGGTAAAGACGAGGTTGACGCCGGCATATGTGCCGGCGGGGGAAGTCGCCGTGGTGCCGTTGAAGTTGACCAGTTGGGGGCCGGTACAGGCCATCGGCAGATTGCTAAGGACGAAATTCCCCGCCGCGTCGGATACGGTGGAACTCCCGGTGCAACCGGTGGAATTGCCATTGCCATCGAGGCCGAGGGTGGTGATCGTGACGCCCGCCAGCGGGGTTTGCTGAGAGTCCGAAACGACGGTTCGGCCGAGCAGCGCCGTGGTGGGAGCGACCACCGATAGCGAAACTGCTCCGGTCTGGACCAGAGGCATGCCGTTTACCGTGGTGGCGGCGGAGATCGACAGGTTCGATGCCGCGATCGGCTGATTCGACGGCGCGGTGACGGTCAAAACCGAGGTCTGGCCCGCTGTGACGGAAGCCGGCTGAAACGACGCCGTAACACCGGACGGCAAGCCGGTAACGGAGAGCTGCGCCGACTGGATGAAACCGTTGGAACTGGCGAGCGACACGGCGTAGGAGACGCTCTGGCCCTGGATGACGCTGGCGGAGGGCGGCGTGGCGGAGAGGGTGAAGCTGGTGGAAGGTGTGACGGTGAAGGATGCCTGGGATGTGGCGCTCCCGGTGGTGGTGGAGACGGTGATGGGGCCGGTAGCCGCGCCGGCGGGGAGCACGAAGGAAACGGAATTGGCTGAGATAGCGGCAGCCGGTGGATTGATTGTTCCCCCGCCCAACTGCGGCACGGTAATTTGCGCCGCGACTCCGAAGTTGTTGCCGGCCACGGTGACGACGGTTCCCAAGGGTCCCGTTACCGGGTTGAACGACGATATGGCGGGCGCCGGCCCGGTATTGCATCCGAGCTTCAGGATCGCGTCGATGACGATCTGGATGTCGATCACATTGACGGCGCCGTCGTTGTTGAGATCGACTCCGGATTGGGAAGCGCCGAGGGCCTGGTTAATTTCCGTTTGGGCGTCGCGCACGCCGGTCGTGCCGCTAGCGGTGACATTGCACACGGAAATGGTTGTTGCCGCAACCCGGTGGCAAGGTGCGAGAATCCCGGCGCAAAGGACTACCGGCGCCATCGCAAACCGCAGTCTCATGAGATAATTTGGCCGCTTCATCGCCTCCCGTCCCCTTCCTAGTGGCGACATTTGGGCTGGAAAAGGGACATGCAAGCCGGAGAATTTTTTGATAGGATTCACCCAACGGAAAGACGGGAATGCGGGAGACGGAAACGCTGGTGTGTGACAACAGGCAGGGAAACGGTCAACAACTTCTGGTTCTTTTGTATAACGAAATTCGCTCGATCGCGCGGCAGCGCCTTTCTGGCGAGCGAACCAACCACACGTTAAACACCACCGCCCTGGTGCATGAGGTGTATCTGCGCATCGCCCACAGCGGCCAGCAGTTTCACAGCGAAAGCCAGTTCGCGGCGGCGGCATCGCAGATGATGCGGCGCATCCTGGTGGATCACGCCCGCGCCCACAGGCGTGAGAAGCGCGGCGGCTCTCTCGAGATCGTGCAGCTTTCCAGCCTCGCCTTCGATATTGGCGACGCACGGATGGTCGATGTGGAGTCCCTGGACGAAGCGCTCACTGATCTTGCGCAGATCGACTTCCGCCAGGCCCGGGTGGTGGAAATGCGGTTTTTCGGAGGGTTGACCACAGAGGAAATCGCCGCCGTTCTGGGCGTCTCCTCCAAGACCGTAAAACGCGACTGGGCCACAGCGCGCGCCTGGCTGCGAGCGAGCCTGCAATCATGACAGGCGAGCAATGGGTGGCGGTGCGCCGGCTGCTGGACGAGGTCCTTGACAACCCCGATACCCGGCCCGAGATGCTGGCCGCGCTCCGCCAGCGCGATCCCGAAACTTGCGACGAGCTGGAGCGCCTGCTGGCAGAGGTGGAGCGCGAGCAGGAGCAGGGCGAGGAATCAGAGCCGGCGGCGTCCGATATGGGAGGGCAGACCGTCGGGCCCTATACCATCGTGCGGGAGATCGGGCGCGGCGGCGCCGGGACGGTGTACCTGGCAAGCCGCGAAGAAGCCGGCGCGCGGGTGGAAACGGCGCTCAAATTCCTGCGCACAGACTTTCTGCGCGGCGCTCCGCGGCGGACCTTTCAGCGGGAATTGCGAGCTCTGGCGCGCCTGAACCATCCCCATATCGCCCGCCTGCTCGATTGGGGATCGATTCCGGGAGGGCTGCTTTACCTCGCCATCGAGTACGTCGATGGACAGAGCATTACGCGGTATTGCGCGCAGGAGCGCCTGCGGCTGGCGGACCGCCTGGCGCTGTTCGAGCAGGCATGCGAGGCGGTTGAGCACGCCCATCGCAATCTGGTGGTGCACCGCGATCTCAAGCCGTCCAATATCCTAGTGGCCGGTGGAGGTCAGGTCAAGCTGCTGGATTTCGGCATTGCCGCGGAACTCGATTCAGCGGCCGAGACCACGACCTTGGCGCAACGGGCCCTCACCCCGGCTTACGCCAGCCCGGAACAAATCGAGGGCCGGCCGGTGACCGTCGCAACGGACGTTTATTCGCTCGGGCTGGTGCTTTACGAATTGTTGGCCGGGCAGCTTCCGCACTCGAAGGATGCGGACCAATTCTGGGCGACCCTGAACGAAGAGCCCGATCCTCCCAGCCGGCGCGCCATTCTGGGCGAGGTGAGCGCGCGGGAAATCGCCGGCGATCTGGACAAGATCGTGCTCCAGGCCATTCACAAGGACCCCGAGCGGCGCTTCCTTTCGGTGGAGCTGTTCGCCGCCGATATCCGCCGGTTCCGCGAAGGGCGTCCGGTTCTGGCGCGGCGCGGGTCCCGGCTCTACGTGCTGGGGCGCTTCCTGCGGCGTAATCGCCTCAACGTGGCGGCGGCATCGCTGGCAGTTTTTGCGCTAGCCGCCACTGCCGGAGTGGCGGTCTGGAAATGGCGCGCGGCCGATCGAAACCTGGCTGAGGCCCAGCGGGACTACCACGAGCTTCGCGCTTTCGCGCGGACTGTGATCTCCAATATAGACGCGGAAACCGCCGCCAGCCCGACGCAGGCCCAGCGTCGAATCTCGGAGACCATAACCAAATATCTTGACCAATTGAGCAAGGGCCGCCAGGACGACGAAGAACTGCAGCTCCAGATCGCCGATGCGTACGTGCAACTCGGCCTCGCCCAAGGCCAGTTGACCCATCCGAACCAGGGCGACCCCGCGAGCGCCCTGCGGAATTTCGAGCAGGCTTACCAAATCTCTTTGCGGCAATGGCGCACAAAGGCCAGCCGCAACAGCGGCATTGAGCTTCTGCATGCGGCGCTGGAAGCGGCGCTGGCCCGTCCCGATCCCGCTCCCGCCGCCGCCTTCCTGTCTTCGGGTATCGGCACGGCTCAGGAATTGCTCTTCCGGTTCCCCAAGGATGAAGAAGTGCTGCGCACGTTTTCGGGCGCATATGGCGTGCTGGCGCAGCGGCTGCGCGCCGCCGGCGACCTTCCGGGGGCAATCGAAGACTTTCAGAAAGCCATCGGATTCGCCGATCGTGCGCTGGCGGAAAAACCGGACTATGTCGGCGCCCTGAGTTCCAAGGAGGGATATACCGGCGAACTGGGCAACACTCTTCGTCTGGAGGGCCGGTTCGAAGAAGCGCTTGCCGATCAAACGCGAGCCGGCCAACTCGCCCGGCAAGTGGCGGAATTGCACCCGGCCAATCACACGCGGCGCGAAGAGGCGTTCAAACTGTTGGGCCGATGCGAAGCGCTGCGTGGGCTCAAGAAATATGCCGAAGCGCAGCGGGACGCGCACGATGCGCTGGCTGAGCTTACGGCGATCGCCAGCCAGGACCCGGGCGACGATCAGGCTAAGGCCGACGTGAGCCTGGCTTGGTTCCGCTTGGGCAACGTGCAGTTCAGCGAGGGTCGAATTGCGGACGCCACTGTCAGCTTTCGTGAATCTTTGCGGCTGCGCGAGGAGCTGTACGAGCGCCATCGGGCGAGTCTGCAGGCATCCCAGAACTACGAGCGCGGACTGATCCGCTTTGCTGAAGTTCTGTTGGCCGCGCGGCAGGATAGCGCGGCCGAGGGTAAGGTGGACGTGGCGCTCGCGCTCTCGGCGGACATACTGAAGCAGGCGCCCACGGAGGTGTACGCGGCCGCCGATCTGGCGAAACTCTATCGCGCAAAGGCCACCTGCGTCGAGCGCTCCGGCCGGCGCCTGGAGGCGGCCGGCTGGTTGCGCCAATCTCTCCAGATGTGGCATGAGATCTGCCAACGTTCACCGCTCGATGTCGGACTGGCCGCGGCAGCGCGGGAGTGCGCGCGGGCGTTGGCGCGGTTCGAAGCGGGGACTTAGGCTGTCTCGTTGCACCGTGCGACAAAACTAGACGGTCGGCGCCGGGGCAGCGCGCGGCCGCACCTTATCGCCGCCAGTCGCGGCACCTCCGCTTGCCGGCAGGTGCGTAACAACGCGGGTTTATCGCTGGTCGCTCCTGGTGTCTTGATAACTCCCGCCCACGTGGTTCATCCAGGGGGCGATCCTGGGAGGCCCGTGCATCAGGTCTTTCAGGTCATTCGTTCGCCGGAGATTGTCCAAGCGCTGGAGCCTGCTGTCCTGATCGCCGAGGATGTCGAGCAGGATGTTGCGCTCCTGCGGATCCAGAATCCGCGAAGCACAGTCTGCGTCACGTTGCCACAACGGCCAAGCCATCACTGACTTCTTGCGAAGCCTGGATACCCTGGCCAACGGCCAACCAGCCAGCATTGCCATGGCGATCGAGGTCCCGCAGGGCCCGGTGGTGGAAGCCTTCCTGGAGGGAGGATTCGCAGTCTTCTCCATCAACCCCAAACAGCTGGATCGTTTCCGGGATCGGTATTCGGCGGCCGGAGCGAAGGACGACAGCCGCGATGCCTATGTGGCGGCGGATTCGCTCCGTACCGACCAGCTAATCTGAGCTGGTTTCCCCTACGTCCCATCGGGGAAAAGCGCACGCTGTGAGGGACCAGTCCAGCCGGTCAACACCTGAATGCCATCGATCCCTCTAATACTCCGTTGGAGGCGGTTTGCACGACGGTCAATCGGTGGCGAGCAACCCGTCCCGACGAACCCTGTGCGGTCCCGTTTTGGAATCTTCACTGAGAATGGAGCGGGCTTCGGTTAGGCGATGCCCAGAACTACTCCACCGCCGCCATGACGGCGCGCAGGAGGTGCGGAATCGTAATTTTTCAATGACGCCTGGTGTCACCTGCCCCGGCCCGGTGCTAAGTCCCGAAGAATCAATGTAACAGTATGTTACCAA
>Ga0181538_10005858_pt1 | contig 10832 bp, 5 predicted proteins | sample PEATcosm2014_Bin_40_FD_119773 | JGI IMG/M metagenome (GOLD analysis project Ga0181538, IMG submission 119773) | Peatland microbial communities from MTU Mesocosm Facility, Houghton, MI, USA - PEATcosm2014_Bin23_30_metaG | ecosystem: Environmental > Terrestrial > Soil > Wetlands > Peat | place...
AAGGACCAGTTGGTGCCGTTGGCGCCCTCGTAGAAATAGAAGTTTGTCGAGTTGATCCGCTGCATCAATAGCCAGCTATCCGTCGTGTTCAGACCATTGATGATCGTCGTGCCACCGCTGTCCTCTGTGAGCTGCACCTCCACCTGTCCGTTTTGGACCTTCACCCAGTTGATGTGGGTTTCCGCGCCGCCAGCACCGCCTCCACCACCTTGGGAGGCGCCGCCGGAGTTGTCATACAACCGCGCCATGATGCCGCCGTCGCAGTTGTTGATCGTGCTCATCGGCCCCACATGGACACTGGCCTGGAAATCGCCCGTGATGTTCTTGAAAAGGAACGGTCCGTCGTTGCCCGCCTCGTACCACGAGCCGCCCGCGGCCTCCACATACAGGACGTTGGTGTTGGCAACGAACTGGCTGCAGGAGCCCTTGGCGTTATCCGGCCCGCTGTTAGCTCCTGGCACATCGCCAAAGTTCAGAAAGAGACCGTCCCACGTCGAACCCTGCAAGCCATTGGCAACGTAATCGTGATCCGCCCCAAAGTTGTCAGTGAATGCCGGCGCATTAACGTTGATCACTTGGGTCGCGGTGAAGCCCTGAAACGCGCCGCTGACGGTGACCGAGCCGGTGGCCAAAGCGCTCAGGGTGCTGCCGTTAAGGAAGGCGGCAATGGTCGGGTCGCTGGAAGACCACGCCGCGCCCGCGGATTCATCCACCAGACCGCCCCCAGTGCTGAAGCTGGCAAAAAGCTTGCCAAGTGCCGCCCCGCCGACCGGCAGGTTCGTCGGCGCGATGCTGGCGATTACACCATTGATCACGCCGGGTCCGGAGAAAATGTTCGTGGCCGGACTGGCCGTGTTATAGACCGGAACAGCAGGATTGGTATATTCATACACGGCTACCGAATACAGGGTGTTCAGGCCTGCGAGATTCGTTACGGTAACGCTGGTACCTGTGCCATTATAGACGACGTAGTGGCCGCCGACACTGAGCAACGCGGCCGGATCGCCGAAAGCGGCATCCGCCCGATACACCTGGCCCTGTATGGGATTGCCCTGGAAATTGCCGTCGGCGCGCATGATGACCAGGCTGCCGTCTCCGGCATGTCCGAGCGTCCAGGAAAATGTGAGCGAGCCGCCGGTATTGGTCGCGGTTGCCACCAGTGCCGACGGCGCGGCCGGCAACCCCGGAAACGTCACGTTCGGGCCGGATAATTCAAAGTCCGTGAATACCGCGTCGTGGGTCACGGTATTGAAATCGGCCTGGGCGATGCCGACCTGGACGGGCTGGCCGTTCCAATCGGGCCGGGTGATACTGCCGTTGGCCGGATCGTAGCCGCTGCCGGACGCCAGGGAGGCGTCGGTGATAAGCACCCACGAATCAGTTTGGTTTGTCTTCCAGTAGAACTGGAAGATGTCGCCGGTCCGCGTGATCCTGAAATACCGGGGCGTCGCTATGTCCATGTCGCTGTCCGGATACGTTGGCTCAAAATCAGCGCCGTTGGTCGAAACACGGAGTTCATTGATCCCAAACTCCTGGAATCGCCAGTTCAGAAGGAAGTTCTCGGCCGGGTTCGTAAGCGTGAAACTGACCGGCGCGCCGGACAGGTTAGTGTTCCAGGCGCGCACCATCAGCCCGGCAAAATTGTAGGCGCCATTGTCAAAGGCCGTCCCGCCGTTCAAATCGAAGGGGCTACTTTGAACCGACACGTCGAAATCGCCCGAAACGAGCTTCCAAAGGTAAAAACCATCGTCGTTGGCGCCCGACCATTCGGTGCCGCTCGAGCGCACCCCCAGGTAGCCGGGATACGTGATCCCACTGTTGGCAATGAGCGTGGCACCCCCGCCATTTCCTGGAGGGCCGCCGTTCGGAACGTCGCCAATATTCAAGTAAACTCCATCCCAATTGGTATCGCCGATGATACCGTTGGCGACGTAGTCAAAGGGCGTGGTAAAGTCGTTGATGAACGTGGCCGCCTGCGCTGACAGGCCCAAGGTGGCCAGCCAGAGGTTGGCCGATACACGCGTGATGATTCTCAATGTTTTCATTTTGGTTTAGTTTCGGTGGAGGTTTGGATTGTGTGATTAGAGCAGCCGGCTCCGGTAAGAGTTCGTTCGGGAGGTCCCGTCCCGCTGCGAGCGCCGATGACGATAGGGCGCGCGGGCGCAGGTCCCAAACAGATCTTCGCAGTCTTGGTCCAAGGCAAAACCCTTTGCGATTAAGCTGTCTCCAGTTCGTGCGATGGGAGTATCAGCCGTCGCGGCGGCACACCGTCATGCATCGGCCAAGCCCGAACTTTCTCTCGCTTGAAATCCATTCGACGCTGCCGCCGCGGCAATTCCTGGCTCTCATCCAAGTTATCGACGATAGTAATTCGTACCATAGACGTCCAGCCTGTCTAGGCTAAAAATGACACCCTGGATGTGAAATCTAACATATTTCCAAGCTCAACGGCGGCCCCAGAACGCCGCGGGCGCTGGCTGCCGGCGGCCGATGTGTTGCTGCATTCCACCGTGCGCCTCAACCCGTCAGAATGGCAACCTGTCACCACGCCGCCAGTCCCCGGCGGATTATACAATTCTGTCACGCTCCCGATGACTGACACAGCCTCCTTCTTCCGCCGGGTCCATCAGGCGGGCGGTGAAAAGAAGCTGTCCGCCTGAAGAACATCGCCAGGGAGGACCGGGGCCTCGCACTCCGGCCCTGATTGCAGTTGCGGAAAACAAAAACGTAAGTATAATAGATGAGCGCTTTCGATGAGAACAAGTCGCCGACATCGGCAAGACACTAGGTGGTCGTGCTTCCTACCAGCCCGTCGGCGGGGCAGCCGGCCCGGCCTCGCCTTCACTTTGATCGAATTGCTCGTTGTAATTGCCATCATTGCCATTCTGGCGGCCCTGCTCCTGCCGGTGCTGGCCCGGGCTAAGGAGATGGCTATACGCACACAGTGCAGGAACAACGAGAAGCAGTTCACTCTCGCCCTGACCATGTACGCCTACGATAATAGAGACAATTTGCCGACCCACGAAGCGACGGATCCGGGGTCGCAGGGCTACTGGGTGTGGGACCTGCCTTGGGACGTGGGCATGGCGATGCTCCGGAACGGCACAGAATACAAGACCTATTACTGCCCGGGAACCGCGCCCAGGTTCACCGAGGCCGACTGGTTGGCTCTCTGGAACTTCGTCCCCAACAACTATCACGTGCTCGGTTATGCCATGACTTTGCCCAACACGGCGACGCTGGCAGTTTCCAACCAGAACGCCAAGATTTACCCCCAACTCATCCAAATCGGTCCGGTATCTGTGACGCCGATTATCACTGATCGTGTGCTGATAGCCGATGCGACGCTCTCGCTCCCCGGCCAGGACAATCAGAGCCAGCGCTTTACGTACAATTTTACTTCCGTGCCGGGCGGTTATTCCAAACCCCACACCAGTCCGCACCTTAAGGGCTCGTTCCCCGCTGGCGGAAACCAGGGAATGCTCGACGGCCACGTCGAGTGGCGCAAGTTCGAGTTGTTCAACGTGCGGACGGTATCCTCGGGAGACCCAACCTTCTGGTGGTAGTGCCTGGTCTCGGCCATCATCTGTCCGGGCCCTCGAGACCGGCCAGGGTGCTTGCTTGACCGCAGACGAAGCTGAGCAATTCCGGCCCGGCGGCGGCTTCCACCGCGTAAACTTCTGGCGTGATACCCATCTGGGCGTGATAAGCCTGGCGAACTGACCGGCTGAACGCTTCCACCGTGTCGTCGCGCACAAATGCCACCATGCACCCGCCGAAACCAGCCCCAGCCTGGCGCGCGCCGATGACGCCGGGCGCTTGCAGCATCGCCTCCATGAGCGTCACCATTACCGGCGCGCCGATTTCATACAGTGTGCAAGCGCCCTTGAACGAAGCAGCCGTCAAGGCGCGGATGGCCGCCTCATCGCCAGCGGTCAGTGCTTTGGCCATGCGCAGAACCCGGTCATTCTCTTCGACGATAAAACGGCAGCGCCTAGCTACTTCAGCCGGCAATTGCTTTTCCCGGGCGTTGAATTGGTCGAGCGAAACCTCGCGCAGGGCCTTGATGCCCAGCAACCGGGCACCCTTCCCGCATTGCGCGCGGCGCTGGCCGTATTCCGAGCCGGCTAGCTTGCGCTTGAACTTCGTGTCACAAATCACCACCCGGATGCCATCTGCCAGTGGCACCGTCTGACTGGAAAGGTCGCGGCAGTCCAGGAGCAAGGCGCAGCCGGCTTGGCCGCAGCAGGAAGTGTATTGGTCCAGAATGCCGCAGTTGACCCCGACAAACTGGTTCTCAGCCCGCTGGCAAAGCCGGGCTTTTTCCACCGGGTCGAGCGTGAACCCGCTCACGGACTCGAAAACGGTCGCCGTCGCACACTCCAGGGCAGCGGAGGAACTGAGGCCGCTGCTCATGGGCACCGTGCTATGAACGACGGCGTCGAACCCCTTGAGCGCGAACCCCTCCGCCTGAAGGACGCTGGCCACTCCACGAACGTAATTGCTCCACGCCGCCCCAGGCGCCCGGGAAATGTGCTCCAACTCAAAACCGCCGGCCTTCGCCAGGTTCAGGGAATAAAGGCGCACCACCCGGTCCTCGCGGGGCCGAGCGGCGATCCAGGTATCCCGGTCGATGGCCAAGGTCAGGACATAGCCGAGGTTGTAATCGGTATGGCTGCCCATCAAGTCCACCCGTCCTGGCGCGCGGCACCAGACGGCAGGTTCCCCGCCGAGTTGCTCGCGGAAGGCCGTCGTGATCGTCTCGATTCGTAGCGTGTTCAGTGCAGGAGCTTTCATGCGTTCAGGGCTTTGGATTTGCAGAATGGCTGCGTTCAGTGGCACCGGGAAAAGCACCCAGCATCGCCTCGACGTTTGCGACCGGGATATCAGACTGCATGCGGTGGGAAGGGCCCAGGACCAATCCCGTGCCATCCGGCGCCAGGTCGTTCATCGCAGCGCGGGTGGCAGTTTGCACCTGGGCCGGGGTCCCGGCCGGCAGGACACTTTGAGTGGAGATGCCGCCGTAAAAGCTGAGATGACGGCCAAACTCGCGGCTCAATCTTTGGTGCTCCAACACCTCGGGCTGAACGGGGTTCAGGCACGTCAGGCCGATCTCGATCAGGTCGGGCAGAATTGCCCAGATATCCCCGTCGGAATGCAAAATGACCGGCAGGGCGGCATCGCGAAAGACGGCAAACATCCGTGCCAGCCGCGGCTTGAAGAGTTCACGCCAGATTCGCGGGGAAAAGAGCATGCCTCGCTGGGCGCCGTAATCGTCGCCGAAGTAGCCGCCATCCACGCCGAGCGCGACAAAACGCCTGGCCACAGCGACCTGGATCTCCGTGATGCGATCGAGGAGGGCGATCACCCCAGCCCGGTCATCCACTAGATCCATGAGCGTCGCGTCAAAACCCCTCAGCGACCAGTGCCTCTCAAAGAGGCACATGCCGAAGTTGGGCGCAGCAAAATGAGCGCCGTGGTCCTTGGCGAGCGCAATGGCGGCGCCATCCAACAGGCGGGGATCCTGGGGATCCGGCCATGGGAACCCCTTCAGAGCAGTGGAATTTGCCAGCGGAGCGTGGGAGTGCCAGTAACCCTCGGTTTCGGTGTCCCAGCCTGCTCCCCACCAATCGTAGCTCACAGTGCCGTTAGCGCTGAGGCGTTTGGGGAAAGTCAGGTCCAGCCGCAAGAGGTGATTGTCCAGAAGCTCCGGCAGCTCGTCCGCCGGCACCTTGAAGTGCTCGATCAGCTTGCGCTCCATCACCCGCGTATAATTCGTTTGCACGGGCAAACGATCCACCGGCTGCCGCCCGAGGGCACGGCGCATGCGTTCTTTCTTAGAAAGGGGAATCATCATGCCTCGATTCAAGGCCACGGTTGAGACGCGTTCACGGCTGCGAGTTTAGTCCACCAGTTCGCGTTCGATTTCTTCCAGCGTCTTGCCCTTCGTTTCAGGAAGCCGCTTCCAGATGAACAGGAATCCGAAGAAGCAAATGCCCGCATAGACCCAAAAACATTTGGCGAGGCCCAGGCTCTCATACATTTTCGGGAAGGTTTGGGAGAGCAGGAAATTTCCCAGCCAGAGGGCGACGACAGAAACGGACATCGCCGAGCCGCGGATGCGGTTGGGGAAGATTTCGGAGAGGATTACCCAGGTGATGGGCGCGAGGGAGTAACAGTAGCAGGCAATCGCCGCCACCACGAGCGCCACGGGTATGAAACCTTTTAGGCCATAGAAATAAGCCAAACCCGTGAGCAGGTAGATCACCGCCAAACCGATGGCGCCGCTCAGCATCAGGATACGCCGTCCCCAGCGATCCACCGTGCCAATGGCGACGAAGGTCATCAGCACCGCGACGATGCCGGTGATGATAATGTTGAACAAAATGCCGGAAATCGCATAGCCCGCATCCGCGAAAATGCGCGAACCGTATTGGAAGATGACGTTGATGCCGCACCATTGCTGGAAGACTGCCAGCACCACGCCGACGATCAGGATTTTCAGCATCCTGGGCGATAGCAGCTCGCGCAGGTCCACCTTGTCAATTTCGTTGACCAGCGTCGCCTCGATGTCTTTCACCGAGAAGTCGGCGTAGTCCACCCCGCCGATTCTTCCGAGCACAAGCCGGGCACGTTCGGAGCGGCCTTTCTTGGCGAGCCAGCGCGGACTTTCCGGGACAAAGAACATCGCTACGAAGAACACAGTGGCCGGAACGGCCGTCACGCCAAACATCCACCGCCACGCCGACTGCACATTCCACGAGTCGAACGGGAGCTGGGCGACGGTTGTCCCGGGCGGGGTGGGCTGGGCGATCAACCAGTTGACAAATTGCGCGGCCACGACTCCCAGCGCAATGGTAAGCTGGTTGACGGAAACCAGGCGGCCACGCATGGAGGCCGGGGCGATTTCCGCAATATAAAGTGGCGAGAGGTTGGACGCGATGCCGATGGCCGTGCCGCCGAGCAGGCGGTTGATGACGAAGCAATTGAAACTCGGCGCGAGGCCGGTGCCGATGGAGGTTGCCACGAACAGGAGCCCGGCAAACAGCAGGAGCGCTTTGCGGCCAAACTTGTCGCTCAAGCCGCCGGCAAAAGCCGCTCCGAGCAAGGCCCCGACCAGCGCGCTACTCATCGCCCAACCGACTTGGAAGGCGGAGGCAAGATGGAAGCATTTTTCGTAGAACAGTTCCGCGCCGCCGATGACCACCCAGTCGTAGCCGAACATCAATCCTCCCAGGGCGGCGACAATCGAGATGCTGAAGATGTGCGTCCGATTGAACGGCCAATCCTCGGTGCGTGTGGTTGGGTGGGTGGCAATTGTGGGCGTCATGTTCTTGGAATAATTGTTAGTTGCGGAGGTCCACTGGCTTGAAATCAATGTGTCATTTACTTGGGTTGAACACGGCCCGATTCGTCAAAGCAGATAGGCAGGATGCCCGGCCGCTCCTGCCAGGGAGCCGTGTCGTCGCTGCCGAAATAGGTGGACCACCACTGGCCCTTGCCGTCCTCGAAGAACACGTTGTACCCGCCGTGTGGAATGGCTTCGTAACGCTCGCCGTAAGGACCGAAGAGGTTCGTGGAAGTGGCGACGGCACAACTGTAGCGGCCATCGAAGTTCTCGCTACAGGAGAGGTAGTAGCGGCCCGCCCGTTTGAACAGGAACATGCCCTCGTAACCGACGTGGTCGAACGAGTTCTTGCCGAAAATGCCCGCGCACAAACCGGAATGGTGCTTCGGGTTCGGGTCGGAAACCGCCGTCTTCAACCAGTGATACGGTTCCGCCAGGCCGCTCATGTCCGGCTTCAGCCGCGCGATCTTGCCGCTGTGCCAAAGGAAATAGTCTGCGCCGTCGTCGTCCTCGAAGAGCGAGGCGTCGATCTCGTCACCCATCCGCTCGGCGGGCTGCATATCGGCATAAGGGCCTTCGGGCTTGCCGGTCGTGCTCTTGAGCAGTCCGCTACCGGAGGTCTTGGCGGTGCCGTCCCAACCGGGCATTGAGTAAGTCAGCCAGAACGTGCCTTTGAGATAGTGAACCTCGGGCGCCCAGAGCGGCTTCTTCGCGTCCAGGAACTTCTTGTGCCACGGGCTGGCGCCGTATTTCCAGACGAAACCCAGCGCCGTCCAGTTCGTAAGGTCAGGGGACTTCCAGAGCTTGATGCCCTCGTTGAAGCCCCAGAATGGCTCGACGGTGCCGGTGAGATACCAGGTGCCGTCCGGCCCGCAACAGATCGAGGTGTCGCGCAGCGGCGTGTCCATGAGCTTGCGGAGCCCGGGCAGTTGGATCCCGGCGTCCGGTTCCTTCTGCGCGGTGGGGACAACTTCCTTCGCCGCCGCGTCAAGCGGGATCGGCGCCCACGGGCCGTTGACGTTCGCGCCGCGCCCGGCCCACTTCGCCCACATCGGCGCGTCGGCCAGCATCCGGATGAAGATGCCACCCACCACAGGCCGCGCCTGGAAGCCTTTCTGTTTCGCATCGGTCGTGACGAACCAATCAGAGAGCGGCACACGCGAGGGGGTTTCATTCGCATAGCGGTAAATCGGCTCGCATAACGCCTGGAAGTCCGCATCGCTACGCGCCAGCGCGATACTCCACAGGGCCCAGTCAATCAGGCTGGTGTCGGTGCGGTTATCGACGGGCAGGCCGTATTTCTTCTGCACCTTAAGATACCAGGCGATCTCAGCGTCCCCGACGGCGGTGGGGAACAACTGTTGGTAGCCGCCGACGTGAGTCGGCGCACTATTCGCAGTCCCGGCAGTTGGCGCCGACTCACGTCGGCGGCTACCTGAGAGGATGCGATCCCAAATGAGATTGTGCTTCATGCTCCAAGTGCCGGGTTGGTCATAGGCAAGCCGCGTGCGACCGCCATCTTTGGCGAGGTCCTGCCACTTCGCGGCGTAGTCGCGGGCGATGGCCGCATATTTCTGCGCGTCCCCTGCCCTGCCCACCAGCTCACACAATTGCGCGAAGCCGCCAATGCCAATGATGGCCTTGAGCGCGAGGTTCGCATTGCGGGGCAGGTGCCCGAACATGTCGGCGGAGCAAAGCTGGTTCGTGGGGTCGAGTCCCTCCTTGACGAGGTAATCGGCCCATTTCGCCAGCATCGGCCAGTATTTCTTTGCGAAGTCAGCGTTGCCCTCCTGCTTCGCCAGGGCAGACAGCATGATCAGCATATTGCCGCTTTCCTCGACCGGCATGCGGTCGCCGTCCGTGCCGCCCATGCCATAGACTTGGCCGGTGGCGTGCGGGTAGGTGCCCAGGTCGTGCGGCGCGTAGCCGTAAGGCCAGCGCGGCGACGCGGCGTAATCGAGGATCGGCACCAGCATTGCCTTGGTGAGCGCGGGGCTGAACAAAAGGAAGAACGGTGCTTGGGGGAACAGCACGTCCACCGTGCCGATACAACCGTTGGAGAAGTTCTCTTTCGGGAACATGAGCGGCTGGCCGTTGGCATCGGCGACGATCTTGTTGCCGGCGAAGGTTTGGCGATAGGCAAGCGCGCAAAGCCGGGCATACTGCTCGCCGCCGGCTTGGCGGAGATCGGCCATCAGCTCGGCGTCGAACATCTCGCAACGCTGTTTGAGCGACTCGTAGTCCGCCGCCACCTTCTTCAACAACGCCGCCGCGTCATCACCGTTGCGGCGCCAATAAGGACGGAGGCTCTGCCGGAAATACTTGATCGAGAACTCGTCGTCGTAGGCGAGCATGAGCCAGCGGGATACAGGTTTGGTGCCGACTGTGCCGAAATCAAAATACGCGGTGAGGATCTGAGCTAATGGATCATCGAGTGAAAACCTTGCCGGAGCACACCTTGAGGGAAGTGATCCCTTGTCAGTCACCCACCATGTCCCTCTGTCGGCTTGCAGCAATGTCTGTTGACGTCCGGAAGGTGGCTCTGCCGTCGCCAGGTACAGCCGTCCCCAATCAATCCGCAAATCATCCCCTTTCTTGCGCAGCACCGGTTGATCGACGGTGCGCACACCGAGAACAGCCAGGTTCTCGCCATGCTGCATCGAGGTCTCCACTTCTTGCTTCCGGTCGTTAACAGCTATTTCTGGATTGGCGTCGAGGCTCGCTTTGACTTCGTGCGTCGCCCCATCCGTGGCGGCGACCTCGAAGGTAATGTAGGTCACGGGCCGCGAGCAAATCATCAAATCATCCGGCAGCGCAGCGGTCATGAACGTGAGTGTCAGCCGCACGCCCTCGCCCTCGAATGTGTAAATCGTTCTTGTGGGGAGTACTACAACGCTCGTTTGCGGGAAGGCCGGGAGGTTTGGGCGTTTGCCTGATACCCACCCGCCGCTGCTATTCTCAGTCGAAGCCTCTTTACCCATCACGCGGAACGCTTTGCCGTCAATTTGCATCAGGCTGTTCAGCCGGTGCGGCTTGCCAGTCCAGTGGACGGTGTCCGCGTCGGTCAATTTGTCCGCCGGCGACCAAATGCTGAAATACGGGTCGTGCGTCACCAGCGGCACCGCGGGTGGACGCAGCGGCCGGGACGAATCGGCGGCGGAGGCCAAAGTCATTGCCATTGTCCACGTGAACAGGAGCAACAGTTTTCGGGCAGCTACGTGTTGCATGGGTCCATTCTTTCCGCCATTCAGTGTTTGGTCAAAGAGTTAACGAGTCTCCCGCCGAAGAAGTGGGGAGCAAGAGCGTGCCACCACCGGAGGTGGCTGGACCGGAGTGCGCCCGTCCTCGGGCGCAGCAACATCCACAAGCAAGGGAGGGCTTCGGAACTTTCCAGCCTCCTGGACGAGTCGGGGCCCGCTCTGCCCAACGACGCTGCACATTCCACCGAGATGCGTTAACGCACGTGGAGCAGGACTGCGCTGTC
>Ga0181538_10005859_pt1 | contig 10831 bp, 8 predicted proteins | sample PEATcosm2014_Bin_40_FD_119773 | JGI IMG/M metagenome (GOLD analysis project Ga0181538, IMG submission 119773) | Peatland microbial communities from MTU Mesocosm Facility, Houghton, MI, USA - PEATcosm2014_Bin23_30_metaG | ecosystem: Environmental > Terrestrial > Soil > Wetlands > Peat | place...
GAACAGCGGCAACACTCCCCTGGCCATCACCTCCATCGCGCCGGCCGGCCCCGACGCCGCCAACTACCACTACGCCGCCGACGCCTCCCACCCCTGCCCGATCTCTCCCGCGACTCTGGCCGTCAGCGCGTCCTGCACGCTGGACGTGACGTTCGCGCCGGTATCGCAGGGCGCGCACAATAACGCCCAGATCGCCATCATCGATAACAGCGGCAACGTGCCGGGAACCACGCAATCGATCGGCCTCACCGGCACGGGAATCGTGCTCGCCTCGATCAGCGTGAGCGCCAACACCGCGTCGCTCACTTACGGCGCGAGCGAGCCGTTCACCGCTACCGGCACTTACAGCGACAACTCGACGGCCGGCCTCACCAGCCAGGTGACGTGGGCCTCGAGCGCTCAAAATATCGCGAGCGTCAATGCCAGCGGCCTCGCCACGGCGCTGGCGGCCGGCCAGACGAACATCACCGCGAGCCTGAGCGGCATCACGTCGAACAACTTCCAGTTGACCGTCGTGGCCGGCACTCCGGCGAGCATCTCGGCCGCGGCCGGATCGGGCCAGAGCGCCACCGTCGGCACCGCATTCGCGAGCGCCTTCGAGGCGTTGGTGAAGGACGGCGGCGGCGACCCGGTGCCGAATGCCTCCGTGACGTTCACCGCCCCCGGGAACGGCGCCAGCGGAACGTTCTCCAACGGCCTCGCCAGCTACACCGCGAGCACCAACAGTTCCGGCATCGCCACATCGCTGCTGTTCACGGCCAACTCCAATACCGGCGCGTATTCGGTGACCGCGAGCGTCGCCGGAGTGGCCAGCCAGTCCAGTTTCTCGCTGACCAACGTGAAAGCTCCGGTCCTGACCGTGACGGAGTCGGCCAACGGCGCCTTCATGCAGGGCCAGAGCGCCTCTTACACCATCACGGTGGCGAACGCCGCCAATGCCGGGCCGACCTCGGGCGCCATCACGGTGACGGAATCGGTGCCGGCCGGCCTGACGCTCACGGGATTGAACGGCGGCGCGGCGTGGACTTGCAGCGTCCCGAGCGCCACCTGCACCTCGAACGCCATGCTGAACCCCGGTTCCACCTCCACCATCGCCGTCACGGTAATGGTGGGATATAACGCGCAAGGCACCGCGTCCAACGGAGTGGGCGTAACGGGCGGTGCTTCCCAACCCTTCACCGCCAGCGACCCCACCATCATCATCAGCGCCTGCGCGGTGACGCAAGATAGCACCGTCTCGGTCGCCGATCTCCAGCAGATTGTCAACGAAGCGCTGGGCGTCGTATCGCCGGCCAACGATCTGAACGGCGACGGAGTGGTCAACATCGTCGACCTCCAGATCGTCACCAATGCCGTGCTCGGCGGCGCCTGCAAAGCGTCATAACCGGGGCCGTTCTAGTGCTTAATTGCGTAAATTGATAATTGTATTTTTGAGTTGACTGCCCTTGACCTCGCGTTTTCGCCAGCGGAACGGCTTGGCCCGCTCGTTGTGCCTTCGAATGAAGGCTTCGATGGCCTCGCGCAGTTGATCTTTGCTTTGGAAGCTTGCTCTGTTGAGTGCCTTGCGTTGCAGCAGGCTGAATACGATTTCTATCTGGTTCAGGCCAACTGGCCGAAGTCGGCGTGAAATGAAACTGGACCGGCCCTTCGAACTTCGCTAGCCAATCGCCGTTTCCGTTGTGAGGAGAGGAGTTATCAAGAATGACGTGGATCTCTTTGCCCTGCGGTTGGTCGGCCAGCCTGTCATCCAGGAAGCTGCGAAAATCTTCCCGCTTCTTATACCCCGTAAACTTCGTCTTAACCTGGCCGGTGGCGACTTCGAGGGCGGCAAACAGATTCAGCGTCCATGCCGCTTGTAAGTGCTCTTCAGCCCGCGCACCACCTTGCCGCTGTCGGTCTCTACATAACCCGAGGCTCGCTCGATTGCCTGTATGCTGGGTTTTTCGTCCACGCTCAGCACCACGGCGTTCACCGGCGGGTTTAGGTACAACCCCACCACTTCAGCGGCCTTGGGAGCGAACTCCTTGTCGGTACTCACGCACCAACTACGCCGCCTTTGCAGGTAGATTCCCTCGCGGCGCAAGACGCGCCAGACGGCGTGAACGCTGGCGCCGAGTTTCTCCGCCACCGCCGGTCCGTCCCACTGGGACATGCCAGGCGGCGGTGGTCCTCCAGCGTGGCCAGCACCCGTTTGCGAAACGCTGCGTCATATCGGACCGGCTTACCTGGCCGCGGCTGGTCGCGTAGTCTTCTCAGCCCCCACAGGAGAAGCGCCGGCGCCATTTGGCAACGGTGGCGACAGAGACGCTCAGCTGCCGAGCGGCCTGCTGAATCTCCTTGCCCTCCAGGCAAGCCAGAATGATCCGCGCACGCTCCACGGCGTGGGCCTTCGCTGTCCGGCTATTTGCGAGGGCCAGCAAACTTGCCTTGTCTTCGACAGAGCATTCCAGTTCGGGCGCGTGTCTGGGCATCTCCCAACGTTTTAATACAAATATGTATTAACGCAATTAAGCACTAGCTCCAATACAGTTCACTTAAGCCTGGCCCCCGGATCGCTCTCTTCGGCGTCTGCCCCCAAGTCGGTGGTGGGTTTTTGACGGATCAATTTCGCGCAGAACGCTCCGTCTCCAAGTGGCCGACCATTCGACCGGAGCACCGGCCGACGCTTCCCCGAACGCCGTCTGGACAGGCATGCCATCGGTGCGAGGCGAGCCTTCTTTAACCAGGTAACCCTAATTCTTTGCGAAGCACCTTCAGCCGTGGATCACCACGAACCAAGTTGAATTCCGGATAAGTGAGATCCCTACCTAGCCGGACGGGTCCAAGTACAGCCATGCGCTCCAACGCTTGGAGCGTGCGCTCTTTATCGCCGATTCCGGCAAAAGTCAGGGCCTGAGTGTAGGGTTCCGAGGTCTCTGCCGCAATCTTTTCGGCCTCGTCACGTCTGCCAGCCCGTCCATACGCGTAGCCTAGGAAGCCTCGCAGCGTCGAGTAGAAATCGCCGCCTCGGTGGATTTCGTTTTCGAAGATCTGAATGGCTTCCTGAACCCTCCCTTGACCCAGGCGGACCCGTCCTAAGCACTCGCTCCTACCCGGAAAGTTCTCAGGTAAGCTCAGGCAATAAGCGGCTGCCTCATCGAATCGCCCGGCCGCCATAAGGGCGTTGGCCAGGATGTAGCGGAGCCGCGGCGCGAGCGGGTCATTCTTTACGGCAATCCGTAATTGGCGGACAACCTCCGGAATCCGGCCTAAGGGAAAAAGAAGGTAGAGCGCGAAATTCCCGTTACTCACCGAATCGTTGGGATCGAGCTCCAGCGCGTGGCGGAAACTTTTCTCGGAGCGCTCCCACTGAGCTTGGCGTGCGTAGACCATCCCGAGCGCGCCGTGGGCTTCGGCCAAAAGAGGATCCAACTCCAGCGCCTTCTCGGCGGCGGCTTGCATTTTGGCCAACTCGTCTGCCAAATCGAACTGGTCCATTCCGGAGCGGGCCGCGTGAGCCCCGGCAAGACCGGCGTATGCGGGTGCAAAGGAGGGATCTTTTGCGATGGCCTCTTCGAATTTGGCAACAGTTTGCGTTTCGCCGGGCAGGCCCTGCTGAATTTCCAGGGTCCTTGCCTGCAGGTACAGATCGTACGCTTCGGTGCTCGTCTCGTAGCGCCTCCGGCCGCGCCCGAGCTTTAATCGCAAGCTATTGACAATGCCTCGCGAAATCTCATCCTGAATGATAAAGATGTCTGTCAGCCCACGATCGTAGCGGCCCGACCACAGAGGAAAATCATCGCGCACGCGAACCAACTGGGCGTCGATACGCAACTGCTGGCCGATCCGCAGGACGGAACCTTCCACGATATATTCCGCCTCCAGCTCTTTTCCCACCTCGCGCACGTTGCGTGGCTTGCCCTTAAATGCAAAAGAAGAAGTCCGCGACCGCGGGGAGAGCCCTTCAATCAAGGACAAATTACGGATCAGCTCATCAGTAAGCCCGTCGGCGAAATAGTCGCTGGTAGGGTCGTGGCTCAGGTTTTCCAGCGGTAAAACGGCAATCGCGATAGGCGCCCTCTTATGCTCGATCTGCCACCAAACCAGCGCTCCCACTGCAACCACAAGGGCCGCCGCAACACTCAGCCAGATCCGCCGGCCTATCCTCTTCGCGGGTCGCGTCGTTTGTGGCTCTGGTTCCCGGCCGCGAAAGACCGGTATATACCCGCCCTTCGGCAGCTCGATGACGATTCCATCCTCTTTTCCTGCGCCCAGGTAATATTCTGCCAGCCTGGCGCGAAGCCGGCTGGCTTCAGTCCGCACGATCGAGTCCTGCGAAGGATCATGGTCGGGTTTGCGCCCAAATACCTCGACGGCAATGACGGACTCTTTGAGCTGGTTATCGCTGCCTTCCAGATGCCGTTCGGCCAGGAACCTGAGGAATCGGCTCATCCTCTCATTGCGCAGGAACCCGGGGCTCGCCAGGACTCGGGCCAGCTGCCGGCGCGGGCCCTCGAGGCCTGTAGGCGCGATGAGCACGGCTTCGAGTATACATCCTGTTTTCAGCGCGGTGCAAATGTATGAAACACACTTTCAACGTGCCCGAACTTGCTTTGTTTTTCCGCGAGGAGCATCGTGGGAGCCTGATTGGGTCGCAAAAAGCGATCCCAGAAAAGGAAGAGCCATGAGAATTCGATATAGACTGTTTTTTTTCGGCATCGCTCTCACTCTTGCGGCCGCGCCGGTGCTGGCTCAAGATGTGAGGACCGTGCATTTTAAGGGCGTGATCAACGACTACTCGCCTTCGACGGTATCCGGCGGCACGTGGGAAATCCGCGGCACCTGGTCTCTGGACGTGCAAAGAACCGGCACGGCTGATTTTACGGCGGACCTGACGATGGAGACGTCCGACTACGGGATTACCGATACCACTCAGGTGGACCCCACAAACCCCGCGACTCGCACCCCCCACACTCACCACATCAGCATGACCAACGCCACCGTCAGCTACGACACGAGCGTCTGCCCCGCCAACAACCCTGCCACTACCGGCGCTGGTGTCGTGGTCACCACTACAGCTACCACTTCGGCGAATGGAATCCCCGCGCCCTTGGAGGCTAAAGGCGCATCCACGCTCCAGGTCTGCCTCACCGGAGGGTCGCAGGTCAATTTTTCGAACCTGACCCTGGTGTACACCGGACCCGCAACTGGACATTTCGGTCCACAGGCGATCCACGGGGTCGTCACCCAGGTTTCGACAAAATAGGCTGGGTGGACGAGGTGCACGAGCATGATTCATATTCATCATGGCGATGGGATGCGACCTTTAGGCGGAGCCAATGTCGTGGTGCCTCGCCCACTCCCTATTGCAAAACCCGCCGCTCACGACTGAATCTCCCGAGACGTCGCGTTGTGGGAAGCTGAGGCCGGAAGACGCTACTCGGAAAAAGCCACCGGCCCGCTCAACCCGTTAAGTGAACAGCATTGATTCTAGCTCGCATTTCTTGCACCGTTTCGGGGGTGCCCTCTGGGCCAGGCGCGGGAGAAGGCCGTGGATACGAGGCGCGCGCAGCGGGGTACTCTCTGGGTCCCGCGGAGGCAGACTTGGACAGTATTTCGAGCACGGTGGGCAAGCGCAACGACGCAGACGCGGCCTTATCGGAGTACCTTTGGGCCCGCAGCAGAAAGGGTGTCGGAAATGCAGGCCAGGGCTTACTCTATAGTTGATGCCCACCAAGCGTCGCACTTTTCTCCAGCAGGTGACGCTCGCCAGCGCCGCCGCTCCCCTTGCCGCGCAAACACCGCCTTCACCCGCTCCCGTTCCCGCGCCGGGCGGCGCCGCCGAGATCGTCTACCCGCGCGCATTCACCGGGCGCCGCCTCACGGCTATCGCTTTCCCGCTCGGCGGAGTCTGCGCCGGATCCATCAGTCTCGGTGGACGCGGCCAGCTTCGCGATTGGGAGATTTTTAATCGGCCGGATCAAGGCAATTCGCCGCCTTACGCGTTCCCCGCCGTCTGGGCGCAATCGGGCAATCGCAAACCGATCGCCCGCGTGCTGGAATCGCGACTCCAGCCGCCGTTCACCGGCTCCAGCGGGCTCGGCTCGAACAACGCTCCCGGGCTGACGCGCCTGGCCTCGGCAACTTTCACAGGCGAATTTCCGCTCGCCCGCGTCGATTTCGCCGATTCCGCTCTGCCCGTCAAAGTCTCGCTCGAAGCTTTCACCCCGTTCATCCCGCACGAGCCCGATGAATCCGGATTGCCCGTCGCCATCCTGCGCTACCGCGTCACCAACCCCGGCGCCGCGCCCGCCAGGGTGTCGATTTGCTGGTCGATCGAAAACCCCACCGGCCGCACGTCCGCGAAAGACACCCGCGTTAACGAATACAAATCGTCCGATCGCGCCGCGGGCATTTTCATGAGCAGCCCCGACCTTGCCGCCAACGATCCGCTCAAAGGCAGCTTCGTGCTGGCCGCGCTCGATTCCGCCGGCGCCACACTCACGCACTTGCGCGGATGGCAGAGCAGCGCCTGGTGGAATTCGCCCATGTTCTTCTGGGACGATTTCTCCGCCGATGGCGCGCTCGGCCCGGAATCGAAGGACCCCGGTCCGGTGGGAGCACTCTCGCTCGGCCGCACCATCGCGCCCGGCGCGCATGCCGATTACACCTTTGTGCTGGCGTGGCATTTCCCCAATCGCACGCCGCGCCGCTGCGGATGGAGTTCCGCGCCCGGCGACGAAGATGTCCTGATCGGGAATCATTACGCCACGCGCTTCGCCGACGCCTGGGCCGCCGCCGAATATGCCGCTGCGAACCTGGCCGCGCTCGAACAGAAGACGCGCCGTTTCGCCGCCGCGCTGCGCGAATCCACCGTTCCCGCGGCGATCAAAGATGCGGCCAGCGCCAATCTCTCTACGCTCGTCACGCCGGTCTGTTTCCGCACCGCCGACGGCGAGTTCCACGGCTTCGAAGGCGCCGCCGAGCATACCGGCTGCTGCCACGGAAGCTGTGCCCACGTCTGGAATTACGAAACTGCCACCGCGCACATCTTCCCCAGCTTCGCGCGCTCGCTACGCGGCTCGGCCTTCGGCTACCAAATGGACGCCCAGGGCGGCATTCGTTTTCGCGAACGCCTGCCGCACAAGGGCGAGAGCTACCCGCACGCCGCCGCCGACGGCCAGATGGGCCAGATCATGCACGCCTACCTCGATTGGCGGCTTTCCGGCGACCTCGCCTGGCTGCGGGAAATGTGGCCGCGCATCAAGAAGGCCATGGAATTCGCCTGGATCCCCGGCGGCTGGGACCCCGACAAAAAAGGCGTGCTCACCGGCGCCCAGCACAACACCTACGATGTTGAGTTCTACGGGCCCAATCCGCTTTGCGGCATCTTCTATCTGGGCGCCCTGCGCGCCGCCGAGGAAATGGCGCGCGCGTCCGGCGATACCGCGAGCGCCGCGGAATACCGCGCGGTGTTCGAACGCGGCAGCCGCTGGATCGACGCCAACCTGTTTAATGGCGAGTTCTACGTCCAGAAAGTCCAGGGGCTGCCGAAAGACAAGATCGCGCCGGACCTCACCAGCAACATGGGGTCGGCCGACACCGAGACCCCCGAATACCAAGTGGGCGGCGGATGCCTGCTCGATCAGTTGATCGGCCAGTATCTCGCCGATGTCGCCGGCCTCGGCCCGCTGCTCTCGCCGGACCACATTCGCAAGACGCTCGAATCCATCTGGCGCTACAACTACAAGCGCACGCTCGAAGGCCACGTCAGCTTGCAGCGCACCTACGTGCTGAATGACGAGCCGGCCCTGATGGTCTGCGACTACGCCAAGGCCGAACGCCCGCACGTGCCGTTCCCCTATTACGCCGAAGCGTGGACCGGGCTCGAGTACCTCGCCGCCGCGCAACTCCTGTTCGCCGGCATGACGCGCGAAGGCATCGAGGCCGTCCACAACGTGCGCGCCCGCTACGATGGCGAGCGCCGCAATCCCTGGAACGAGCCGGAATGCGGCCACCATTACGCCCGCGCCATGTCGAGCTGGAGTACGTTTCTTGCCGCGAGCGGCTTCCGCTATCACGGCGGAGAACAGGCCGTCGTCATCCACGGCGCGCCCGGATTTCGCTGCTTCTGGAGCACCGCAACGGGATGGGGCACGTTTCGCGTGACCGCGATGGGCGCCGTTCTCAGGGTCGATCACGGCCGGCTCGCGGTCCGCACCGCTGCCGTCAACGGCAAAACCTCCACGCCTAACATCACCATCGAGGAAGGCAAAGAACTGCCGCTATGAAGCCGGTGATTGCGGTTGTCGGCGGATTCCTCGGGGCGGGGAAGACCACCCTCATCCTTGCCGCCGCGCGCCTCCTTCAGCAGCGCGGACTCCGCCCCGCCGCCATCCTCAACGATCAGGGCGGCGACCTCGTCGATACCCAATACGCCTCCGTGCTCGGCGTCGATTGCGATCAGGTCACCGGAGGATGTTTCTGCTGCCGCTTTCCCGATCTCGTCGATGCGGCCGGCCGCCTGCTCGCATTCCGGCCCGACGTCATCTTCGCCGAGGCGGTGGGCAGTTGCACCGATATCGTCGCCACCACGCTGCGCCCGCTCCTCCGCGAGCATCGCGAGCGCTTCGAGATCGCGCCCCTCACCGTCGTCCTTCATCCGCAAGCCAGCTTCGACGATCCCAATCTCGACTACCTGTACCGCAACCAGATGGCCGAGGCCGACATCCTCTTCGCCCGCGGCGAAAGCGTGCAGCAGTGGCTCGACAAAATCCTTTCCGGCGAAGTTCCCGCCGGCGCAAAAACGTTGGATATCGATTACGCGCGCTACGCCGAGGCGGAAGCCGCGCTGGCGTGGCTCAATCTCCGCGTTACGGCGCGAGCCCGGCCCGCGATATCGGCGCCCATGCTGATCGGTCCGCTGCTCGACCGCCTCGGGCCGCAAATCCGTATCGTGCACCTGAAGCTCTTCACGCAATCCGACGCGGGGTATCTCAAGGCAGCGCTCACCGGCAACGGCCGCGAGCCGGTGGTCGAAGGCGCGCTCGATCAATCGCCATCCGGCGAGCACGAGATCCTATTGAACGTGCGCGCGCTGGAGGACCCCGCCGCGCTGCGAGCGATTGTGGAGCGGGAGTTCGCCGCGATGCCCGCGCGTCTCGAGTGGCGCCACGTCGAATGCTTCCGGCCCTCGCCCCCAGTGCCGTATCATAAGAATCAATAATGAGCCGCGACCGCAAGGGAGCGGTGGCTTTTGCCAAGTCCAGTCGGAAAGGCACCGCTTGCTTGCGGGGTGCCCTCTGGGCCGGGCTCATTAAGGGCACATCATGGAACAACGCATCAGCCTCATCACCCTCGGCGTTTCCAACCTGGAGCGCAGCGGCAAATTCTACGAGCATCTGGGATGGCGCCGCTCGATGGCCAACGCCGAAGGCATCATCTTCTTCCAGGCAGGCGGCATGGCGCTGGCGCTGTATCCGCGATCGCACCTCGCGAAAGATGCCAATGTCCCGCCCGAAGGGCAAGGATTCTCCGGCATCGCGCTCGCCTACAACGCCCGCACGCGCGACGAGGTCGACAAGGTCCTGTCCGAAGCGGAAACTGCCGGCGCTATCATTCTCAAGCCCGCGCACGAAGCGTTTTGGGGCGGTTATTCCGGCTATTTTGTCGACCCCGACAATTTCCTCTGGGAAGTCGCGTGGAACCCGTCGTTTTCGATCGCCGAAGATGGCAGCATCCATCTTCCTGAGTAAGCAGCGGAGGGAACGGCGCGCGCTGTGAAACAATAGCCTTCTATGGCAACTTATCCGGATCTCGCAGGCAAAGTCGCGCTCGTCAGCGGCGCGTCCTCGGGTATCGGCGCGGCGACCGCGCGTCTCCTTGCCGCGCAGGGCGCGCGCGTGGCCATCGGTTTTCACCAGAACAAAAAAGGCGCGATCGAGGTGCTCGAGTCGATCGTGGCGGCAGGTGGAACCGCGGTCGCCGCTGTGGGCGATTTCCGCAAGACGGCCGAGATCAACGCGGTCGTCAATCAGGTAGTGAAAGAATTCGGCCCAATCGACATTCTGGTGAACAATGCCGGCTCTCTGGTGAAGCGCATGCCGATTCGGGACGTTAGCGAAGAAATGTGGGACGATGTCGTCGCCCTCAATCTCAAAAGCGCGGTGTTCGCGTCGAAAGCCGTTGCGCCCGCGATGATCGAGCGCCGGCGCGGCGCCATCGTCAACGTGGTTTCCATCGCCGGACACAATGGCGGTGGCCCGGGCGCCGGCACTTACGCCACGGCTAAAGCGGGGCTCACTTCGTTCACCAAGTCTCTGGCGAAGGAACTTGCGCCGCACGGGGTGCGCGTCAATGCTGTCTCGCCCGGCGTGATCGATACGCCCTTCCACGAAGTTTTTTCTACCCCCGAAATGATCGCCGGCTTCGTAAAGACCATCCCCCTCGGCCGCGTCGGCACTTCCGAGGAATGCGCCAACGTCATCGCGTTCCTGGCATCGGACGCCGCCAGCTATGTCGTAGGCGAGACGATCGAAGTGAACGGCGGCCAGTTAATGCGGTGAAACCGAATTTCACGCAGACGCAAAGCCGCCAAGAAAACAAAAAGAAGCGGCTATCCTTCGCGTCTTCGCGGCTTTGGAATACCAGGCTATGCCTGGCTGGCCGCCTGAAAGGCGGCTTGGCCGCCTGAAAGGCGGCTGCAGCCAAGATTGGCGGCCAAGATTGGCTAATGCCGCATAGTTTTTGAGCGGCCTAATTGGCGTTGCAGTTTTTTTATCAGATCAGGGGAATCTCGCCAGAATCGCTTGGTTTCCTTTCCATACCTCGGTATCCTAATTTCAGACATGAC
>Ga0181538_10005860_pt1 | contig 10829 bp, 9 predicted proteins | sample PEATcosm2014_Bin_40_FD_119773 | JGI IMG/M metagenome (GOLD analysis project Ga0181538, IMG submission 119773) | Peatland microbial communities from MTU Mesocosm Facility, Houghton, MI, USA - PEATcosm2014_Bin23_30_metaG | ecosystem: Environmental > Terrestrial > Soil > Wetlands > Peat | place...
TGAAGCGCTGGGCTACATTGGGCAAGGCCCCTCCGGGCCTGTTGCTAGGTGGAACCGGCTTCCACGGTCTCATCTGCGGCGCTGCTGACTCATGCAAGCTCACAGGAGCAGGACACCGATCGTGCCCGGCATACGCTCGGGATGCGCTGGCGAGATCCGGGCGGCAACACGCCAAGGCCCGTGGGGCCGACCCAGATTAGCCCAGGGCGGAAGCCCTGGGTAGACAAGAATAAACAGGCGAGCCCCTTCAGGGGCGGCACACAAGGGCCAAGTTTCGCCCCTGGAAGGGGCTTGGATTCTCTTGGCACCTAGTCGGGCGGGCCGCCCGCCCGAGTGCTAATATCACTACATGGCTACGAGGAATGTCCGGTTTGTTGCTGCCAAAACCGTCGCAAAGCCGACGAGAGTGAAGTTCAAGACGAAGTCCGGGCAAACAGTCTCGTTCAAAGCCGTCAAGACGGTGAAGGTTGTTCGCTTTCGCGCTAGACAGAAATAAAGCGGATCTATTTGGACAGCAACGTCTTGATCGCGCACTACTCCGTCGACCGGACAGAAGAAACGAAAAAGAAGATGGTCGAGAATGCCTTGGCCGTTTTTGCCGGGCTCAAGGACATCCAGTTGTGTACCTCCATGTGGGCCGTGACGGAAATGGTCAACATTCTGGTTTCCAGCAAGAAAATGGATCGTGCCGAGGTTTCAGCAATTGAAGACCAGCTCGTTAGCGAGCGCCGATTGCACGAGCTGAGAGTGCATTTTGTTGATGTCAGTCCGCGGAAGGATTATGACTTCCCGGAATTCTTCTACCACGTCAAGCAAGGCATCCTCCAATACCATTCCGGTGTGGGTGACGTCATCCATAGCGTCATCATGAAGAACAACGGCATCACCGACATCTTGACGTTCGACGAGAAGGATGATTTCAAGAGAATACCTGGGTTAACAGTGATGCACCCGAGAGACATCACGATCCCACAGCCCAGCAAATAAGGCGAAGAGGCTTTGGCCGGCGCCTACGCAGCGCTACCCACCAGAACGCCACAATCGAGCGTTCCGGGGAAACGCTGGGGCTACGTTTGGGCAAGGCTCTCCGGGCCTGTACCTGGCCGAGCTACGTCCAAGGCTTACGTGGGGACGACCGCCCTAGCTAGTGAGCCACAGTGACGACTGCGTTCCAGCTCCCGGAGTTATCCCCCAGATTGTTGTCGTTCACCCCGAGAAAGAGTTCACCGCTAGTTTGTGCTTGAAAGACAGTGTTAGCTCCGACTTCAAAAATCGGACCAACGGTCCCGATCTGGCCTATCAGTGACCAACACGGAAGCTGGACAGCAGGAAAGGGCACGAAGAACTGGCCGTAAACCTCAGCAGCCGTACAGTTTGGTGGGAAGCCTGCCGGTGACATCGGCGGGATGTGACCATCCGTTGTCAGCGTAACCAACCCAGAGGCAGAAATGGTTACTGTGTCGCCCGCACTGAGGCTGACTCCGGTATCGGTCCATCCTTGGTTCCCGGGCACGTTGACACTGACAGCGCCAGCCGGAGCCGCCGGCGTAGCAGGTAAGACTTGAAGATTATAGGTCGCGGTACCCGAATTATTTGGTCCCGACACGGTAAACGTCAACGGGTTACCCGCGGCGATGTTGTACGACGTTGGGTTCGGACTTGAGCTTAGTGCCGACCCGAAACCGTTCAGAACAATCTGCGTGTCGCTCCAGCTCCCAATCTTTATACCAATCACATTCTGCGTAGTACAGCTCTCCTGTCCGGCCTGCCACACACCTCCGGGAGCATTGTCCCAGACCGTAAGCCCAGGTGTTGTGACATTGCACGCGACCGTGTCAACCGAGCCGTCGCCAAGGGCGACGGTTTGTGGCGGCGTATTGCCAAATCCACTCCCTGATATCACGATTCCTTGGGTGGCCTGCGCCGCCACCGGGGTGACGGAAAGAATGACCGGTTGGGTTAGGCTATACGGAGCCAAGGAAAGAGCGATCGAGACAGGCTGACCGTTTTGCTCAAGGCTGAATTGCTCGCTAGCGGTGACGTAGCCTGCGGCCTCAGCCGCAACGACATACTCACCAGGAGAGCCTTGAACTGAGCCACTGTACGTGCCGCCGCTGGCAGTCGTAACGCTAAAGCCTCCCGGTACAGCGTAAACTGTGGCGCCAGCAATTCCAGCACCTGTAGCCGCATCTAGGACAGCGCCGCTGACCGTTGTGGAAACGATCGTCCCAGGAGGCGGGCCGAGTGGATACATGACTAGCAGTGATCCCACGCCTACGAGCCCGGGGATAGGGTTTAAAGCCGCGGGAACCTCTTCACATGCATTGAATAAACTGCTCCATTGGTACCCTTCTTGTTGGTAATAAATGCCCTCGATGGACTCGAGTGAACTCAGCGCGCTACTTGAAGCCCCGGTTATAGCAAAGGCACCGCCCACTATTTTGGTAGCCCCCGCGAATGTGGCGGTCTTTCCAAGGGCGTCAAGAAAAGCCTCCCCGGCTGCGCCGGGCACAATCGCATTCAGGACGTCTGCCCGCAATGCGCTGAGCGGGACACTCTTCTGACATGACGCAGTGCCCCCCGCGCAAGCAGCCTCACACTGATTAATTAGGTACTGAAACATGTCGCCGGGTAGGGGAGAGACTATTGGACCAAAGCCGAGCGGTCCGTCTACCCCCAAAGACAGGACAGTAGTCACTGAAATCTGAGGGTCCACAGCCTCTTGGGTCTGGATTTCAAGGCCTGAGCACGCGGGGACCAGACCGACGTTGGGGGCGTAATATCCGGTAGGGTCCGCCGCGAACAGGCCTTGGTTGCTCCCGTCGTTTAACACCGTCACTTTCATATTGGCCAGGGGCTGCTTGGACGCGATATCTGTGACCCGAATAACGAGACCTTCGTTGGGAAACGACGCGATGCCGTTGGTCCCTGTGGTAGCGGTTCGCTGAGTGATAACGACAAAGCCCTGGGCCAGCGATTCGTGCTCGGGCGGAGTCATAACCGATACTTCACGCGGCCCTGGCGCATCGGAAGGTCCGACGAAGATTTCAGCCGTGAAGCTTATAGGGCTGTTCACCGTGACGGGTCCCGGGGTACCCTCTGGAGCACCTCCCACCGAAATTCCCGGCCCAACGCTGGCGCGAGTTTTGCCCGCCACGAAGTTCGTAGCAAGCCCTGTCACGACCACCGAGATGGATTGAGTAGGCCGGCCCGACGAGGGGTTAACAGACGCGATGGTAGGCTGAGGGTTGATGGTCAACGCTGCGGTGTTCGTGCTCGAAAAACTGATGCCAGCGAGGGTTGTCCCGGAAATCGAAACCTCGTAAGAGGTCGGAGCGGTGACGACTATCGAGCCCGGGATGCCGAAGGTTATGCGCCGAACGCCGTCAGTGATCCTATCGACGTCAGTCGCTGTGATTGCAGTGCTGGCCCCGCCGGAAGCGGAAGGAGTGAGCGTCACCACCACGTTTTGTTCTGGAATGACTCCAGCGGGGAAACCCTGGCCGGTCAGAGTGATTCTCGAGATTCCCGGCTCCCCAGCGGCGGGCGTGGTGGTGGAACTGAGGGTCACCGTCACGGAAGCCCACAGGGGCGTTTCCGGAATGACTCCAAGAAGACTAAGAAGAAGCACTGCTGCCACCAACTTCGGTCGGTGCAATCTATTGCGGGCTATGCCTAAAGAGGGCGACGCACATGAGGGCTGGGCAGTCATTTGGAATTCTCCTTGCTGATTCGTGAAGAGGTCAATAGCATCGGCCGAGGCGACCCGTCAGGGAATCTGTGGTCATTAATTTGTAGTCGCCATCGACCACCGAGTTGCGGAATGAGCCCGCCGTCCAGCCGCGGTCGAGTTCCGCATGGGATTTGAGGAGCCATTCAGGACATCCTCGTCCTGCAGCCGGACGCTGAGCGCTCAACGTGAAAATTTTGTAGGGGAGGCACTACACTGCTCACTGATTACTGGTCGCCGCCGTGGCCCAGGCCGAATGGTCTGAATCCCGCCGCGCTGTCCGCCGTGGACGGCCTATGAAGACACCGAGTGAGTACACACCGCTGCGTTCTCGCCCGTCTGTGACGGCAGTCACACCAGCATGTGCCGCAACAAAAGGCCTCAACTTGCAACCCGACGCCTGAGCCGTGAAACTTACCCGCGTGGACTCGCTCCGCATCGCCGAACTGCTCTCGCCGTTTCTCCGATCGCCGCCCGGGCCGCCGGCTGCGTTGAACGGCGCGCAACTCGAGCAGGTATCGGCTTACCTTGACCTGTTGCTGCGCTGGAATGCCCGCATCAACCTGACCGCGGTGCGCGACCCAGAAAGCATCGTGACACGGCACTTCGGCGAGTCGTTCTTTGCCGCCCGCCAACTCTTAATCAGGAGTCAGGAGTCAGGAGTCGGGAGTCAGGGGGGCAGGAGGCAGGAGGCGGGAGCCGGGAGTCAGGAGTCGGGAGCCAGCAGTCAGGAGCCAGGAGTCAGGAGCCAGGGGCGCGCCATCGACCTGGGCTCCGGCGCCGGCTTCCCCGGACTGCCGCTGAAGATCTTCGCCCCCGGCCTCGCGCTCACGCTTATCGAGTCCAGCCAGAAGAAGGCGGTCTTCCTTAAAGAGGCGGTGCGCACGCTCGCATTGACGGATATCGATGTATTCGCCGGCCGGGCCGAGGACTTTGCCGCGGCCGCGGATCTCGTCACCCTGCGCGCCGTCGAGCGCTACGAGCGCGCGCTCGGCGCCGCTGCTCGCCTGGTCGCGCCCGGCGGCCGGCTGGCGTTGCTCATCGGATCTCCGCAAGCGGCGCGCACGCCGCAAGTGCTCGCGGGATTTGGTTGGCAGGCGCCGGTTGCGATTCCGCAATCCTCGGCGCGCGTCCTCTTGGTAGGCACGAAGCCGATTGGTTAATAACGGGCCGCGCAACGGGTGGGAAGGTGGCCGCGATTTGCCGGCGCGGTTTGCGTTCGAGCGCGCGCCCCGCGTGTCCGGCGCCGCCGCGAGTGGGACGGAATCGCATTTCGCCCCGCGCCGGAGCAGGGGTATCCAGATGGGTTCCTCCATGTGCCGGGGCGGGCACGAATCACGAGAGTAACAAGTGGGAGTGGGCTTGCGTTTGGGATGGAATGCGCGCTCTGCGATGATCGGGACGGTGCGAAGCACGCAGCACAGTGGGCAATAATATCGTATAGCGATCTAATATTAACTCTCGTGGTTCCGCCGACGCGTTGCGAACCAGACTGGTAAAAAGTGGTCCGCGGCAGGGGTATAGGGCGATGTTTTCACGGTCGCAGGAGCGAATAACAGCTCAGGCACACGCCGCAGTGGGACGGCAGAGAAAAATGTTCCACGTGGAACATTTTCAGATCTCCGGGAAGGCGCCTTGAATCTTGCATCAGCAAAATGTTCCACGTGGAACATTTTCACAGAATTCTTCCTTTTGCACAGCGGTTTGAGGTTGAGTCCGGTGCGCAGCTTGGCGTACTCTGAGGTTGCCAGCCGGTTCTCCGTAATCGAACATGGGTCGCGTAATCGCGGTAGCCAACCAGAAGGGCGGGGTGGGCAAGACCACTACTGCCATCAACTTGGCGGCGTCGCTGGCAGCCGCTGAAGTTCCAACCTTGCTCGTCGACTGCGATCCGCAATCCAACTCCACCAGTGGCTTGGGATTCGCGCGCGATGCCGAGCGGCTCAACACTTACGATCTACTCCTGGGCGGAGGCGCTGCCGTCGACGCGCTGCAGCCCACGGAAGTCGAAACCCTCTGGGCGATTCCGGCGCACAAGAATCTGATCGGCGCCAACCTCGAGCTGGTCACCGCCGAGCGCCGCGAGTACCGCCTGCGTGACGCGCTCGCCGCCATCCGCGACCGTTTCCACTTCATCGTGCTCGACTGCCCGCCCGCGCTCGACCTGCTCACGCTCAACGCTCTGGTCGCGGCCGACTCGGTGCTGATTCCCATGCAGGCGGAATATTTCGCGCTCGAAGGCGTCAGCGAATTGCTCGACACCATGGACCGCATCCGCCAGTCGCTCAACCCTGGTCTGGAAGTCGAGGGCGTCGTGCTCACCATGTACGACGAGCGCACCAATCTCGCGCAGCAGGTCGCCGGCGAGCTGCGGAATTTTTTCGGAGAGAAATTGTTCGCGGCCACCATTCCGCGCAACGTGCGCCTGGCCGAAGCTCCCAGCCACGGCAAGCCGGCGCTGCTCTATGACGTTCGCTCGAAGGGCGCGGAAAGTTACATCCGCCTGGCAAAGGAAATCATGGAGAACGCCAAGCGTCGCGCCGAGCCCGCAGCGGAGCCAGCGCACGCGCCACATCCCGAGCCCGATCCGATGCCCGAGCCAGCCGACATCCATCCGCCGCGCGTGATCGAGTTGCAGGTCGAAACTGCCGAGCCCGCAGGCGTTGGCGACGAGCGGAAAGACTGAAGTATTTTTGCGCCGCGGATTTTCCCGGATGAACGCCGATCGAGTCTGAGAAAAAAATCATGAGCACCACGCCGGACACCATGACCACCTTCGACCCCAAACGCAAAGCCCTGGGACGCGGCCTGGAATCGCTGCTGCCGCGGACCGCACCCACGCCTCCTCCCGACGCAGCTTCCGCGTCGGCGCCGGCCGTGGCATCTTCCACCGAAGGCGTACGCGAGATCCCGCTCGAGCTCATCGATCCTAACCCGTACCAGACGCGCACCCACATGGACGAAGCCGCGCTCGCGGAACTGGCCGCGTCGATCCGGGCGAACGGGGTGGTGCAACCTATCGTGGTACGATATATAGATGGCGGTCGATATCAGCTCATCGCCGGACAGCGCCGCTGGGCCGCCTCGCAGCGCGCGGAGAAGGCGACCATCCCCGCCCTGGTGCGCCAGGTCTCGAACGAGCAGGCCATGGAGATGACCATCATCGAGAACCTGCAGCGCGAGGACCTGAACCCCATGGAGCAGGCGCGCGCCTTCGAGCGCCTGTCCAACGAGTTCGGCCTCACCCAGGAGCAGATGGCGCAGCGCACCGGCAAGGACCGGGCGTCGATCTCCAACTTCATGCGGCTGCTGCGGATGCCGCTGGCGGTGCAGGCGCAGATCTCGGCCGGCAGCCTCACCCTGGGCCACGCCAAGGCGCTGCTGATGCTGGATTCGGAAGATCTAGTGCTCAAGATGACCGAGCGCGTGGTGAAGGAGGCGCTCTCCGTCCGCCAGACCGAGCAGAAGGTCCACGAGTGGATGACCCCCACCGGCCCCAAGCCGGAGCCGGAGCGGCGCCCAGGCGATCCCAATGTGCGCGCCCTGGAGCGCGAGCTGGAGGGCCGGCTGGGTATGCGCGTCCGCATCCAGGACCGCGGCGGCCGGGGGAAGATCACGTTTGAGTACGGGTCGCTCGAACAGTTCGACTCGGTGGTGGAGAGGCTGAAGAGGTAGAACGTCCGGAGTCATTGGGTCGGTCGCGGGGTCCGGCCAAAAGCTGCATCGCTTGTTTCGCTATGCCGGGAGGAGCGGGGAGGCCAGCCGATAGGGGCCAGCAGCTAAAATAGTACGGATGCCTCGCATTTACCATATCAAGCATGCCGATACCCTGGGAGGCATTATTAAGGAAGGTGGTATCTGGTGCGATCGGGAGTGCCAGTGCCGAGAGCTTCGCGGCACCGCCGTCGGCTACACCCATATAAAGGAGCGGCGCATGCGGCGGAGCGTTCCGCTTCCACCTCGGGGCACTCTAGGTGACTATGTGCCGTTCTATTTCGCGCCGCGATCCCCGATGCTCTACGTCATCCACCACGGGGGCAACCCAGAGTACGACGGCGGACAAACGCCAATCGTCCACTTCGTATCCTCGGTTGAGGCCGTCGCCGCGGCAAGGCCGGCGCTGCGGTGGCTGTTTACCGATGGTCACGCGGAGGTGGCGCTCAGCGACTACTATGATGACGTCCGGAAGCTCGATGAGGTAATCGACTGGGACGTCATGCGCTCAACGTATTGGAACGACACGCAGCAGGACGGGGACCGTAAGCGCAGGAGACAAGCCGAATTCCTGGTTCACCGCTTCCTCCCGTGGGAATTGGTTAGCACGATTGGTGTCGTGAATCGTGCCATGGCGGACAGGGTGGAGCAGGTCTTGGCAGATAGCCGGCACCGACCCGTCGTGGCCGTGGCGCCAGAATGGTACTACTGACTCTATGGTAGAAGAGACTAAGGGCAACCTGCTGGAAGCCGATGTAGAGGCGCTCGTCAACACGGTTAACACCGTGGGCGTGATGGGCAAGGGGGTCGCCCTACAGTTCAAGCAGGCATTCCCAGACAACTTCAGAGCCTATGAGGCAGCATGCCGCCGCGGTGACGTGAAGGTCGGCAGGATGTTCGTGTTTCACAGGAGCACGTTCCACAACCCGAAGGTGATCATTAACTTCCCCACGAAGCGGCACTGGCGCGGGAAGTCACAGGTCGAATACATCGACCGAGGACTGCGCGATCTGGTGAGGGTGATAAAGGCCGAGAACATCAAATCGGTAGCGCTTCCGCCATTGGGTTGCGGGAGCGGCGGGTTGGACTGGAACGAGGTGCGCCCTAGAATTGAGTCAGCATTTGATCAACTCCCAGACGTCAGAGCATTGCTCTACGTGCCGGAAGTTGCCCCTCCAGCCGATCAAATGAAGGTCGCAACTACTGCGCCAAAAATGACCCCCGGACGAGCAGCTGTTCTCCTGCTGATGGATAAGTACTTAGAGCCCGGTTATGGCCTCACCTTGTTAGAGATTCAGAAACTCGCCTATTTGCTGCAAGAATCCGGGGAGCCGCTGAAGTTGGGATTTACTAAGCAGCAGTTCGGCCCGTACACTGAAACGTTGCATCATGTCCTGCAGCGGCTTGAAGGTCACTTTATTCGCGGCTACGGAGACAGAACCCAAAGCGTGTCCATTTCGCTCCTTCCCGGCGCTGCAGCAGAGGCCAGGTCATTCCTTCGAGGTCAGCGGGAATCGGAAGAAAGGTTTCGACGTGTTGAACAGCTCATTGAGGGCTTAGAAACGCCTTATGGCCTCGAACTGCTGACCACGGTGCATTGGGTGGCAGCCCACGAAAATCCGGTCGCGCGGCGTGATTGGGAAGCGGCGCTCAAGACTGTGCATTCTTGGAGTGAGCGCAAGCGCCTGCGTTTTCGGCCGGAGCATGTGAAGATCGCCTGGACGCGCCTTGCCGATCAGGGATGGATGTAAGGGCAGGGCCGTACGGGCATAGGCACCCCGAGTGAAGTTACGTATCCTCAACTACCGCCTTGCTGCCACGCATAATCTAATCTCGTCGTTCAACTTCCTCAACGACTCTCTGTCGGTCAGCGACTATGACGCATTCATATATGATCCAGCCGGTTTGAGCTCCGACGGCATAACGGCATCGAATCTCCAGCGACGGCAGGGGGAGATCCGGGACCTCATAAGCAGAAAAGGGGGAGTAGTCGTATGCATTCTGCGCCCTGAAGAGCCCGACGCTTTGAGCAGGTACGCGCCGCTCGCTCTAGCCGCACAGCTTATCGTAAACCTAGTGCGCGGGAGCATCAGATACGGCGAGGGCTCACAGCTGAAAACCATACAGTCGGCGCGCGGGGCGTCGGCCGGGTACTTTCAAGTTTTGAAGGGAACGCTCCGCTTCGTGGCACACCTGGAAGTGTCTGAATCGCAAATAACCCAACACGCGGGCACGATTTTCGCTGTCGATTCTGCCGGGTATCCCATTGCCGTCGAGTTCCCTGTCGGGGAGGGAAGGATCTGCTTCCTACCTCCGCCCAGCAACATCCCGTCTGACCGGATAGGGGCAGCCGTAGTCAAAGTGATAACCGCCCACTTCAACAAAGTTACAGAGATTGACGCTCCCACCTGGGCTGGAGAAATCACTGTTCCGGGAGCAAACGTCCACGACAAACAAATTGCGGAGTTTACGCAACGGATGGAGGAGCTCGCAGCTCAGATCGCCGCCTTGAAAAATGACCGTGACCAACTGCTGGGATATGTCCGGCTGCTCTTCGGGTACGGCAAAGCCGTGTTGGAGCCTTTGGTGCGGTCAGCCCTGAGGCTCTTAGGCTTCAGCGTACCGGAGCCAGAAGAATACCAAGGCGAGTGGGATGTCGCATCAAACGAGACACAATCTGGGAATACAGCCATCGCAGAGGTGGAAGGATCGGAGGGTGTAATCGACGTCGATAAGTACCGGCAACTACTCGACTACATTGAGGCCGAAGCGCTGGAAGGAAGAGAACACAAAGGAATATTGATCGGGAACGGCTTCCGACTGCTGGCTCCCGACGCTCCCGAGCGTCGGGAGCAGTTCTCGGACCACGCACGGCGTGGAGCCACGCGAAATCAGTTTTGCCTCCTTCCAACAACCGAGTTATTCAAAGCAGTGTGCGCGGTGCTCGAATCCCCTGAAGACGAAACGCTAAAAGCCGCCATCCGTGAATCTCTGCTCACCACCGTCGGCCCATGGAGCTTCGCGAGGGAGAGAGCCATGTGAGAAAGAGTCGGCCCTGGCCGCTCACCCTGTTTCGCCCCTGAAGGCCCCGTGTGCTTTGTAAATTGCCCCCGGGCGCGACCGGCAGGCTCCCCACGTGACCCGCGGCTGAATTTGCCGCGGCTGCAACTCCTCGGCGCATCCGCCTCCGTCGCTCTGCACCTGGACAAGTCTTGCGGCGCCCGGCGAGAATGGCCCGATGGGGGACACGCCTGAGCCAGGGCACGAAGCAGCGCCTCCCCGCAGCCAGCAGGCGGTGTTCAAACTGTTTGTGGGCTATGCCCCCGGCGTCGGAAAAACCTACAACATGCTGAGCGAAGCCATTCGCCGCCACAGTCGTGGGGAA
>Ga0181538_10005861_pt1 | contig 10829 bp, 7 predicted proteins | sample PEATcosm2014_Bin_40_FD_119773 | JGI IMG/M metagenome (GOLD analysis project Ga0181538, IMG submission 119773) | Peatland microbial communities from MTU Mesocosm Facility, Houghton, MI, USA - PEATcosm2014_Bin23_30_metaG | ecosystem: Environmental > Terrestrial > Soil > Wetlands > Peat | place...
CAAGCGGACTATTCCTTGCCTACTTCATGTCGAGCTATATTGCTTTCTGCGCATGGTGTGCAAGTACGCAGGCCTTGAAGGTTGGGTATATTGGCCTCAAAGCGATTAACTATGCCTTCAGCCAACCGGTCAGGGAATGTCTCTATATACCGACGGTCAAAGAAATTAAGTTTAAATCAAAATCCTGGATCGATGCCTTTGGCAGCAAGGTGGGCAAAACGAGTGGTGCGACCTTCAGTCACTTTGCCGCCTGTATGGGCGATGGGGCTTTCTTCTCCTTCCATGCGGCCTTCTTTGGGCTTATAACCTTCACTTGGATCACTATAGCCTATCTCTTGGGACGTCGCTTTGAAGACGCCGTGAGCAAGAATGAGGTTATTGGGGTAGAAGAAGAAAATTCGGAGACTGGACCGGCAACAGCCGACTAATTCATTGCTTTTTTGAGGCATTTTGATACAATTTTAATCAGTTTATATCACATTATATGCGCTTTTATAACAGAGGTGGCCTCTGACTATCGTCAAGCCGTAAAAGCCATAGGTAAGTAACCTCTCAGGAACAATAATGGCAGACTTTAAAGAGTTAGTTTCCGTCGGTGTACATTTCGGTCACGAAAAACGCCGCTGGTGTCCCAAAATGGCTCCCTATATCTGGGGCAGCAAAAACAATATTCACTTGATCGACGTTTCAAAGACGGCCCATCAGCTTGAAAAGGCGTCAAAATTCCTTGAAGGAATTGCGCGCGAAGGTAAGACCATTCTATGGGTTGGTACCAAAAAGGCTGCTCAAGGGGTTATCGGCGAAGTAGCTGAAAAACTTCATATGCCAGCGGTATACCATCGCTGGGTTGGCGGTACGCTCAGCAACTATTCTCAAGTGAAAAAATCAGTGACCAAAATGCTTCATTTTGAAGATGTGGTCGAAAAAGCAGAAAAATATCCTCACTACACTAAAAAAGAAATTAACACGATTCACAAAAATGCAGATCGTCTGCGTAAGAACGTTGGTGGTATTCGCACCCTAGCCTGGCCAGTTGGCGCTATCGTCATTATCGACGTTGGCAGAGAACGCGCGGCTCTTCGTGAAGCGTTGAGCGTCGGAGTTCCTGTGGTAGCTTTGGTTGATACTAACTGCGATCCATCAGACATAGAATACGTAATTCCCGGTAATGATGATGCGCCACGCGCGGTTCGTTTCATCGTGGAATATCTAGGCCAAGCGGCAGAAAGAGGGCAAAAAGAAGCCCAAGCTGCAGCGAAGGAAAAGAAAGAGCGTGAAGCATTAGAACGGCAAAAAGAAGCGGAAGAACGCGCAGCTAAAAAAGCAGCAGCGGGTAAAGAGCCAAAAGCTGCTGAAACAAAAGTAGAAGCAGTAGCCTCTGAAGAAGAAGGCGTTGAAAAGAAAGCCGCTCCTAAATCAACTGAACAAAGGCCGAGAACTGGTGAACAAAAGCCACGAACTGGTGCAGGAGCTAGAAGGCCTGTATCCAAGAAGCCATTTGCTCCAAAGAAGAAGTAAGGCTTAGGCATTTGGGCATGAGATCAAGGAGAGGTGTCTGAGTGGTCGAAAGAGCACGATTGGAAATCGTGTATGTCTCGAAAGGGGCATCGAGGGTTCGAATCCCTCTCTCTCCATACTTCGCTCCCTGCGGAGCTTCGTATGGCAGGCCAGTCTCTCGCCGATAAGGAAGCTTTGATATAAAATTGAAGAGCGAAGTATGCCCTTCGTAGCTAATTGCGAAGCAATTGCGTAGTAGGGCAGTCGATATCAATAAAAGACAAAAAGTTTGGGGAAGTGTGTAAAGAGTATTTACTTAATCTGTCAGGCCTGAAAGGGAGCAGCAGGGGTAAATTAAATTCTTGTACCGCTTCCCCTTCTATCGCGTAAAGCAACATGTGTTTTAATATGGGCTTAAGCGAGTAGAAGGGCCCGAAGCAGCTGAAAGCGAAGACGGGCAGATCCGAAAATATATAAAAAGTTCACATAACAAACGTTGGTTCCATACCATGAGCACAGTAACACTCAATCTAGCACGTAAATGGCGATCCAAATCGTTCGACCGCATTGTTGGTCAGGATTTGTTGATTCGCATGCTCAAAAACAGTTTGTTTTTGGGGCAATATTTCCCCGTTTATCTTTTTGCAGGGCAACGTGGGTGCGGTAAAACTACGACCGCTCGCGTATTTGCCGCCGCAGTTAACTGTGAACGATTAGCAGACTTCAGAAAACAGCCTAAAGAATTTTCAATTCCGTGCCTTGAATGTGCATCATGCCAAGCAATGGCAGCCGGAAAACATCCTGACTTTATTGAAATTGACGCAGCGTCACACACTGGCGTTGATAACATTCGTCAAATCATCGATGCAGCATCGCTGTTACCATTGATGGGACAAAAAAAGATTTATTTGATTGATGAAGCGCATATGCTCAGCAAGGCAGCATTTAATGCGTTACTCAAGATTCTTGAAGAACCGCCAATGTCGGTCCTTTTTATCTTAGCAACAACCGATCCACAAAAAATTATTGAAACGGTTCGCTCGCGATGTTTTCAGCTCTTTTTCAAGCCGATTGAAACTGTTTCGCTGTATAATCATCTTGTGCACGTTTGTGAGCAGGAAAATATTAAGTTTGTTGAAGATGGATTATATGCCATTATTCGCGAATCAGAAGGTTCTGCTAGGGATGCTCTGAATCTTTTAGAGCAAGTGCGCTTTTCAAGCTCAGTGGTCTCAAAACAGAATGTACTTGCCGTATTGGGGCATGTTGATGATGCGCATATTATAAAATTACTCGAGATTGTTCTTTCTAAATCTCCGCATGATTTCATTCAGTATTTGCATGATATCTCATTTGAATCGGTGTCTGCAGAGTTTATATGGAACCGATTGATTGATGTAGTGCGTGCTGCGCTCTGGGCCAAATATGGCGTCCAGGTAACGCAATTCTCCGAGCATCAATCGGCTCTCAAACGGTTGGTGAATCAATGCACTGGCCAACAATTGAATGCCATCTTGCATGCGCTGTATGAACATGAAAGTTTATTCTTGAAGACGAAATCAAAACATGCATGCATGGAAATGATCCTCTTGCAAATGCTGTATAAGAAGAATAGCAACGATGATTCTGGCCGTTCATCATTAGCGCAAGCATCTGTTGCCGCTGATGAGCCTGAATTTGAAGATGACGAATTTGATGAAGATGAAGACGAGCAAGAAGATGATGACGATCTAGAGGAAGAAGAAGTTCAGCAAGTAAGTTCTTTCGAGCAGGGCGTTGCGCAAGGCGCAACCGACACGCATGGTCTGCCCGCATGGGATTTATTTGCGCAAGCAGCAGCGCAGTATTGCGATCCATTGCTTGGCTCGGTCATCAGACAAGGCCGTTTCATCAACTATGATGCAGCAGCACAAACCGTTGAAGTGGTTTTTGCAAAAGATTTTTTATTTTTCAAAGATATGCTCGATGAGTCGCAAGCTACCTGGTTGCCCATGATGCAGCGTTCATTTGGGGCGCCAGTCAATTTACAACCGCGCTTTGAAGGCATGATTGCAGATCGTGTAACGGCACAGCCGAAAACAACCGTTGCAATGCCTGAAATCAAACCGCAACCTCGTCCAGCAATCGCACAACAACCTCATGCACCACGCGCACCATTTAAGCCCAAATCAGCATCGGTATCAATGCCAAGTCACAAAGAGTCTGCGGTAGACATCTCTGACGCAGAGCAATGGCCTATTGCAACCATGTTAATGCAGCATTTTCCGGGAAACATCACTGAAATACGTGAACAATAAGAGGGGTTAGTTATGAAAAATATTTCGAGTGTGGTTATTGTTGGGCGCACCAACGTCGGTAAATCTACCTTATTCAATCGTATGTCGGCAGACGTTAAAAGCATAACGCATGATGAAGAGGGCGTTACGCGCGATTTCTTGCATGATATGGTTACCTGGAAAAATGTAAGCTTTGAGCTCAAAGATACCGGTGGCATTTCATTACAACCATCTAAAGATATTATTTTGGAGCACGTGCGTCAGCAGGCGCTTGAGCTGATCAAGGCTGCAGATTTGGTGCTACTCGTGGTCGATGGAACCGTGGGGATTTTGCCAGAAGATCGCGATCTCTCAAAGATGCTCCATAAGCTGGACAAGAACGTTATTCTCGTGGTTAACAAAGCCGATTGTAAAATAACCGAATCAAATATGCATGAGTTTGAACGTCTGGGCCACAAGGTTATCATGGCAGTTTCTGCGCAGCATGGTAGCGGATGTGATGAACTGCAAGATGAGATCATTGCTATCTTGCCTAAACACAAGAATGTGGTTGAGAAACCAGTAGAGTTTAAAATCGTTCTGCTCGGTAAACCTAACGTGGGCAAATCATCATTGATAAACCTTTTGCTCAGAGAAAATCGCATGATTGTGCATGATCAACCAGGCACCACGCGCGAAGCCGTTTCTGAACGTATTGCATTCCACAAAATAGATATTCAAATTACCGATACGCCGGGCATTCGCCGCAAACGTGGCGTTACTGAACCGCTTGAGCAGATGATGACCAAAAGCTCATTCCGTGCGGTTGAAAATGCCGATATTGTTTTATTGCTCGTCGATGTTTCGCAAGGTGAAATCAGTGATCAAGAATTGAAGTTGGCATTCTATGTTCTTGAAAAACATAAATCTCTGATCATGCTCTTTAACAAGTATGATTTGCTTGAGCATGATGATTACGCAGCGCAAAGGCTTGAATCGAGCCTTGAGCAGTATCCGCAGCTGACTAAGCGCGCCGTGAGAGTCAATATCTCATGTAAAACGGGCAAAAATATTGGCAAAATTATGTCAACGGTCCAAGAAGTTTGGGAGCGCAGTAGCCAAACGTTGCCAAATGAAGAGATCTCATCACTCTTGGTAAGCGCAATCAACGCAAAGCCGCTCTATCATAAAACGATGCCTCTTATCGTCTATAAAGCAAAACAAGTTGCCACCGCACCAATCACGATCGTGATGATTGTCAATCAGCCGCAATGGTTTGAAGACTCACAGCTTGCATTCTTTGAGAACGTCATGCGCAAAAAATATGATTTGCGTGGCGTTCCAGTTCGCATTTTAACGCGCAAGAAATAGTATCCTTTAATCCCCTAATTTTTTTGTGTAAGCTCCTTATGAAGTATGATACGTACTCATAATAATAGGAGAATAATGGAAACTAAATTTACGTTCCGTCACATGGAAGCATCAAAGGTTATTGAGGATTATGCCAATGGACAACTCGCAAAAGTATATGAATTTCTGACCAATGAGCGCGAGCCGGTCTACGTAGAAATAACCTTTTCACCATCTAAAGTTCATGCGCATCATGAGGTAGAATTACTCGTGAAATCACCCCGCTATGATTTGATTGCGCACCGTGAAGGGCCAGAATTTTATGATTTGATCGATAAGGTAGTAGATATTATGTATCACAACCTGCATGAAGAAAAGCGCAGAGAAATTGACGAACGCAAGATGCGCGGACGCCATGAAGAGTTCAAGAAGCAGCGCTAGATTCTGCGATAAAATCAGAACAGGCGAGAGACCAAAAACTCTCGCCTGTTTCATGCGCCGATTATGGCGAGAAAATGAAAATTCTTGATCATCCTTATGCCGATGCGTTAGAGCATATGTATGTTAAAAAATCATCAAGAAAGAGGATATGATGGTAATAAAAAAGAGTGGTATTCACTATCTCATAATAGCCGCGCTATTCATGCTCTATGGCGGATGTAAGGCAGTAGCGCCGAATACGATCATTGGTTGCGTAACGGATCCTAATGGCTACTATTCTCAATATTGCGGATTTAATGAGATTGAAGCAATTGCAATAACGCCCGATAGTAAAAAGGTATATGTAGCTAATTATAATGGTAACTCAGTAACTGTTATTGATGTTGCAACTGATACGATCATTGATTGTTTAGAGGTTCCTAGTGCATATTCTCCAAATTGCGGATTGAACAACCCCGTAGCAATCGCAATAACACCAGATGGAACAAAGGTATATGTATGTAATAGCAATGGTGTGGCTGTTTTCGATGTTGCGAGTGATACATTCATTGAGTGCGTGACGAATCCTCATGGCTATTCATGTGCGTTCGATGGGGCTGTTGGTATTGCCATAACGCCATATGGTGATACTGCGTATGTAGTTAATCAGCCTTCTGCCACAGTGAGTGTGATCGATGTTGCAAGTAATACGATCATTGGCTGTGTAACTGATCCTCATGGCATTTTAGCAATGTGCCGACTCGATCAAGCTTATGGTATTACCATAACGCCGGATGGTACAAGGGCATATATACCTAATATTTCAGGTAATTCCGTGACGGTTATTGACACTACAAATAATACATTCATTGCTTGTGTAACGAATCCTCATGGCTATCCATGTGCGTTTGATGAACCTGCTGATATTGCGATAACCGGCAATACGGCATATGTAGCTAATGCGGGTGGGGACTCAGTGAGTATTGTTGACGTTGCGAGTAATACGATCATTGGCTGTGTAACGAATCCTGGCTATTCATGTGGGTTCAATGGCCCTTATGCTCTTGCCATAACGCCTGATGGTAAAACGGCGTATGTAGTTAATAGTGGTGGACCGGTGAGTATTGTTGATATTGCAAGCAATGCGATTATTGGTTGTGTGACGAACCCTGATGGTTATCCATGCGGATTCAATTTTGCCCGTACTATTGCTATAACGCCAGACGGCACAAAAGCATATGTGGGAAATGAGCGCAGCAATACAATGAGTGTGATTGCACTTTTTGTTGCGCCTCATGCACCTACGAATTTAAGTGGATGTATCTTGCAGGAAGGCACTACCATAACCAATACGATCAGTTGGGATGCACCAGCTTCGGGCGTTGCTCCAACTTCATATAATATCTATCGGGATTCTTATATGATTGCTCCGATTGCAACGGTGCCTGCACATGGTTACGGGCCATTCGTATATGAAGATGTCGGGCTCGATCCTAACCAGACCTATACCTATTACATAGAATCGATCTATGATCCTTTAGGGACCGTATCCGCACCCGCAAGTATTACCATATCAAGCTTTTGTTATCCAGAACTATTTCCACCATCTGCATTGAGCAGTTCATGCATGCATGGACAAATCATTCTTATGTGGGATCAGCCTACGTCTGGCGCAACCCCGACAGAATATGAAATCTATAGTGATGCGACATTAACCAATTTGCTTGCGACAGTGCCTGCGGATGGCTATACAACATTCGTATATGAGACAGGCACGAGTGTGAGCCATACTTATTATATTGTGTCAGTCGATAGTTATGGGGATAAATCAGAACCAGCAACTATTACGGCACCTGGATGTACTTCTGTACTTCCGCCTGCATCAGTGAGCGGATGCAAAACTCAAAATAGATTCATGTTGCAGACAGATTTCATTAACAATATCACGTGGACTGCACCAGCTAGTGGATCAGCGCCAGTGGCATATAAAATCTATCGCGATGCATATTTAACGGAATTGGTTGCAATGGTGCCGGCAAGCGGGGCACTGCAATATTATGATCATGGTCGCAATCCGAACATAACGTATAGTTATTACATTGTTTCGGTTGATAGCAATGGGAATGTGTCGGCAGCAAATAGCGTGACGGTAACGCAGAATTGCTAACCCACTCGAGACATTTTTCATTCGCTTCACTCATGAAAAACCCTGAGAGCGAATAGCGTAGCCGGGATGTAAAAGTCCGCTCATTTGTGTTGTGCATGAGTTCGTATTAGTTACAGTTTATGCAGCCATTCAATTCTTTAATGAACGCCTCATGATGGGTGTCATAAAGCTCTGCGCCCCAGCGTTTGATGACGCTGCAGGTTGTCGGATCAACTACCAGAATGGTTGGGAATCCAATCACGTTATATTCCTTGTTGCAGCAAACCGGATGGTTTGGCTCAGCGCCGTTTACTTTTAATGGCACGCATTTGCAGATTGCTTCCATCACTGCTTCGTGTTGGAAGAGCGTGTCATCAAGCGCATGGCAAATGGAGCAGAATGGTGCGCCAACATTAATGAAGAGCATTTTATTTTCTGCTTTAGCGCGTTCAAGTGCCGCTTGATAATCACATTCCCAGAATGAATGTGGTGCAGCAGTTGGTTTGGTTACCGATTGATATGCTTTAAAAAAGAGATGCACTGAAAGAGCTAAGAGCGCGATGCCCAAAAGATTTTTGATCATGGCAATGCGCGGCGTTGCTGCCAAACGTGCGGTGTAAAGATAGTAAGATCCACTGCCGATCACAAATGCAACCACGAGCCATGAAATAACGGCAGCAGGCAAGACTGTTTTTAAGAAGTAAATACACATGCCAAGCAATAATAATCCAAAGAAATGTTTGATCTCAACCATCCACATACCCGCTTGCGGAAGCATTGAAAGTGAGCTTGAGAACGTGCCGATGATGAGCAATGGAATGCTCAGCCCAATGCCGAAGGTAAAGAGCAATATAAATCCGAAATAAGGATTTCCCATGGTGGTTGTTAAGCTCAATAGCATGAGGAGTGCAGGAGATGAACATGGCGATGCAACGATTCCGCTCGCAGCACCAAAAAAGAATGCTGAAAGAAGTGAACCGCCTTTGGATGTGCCGAACATATTGCTTGAGAATGCTTTTGGCATGCGCATTTGCACTACGTCAAACATGGTCAGTGCTAGATAGATCAGCATTGCGACAATGCCGAGAATAACAAATGGATTGGCCATGATGGAGCCAAAAATCATACCGGTATATGCAGAAATAAGCCCCAGAGAGGCAAATGTAGTTGCGATTCCCATGGTATATGACAAACCTGTCAGAAAGTTATGCAACACTGATTGTTTAGCTCTGCCTTGTAAGATACCGATTGTGATCGGAATCATTGGGTAAATGCAAGGAGTAAAGCTAACAAGAATGCCCAGTAAGAGAACCAGTAGTAACCGCATGGCAAGCGAATCAGTCTTTTCGACCAATGATTTAATTCGTTCGGAGAAAGAAGGTGTTTTTTGTTCGGGAATGGCGGTTGTATCAATGAGTGTTTGTAACTCTTGATGGCTATTTGGTTCTGATGCTGTGGTAACAACGCGCTCAGGCGCAGTTATAAGGAATAGATCTTCGCGCACCGTTTTATGTTCTGAACTATAGTAGGCGCAATGCAGGTGGGCTTCCGTAGGAAATGCAGGGCCTGTTTTTTTTGCGCGTGCGGTGATGCGAAAATCTTTGGTGAATACTTTTTTATTCTCTTTAAAGGCATCATCGTATTGCATGGTTGGTTCGCAGTCTGCTTGCCAAGAGAGGAGCTGGATATCAGGATTGTCGACCGAGATTTTCAGATAATCGTAGTAGGTTACCGTGTTAGGCGGTACGGTAAAATTAATCTGTATTTCACACAGATCATCATGATGTTGAATGGAGTGGGTGAGTTCTGCGTTCAAGTGTGGCATCAAAAAGAGGACTAATAAAAGTCCGAGATAATTCTTCATAAATCCTTTGTAGGCGATAAAAAGGTAACGGTATAAGACCGTATTAGTATAGCGAGAATTTGAATAAGTGGGTAATTATGCAGCAGAATCTAAGATCTTGATATTCCCTCTATCGGTATGTGCTGAGATGGTTGCTTCGCCAGATCCGATCGTCCCTTCAACTTCTCGTTTAAAGCGTGTCCATGCACTTGAATCGAGTTGTGTGGTGAGCGGTTTGACGGTCACATAATGAGCGCAGGTGACGATGCCGTTTTCGGTGTGCGCTTGGAGTTCTGCATTGGTAGTTTCCGGAATACGTAATGTAATGTGGCCACTGCGTGTATTCAAGCTTACTTTGCTCGTACTTGGAATTTGCAGACACGCAATATCAAGTCTGCCGCGATCGGCTTGGGCAATGATTCCTTTTTGAGCATTGAGGATGGTGATATTGCCATGATGAGCAAACGCTTTCACGTTACTCTGAGCATGATTGATAAGAATTGATCCTTTATGTTCCACTTGCGCGTAGACGGTGTTTTGTGCATTTTCAATTTCGATGTTACCTGATTGGCATGTCTTGGCAATAATGTGCCCATCGACGCCATGAATTTTTATGGTGCCATGATCAGTAACGAGTTCAAGGCGGACATTATGAGGAACCACCAACTCATAGTCGACTGACACCTTAGAGGCTTTTGATGCCAATTTGGTTGTTTTTGAGTAAGCCGTTTCTATTTTAAGTTCTGTTTTATCCGATTGAGCATCACTGATAGTTGCTAAATCAAGGAGTTCTGCTTTGGGAGCTTTTATGATTGCGGTCACCACCACGCTGGGATTTTCCCATGCGCTTTTTACGATGATGTTTCCGCGTGGGTTTCTAATCGATATCGCTTTGCGGTTTTTGAGGGGGTACTCTTTCTGGATAATTTCTTCATGAATAGTGCGTTTGAAAAGCTTATTCACGGATTCTTTCATGTTTGACTTTGTATACGCCATCTGAGGTGTTATCATAAACACAGCCAGATACACATAAGAATACTTAGAATTAATCATACGTATCACCTTTTTTTATTAATATGTAGAGATAATGAAATGAAGTTTACACCAAATATGTCCAATCTTCAAAATGGTATTGATGCAATCCTGCAAGAACACCCTACAATAAAGAATATCGTTCAATCAATAGATGCTCAAAAGGGGCGGGCGTTACTCGTGGGTGGCGCGGTGCGGGATCTTTTGCTCGGGCGCGCAAGCAAAGATATCGATATTGAAGTGCATGGCGTGCCGCTTGCAACGCTGGAAGAGATTCTCAAAAAGC
>Ga0181538_10005864_pt1 | contig 10822 bp, 9 predicted proteins | sample PEATcosm2014_Bin_40_FD_119773 | JGI IMG/M metagenome (GOLD analysis project Ga0181538, IMG submission 119773) | Peatland microbial communities from MTU Mesocosm Facility, Houghton, MI, USA - PEATcosm2014_Bin23_30_metaG | ecosystem: Environmental > Terrestrial > Soil > Wetlands > Peat | place...
CGCCTGGAACCGCTGGCCCGGCTCCGTGAAATCGAAAAGCTGCTCGTTGGTATCGGCATCGAAGACCACTGTGCCGACAGGGACCGTCAGGATCGTCGGCCCGCCCGAGGCGCCATGGCACTTCGAGCCTTCACCGTGCCTGCCGCGGTCCGCGCGGAATTCGCGATTGTAGCGATAGCGCAGCAGCGTATTGTCGTGCGGGTTCGCTTCCAGGAAGATGTCACCGCCGTGCCCGCCGTCGCCGCCCGAAGGGCCACCGCGCGGGACATACTTCTCCCTGCGAAAAGCGACGCAGCCGTTGCCGCCGTCGCCTCCCTTCACCATGATTTTGGCTTCGTCAGCAAACACGGAAAGTTCTCGGAAAGAATGCGGTTCTGCACGCCATACGTTAGCGCCCGTGGGAAAAGCAGGATAGCGCGGGGCTCAAGCGAAGCATGGAGGTTGGAATTTCAGTCGGCGGCAGTCGCGGCGACCTTCGGATTTGCCACCGACGCAACTTCTTCCACCGTAAGGACGCTGATGAACTTCCCGTTTCCGCCCTTGTCCTCGAAGCGGACCACGCCCGTGATGAGCGCAAACAGTGAATCATCCTTCGCGCGGCCGACGTTCTTCCCCGCCTTGTAGCGCGTTCCGCGCTGGCGAATCAGAATGCTGCCGCCCGTCACCACCTGACCCCCGAATCTCTTGATACCGAGGCGCTGCCCGTGCGAGTCGCGTCCGTTTGTGGAAGACCCGCCGCCCTTTTTATGTGCCATGACAACCTCTATGCGAGCCCTATCAGAGCCCTATCCGATTTGGATGTCGCTGACCTGAACGGCGGTGTACCCCTGCCGATGGCCGCGCTGAATATTGTACTGCCCGCCCGTCTTGTACTTGAGCACTTTCACCTTCGGGGCGCGACCGTGCTTCACGATCTTGCCCGTAATCTTGGCTTTCACGGCATCGGCGCCAAGCAGGACTTTCTTCTCGTCCGTCCGAACCGCGAGAACATCCTCAAAAGTCACCTTGCCGCCTACTTTGCCGTCCAGGCGCTCCACCTCGATGGTGGCGCCCGGCTCAACTTTGTACTGCTTCCCACCACTGCGAATGACCGCGTACATGCTGCCTCCAAGAGCTAGCGACAAACGTCAATTATACGGGCTTATCCGCACGTGCGTCAACGAAGTATCGCGCTGGCTAGAGGTTAAGGGTTCCACAACTGAAGTGGCCGGGCAGTTGCCCACCGCGAATCGAAGGGGCTAGGGAACTTTTTGGCGGTTGGCGACATTCTAAGGGTAGGAGCGGACGGGCGGATGAAGCGGCTATGAAACAACGCTTGCGGCAACCGAGCGATGAATAGCGACGAGCAGCTGATCCTCGAGTTTCAGAAGGGTTCGCGCGACGCGTTTCGGGAGATCTTCGAGCGCTATCGCGAGCCGCTCTACGGCTTCTTCCGGCGGCGGCTGGAAAATCCCGCGCGCGCGGAAGAGCTGACGCAGGAGTGCTTTCTCGCCCTGATTCGCAATGCGGCGCGCTATGAACCGCGCGCGAGTTTTCGGAGTTACCTGTACGGAATCGCCGTCAATCTTGCGTCGGCGGAGTGGCGCAAATCGGGCCGGGAAGTTGAACAAACGGAACATCACGATTGCGCTGCTCGCGAAGGCAATCCTGACGCGGCGTTGTGGGTCCGATGCGCGCTCGAAAACCTGGAAAAAACGGATCGCGAGATTTTGATGCTGCGCGAGTACGAACAACTGAGTTATTCGGAAATTGCGGGAATTCTGCGGCTGCCGGTCAATACGGTTCGCTCGCGTCTGTTTCGCGCGCGAATGGCCCTGAAAGAAAAACTGATGCCCGTGCAAGGAGACGCCCACCGGAAGATCGAGGAACCGAGATGAACCGTTCAACACAACACGCATTCGAGCCCGAAGAGATCATGGCGTATCTCGACGGCGAACTGGAAGCGCGCCAGGCAGCGGCGCTGGCCAGCCATTTGGAACATTGCGGCGAGTGCCGAACCATAGCTGCGCAGCTTCGGCAAGTTTCGGAGCGCCTGCTGGATTTTCAGATCGAGCCGTGCCCACTAAAATTGGGAGAGAAGATTCTGCAGCAGGGCAACACTGACATTCACGCCGTATCGATGCTGCAATTCGGAAAGAAACCGAAGCCTTTTCGCAGTTTCGCCTGGGCGGCCGCTGCAGCGATAGTTCTGCTGTTGATTGTGGCGGTGTCGGTTCCCAACTATCTTCGAAGGAAAATGGCGGCAAACGAGACAACACGCGTCGATCAGTACCGCATCTCGGTCGACAATGCGACGGTTCCGGCGGCCGGGCCGACCGCGACGACTTCGCGTGGCCGGGCGGTGACAGGGCTTCAGACCCTTGCGACTCCGGGCATAGCGGCCGACTCGAATGGCAACTTTCACGGTCTTGGTGATCATGCTGAGGGCATCGTCGGAGGCGTGCCTGGTGGCACCGCTGGCAAGCTCGAAGCGCAGCACGCGGAAGGAATCGAGGCACCGGAGATCCGTGGGCCGATGATTGTTCAGACCGCGTCGATCACAATCCTCGCCCAGAACTACGATCAAGCGAGCGGGCAAATCCAGCCTTTGACCTCGGCGCGCGGCGGCTACGTGCAGGATATGAGCGCGAATTCTCAAACAGGCACAGCGCGGTCGGTGTCCGCAACGCTGCGAGTGCCGGACAAGCAGCTCGAAGGTTTTCTCGGCGACCTGCGAAAGCTCGGCCATGTGGAACAGGAAACGCGAAACAATCGGGAAGTAACGGACGCGTACATCGACTTGACGGCGAGATTGAAAACGGCTCGCGCGACCGAGCAGCGCGTCGTCGAGCTTCTCGGCACGCGAACGGGAAAGCTTTCGGACGTGCTGGAGGCCGAGCAGGAGCTGGCGCGCATTCGCGGCGAAATCGAAAGCATGGACGGCCAGCGCGCTCATATGGAACACGAAGTGCGCTACGCCACCGTGCAGGTCCAGCTGAACGAGGAATATCGCGAGCAATTGAATCCGGAATCGTTCTCGACGGGAAGGCGGCTTCGCAATTCACTCGTCGAGGGATTGGGGAATCTCGCGGCGGGAATCACCGGAACTGCGATTTTCGTTTTTGCGTACGGCCCGTCGATTCTGTTCTGGCTGGCGGTGATCGGTATTCCCGCGTGGTTCATCTGGCGTCGCTTTCGAGGGACGCCAAAGAAAACTTAGGATTAAACGATTTGATGCGAGCCGGTCGAACTCTCTGATTTGCTTTCAGCCGCTCGGCAACCGAAACACGCCTCAGGAATAGGCCTGGCGGCAGGTCTCGTGTTCCCGGCAGGTGGATGGGCAATTCGTCTTGTCGATGAAAACGTAATTGTGGCAACCGGCGCAGACCACTCCATAAATCGTTTCGTTGAACTGCTCGTGGCTGGTCTTTTCGGTGTGTTCCTTGCGTGCTTGCTCGCGACCCATCGCCATCTGCCTCACCTCCCTCTAGCGCTTCCACTTTGGCGAAGTCGTGAATTCATAGAACGGATACACGTCGGTGAAAACTTTTGCCACTTCGCGTTCGAAACCTGCGCGCGTCGCGGCTGCGGGCGAAAACTTCCGGCGCACGATCCACGCCTGCAACTTCTTCCATTGCTCGGGCGCGGTCGGCCAGCCTTTGTGCTTGGTCCATTCGCCTTTTTCGGTTGAATACCAATAGCTTTCGTATTTCCTGCCGCAGCGGCGTTTTTGCCGCTCGATCCACTGCGCATTGTCGCGCCCACGCACGCGTCCAAACTGAACAAGCGGAGATGTTCGTCCGCCGCCGTAGATGCGAAAGCCGCAGGTGACCGCGTCCGCGGAAACTCCGGCGTAAAGCTGGCCTCCTTCCCCGCCTGCTTCCGACAAAAGCAGGTACATGTGCGGCCGGTAGGGCGTTTTGTCCCGCGCAAAACGAATGTCGCGATTGATGCGCGAAAAATTGTCATTCGCGCGTCCGGTGATCACAAATCCCGAATTCAATTTGCGCGCGGCGGGCGCAAGGCGATCCAGCAGCGCGCGCAAAGGCTCCACCACCGCCCCGCGATAGCGCTCGCGGTTCGCGTCCATCCACGGCTTGTTGTTGTTGCGGTCTAACTCGCGGAAGAATTGAATCGTGTCTTTCGTCAACGCAGGCGCTGGTTTCACCGGAAAAGTATAGCTCATGTTTTGTGCGTCCGGTTCGTTCCCGCTTTCGCGGCGCGGGTCAATGTGATAGGTTCTGCACCGCGTTGGGGCGAACCCGGGAGGCAATGATGACTCGAGAATCGCTGCGACCGCGGCTATTTGCTGTGGTTCTGATGGTGGCGTCGATTGCGGTCGTGGCGCCTGCGATCGCGGCAGATGACACGAAGCCGGCCGAAACCACCAAGAAATCGCCGTGGAAGGCCGACGATTTCGTGCTCACGGAAAACGCCAGCCAGTTCCGCATTTCGCCCGACGGCAAATGGGCCGTATGGGTGAAAAACACCGCAGACAAAGAGAAAGATGTCCGCGTCAGCAATCTCTATCTTTCGAGCCTGACGGAGAAAAAAGAAATTCAGCTCACTCAGGGTGAAGACGACGTTTCCAATCCCCGCTGGTCGCCTTCCGGCGAGACCATCGCGTTCCTCAGCAGCCGGGCGCTGCCGAAGCCGAACGCCAAAGCCGCGCATAACCAGCTCTGGCTGATGAATGCCGCGGGCGGCGAGCCCTGGCATGTGACCGAATTCGAGCGCGGCATCAATCAGTTCGAGTGGCTCGACAACGACACGATCCTCTTCAGCGCCGAGGAAGATCCCTCGCTGTACGAGCGCGACACGAAAGAGCGAAAAGACGATAGCGACATCGTGGACGATGAAGCCCACACGCCTCCCGTGCGGCTTTTCAAATTCGCCGTGAAAGACAAGAAAGTCACGCGGCTCACCGACAATGCGGATTGGATCCAGTTCTTCGAGCCGTCCTATGACGGAAAGAAAGCCGTGGCGGTGGCGCGGCGCGAGCTGAGCTATATCTGGGACGAAAAGACGCCACCGGTGACCTACATCATCGATCTGAAAACCGGCGATCGCACGCAGATTTTCCCGGGACGCAAGATTCTGCCGGACCGCATCCGCTGGGCGCGCGACAATTCGGGGTTTTATGCCGCGGCGCCGTTTTCCGATTCGCTGCGCTTCTACACCGCTTCGATTCAGAAGCTCTATTTCTACGACCTCGCTTCGAGCTCGACCACCGAAGTAAATCTCGATTGGGAACGCTCGATGGGCTTCAACCTCGAGATAACCAAAGACGGCTTCGTCACGTTGCTTGACGACGGCGTCTACAAAAAGCCCGCGCGCTACACGCGCAACGGTTCGACGTGGGCGCGCGAGTGGATCACCGGCGATACGCCGCGCAATTATTTCGACTTCGTCCTGGGCGATGACGGCCACACTTTGGTTTATCAGTATTCGACGGCCAGCACGCCCACGCAGTGGTTTCGCGCTCAACTCGACGGCACGAAGGTCACTCCGCCCGTGCAGTTGACCGACCTGAACCCCCAGTACAAAAATAGAACCATCGCCAAGACCGAGGTACTTCACTGGAAGGGCGCGAACGACGACGACGTGGAGGGCATTCTCTTTTATCCCTTCGACTACGAGGCCGGCAAGAAGTACCCGCTCGTCGTCGCGACCCACGGCGGGCCCACGAGCGCGGACCACGATTCGTGGTCGGAGGGCTGGGCATACTCGCAGCAACTGATGAACGAACGCGGCGCGTTCGTGCTCAAAACGAATTACCACGGCAGCTCGGACTACGGCCTGAAATGGGTCGAATCGATCTGCTGCGGGCACTACTACGACCTGGAAATCCCCGACATCGAAAAGGGAGTCGACAATCTGATCGCGAAGGGCCTGGTCGATCCCGACAAAATTGGCGCCCTCGGATGGTCCAACGGCTCGATTCTTTCGATTCAGTTGAGCGTCACCGATCCCGAACGCTACAAAGTGATCGCCGTCGGCGCCGGGGACGTCGAGTGGATCAGCGACTGGGCCAACGTAGATTTCGGCGAGTCCTTCGACAACTATTACTTCGGGAAGTCCCCGCTCGAAGATCCGCAGCTTTACATCGAGAAGTCGCCCCTCTTCAAATTGGATCGCGTCAAGGCGCCGACCCTGATTTTCCACGGCACCATCGACCGCCAGGTTCCCACGGCGCAGAGTTGGACGTACTACCGCGCGCTTTATTGGCTTGGCAAAGTGCCGGTCAAGCTCGTCCTGTTTCCCGCCGAAGCGCACGGGCCGCGGAAACTCTCGCACCAGCTTCGCAAAGTGAATGAGGAGACGGCGTGGTTCGACAAATACCTCTTCCACGAGAATCCGCCCGAAAACGAAGCCTTCAAGAAGGGCTCGCCGCTTGATGTCGCGCTCCAGCGCCGGTCGATTCAGAAATCGGGTACGAACTACGGCTCGATGTCCGGCAAATTTCTGATTCCGGAGGTCGTCAAGCGCGGCGATCTAGAAATCGGGAGGTTCGAAGTCACGCGCGCCCAATACGCTTCGTTCGACAAGAGCTACAAGACCGATGCCGCCACCGAAAACTATCCCGCGAATGGAATCACGTTCGACCAGGCCAAAGCCTACTGCGCATGGTTGAGCAAGCAAACCGGCCAGACGTACCGGCTGCCGAACGAAGGCGAAGTCGCGACGCTCTACAAAGACCGCCCGGGAGAGAACACGCTCGACTACTGGGCCGGCTACGCGCTGAATCCGGAGGACGCACAGCGGCTCGAAGAGAAGCTCAAGACGCTGCCCGGGAATGCGCCGCTGTTGCGAGAAGTGGGCACCTTTTCGGGCCAAGGCGAGGAAGGCGAAGAGCTAGTGTTCGACCTTGGCGGCAACGTCGCGGAGTGGGCGATTGCGGCGGACGGTACAGGCAAGACGCTCGGCGGCAGCGCCGACCGCGCCTCCGACCCGAAGGCGCGTTACCGTCCTGCGGACGCAGAATACGCGGGCCTGCGCGTGGTTCGCGGCGAGCCAAAGCCGAAGCAAACTTCTACTGCGAATTGAGCAGCTGTTGGGCCTGTGGCAACTCGGTTTTGTGTCAGCCCCGGACTCGAGTTCAGGTTTGTCGTGCACCTTTTGCTTCATCTGTGTTTATCTGTGTTCATCTGTGTTCATCTGTGGTTCCAAGGTTCCACGGCGCTTGTCGCTCCAGTCCAGATTGGCAGTTGCGCGCGGCAATCAGGGGCTTTACGCTGTCCTGTATGAGCCCATTCACTCCCACCGAACGCACGAAGGTCCGCCGCCTGCCCGACCGCGGCCGCTACGATGCCGAAACAGTGCACAAGATTCTCGATGAAGCGTTCGTCTGCCACGTCGGCTTCGTGGTGGACGGCCAGCCGTTCGTAATTCCCACGAACTTCGGCCGCATCGACGACGTGCTGTATCTCCACGGCTCGTCGGCCAGCCGGATGCTGCGCACGCTCGCCGACGGCGTGCAAGTCTGCGTCACCGTGACGCTGATCGACGGCTTGGTTCTGGCGCGCTCGGCCTTCCATCACTCGGTGAATTACCGTTCAGTGGTGATTCTAGGCCGCGCCACGCCGGTGGAAGATCCGGGCGAAAAAAACCGCGCGCTGGGGGCGTTCACCGAGCACATCATGCGCGGGCGGTGGGACGCGATTCGGCAGCCGACCGAGCAGGAGCTGAAAGCCACGTCCGTGCTCGCGCTTCCGCTAGCAGAAGTCTCCGCCAAAGTCCGCACCGGCCCGCCGAAGGACGACGAAGCAGACTACTCGCTTCCGATTTGGGCCGGCGTCCTACCCCTGCCCATCGTGCCGGGCAAACCGATCCCCGATCCCCGGCTCATCCCGGGAATCGCGACACCCGCAAATGTATTGAACTATTCGCGCTAGTCGCATGGCCTAAAACATTGTGTGGGAGCCCCCGCATTTATGCGGGGGAAGCAACGCTTTAGCGTTGCGGGAAGAGACCGCCCGTATCGGCCGGCTTTAGCCGCGGGCGTTGGGAGTAACTAGTGGCAACCGCAGGTGCGAGGAGTGCAGCCGCAAGAACCGCCGGATGACGCCGACGAACTCGACGAGCTTGCGGAGGATTTGCTGCCGTTGGCAGGCGCCGCAAAAACAGAGAGCTGTATCGTGTGTTTCGCGCTCTCGCATTTCGGACACGTGATCTTCTGGCGTTGGCTCATCACGATGCGCTCGTAGCGCTCCCCGCAATCATCGCAAACGTATTCGTAAATCGGCATCTCGCAGGCTCCAGAATGTTGTCTCACAATTATCCGCGGAACAAGCCGAACCCGCAAGCGCATCACTGAGTCGCCTGATCCCATCCGACCTCGCCGTCGCCGCGAGGGGCGACACTGCGACCGACCGAGTGTGTGACGTAGTGGAAAAAGAGACCAAGCAACGCCAAGGCACACAGAAACAAGCCAATCCTCCTCAGTTTCTGCTTCCAGTCACTCTCGGAATGGCTCATCGCAACAGCGGTGGAATATCCCAGGCTAACGCCGTGTCTCATCGCGGTCTCCTTGTGAATTATGAGACACCGCGAACCAAAGATTGTTTCGAGTGGCGCGAAGGACTGCGGAACGCAAGCCCAGAAAAGCAACAGCCCCGGTTTGACCCGGGGCCGTTGGTGAAGATGCCAGGGAATACCCTAAAAAAAACGGAGAGCTAGTCGCCGGCCACCGGCTCGGCAAGCTGCTGGTTGACTACATCAGCGGTCTTGTGCGCGCCGTTGCCGTTCGAGTGCCCGTTTCCATTCGAATGGCCGTTGCCATTGCCGTTCGAACCGGCAATCTGCACCGGCCCGCCTGCCGACGAGGCGGGCTTCACGCCCGCGCCAGGAACCGCCGTCTGAATCTGCTGAATCGTCCCGATCTGAACCACGTTCTCTTGCGGACGCTTCAGCACCAGCTCTTCGTAAATCTTGCGGACCTTCGCCGCTTCCTCAGTTGCCTTGCGGCGACGTGCGCGGTCTTCCTCGGCAGCGGTGAGCGGAATGTCATGCTCCAAATGACGCACGCGCGCTGCATCTTCGGCGTCAATCTTGAGCGAGTGCTCGTACTCCGTCAGATTCACCTTCTTGCCTTTGGCGAAAATGTCGTGCTTCCCGTGCGTCTTGTACCACTCCGCGACGGTCGCGTTCTTGTACATGTTCTCGATGATTTTCCGCCAGCCGATGCCGGTGTTGTACGCGCAGAAGGAAATCTCTCCCTGCTGCGTGGCGTACGGGATGATGCACATTTCGGTGCGGCGGAAATCGTAGTTGAAAAGATCCTGGAACCACATCCCGGCGATGAAGAGGAAGTTCCACGGGTCCTGCTGGCGCCGCTTCATGGCGTCTTCAAACGTGCGCTTCGGATCGACGCGGCCGTACTTGCCGTCCGCGTTCTTCGTGAGCGCCCAGGTCTTGTCGAACTTCATCCACAGATCCTTCAGCTTCAAACTGGGCGGCGCCTGGAAGGGCTTGTAATTTTTCAGCAGCGCCATGGCCATCATGAAGTTTGAGAAACCTTTGCCACGAGCGGCGTCGGTAATCGCTGTCACGTCCTTGGTCAGGCTCGGTGCATCCAGGAAGCGCGGCACCGGCGCCCATTCTTTCGTTTCCTTGTTGATCATCAGCGCCGTGCCGACGCCGCAGTTCGGGTGGCATCCGCAGGAAAGCGATCCCCACTGCGAATCAGGACCGTGGGACAGGTCCGAGAAGCCCGCAAACGTCGCGATATACGAAATCGGGAACCAGTCGCGCGTCGGTTCCACTTTGCCCACCTGCGCGCTCACGTCCTGCGCCAAGTGCGAGAGCGTATAGCGCTGGCGAATGCGCCGCTCGGGCGTGATGTCTTCATCGCGTCCCGTGAACGAAACCGGCTGGAACGAAACGAACGAGATTTTCTTCGGGTTATCCATCGCGAACTTGACGATCGGGCCCACCTGATCGTTGTTCACGTTGTTGACGATCGTCGTCACCAGCACGATTTCGATGCCCGCTTCGTGCATGTTCTCAATCGCGCGCAGTTTCACGTCGAACAGGTTGCCCACCTGGCGATGGCTGTTCGCGTCGTTGCCGATGCCATCAAACTGCAGATACGCGTAGCGCATTCCTGCTTCGAACGCCTTCTTGCAAAATTCCTTGCTCTTCGCGAACTCGATGCCGTTCGTGGCCGCTTGCACGCTGTTGTAACCCACCTTGCGCGCGTAGCGCACCGCGTCGAGGAACATCGGATGCATCGTCGGCTCGCCGCCCGAAAACTGCACCGACATCTGCCGGCGCGGCTTGATCTTCGTGGCGTTTTCGAGAATTTCCTGAATTTCAGGCCAGCTCAGCTCGTGGACGTAGCCCACCTGGTTTGCGTCCATGAAGCAGGGATCGCACATCATGTTGCAGCGGTTCGTCAGGTCCACCGTCAGCACCGAGCCGCGGCCATGACGCACCGTGCTCGAGCCGTGCCGATGCAGGTCTTCGTCGTTGTGCGCGGGGATATCCCGTCCGGGGAAGTTCTTCTCGATCCACTCCAGGAACTTCGCGTCCACAGCCATCAGGTCTTCATACTTCCCGTGAATGGCGCATTCCTTCACCATCCACACCTGGCCGTCGCGCTCGATAATCTGCGCCTTGATCTCTCCCACTTTCTCGTGGACCAGGTCGGTCCAGTCCTTCTTGCCGTTAATGATCGCTTCGCGCGCTTCTTTCACGCAGTCGGGGCACAGCGAGTCCGTCGTGCGCGGCCAGCCTAGAGTCGGCTTCGATTTCTCCCACGATTTCAGCAGAGGCTTGTCGGACCATTTCGGAGTGAACGACGGATTGGGATTGTGCTTGTTGAAGAATTGAATCGTGTCGA
>Ga0181538_10005866_pt1 | contig 10821 bp, 6 predicted proteins | sample PEATcosm2014_Bin_40_FD_119773 | JGI IMG/M metagenome (GOLD analysis project Ga0181538, IMG submission 119773) | Peatland microbial communities from MTU Mesocosm Facility, Houghton, MI, USA - PEATcosm2014_Bin23_30_metaG | ecosystem: Environmental > Terrestrial > Soil > Wetlands > Peat | place...
CACTTCCTTTGGGAAAGCAACAGGTAAGTTTTCGGGCGTCCCGCGGTGCCTTTCGCGCCTAACATCCTCGTGGGCGGAAGGCGAAGATGTGGCACGGCAGGTAGATCATACAGTTGTGCAATTGGGAAGGTGAGTTGATTTACAATTGCGCCACGACTGAGGCGGCCGTCGCGCGAATGGCTGTGCGTCTTGCCTCGTGGGGACCTCTCTAGAAGGAGACATCCAGGATGTCTCGGAAAACGGCGCTACTTACTGTTCTGGTTTCATTTGCCTCGCTGCTCTTCGGTAGCTGCGGCGGCGGCTCTTCGATGAACACCAGTCCCCCTGTGTACGACCCGATCACGATCTCCTTGTCGTCGAGTGCCACGACCGCGTCACTCAACGGCGCATCTCCCACGATCACAGTGACGGTGCAAAGGGTTGCCGGAGACACGAACTCCGTGAGTTTAAGTCTGGTCCCGGTTCCGGGAGGTGTTGCGCAACAAGTGACATCGCCGGGAACGGGCAACACCGGCTCCATTACGTTCAACGCGACAAACGCGGCCACGCCCGGCACCTACTCGATCACGGTGTTTGCAACCGAAGGTGGACCCATCGTGACCGCGCCTCTTGCCCTCACCGTCTTGTCACTGCCGGTCACGGTCAATGTCACCGCAAGCCCCGTCGTCAACACGACCGTCGGCTTCGGTGGCAAGCTGCAAACCGCCATGACCACTCAGTTCCAGGCCGCCGAGTGGGATGAATCGTTCTTCCAAACCCTCCCTGGCGCGACCACGACGCTGGCCAACCTTGAACCCGAGCACATCCGCGTTTACACCGCCAGCCTGGGGATTCCGCAACGCGCCGACAAGAGCTGGGATTTCACCGTTCTCGACGCCACTCTCGATCCCGTCATCGGAATCGGCGACAAGAGTATCAACATGGTCCTAGAGGAAGGGCCGCCATGGATGTGCACGGTGGTTGGCCCCAATTGCGTGCTCCTCCCCCAAAACTACCAGGACTTTGCCAATTACGCGGCGCAGATGGTGCAGTATTACAACACGACGACGGGATTCACCGATGACAACGGAGTGCAGCATGTGCACGCGACCTTCACGCCCATCACCTACTGGAGCATCTACACGATTCCGGACCTTGTGGGCATGACCCCGGCGCAATACGCCAACCTCTACAACCTTACGGTAACCGCGATGCAGAACGCCGGGTCGCTGGTGCCGCTCAAGTTTGTCGCACTTGAGCTGAGCGGCGTAACGGACGCGAACGATTATGTTCCGGCGTTTCTCGATGCGGTGACGGCGCAGATCGACGTGGTGTCGCAACAGCAGTATGCCGTTTGCGGGTGGTTCTACACCGACGCGGTCACGATGGGCACGGTGCCCTACACCTTCGGGCAGTACGCGCGGGACTTTGCCAGCATCGTGGCGACCAGTCCCAAGCTGAGCCACGCGGTGCTGTGGATGACCGAGAACAATGTCGATGCCGATTTCCAAGGAAGCGGGTGCAGCAATCCGTTCGAGATCGATCCGCGGGGTACGAGCTCGTTCTTCGCCGGTTGGCGGCCGTACGTATTCTCGCAATGGGCGCAGGCCGGATCGCACACGGTGGTGCACTCCGACTTCGACCAGGACCCCTCCAACATGTCGTTGATGTATGCCGAAGTCGCCTACGCAACCGCTCAGCCTTACATCAGCTACTGGGTCGACTACAATCTGCGGCGCTATTTTCCGTATTGCCATCCCGATGAGCCGCCGTCGTGCCAGGCGCCCACATCGAACATCCTGACGGTTTCGACCAGCGAGCCGGTAGGCTCACAAACCGTGGAGATCCTCGCGAGTACGAACAGCGATGGATCGGTCGTCGTGATGGCCGCCAACCACGCCATCAACGGAACGAATGACGACAACGGTCACGGAGCGCCGCGCACGGTGGTGATCGACGTTTCGCAGCTCGGCCACTTCTCCTCCGCCACGGAACTTACTATTGATGCGAGCCTCATCGATCCCAACACCAGCCTGGCCACGGAGCCGGTGGCCCAAGGCGTCGCGCCCGCCCCGCAAATGACGCTTAACATGGGCGGCTACGGTGTGACCTTTCTGAAGCTGGTTCCGTAGGTTCACTGCTCGAATCAAAAATGCGCGTGGTTGTGTTCCCGAAGGGAATGGCCGCAGGGCCCAAGCAACAGGAAAACCGCGGTACACTTTACGGGCGCTCGTTGACTTGTTCCGTGCCGGAAGATAGCATGCCCGTTCGCATTCGCGTTGACATTCGCAGAGGACTCTTGCCTTCGTGATCGGCCAGACGATTTCCCACTACCGAATTCTCGACAAGTTGGGCGGCGGCGGCATGGGCGTGGTGTACCGGGCCGAGGATACGCGGCTGGGCCGCAGCGTTGCGTTGAAATTCCTTCCGGAAGATTCCTCGCAGGACCGTCAGGCGCTCGAACGATTCCAGCGCGAGGCACGGGCAGCTTCGGCGTTGAATCACCCCCACATCTGTACGATCTACGACATTGATGAGCACGGAGGCCGCCCGTTTATCGTGATGGAGTATCTCGAGGGCACAACACTGAAGCATCGCATCGAGGGCCGGCCGATGGAGATCGAGGAAATCATCGACCTCGGCATCCAGATCGCCGACGCGCTGGCTGCCGCGCATTCGAAGGGGATCATTCATCGCGACATAAAGCCGGCCAACATCTTCATCATGCAAAGCGGGAGCGCCAAGGTGCTCGATTTCGGGTTGGCGAAGATGGCGCCCAAATCGCTGCGAATCGGCGAAGCCGTCGGGGTTTCGTCGGACGCCACGGCGATTGGGTCTCCCGAATTCCTCACCAGCCCCGGCACGGCCATGGGCACGGTGGCGTATATGTCTCCGGAACAGGCGCGCGGCGAAGAGGTGGACGCGCGCAGCGACCTCTTTTCCCTGGGTGCGGTGCTTTACGAGATGGGCACGGGACGCCTGCCGTTTTCGGGAAGCACGTCGGCGGTGATCTTCGACTCGATTCTGAATCGCGCACCGGTGGCGCCTGTGCGGCTGAATCCCAAAATCGACGCGGAGATGGAGAAGATACTCAACAAACTGTTGGAAAAGTCTCCGGCTCAGCGCTACGCGACGGCGGAAAAGCTGCGCGCCGACCTGCAGAAATTCAAGCGCGAGTCGGGTTCCGGGCGAACTGCGGCGGCAGCAGCGGCGCCGGCGGAAAAATCGGTGGCCGTGCTTTACTTCGAGAATTTGAGCGGGGCGAAGGATGACGAGTACTTCCGCGACGGCATGACGGAAGACATCATCACCGAGTTATCGAAAATCACCAGACTCAGAGTCTTCCCGCGGGCCGAGATGCTCAGCTACAGAGACAAACAAGTGACGGCGCCGCAAGTGGGGCAAGAACTCGATGCCGCCTACGTGCTTGGCGGCAGCCTGCGTCGCGCGGGAAACCGATTGCGAATCACCGCGCAGCTCGTGGAGACGCGAACGCGGCACTCGGTGTGGGCGGAACGCTACGACCGCGAGATGGCAGATGTGTTTGCGATCCAGGATGAAATTGCGCAAAGCATTGCTTCCGCGCTGAAAGTGATACTCACCGACAGCGAAAAAGAGGCCATCGCCAAGGCGCCCACGTCCGATGTGAAGGCTTACGACTATTACTTGCGCGGGCGGCAATTCTTCTACCAGTTTCGGCGCCGAGGCTATGATTTTGCGCGGCAGATGTTTACTCGGGCGATCGACATCGACCCGGGCTACGCGCGTGCCTATGCGGGCGTGGCCGATTGCCATTCGTACTTGTACATGTACTGGGAGGCCAACGAGGCCAATCTGCAGGCGGCGGACGATGCCAGCCGGAAGGCTTTGCTCCTTGACCCAGGGCTGGCGGAGGCGCACGTATCACGAGGACTCGCAATCTCATTGAGCAAGAGATACGACGAGGCCGAGCTTGAATTCCAGACCGCCATTCGACTGGACCCGAAGCTCTTCGAGGCCTACTACTTCTATGCGCGAGCTTGCGTTCAGCAGGGGAAGCCGGAAGACGCAGCGCGTTTGTTCCAACAGGCCTCGGAAGTGAAGCCTGAGGATTACCAGGCGCCGCAGTTGCTCGCCATGGTCTATTTTGGAATGGGCCGCAAGGCGGAAGCGGAGGAGACCTATCGTCGGGCTTGGCAGCGTGCCGAGAAGCATCTGGAACTTCACCCTGATGACGCGCGCGCTCTCTATTTGGGCGCCAACGCGCTCTGCCGATTGGGCGAGGGGTCGCGAAGCCTGGATTGGGCGCGACGCGCTTTGGCCATCGACCCTGAGGACTGTGGGATTCTCTACAACGTGGCCTGCGTCTATGCCCTGCAAGGGAAGGTCGATGAGGCCATCGACTGCCTGGATAAAGCCATGACCCACGCGTTCTGGTACAAACGCTGGGCGAAAAATGACTCGGACCTGGACTCTCTGCGTGGTAGCCCTCGATTTCAAGCCCTGATGGACAAGACCGCCTAACCCTCAGCTAGTTGAGTCATGGTAAGCACGCCTGCGAAGCCTAGTTCTTTCAGCGGCCGAACAACCGCGGAAGCGCGGTGGTCAACGCTGGAATGTAGGTGATCAAAAGGACTCCCAGGGCCATAACCAGTACGACGGGCAGCACGGAACGCAAGACCTCCGGCACCGGCTTCTTGAAGCGGTACGAGGACATCAGGAGATTCAAGCCGACGGGCGGAGTCAAATAACCGAGCTCCATGTTTGCGAGGAAGATGATCCCAAGCCGCACCGGATCGATCCCGAATGCGGCTCCCAAGGGAACCAGCAAAGGGACCTCAACCACGATGGCAGGATAGATTTCCATCAGACAGCCTACAACCAAGAGAAAGACGTTTAGCAGAAGCAGGAAAAGAAATGGGGAATGAATGGTTTGCGTCGTCCACGCCACGGCGCGCGCCGGAATCTCCGCGTCGACCAAGTAATTCGTGAAACCGAGCGACACGCCGAGAATCAGAAGGACGCCTCCGATGAGCAACCCGCACTCCGCCATCACTCTCGGGAGGTCGCGGAAGATGCGCAAGTCGCGATGGATCACCGCCGCGATAAGGAATGCATAGAACGCGGTGACCGCGGCTGCCTCGACAGGAGTGGCGAGTCCGCTGAATAGCGCCACAGAGGCCACGATGGGCATGGCGAGTTCCCACTTGGCGTCCCACAAAGCAATCCTTGCCTCTTTCCATTCGAATTTTCGCACCACGGCGCCGCTCGCTGACCCTCGCCGGATGCCCCAAATGGCTGTTGCCGCCATCATGACCAGGGCCGGGATTATTCCGCCAAGAAACATCTTTCCGATGGGAACTTTCGCGACGATGGCATAGACGATGAGCGGCAGGCACGGAGGAAGCAGCAATCCGAGAGAGCCCGATCCCGTCAGCAGGCCGAGGGCGTCCTTCTCCGAATAGCGGGCGCCGGTTAATACCGGCATCAGCAAGCCTCCGAGCGCGAGAATCGTTACACCCGAAGCCCCTGTGAAAGAGGTGAAGAGGGCGCAAACCACAACGGTTACGATCGCGGGTCCGCCGCGGAACTGCCCGAAGAGTGCGTAGAAAAGCCGCACCAAACGTTTTGGCGCGCCGCCCTCGGCGAGAAAGTAACCGGCGAGCGTGAAGAGCGGCAACGTTGGAAGAGACGGATTCGTCACCAAAGAGTAGTGAGCGACGGGAATCGCGGCAATCGGTTGGTCCACGCCCCAAAACAAAATCAGCGCCGCGCCGCCCAGCGTCACAAAAGCAGGCACGCCGAGCACCGAAACCACCAACAGAATGAAGAGCGCGATCGCGCCGGAGAGGTCGATGCGTCCCGGCCGGGCCACCACGAGTTCCACCAGCAAGACGGCAGAGAGAGCCGCGAGTGTCCGTGGGCCCCACTTGTCTGACGTGTGGAGGAGAATTCGGATCGCGATCACCGCAAACCCAATCGGCAGAACCAACTCGACCACCCATAGAGGGACGCCGTACACGAGGATTTCTCCCGCTTCACGCTCGCTGAGTACAAATTGCCAGGCCGCCAGGCCCAGGAACGCCGTGATCGTAGCCGATACGCTGCTCGTGAGAATTCGCAAGACATTCTTCAAGGGCCCGCGGACGGCGGTTTCTCCGAGTGTCGAGAGCGAGAGCAGCCTTCCTTCGCGGGCCGCAATAGCGCCGCCGAGCATTCCTACCACGAGCACCATGTGCTGGACGATGGCGGTGGAAGCGGGAATCCCCACGTGAAAGGTGCGGCGAAGGAAACTCTCCGCCAGCGGAATCAGGACCATGACGAACAGGGCCACGGAGACAACGGCATTCTCCGCCGTCTTCAGCCAGCTGTTCCGGGATTCGGAATCCGGGCGAGCGCGGTCGAATTGCTCCACGGACGCGGAAACCTCACTCGTCCCTATCACTTTCCCGATGCTCCTTGTGTCGCGCGATACTCGCGGAGGATCTCCACCACCTGGTCAAACATGTCGGCGGGAACGATGGTGCCGCGAATCTTCGGATAGAGATTCTCGGAGAACCGCCGCCATTCCTCTTCCGCCTCCGCGCTGACGGGATGAACCTGGAGACCGCGCTTCTCCATGGCTTCGAGCGACTCCTGGGTTTCCTTGCGGTTGAGGGCCTGGAATTCCTGACCGCAATCCCCCGCCGCTTTCATCATGGCTTCGTGCTCGGCCGGCGAAAGCGTATCCCAGGTCTTCTTGGTGATGATCAGAGCGCCCACGAGCGGGATCCAGTTCAACTCCAGCATGTGGTGCGTGGAGAGGTAGAACTGGTTCGACAGTGCGTGGAGAGGTACCGTCTGGACAGCGTCAACCATTCCCGTCTGCAAGCTTGTCAGGGCGTCGGACCATTCCAGCAGCACCGGGTTGTATCCGGCAGCCTTCAAGAGTTCCGCCTGTGTGTTATCGCCCGCGGTTACGAAGATCTTCATCTTCTTGAAATCTTGCGGCAGGATCCCCGGCTGCCTGGAAAAAAATCTTACCCAGCCGGCATCCGTCCAGAAGAGCACGACGAATCCTTTATCCGCGAGACGACGATCGAGTTCCGGCGCCAGCTTGTTCCGGACATAGGCAACTTCCTCGAGCGAGTGGTACACCAATGGCATCTTCTGCAACGCGCCCACCGAAGGATCAATCTCGGAGAGTCCCGCCACGGTGATTAGCGCGGCCTGGAGCTGGCCTATGCGCATTCGGCGGACGATGTCAGCTTCGCTCCCCATCGTGCCGTCGGCGTAAATCGTCATTGCCAGAGCGCCGTTCGACGACTCCTTCCACTTGGCCCCCATCTCCTGAAGGCTGTGATGGTACGAAGTTCCGGAAGGAATCAAAGTGGCGAGGCGAATTCGCGTCTGCGCCGAGCTAAGCGAAGGCAGCCCCATCGCCAGCAGCACCGCGGCGATAACGGCCTTCGCGAGCGTTCTATATTTGCAGTCGATCGAGATTTGCATATGGCACCTCGCCTCTATTTGACAAATAACTCGTTTTCGCGGGAGAGCAGCCAGCGTGCGCGGCGCTGCATGATGATGTTGATGAGCCGCCAATCGGGCCGCGCGTCTGGATTTACGGCGAGAGCGGTCTTCAGCAACGATTCGAATTCTTCATGGTCCTGTTTGCTCACCGAAACGGTTTCGGCCAGGGCAACGTAGGGCGAGGCGCTTTGGCCCGAAGTGAGTTCGACGGCGCGCTCGAAGTGTTTCTGGGACCTCGGAACGAAGTCTCCACTCGCCGTTCTGCGGACGGATTCGTACGTAATCAGAAAATTGTGGATGGCCCCGAATTCGTAATCGGGATTGAGTTCGAGAGCGCGGTCAATCAGTGCTTCGACGATGGGCTGATCGGCGATCATCTCCGGATCGTCTTTCGAGATGGAGATGGCGGCGCCCCAGGAAACCGCGGTCCAGTAGAGGAGGGGCACGTCCTTTGGTCCCATCTTGCGCACAGCAGACTTGGGATCCTGGCGGAGTTCAGTTTGGAAGCCTCTGTGTTTGATTTCCAGGTCGCGGAGTCCGTAGTTGCGCGCGCGCAGATAAAGATGCCGGGCGCGCATGCGCAAGAAATCGGCCTTTGCCAAGTCTTGATCTTCGATTTCCTCGGCGGGCTGCTGCACGTAAACAAAAGCGTACTGCGTGAAGCCGCTCGATGCCGCCAACAGGAGCCCGCGGTGCTGCGGGCTTTCCGCCAAAAGGCTTTCCATCAGTTTCAGGCTGAAGGGCAGCGCCTCTCCCACTAGATCGGGATCATCGTCGGAAGCAAAGGTTGTTCCGCCACTCGCGAGGGAGTCGCCTAGCTTGTTGATCGCAATTTTCTTGACGGAGCAGCCGCTCGTCGCGGCGGCGAGGGCGAGCAACAAGAAGAGCGCGCCCAGCGTGGGGTGATTCGATTGTCCTGAGAACAAGTCACTTGTGCGCGGATTCAATTCATCGCTCCCATGGATTCGTTCCAAAACTTGGGGTCTCGCTCTCAACTGGGACCACGCTAGTCTGCGCGCCGGAGAGCCGCAAGCGACAAAGGGCGAAAACCCCCGGTTTATAAGGGTTTGTCGCAGATTGTCAGACCTTGTCGCTTGTGAACTTCCGCCAGAAATCGTAATTACGAGTGGTCGCGAGGCGAGCCCGGCAGCGGGGCGGAATTGCGATGGCATCGAGCGGACTCTAAGAGGGTCGGATGAGATTCAGAGATTTCAGCTCCACACAACGACGAGTGATACTCATTCTGATGCTGGTGAACTTTGTGAATTATGTTGACCGGCAGATCATATTCTCTTTGTTCCCGGCCATACGTCGCGACTTCGGCCTTTCGTTCGCGCAACTCGGCTACTTGGCAGCGGCCTTCACGGTGGTGCTTTCGCTGACAAGTTTTCCCCTGGGGATGCTGGCGGACCGCGTCTCAAAGCGAGCTGTGATCAGCGCGGCCGTCCTTTTTTGGAGCGCCGCCACGTTCTTCAGCGGTCTGGCTGGTTCGTTTCGATCGCTTCTCGCCGCAAGAGGTTTGGTTGGAGTGGGAGAGGCAGCGTACAACCCCGCTGGAGCGGCGGTCATTAGCGCTTCTTTCCCTGGGGAGATTCGAGCGCGCGTTCAAGGAACTTTCGATATAGGAATGTTTATCGGCGGTGCTGTAGGCCTTGCGTTGGGCGGGATGATAGTGCAATCATTCGGCTGGCGCCCAGCCTTTTTCGTTGTTGGCATCCCGGGGGTGATTTTGGGTCTTAGCGCTTTGCGCTTGCCCAGAACGCCCGTGTCGTCGTCGCGGGAGTATATGCCGATACGCGAACTGCTCCATGTGCCCGCGTTCATCGCGCTGATGGTGAGCGGATGGTTCTGCAGTTTTGCGGGTTACGCGTACGTCGCCTGGGGTCCCGAGCTGGTGCAGGACTATAAGGGCTTCAGCGCGCGGGAAGCAGGCACGGCCATCGCGCTAGCCGTGGTGGTGGGTGGAACTTGCGGGATCGCCACCGGCGCTTATCTTTCCGATCTTTTGGCCAAGGTGCGAAGCTGGGGGCGCGCGGCCGTCATCCCGGTTGGATTCGTCCTCGCTGCGCCCGCGATTTTCTTTGCCCTGCGTACCACGAGCAAACTGCTTTTTGTTCTTCTCTTCGGTTTGGGTGCGTTCTTCTTAAGTTGGTATCACGGTCCTCTTACTGCAACGATTCACGATCTGGTTCCGCCACACGGTCACGCGGCAGCGTTGGGTTTTTACAACCTTTTCGTAAATCTCTGCTCGATGGCTCTGGCGCCCCTCATCATCGGGAAAATCGCAGACCGCTATAACCTGATCACTGCGTTTCATGTACCGATCGCAGCGCAACTGGTGGGGGCGGCATTATTTCTTGTGGTGATCCAGTGCATTCGCCGGAATGGCCTGCGCCATCCGGCGCTGGCGCGCCACTGGAGGGCGGAATCAGGCATGTTGGCATCGCCGATGGTTTTCGATGCCGAGGGCTCGGGAGACTGACATTCGAGGAACGCTGGCTCAAGCGAGGAGGAAACATAATGGCAACGCCGCAGTTAGTTAGTATCGGCTCGTCGAACCCGGTCAATCACTACAAAGCGTACAAGCCCCGGCCGTTCAGGAGGGAAGAGCGCGACAAAGTAACGGTCCTTTACGGGGGGCTGACGTGGAAACATGAGCGGCTGATCCAGGGCGCCCTCCACAACTTGAACTACAAGGCAGAGCCGCTGCCCAACATTACTCGCGAAGATCTGGATGCCGGCAAGGAATTGATCGACGTGGGCGCCTGCTGTCCCACCATCTTCACCACTGGAAGCCTGGTAAATCTTCTCAAGCAAAAAGTGGCCGCGCAGGGCAAAGAGGAAGTGAATGACAAGTTTGTCTTCCTCACAGCCGGCGCCTGCGGCCCATGCCGGTTCGGCCAGTATCACGAGTCGTATGCCATGGCGCTGGATGGACTCGGCCTGCGTGATTTTCGCCTCTTTCTTCTCGCGCAGGACGAATTGAATCAGGATTCTTCTGAAGGCGGCGGGCTCGAGATCAACCTGCCGATGAGTCTCGGCTTGATCTGGGCGATTTTGTGCGCGGACCAGCTGATGGACCTGGAATACATGACTCGGCCGTACGAGGTGAATCCGGGACAGACGGACCGCGTGCTCAAAGAAAGCGTGGAGCATTTGTACGACGCGTTTCGCCACCGGCCCGACCACGGAAAAAAGCTCGGAACACTGGCCTGGCACCTGATGAGCAACTACTTCACGCGGGCGCTGCGCGAAGTTCGCAAGAAGTGGGAAACGATCGAAGTGGATCATCTTCGCGTGAAGACGAAGGTGAAAATCACGGGTGAGTTCTGGCTGCAGACGCACGAAGGCGAA
>Ga0181538_10005868_pt1 | contig 10819 bp, 8 predicted proteins | sample PEATcosm2014_Bin_40_FD_119773 | JGI IMG/M metagenome (GOLD analysis project Ga0181538, IMG submission 119773) | Peatland microbial communities from MTU Mesocosm Facility, Houghton, MI, USA - PEATcosm2014_Bin23_30_metaG | ecosystem: Environmental > Terrestrial > Soil > Wetlands > Peat | place...
CTCCCGTTAAAGCCCACACGACGGCGATCCATCGCCGCAACACCCTCTATCTTAACCGATCAAAGGCGGCATTTCAATTATCACGGGCCACCAGGGAAATTCGAATGACGAATCAAATTCGAAGTCCGAAATTCGAAACACGGGCGATTCGGTCATTCGAATTTCCAGTTTCGAATTTCGCTCGGCGCGATTCGTGCCGCGCGCAGCAATCTCGCCGTGGTCGTCATCGGCAATCCCACGATATTCGTGGCACATCCCGCCACGCGGGTCACGAACGGGTCGGGGTCCTGTATGCCATACGCTCCCGCTTTGCCCTGCCACTGGTTCGTGCCGATATACGCTTCGACCTCTGCGAAACTCAGCGGCCTCATTTCCACGGTCGAAACCACCGACTCGGTCACGACCAAGGCATTTCGGCTGGAAACGACCGCCACCCCCGTTATGACGCGGTGCGTCGTCCCCGAAAGCAGCGTCAGAATCCGCCGGGCGTCATCCGCGTCCAGCGGCTTGCCGAGAATTTCCGCTCCCTTGGCGACGAGGGTGTCGGCGGCCAATACGACGTCGTCGGGGAACTTTTGGGCGACCATCTGCGCCTTGACGCCGGCCAGATGCGCCGCCAGATTCTCCGGCGAAAGGTCTGGTTTTTGCCGGGCGACGGCGGCCTCGTCCAACTCGGCGGGATAGGTCAGGAATTCATATCCCGCCTCGCGCAGCAACTCCTGCCGCCGCGGCGAAGCGCTGGCGAGAATCAAACGCCCCATTGCCGGCGTATTCGTCGGGGGAATTGGCTATTCCTCAGTGAATGGCCCGGACCGCGACGTCGCCCGCCATCGGTGCGCGGCTGGCGGGGTCCGGCTTCTCGTATTTCACCGTCAGCGAGATGGCGTTGACCGCTTCCACCGTGCCCAGAACCAGGACTTTGCCGTTCGAGTCCATGAAGGTGATGACGTCGCCGGGGGTAAAATCGGCCACCGGCACGCTTCCCACGGCCGCGAGGTTAGAGCTTGGCAACACACTCGTCACCACGCCCACGCGCGCCTCCGGGTCGGTCTTGTGGTACGTATCGCGCAGCTGCGCCAACTGCGCCGGCGTCACCGGCGGCGCCAGCGGCTCGGAAGTCGACTTGCAACTACTCAGGCCTAAAATCACGGGAAGCAGGGCGGCAATCATCGTGCATCGCATGCGAATCTCCTTCTTTTCGTTGCATATTAACCGCTTCTTCGAACCATTTGAAACGCCTCGACCACGCGCCGCAATACGTCGGCCCAATCGCCGCGCGTCGTTTGACGGAACAGTCGCATCGTCGGATACCACGGGCTGTCCGATCGATCCAGCATCCACCGCCAATCCGGGATGTGCGGAAGCAGCAGCCAGACGGGCTTGCCCATGGCCCCCGCGAGATGGGCGACCGACGTGTCCACCGTCACCAACAAATCGAGATGCGCAACCATCGCCGCGGTGTCCGCAAAATCCCGCACGTCCTTCGTCCAATCCGTCAGATTCAAGCCCGAAGGCGGATGAGCGGCTTGCGCGGCGGCCTGGCCCATTTGCAAGCTGTAAAACGCGGCGTTTTGGACCGACGCCAGCGGCGCGAATTGCTCGAGTTTCATGGAGCGGTTTCGGTCCTTGGCGTGCTCCGGTCTGCCGGCCCATGCCAATCCGACGCGCAGCCGGTCCCCGGCCGAATCGAATCGCCCGGCCCATTGCCGCGCCAACTCCGGATCGGCCTTCAGATACGGCACCTCACGAGGGATCGTTTGCTCGGTGACGCCGAAAAGGCCCGCAAGGCTCATCAGCGGACATTGCACGTCGAAATCCGGCAGCGGTTTGTCCCGCTCGGCGAGCTGGGAAACGCCCGGAAAATCCCTGAAAAGACGCATCGTTTCCACCGGGCATTCCAGGATCACCCTTCCGCCCCGGCCGGCAACCCGCGGAATGAACCGCGCGAACTGGATCATGTCGCCGAACCCCTGTTCCGCATGAAGCAGGATCGTTTTTCCCTGCAAATCCCCGCCGTCCCAGCGAGGCTGCGGGATTTGCCGGGTGCCGACGATCGCCGGAACCCGCAGACGCCATTCATATTCGCACCATCCCCGCTCAAAATCGCCCGTTACCAGATACGCCAGTGCCAGATTCGCGTGGATTTTCGCATCGTCGGGATTCGACGACAGAACGTTGCTCAACACGCTGATGACCCGGGCAAACTCACCTCTGCCGAACAGCACGTTGCCGAGGTTGTTGTAGGCCCCGGGCAACTGCGGATTCATGGCAATGGCGGTTTGAATTTCCGCCATGGCCTCGTCCAGCCGGTCCATCGAGTTCAGCACGGCGCCCAGGTTGCTGTGCGGATCGGCGTAATCGCCTTTCAGCTCGATCGCCCGGCGGAATTGGGCGATCGCCGCCTCCAGCTGCCGCGCTTCCGCCAGCGCTACCCCAAAACTGTTCCGAATCACCGGATCGCTCCCGTCCAGCGCGACGGCACGCTCGAACGAGGCGATGGACTCCGGCATTCTTCCCAGCGCGCGCAGATATTCACCCAGGTTCCCATGGTAATCCGCGACATTTGGCCGAATCGCCACCGCACGCGAGATGAGATCCACGGCCTTTTGCGGCTCACCTCTCTGCCCGTAGCAAACGCCCAGCAGTTGGAGGGCGTGCGGATGGCTTGGCTGGCGAACAAGTATCTGTCTATAGATCTTTTCCGCCTCGCTGCGCCGGCCGGCGCGATGCAGCGCCACCGCCTCGCTGACCGCCTGATCGGCCGAATCGGGAGAGAATCTCTGTTGCGGTTCCAAGGGCCGTTGGACTATAACCCGGCGATGTTCGAATTGTCTAAGGGAGACCACCGCATGAGTTCGACCAAGAAGATGGAAAATAAACGCCAGTCGCCCGATTCGCGCGCAATTGCCGGGACGCCGCAGGCCATCAACCGCCACGCACGCGCCTGGATTGAACAGTGCATCGAGATGTGCCAGCCTCGGGACGTCTATTGGTGTGACGGCTCGGCCGAGGAAAGGCAGACGCTGCTGAGCCGCGGCGTCAGCGAAGGCGTCTTCATCGCGCTGAATCCACGGAAATTGCCCAACTGCTATTTGCACCGGAGCAATCTCAACGACGTCGCCCGCAGCGAGCAGGCGACCTTCATCTGTACCCCCAGCCAGGACATGGCCGGGCCGACCAACAATTGGATGGAAGCCCGGGCGGCGTACGCGAAGCTGAAGGGGCTTTTCAACGGCTGCATGAAGGGCCGCACCATGTACGTCGTGCCGTTCGTCATGGGGCCGATTGGCTCGCCGCTGGCAAAAGTCGGCATCGAATTGACCGACTCCGTCTATGTGGCCGTCAACATGGGGGTCATGACCCGCATGGGAGCGGTCGCCTGGAAACAACTCGATGCCGGCGTTCCCGCCGCCGACCCCGACGCCGAGCCCGAATTCACCCGATGCCTCCACAGCATCGGCGATTGCAACCCCGATCGTCGCTACATTTGCCACTTCCCGCTGGACAACACGGTCTGGAGTTTCGGCTCGGGCTACGGCGGCAACGCGCTTCTGGGGAAAAAATGCCTGGCCCTGCGAATTGCCAGCTTCCTCGGCCAGCAGCAGGACTGGATGGCCGAGCACATGCTCCTCATGGGCGCCACCAGCCCCGAAGGCGAGAAAACCTACGTCGCCGCCGCCTTCCCCAGCGCCTGCGGAAAAACCAATTTCGCCATGCTCATTCCACCCAAAAAATACCGTGACGAAGGGTGGAAGATCACCACCGTCGGCGACGACATCGTCTGGATGTGGGTTGACGAAACCGGCCGCCTCCGCGCCATCAATCCCGAGGCCGGATATTTCGGCGTGGTGCCCGGCACCAACGAACAAACCAATCCCAACGCCATGGCCGCCATGCGCCGCGATACCCTGTTCACCAACGTCGCCCTGCTGCCCGACGGCGATGTCTGGTGGGAAGGCAAAACGCCCCAGCCCCCCGCAAAATGCATCGATTGGACCGGCCAGGAATGGACTCCCAACTGCGGCCGCAAGGCCGCTCATCCCAACAGCCGATTCACCGCCCCCATGGCCAACAATCCCGCCCTCGACCCCGCCGCCAACGATCCGGCCGGCGTCCCGGTCGCCGCGATCGTCTTCGGCGGCCGGCGCTCGCGCGTCGTCCCCCTGGTTTTCCAAGCCTTCAACTGGATGCACGGCGTCTATCTGGGCGCCACCCTCGGCAGCGAAACCACCGCCGCCGCCTCCGGACAGGTCGGCGTCGTCCGCCGCGATCCCATGGCCATGCTCCCCTTCATTGGCTACAACATCCGCGATTACCTCGTCCATTGGTTCCGCATGCGCAAAAAGATGACCGATTGCCCCCGCATCTTCCACGTCAACTGGTTCCGCAAGGACGATCAGGGCAGATTCCTTTGGCCCGGATACGGCGAGAACATGCGCGTCCTCAAATGGATCATCGACCGGTCCCACGGCCGCGCCTACGCAAGGGAGACCCTCATCGGCTGGATGCCGCGCAGCAACGACATCGATCTGGAAGGGCTCGACATCCCCCTCCAGGAATTCGAGCAGCTTCAGTCCATTTCCATCGAGGACGTGAAGGCCGAGTTGGTCAGCCAGGAAGAATTATTCCTGAAATTGGCCGGCGATTTGCCCAAGGAAATGATCTTTCAGCGCGAGCTGCTCATCAGCCGGCTGTAGGAGGAATAGCTCACGCAGAGGCGCAAAGGCGCAGAGAAGAGGCTTTTTCTTCTCCGCGCCTTTGCGCCTCTGCGTGAGATCTTTCTTCGAACGGTGAACATGAATGTAAATGGGCACTTGTCCGACCTTTTCGTGACTTTGTTGATTGTTGTTTTCGGGGTCCTCGGCGGATCGCTGCTTTATATCGGCCGTAGGCGGCGCGTGGGCGATGAGCCGCATTGCCGCAAGTGCAATTATATTTTGCGTGGACTTTCCAGCGAGCGATGCCCCGAATGCGGGTCGGTGCTTTTGCCCGCTGCGATTGTCTACGGCGAGCCGCGGCGACGTTGGAAAACCTTTCTGGCCGGCTGGCTGGTTCTGCTCCTGTTCGGGATTCTCATCATCAGCGGCGGGGTGGATCAACTTCAAAACGTGGACTGGTATCACTACAAGCCGACCTATTTTGTGCTGCGGGATTTGAATTCCGGACGATTGGCTGAGCAGCACGGAGCCTGGACGGAACTGATGCGGCGAGACGCGGACAAATCGCTCTCCGCAAACACGCGCGATGTGATGGCGCGCTTTGCCCTGGCGCGGCAGGCAAATGCCGCCCAGCCGTACAATTCGCTGGACACCGATACGATTAATTACCTTGGCCGCAGGTGTCTGTCGAAGGATTTGCCGGCGGACCAATTGACCAAATTCTTCGAACAGTCGGTTAAGACGAAATTGATGGTTCGCTCCAAGGTCGTCGCGGGGGATGCGGTGCCTTATTCTGTGATTCACGATGGGCTGGGTCCGAGCACCGGCGGCTTCTGGACGAAAATGACCAGCGAGACCGTCACTATTGACGGCGCAAAAAACGAATGGTCGTTTGGCGGATCGTCCGAATCCAGCGGTTTCGGCAGTGGATCATTCGGGACAATGGCGAAATGTCCGTCGCCCGGAAAGCACGAGCTGAGCGCGACCATGCGCATCGAAATTTTCAATGGCTCGATGGGTGGGCCCGGCCTCAGCACATTGGAATATCAAAGCGATCGAACGATGACCGGCGGCTTTGAGGTTCTGGCCTCGAAGCCGGCGAATCTTATTCAGCCGATCTTCGATCGCAAGCTGGCGGCCGCGATGAAAGCCGCGGTGACGCCACAGGCTTTTCGTTACAGCCTCAAGGATCACAGGTTTGAAGGCACGATCCAGTTCAACAATCCCCCCATGAGCCTCGCTTGCGACGTCATAGCGCGTTATGGAGGAAAGGAGCACCGGGTTGGCGAGGTGACGTATCATTTCCCAGCCGGAACCGGCGGCTATTCAACGTCCGGATCTGTTCCGGACCCACCCCCGGCAACTGTTGACGTGATCCTGCGTCCCAGCGAACAAGCCGCGGTGGATACGGTTGACATCTATTCGTATTGGAGCCAGGAGATCGTGTTTCCAAACGTCCCCGTGGCTCGGCATTAGAGGCGCCGGGATTACCGTTTCGAGAACTGGAACCGGCGGCGGGCGCCGCGCTGGCCGTATTTCTTTCGCTCTTTCATCCGGCTGTCGCGCGTCAAAAATCGCGCGGTGCGAAGCGGCACTTCCAAAGCGCTGTCATATTTGGCCAAGGCGCGCCCCAAGCCCATCACGATGGCCCCGGCCTGGCCGGTGTGGCCGCCGCCGTCGCAGTTGGCCCAGATGTCCATCTTCCCGCCGGTGTTGGTCACTTCCAGGGGGCCGAAGATGGATTTGCGGTCTTTCTCGGCGGTGAAATAGTCGTTGAGTGTGCGACCGTTGATCTCGATCTTTCCGCTGCCCGGCGCGATGCGCACGCGCGCCACTGCGCTCTTGCGCCGACCCACGCCCCAGGTGTAGGTGGGTTTGACGCGCGGAGCCGCCGGCGCTTCGGCGGGCTTGGCGACGGGGGGAACCTTTTCGACCGGTGGAATCTTTTCGGCGGTTGGTATCTTTTCGACGGGTGGAACCTTTTCGATGGTCTCGGTCGTTTGGGTGTCTTCAGACATGGAGGTTCACTTTCGGCTACGCCAGCTTCAGTTGTTTGGGTTGCTGGGCGGCGTGGGGATGTTTGTCGCCCGTATAAATCTTCACCTTGGTGAGAATGTTCCGGCCCATTTTGCTCTTGGGGAGCATACGACGAACGGCCAATTGCAGCAGCTTCTCCGGATGAAGCCGTTGCATGGTCTTATATGAATATAAGTGCCGGCCGCCCGGATAGTGGGAGTAGGTTTCGTATTCCAGCACGTCCGCTTTCTTGCCGGTGACCTTCACCTTCTCGGCATTGAGGACAATGACGAAATCGCCGGTGTCCACGTGCGGAGCGTAAGTCGGCTTATTCTTTCCCTGGACGATGGTTGCAATCCTGGCCGCCAGGCGGCCCAGAACCTGGTCGGTCGCATCAACGACGTACCATTCGTTTTTGACTTCGCCGGTCTTCGGCATGTAGGTTTTCATGGACGTCCCTTTACCGACAAAAAACCTCCCGGGGCAGGACCGCCCGGAAGGGACTGAGGAGTTTACTGAGCGAGCCCAAGTTGTCAACAGCTTGGACGGCGATCCTGGGGGTCCGTTCCCTGCCGGGATTTTCAAGAATTTCTTCAAAACGCCCCATTTAACGCTGGAAGATGAAAACCGCGGTTGGTATACTTCGTGCCCAATTGGAGGTCGGCCGGCTTGCCATTCAAGGTAACGCAAGTTCAGCCGACTCCCAATCCTAACGCCGTGAAATTAATGTTGGATGGGGTGATTGCGGATCGCCCCACGAGTTTCCTCAATGCGGCATCCGGCAAAGACCATCCGATTGCTTCGAAGTTGTTCGCGATCCCGGGCGTCACCGGACTCCTGATGTTGGGAGATTTCATCACCGTGAACAAACAGCCGGACGCACGCTGGGCGGAGATTACAAAACGGGCGGAGCAGGTTCTGGCTTCGTTATGAATATCCATTGAGAATGGCGGTGCTCGTCGGTTCGAGAGTTTTAGCCAGGTGAACATTGGGTATCGAACGGACGTAGCACTATTGCAAAGAGTTTCTTCCCTCCTTGCCCCGTAGGTCTCACCCACGCCTACGGGGTTTTTTATTGCGCCGACTCATGACCATCCAAATTCATACTGCTTTGCCAACGTGGATACACGCTTCGCTCTGCCCCTTTCGCACTCGGCTGTCACTCGGGCAACCACTCGCGGCCGAAACTACAACTAAGTAAACCTGCGGACTGATGGCGGCAGGTCCAGAAATTCAAATTCCGCAAATTCAAAATCCGCGGATGCAGGGGAGGCGGGGGACAGCGCATAAGGCCCCAAGGGGTTTCGACCGCATCCCCCGCACCCCCTACACCCACTTCCCCTTCCCCTCAACCGTCCAGCACAAAAGTCCGGCGGGAAAGATGTCGTTCGCCGTTTCTTCTGCCGCTGGACGGTTGAGGGGAAAAGGAGATGGGCGGGGTGGGTGCGGGAGGGGTGGGAAGAAACTCTTGGGGCCCTATGTGGTTCTTCCCACCGCTCCCGCATTGCGTTTGCATGCGCATTTGGCCTTGGGCGATAGCGGGTAATGCTTCACGAGTAGCCCGGCAGCGGTTACTGTTCACCGCGTCCCTGTCGGGACGAGCTTTTCTCATCGCAAGGGAGGACCATCATGCCCACAAACGTCTGGGTTTATAAATGTAACCGAGAATTGCAAGACTATTCCCGAGCTTATGGAGACTGGAACGATGTGTTCCAAAGGCCAAATGAAGTCAGGTGGGGAGGGTCGTGGTGTACGGAAAACCCGGCAAGCAAAAACATCATGAACGAGCGGATGCGGTCTGGCGATCTGGTACTCGCCTAACCGAACCGGTTTTACCGCCGAAGTCGACCGGTGGTGGTGCGTGCTTTGGTGATCCAGAGTCCAATCGCAAGGTCGAGCGGGCGGCCGTTCGGCTAGTGTCTAACTGGTATCGGCGGCGGAACTGGAAAGTGGTCTCGGTGGAGGCCGAGAAATGCGGCTACGACCTGACGTGCACACGGAACCAGAAGAAAGAGCACGTTGAGGTGAAAGGCATTGCTGGCAGAGAGGCTTGCTTCAATATTACGGCGTCCGAATTGAAGCAAGCGGAAAGTAACCCGAGCTTCATCATCTGCGTTGTCACGTTGTCCCTCTCAAAGTTACCCGGCTTACTGAGGTTAACGGGGGTGCAGCTTCGAAAGCAGTTCCAGTTCCGCCCACTTCAGTATCACGCAATACCCGTGTGAATTCGCGCAACATACGCTCTTCTGTCGCTCACGGCGCCTCGATCCTTCGCAAATCCTGCGGAAGAATTTTGTCCTCGATATCGCGCGGAACCTGGCCCGTGGGGAAAAGCAGGGCGAGGTGGGAGCCCTGGTATGCCACGGCGATTCGGCCGGCCGGATCGCACCAGATTCGCTCGACGTCGCGAAAATCGGGGACGTGCTCCGTGAAGACCGATTCCAACACGAACGGCTGGGGATCGGCCAGGGTCAGGCGCAGGCGGGCGATCCTTCCGACCGAATTGAATAGAAACAGATGTCCCTGGCGATCGCCCGCGAGATAGGCCGGCTGATCGACGGAGCCGGCAGCCTGATCGGGCAACGGCCAGACGCGGCGTCGGCCGGCCGACGATACCAGCGTAACCGTCGATCGGCCGTCGAAGTATCGGTTTCCATCGGCGTCAACCATCAGCGGCGGCCCATCCGCGGCGGCGGCCTCCGGTGCGCTGGCCGCGCTGGTCGGCGGCTGAAGCACCGGCCCAGAGACGTTCTGCAAAGATTCGTCCATCGGCTCCCAGTCGTGGTCGTCGATGATCCAGCGGGCCGTTCCCCGCCGAATGCCCGGCCAATCCGATTTGTTCCAACCGGCCGAATCCCCGGTGTCGATCAACCAAATGGCCAGCCGCGGCGTCGGATCGGGAACCGTGGGATCGAGGATGAGGGTGCGTTTTGCGGCATCATCGGTGAATAGCCATCGGCCACGGCTGTCGATGGCGATGAGGCGGGAAAAATTTCGCTCCGATGGGCGCAGCAGTGGATCGAGCTGGTTGGGAGGGAGAAAGCGCTCCGGCCCGGCATCCGGTGAACTGACGATCCATTCATCGCCCCAGGCGGCGATCGAGCTGTTGGCCTTGCTCAGCCGATCAACGATGGCCGGCGGAAGCTCCTGCACCGGCCGGCCTGGCCGAACCGCCAGATAATCGGGCGAAACGATTTTGGGATTCTGCCCCTCCTGCGGAATGGTGACGCCCTGCGGGGCGCGGAACACCATGCCGCCGTCACGCAGCCTCGCCGCAAGTGTCAACTCGTTTCCGTTGACGGTCATTCCGCCGAGCGTGGTGCCTTGCAGCAATTCCCGGATTCGCGCATTGGCTTCCGGCGCGGCGCCGGGCGCAAGTTTTTCCAGGATTGGATTGATCTTCGGGCCGTACTGGGAAAGCCGCTCATAGGCGGCGATGCGTTTGTCCGGATCGTCGTCGCCAAGCTGATCGACCAGCGAAACGATTTGTTTCTCGTCGATGTCCGGATTGTCCAGGGTGACGAAGCTCAGCGCCGCGGCGCCGAGGCCCCGGCGAATTTGCAGGACGCTCCCGTCGAGGTGGGGGAAGAGATACACGATGTCGCCGGGCCAGATTGTGGAGTCGAGCCGCGCCCATCGACCCTCCAAATATCGGGCGACACGCGTCTGTGCGAAATCTCCATCGGCTGGAATCCAGGCGAGCAATCCGCGCGTATCGAAAAGCACCGCGGGCGCGCCGGTGGGTTTGGTCGCCGCGGCCGAGTCCATCAACTGGCAATAATCCTCGGCCAGTTCCTTTCCCAAGGTCACAATGCTGACGCCCTCGTCGGTGGGGACGATGAGGCGGGTGACGCCGCCGTCATCCCACGTCGTGGCCAGGTCCCAGCGATAGGGCCGATGCCAGGGAATCGGACGCCGATCGGTTGCCGAGACGATTTCATAGCCGTCGTTCTTTCGGCACACGGCGGATGGTTCCCAAACGCCTCGGCGATCCAGGGCCCAGACGACGTAAACGATTCGGCGATCGACCAGATGTTCGCTTTCCCCGGCGGCGCGGGCCAAGACGACGGGCAAGGGATCGGCGCCGGCGCAAGTGATCCAGAGATCGCCGCGCGAGCAGACATAGACCGGCTCGTCGAGAATGA
>Ga0181538_10005872_pt1 | contig 10814 bp, 8 predicted proteins | sample PEATcosm2014_Bin_40_FD_119773 | JGI IMG/M metagenome (GOLD analysis project Ga0181538, IMG submission 119773) | Peatland microbial communities from MTU Mesocosm Facility, Houghton, MI, USA - PEATcosm2014_Bin23_30_metaG | ecosystem: Environmental > Terrestrial > Soil > Wetlands > Peat | place...
CCGCGGGCGAAGCAGATGTCGGCGGGGCGGTCGTCGCGAAACCGCTTCATCAAATCCTTGCGGCCGCAGACGACGCCGATGGGCAATCCGCCGCCAATCGTCTTGCCGTAGGTGACGAGGTCGGCGCGGACGCCGAAATATTCTTGGGCGCCGCCCGGCGCCAGGCGGAAGCCGACGAATACCTCGTCGAAGATCAGCACGATGTTGCGCTCGCTGCACACCTGCCGCAGGCGCTTAAGCCAATCGGTGTAGGCCGCCCTGTCGAAATGAGAGCTGCGCGTGCTGTCGAGCAACGACGAATCCGTAGGCGCCGGCGCGTTCGGATGCAAGCCTTGCTCCGGATTAACCAGCACGCAGGCGATGTCGCGGCGCGTGCGCAGCACATGCAGCGTGTCCTCGGACATTTCCGCAAGCGTATAGGTCTCGTGCGCAGGCTGCGGATTGCCGATGCCCGGCTGCACGTCGCCCCACCAACCGTGATAGGCGCCGCAGAAACGCACCAAGTGGCTGCGCCGGGTGTGGTAGCGGGCGAGCCGCACCGCCTGCATCACCGCCTCGGTGCCCGACATGTGGAACGACACTTCTTCGAGCCCGGAAATCTCCTTGATGCGTCGCGTGTTCTCGATGATCAGCGGATGATAGGCGCCAAGCACCGGGCCGAGCTCGTGCACGCGGGCGGCGCCGCGCTCGATCGTGCCCTTGTAGAAGTCGTAGCCGAAGACATTGACGCCGTAGGAACCGGTGAGATCGTAGAAGCGGTTGCCGTCGAGATCGGTGACGGTCACGCCGTCGGACGATTGCAGGAACGTGCCGAGCGGCAGATGCGTGCGCACCATGCGGCGATATTGGAACGGCACCCGATAGGCGCCGGTGAATTGCAGGTCGGAAATGGTTTTGGCTGCCTCGGCGCTGCAGCGAATGGTCTCGGCAAAGCGTGTCTTGTAAAGCTCCGACAGGCGGGCGAAGCCGGCGCGGCGCAGGCCTGCGATGTCGGCGGGCGCGCCGTCGCTGGCGAAAAACCGCTCCTCGCCGTAGTCGTAGAACGGCACGAAACCGGCGAGGCGGCGCGCCATGCGTGCATGGCCGGCGAGCGAGCGGTGCTTGGCCTGGGACAGTTCCAGGCGACGGCCGAGCGTCAGCATCGAGGTCGCCAGCGCCGCGGCGCCGAGCCCGCAGACAGCCAAAGTGGTCGTGGCCCATTGCATCGAATCGGGGTGTACCCGGAACGTTTTACAAAGCCATGACGGTCCGCGCGCAAATCTGGCGCCTGTTCGCGCAGGAAGACGTCAATTTCCTGCTCACCAACCGCATTCCGCGCCGGCTGGCGACGCAGTTCGTCGGCTGGCTGAGCCAGATCGAGCAGCCGCTGGTGCGCGATCTGTCGATCGCGCTATGGCGGCTATTCTCCGATCTCGATCTCAGCGAAGCAAAGAAGACGCATTTCCGCAGCATGCACGATTGCTTCACCCGCGAGCTCAAGGACGGCGCGCGCCCGATCGACCAGACGGCAGGCGTCCTGGTCAGCCCCTGCGACGCCATCGTCGGTGCCTGCGGTACCATCGCCGGCACGCGCCTCTACCAGGCCAAGGGCTTTCCCTACACGCTGGACGATCTGCTGTGCGACCGCGGCTTGGTCGAGACGTATCGCAACGGCCGCTACGTGACGCTGCGCCTGACTGCGGGCATGTATCACCGCTTCCACGCGCCGCACGATTGCCGCGTCGAGAAGGTGGTTTACATTTCCGGCGATACCTGGAACGTCAATCCGATCGCGCTCAGACGCATCGAGCGACTGTTCTGCAAGAACGAACGCGCCGTGCTGCGCACGACGTTGGCGGCAACCGGCGACAGCGTGACCCTGGTTCTGGTCGCCGCGATCCTGGTCGCCAGCATTCGCCTGCATTGTCTCGACGTGCTGTTGAACCTCAGGCATCGTGGGCCGAATGTCATCGCCTGCGATGCGTCGTTCGGTAAAGGCGAGGAGCTCGGCTGGTTCGAGCATGGCTCGACGGCAATCGTGTTCGCGCCCGATGGCTATGCGCTGTGCGGGGGTGTGCGGGAAGGCGCGCGAATCCGCATGGGGCAGCCGCTGATGCGGCTGCCGTGAGCGGGGTCGGTCGCTCCTAAAAAAATTGCGATTTGCGTCAGGCGGTGGTCCGCGATCGGACGGCGTCGCCCGCTTCAAGCAGGATTTTACTTATTTTATTGGCGCCGTCCGGCCGATGCTCTACTGTTTTTTTGTTCGGGATGCGGCGGCGGCTGCGCGCATTGAAGATGCGCGCTTCGGCGGTCAGCCACTGGGCGAAGGCCTGAACCGCGCTGGCGCTGGCCCGGGTTTCCGGCAGGATCAAATAATAGGAGGTGGTCATGCCGACGAATTCGCCGGCGACGATCTCCAGCCGTTTGGCCGCGATGTCGTCTTCGACGAGATAATGCGGCAACAGCGCGATGCCGAGGCCGGCCACGGCGGCCTGGGCGACCATGGCGAAGTTTTGATAGGCGTGGCCGTGCAGCAGGCCGTCCGGTGCGATGCCGACCTCGGCCATCCACTCCGCCCAGCGGTTCGGCTTGCCCATCTTGTGCAACAGTGGGAATTCGACGACGTCGGCCGGCGTCTTGATGGCGCGCCTGGCGTTCAATTTCGGACTACAAACCGCGACGACGTCCTCGTCCATCAGATATTGCGAGATCGTGCCGGGCCAGTGCGACGCACCGTGGAACACCGCGGCGTCGAACGGCTCCAGCGCGGAGTCAATCGGCGCCTGCCGCGCCGTGATATGGACCATGATTTTCGGGTTCACCCTCTGGAAATTCGGCAGACGGGGAACCAGCCAGCGCGCGGCGAAGGTCGGCAGCGCGACGAGATTCAAGGTCGTGCTGTTGGAAAACGACGCCACGCGCTGCGTCGCGTCGGCAAGGTCGTCCAGCGCTTTCTTGACCTGCGACAGATATGTCTTGCCGGCGTCGGTCAATACGACGCGCTGGCGGATGCGCTCGAACAAGCGAATGCCGAGATGGATTTCGAGCTCGCGAATCTGGCGGCTGATCGCCCCTTGAGTCAAATTGAGCTCGCCGGCGGCGCGGGTAAAACTGCCGTGCTGAGCCGCCGCGACAAACGACGTCAGTTCGCCGATCGACGGAATCTCACCCCGTTTCAACGCACGCGCACTCCCGATGTGTCGCCGATAAGCGGCCGCGGCAGAATCTTACGCCGCCGAACGGAAGCAATCCATTGTTTTTGCAGACTGGAACTCTCGACTTTAACCATAATTCCTGATCGCCGCGATATCCACCGCGCAATCGCGCCGTCAGCCGGCGGCCTTCTGCTGCGCCACCTGCGCGTCGTCAAGCTCCTTGGCGCGCAAGTAAGCTGGACGGTTGCTGAGCCGTTGCCAATATTGCTCGAAGGCCGGACGTTTTTCGATCATTCCGAACATCATGCCAAAGCCGAGCTGCGAACCGACATAGAGATCGGCAGCGGTGAAACTGTCGCCGGCCAGATAATGTCCCCGCGACACGGCGTCTTCGAGCGTTTTCAGGACCAGCGCGATATTGCCGTAGCCCATCATCCGTTCACTCTCCGGCGGCACGACGACGCCCAAGGCCTTGTTGCTCGAAGCGGCCTCGATCGGGCCGGCGGCGAAAAACATCCACCGGTAATAAGGCGCACGCAAGCGATGTCCGGGCGGCGGCGCCATTCCGGCTTGCGGAAATGCATCGGCGAGGTAGGCGCAGATGGCCGCGGTTTCGGTGACGACAGCGTCGCCATGACGCAGCGCCGGCACTTTGCCCATCGGATTGATCGCCAGATAGGCCTGAGCCTTCATGGTCGAGGCGTAGTCGAGCACTTCGGTCTTGTAGGGCTGGCCGACTTCCTCGAGCATCCAGCGGGCGATCCGTCCGCGCGACATGGGATTGGTATAGAAAATGAGTTCGTCGGCCATGCGAGATGTCCTCTGCCGTTCGATAATGAGCGCCCAATATGGGGCGCGCAAAAGCTGACGGCAATGTGTCGGATTTCCTGCCGATGCCCGCCGGTCAGTCTGATGTCAATATACGATACATGTCCATACTGTCGCGCGCGCGACGGAGCGCGGCCGTGACCGCAGGAGTCCTCAGCTTGCGCGCGACGCTCGCCAGCGCGCCAAGCTGCTGCTCGCCGCCTGAGCTTTCCGGAAGCAGCAGTAGAGAAACGATGTCGACGGGTTTTCCGTCAACGGCATCGTAATCAATCGCCTTCTTGAGGCGAACGAGCAGTCCGAACGGCGCCGAGGCTTGCGCAAATCGCGCGTGCGGTATCGCCACACCGCCGCCGACGCCGGTCGATCCGAGCTCCTCGCGCTTGAGCAGCTCGGCGGCGATGCGATCGGCGCCGATGCCGACTTTCGCTGCCGCGTCGCGCGCCAGCTCTGCCAGCAGCTTTTTCTTGTCGGTGGTGGCGACGTCGGCCTTCACGTCAGCCGCGGTAAGAAAGTCGGAGATTTTCATCGTGCCCCTTTGGCGACGCGGCGAGATACGAGACTAGCGCGATCGTCGGCGGATCAATCCGGCGCGCGCAGCCGGTAGCCGATTCCGGTTTCGGTGAGAATATAGTGCGGCCGTTCGGGATCGGCCTCGATTTTTTGCCGCAGCTGCCGCACATAAACCCGCAGATATTGTGCGTCGGTCAGATCGTCCCACAGTTCGCCGAGCAGGAATTTGTGGGTGAGCACCTTGCCGGCATGCTGCACCAACACGCGCAGCAGATCGTATTCCTTCGGCGACAGCTTGATCTCCTTGTCGCCGGTCTTGACGATGCGGCGGACCAGATCGACCGACAGCTCGCCGACCCGGAAGATCGGCCGCTCGCCGTGGGTCTGCAACTGGTGGCGTAGCGCCGCCCGCATCCGGGCCAGAAGCTCGTCCATGCCGAACGGCTTGGTCACATAATCGTCGGCGCCAAGATCGAGTGCTTGCACCTTGCCGGCCTCGTCACCGCGGCTGGACAGCACCACGATGGGAACGCGTTCGTTGCGGGCGCGGATGGTGCGCAGCAGGTCGTGGCCCTGGGTGTCGGGCAAGCCGAGATCGAGAATGATCAGGTCGGGCCCTTTGCCGAGCAATTCGAGTGCGGTCTTGCCGTTCGGCGCTTCGAGAACCTGATAGCCATGGGCGGTGAGCCCCAGGCGCAACAGCTTGCGAATAGGGGGCTCATCGTCGACCACCAGGACACTGAGCGGCGCGCCGGTCATGCGGCGGCATCCAGATGTTGCTGCTCTCGCGGAATGGGAAGCGTGATGGTGAACACGGCGCCGCGGCGGTCGTGGCGGTTGGCGGCGGCGATGGTGCCGCGCATCGCCTCGATGAAGCCGCGCGAAATCGCAAGGCCAAGCCCGGTGCCGGGACGCACCTGGTCGGCCTTTTGCACGCGGTAGAACTTATCGAAGATGTGTCCGATATCCTCCGGCGGAATCCCTTCGCCTTCATCGATGATCTGCAGCGCGACCGAATGCTGGTCGCGCCAGGTGCGGATGAGGATGGTCGTTCCCGGAGCGGCATATTTTGCCGCATTGTCGAGCAAATTGAACAGCACCTGCTCGAACAAGACGGCATCGATCGCCACCATCGGCGCGTCGGTCGCCAGATCGAGCAGCACGGTATGATGCTGCAGGATTTTTGCGGCGCGCCGCAATGTCGAGCCGACGATCTCCGACAGATCGTGCGGCGCGAGCTTTGGCGCCACGGCGCCGGATTCGAGCTTGGTCATGTCAAGCAGGTTGGCGATGAACCGATTGAGCCGTTCCGATTCATCGATGATCGTGCCCAGCAACTCCACTTTCTCGGCATCGGTCAGCTTGTCGGCAAGATCGCGTAGCGTGCCCGCCGAGCCGAGCACCGAGGCCAATGGGGTTTTCAGGTCATGGGAAATCGACGTGAGCAGTGCCGAGCGCAGACGTTCGGTTTCGGCGGTGCGTTCGACGCGATCCATGTCTTCGACCAAACGCACGCGTTCGATGGCGAGCGCGCCCTGGTCCATCAGCGCGTCGAGCAGCCGGCGCTGGTCGGGCGTGAGCAGCGGGCCCGGCTTGTCGCTGTCGATGCCGACGACGCCGATGGCGCCGCGCCCGGTATGCATCGGCAGGAACAGCCGCTTGGCGCCGGGCAGCGTGTCGGAGCCGCGGCCGGCGGCGCGGTCGTTCTCCCAGGTCCACTTCGCGGCCGCGATGTCGGCGTCGTCGAGCGTGTCTTCCGGCGGATAGCCCGCCTTCACCGCGATCGAGCCATTGCTCGGCAACAGCAGCACGACGCGCACCTTCAGCATCAAGGCGGTCTGGTACGCCGTCGCCCACAGCACGTCGTCGAGCGTGCCGGTGCCGGCGAGCTTGCGGCTGAACAAATAGAGCGATTCGACGGCGCGCATCCGCGTCTGCGCCGTCACCGCCTGCATGCGGCTTCGCGCCGCGACGTTGGAGACGATGATGGCGACGATCGTGAACAGCGCGAAGGCCGCGATATTGTGCGGATCGGTGATGGTCAGCGTGTAGATCGGCGGCAGAAAGAAAAAATTGTAGGCCAGTGCCGAAGCGACGCTGGCAAACAAGGACGGCCACAGGCCGAAGCGCGCGGCAATGCCGACGATCGCGGTGAGGAACACCAGATCGACGTTCTCGACCCCGATCCAAATGTTGACCAATTCGCCGCAGCCGAGTGCGATCGCCACCGCCACGAGCGCCAGCACGTACGGGCGGGGATCGTAAGCTCTTGTCTCATCCGAGGTGTCGACGGTCTTTTTCGGCAGCGCGCCGCCGGGAAGCTGATCGCCGGCGATGACATGGACGCTGATATTGCCGGAACGGCGCACCAATTCGTGCACCACCGAGCCGTGCAGGATTTCGAACCAGCGCGAGCGCGCCGATTTGCCGATGATGATCTGCGTCACGTTGTTGGCATGAGCATAGCCGATGACGTCGTCGGCGATGTTGCGGTCGCTGGCCGGTAAAGTGATGGCTTCGCCGCCGAGCGACTCGGCAAGACGCAGCGTGTCAGCGATTCGGTCGCGCTCCTCCTCGGAAAGCTGCACGGCGCGCCGGCCCTCGATGTAGAGCGCGGTCCAGGGTCCGTGCAGCCGGTCAGCGAGCCGTTTGGCGTAACGCACGAGACCGGCAGAGCGCGGGTCCTCGCTGACGCACACGGCAATGCGCTCGCCGGCAGCCCACGGGCCTTGGATGGCGTGGGCCTGCATCTCGCTGAGCAATTGCTCGTCGACTCGCTCGGCGGTGCGGCGAAGCGCGAGCTCGCGCAATGCGGTGAGGTTGGCCGGCGAGAAGAAATGCTCGAGCGCGCGTTCGGCCTGCTTGGGGACGTAGACTTTGCCTTCCTTGAGCCGTTGGATCAAATCATCTGGCGTCAGATCGACCAGCTCGACCGCATCGGCGCGATCGAACACGGTGTCCGGCACGGTTTCGCGCACGCGTACATGAGTAATTTGCGCGACAACGTCGTTGAGGCTCTCGATGTGCTGGATATTGACTGTGGTGTAGACGTCGATGCCATGGCTCATGAGCTCTTCAACGTCGAGATAGCGTTTCGGATGGCGGCCGCCTTCGGCATTGGTGTGGGCGAGCTCGTCGACCAGCACGATCTGCGGCCGTCGGGCAATGATCGCATCCAAGTCCATTTCCTGGAGCGTCTGGCCGCGGTATTCGATGCGGCGCCGGGGAATGACTTCGATGCCTTGCAGCAGCGCTTCGGTTTCCCTGCGGCCATGGGTCTCGACCACGCCGGCGACGACGTCGTAGCCGTCCTTGAGCCGGGCGTGGGCCTGCTGCAGCATTTCGTAGGTCTTGCCGACGCCGGGCGCGGCGCCGACGAAAATCCGCAGCTTGCCAACGCGTCGTTCCTCGCGGCGCGCCGCTTCGAGAAGGGCTTCCGGTGAGGGCCGATATTCGGATTCGCGCCGCTGATCCGCCATCACTGAATAAATGCGCCTATCCGGCGGCCAAATGGTCGAGCGCGAGATTGAGCTGCAATACGTTCACGCGCGGCTCGCCCAAGAACCCAAACAGGCGACCTTCCGTGTTGTCCACGACGAGCTGGCGAACGCGATCTTCGGGCAGATTGCGCGCCTTGGCAATACGGGGCACCTGGAAAAGGGCTGCCTCCGGCGAGATGTGCGGGTCGAGGCCAGAGGCCGAAGTGGTGACCAGGTCTTGCGGCACCGGCGTGTTGGGATTTTCCTTTTTCAAGGTGTCGATGTCGCCCTGCACGCGGTCGATCAGCGCCTTGTTGGACGGGCCGAGGTTGGAGCCGCCCGAATTGGCCGCGTTGTAAGGCGCCGGCACGGTCTTGGTCGAATCGTTGGGATCGGGCGCGGTCGTCGCCGACGGCCGGCCGTGGAAATACTTCTCGCTGGTAAACACCTGGCCGATCAGCGCGGAGCCCACCACCGTGCCGTCCCGCTCGATCAGACTGCCTTGCGCCTGGCGCGGAAACAGGACTTCGGCGATGCCGGTCATGGCCAGCGGGTAGGCCAAGCCGGTGATGAGCGTGAGCGCGACCAGGACAACGATAGCCGGACGGATTTCGCGCAACATGACTGTATCTCCTTAAGCGAGATGCAAGGCGGTGACGACGAGGTCGATCGCCTTGATGCCGATAAACGGAATGATCACGCCGCCGACGCCATAGACCCAAAGATTGCGACGGAGCAGCGCGCCGGCGCCGATCGGGCGATAGCGCACGCCTTTCAGCGACAGCGGAATGAGCGCGATGATGATCAGCGCGTTGAAGATGATCGCCGAGAGGATCGCGCTCTCCGGCGTCGCCAGCTTCATGATATTCAGCGTTTGCAGCTGCGGATAGAAGGCGACGAACATCGCCGGGATGATGGCAAAATATTTTGCCACGTCGTTGGCGATGGAGAAGGTGGTGAGCGCGCCGCGGGTCATCAGCAATTGCTTGCCGATCTCAACGATCTCGATGAGCTTGGTCGGGTTGGAATCGAGATCGACCATGTTGCCGGCCTCGCGGGCGGCTTGCGTGCCGGTATTCATGGCGACGCCGACGTCGGCTTGGGCGAGAGCAGGCGCGTCATTGGTGCCATCGCCGCACATGGCCACGAGTTTGCCCTCGGCCTGCTCGTCGCGGATCAGCCGCAGTTTCTCCTCGGGCGTCGCCTGGGCGAGGAAATCGTCGACGCCGGCTTCCGCGGCGATGGCCGCGGCGGTCATCGGATTATCGCCGGTGATCATCACGGTGCGGATGCCCATGCGGCGCAATTCGGCGAAGCGCTCGCGGATACCGCCCTTGACGATGTCCTTGAGCTGGATGACGCCGAGCAATTTGCCGTCCTTGGCGACGGCGAGCGGCGTGGCGCCGGATTTGGCGATAGCATCGGCAATAGCGTTAATCTCGCGCGCGGTGTCGGCGCCGACCGCGGCCGTCAAACCGTTGAGATGCTTCAAGATCGCGTCCACCGCGCCCTTGCGGATCCAGGAGGAACCGACTTCAACGCCGCTCATGCGGGTCTGGGCGCTGAACGGAATGAAATTGGCCCGCAGTTCGTTGAGGTCGCGGCCGCGGATGCCGTACTTTTCTTTGGCCAGCACCACGATGGAGCGGCCCTCGGGCGTTTCGTCGGCGAGCGAAGCAAGCTGCGCGGCGTCCGCCAATTCCTGTTCGGTCACGCCGCGCAGCGGCTTGAACTCGGTGGCCTGGCGGTTGCCAAGCGTGATGGTGCCGGTCTTGTCGAGGAGGAGCGTATCGACGTCGCCCGCCGCCTCCACCGCGCGGCCCGACATCGCCAGCACGTTGAAGCGCACCAAGCGGTCCATGCCGGCGATGCCGATGGCCGAAAGCAGCGCGCCGATGGTGGTCGGGATTAGCGTGACGAACAGTGCCACCAGGATCACGACCGAAATCGTGCCGCCGGCATAATAGACGTAGCTGGGGATCGTCGCGGTGGCGAACACGAAGATGATGGTCAGGCCGATCAGCAAAATGTTCAGGGCGATCTCGTTCGGCGTCTTTTGCCGTTCGGCGCCCTCGACCAGCCTGATCATGCGGTCGAGGAAGGTCGAGCCGGGCGCGGCCGTAATGCGCACGCGGATCCAGTCGGACAGCACGTGCGTGCCGCCGGTGACCGCGGAGCGGTCGCCGCCCGACTCGCGGATGACCGGCGCGGATTCGCCGGTGATCGCCGCTTCATTGACCGACGCCATGCCCTCGATCACTTCGCCGTCCGAGGGGATTATGTCGCCGGCTTCGACCAGGACGACATCGCCGACCTTGAGGGCGGTCGAGGCCACGAGCTTGAAATTCTTCCGGTCCGCGCCGCTCAGCAATTTCGCCTGGGTCTCGCTGCGCTGGCGGCGCAACGTATCGGCCTGCGCCTTGCCGCGGCCTTCGGCGATCGCCTCGGCAAAGTTCGCAAACAGCACGGTGAACCACAGCCACAGGATAATCTGGAACTCGAACAGGATGTGTCCGCCGCCCGTCACCAGATCACGGATCAGAATGACGGTGGTCAGGACAGTGACGACCTCGAGCACGAACATGACCGGATTCTTCATAAGCGTGCGCGGATCGAGCTTGGCGAAGGCGGAGCCGATGGCCGGCCCGACGATCTTCGGATCGAAGAGCGCCGATACGGGCATGCTTTTGCGCAGATGTGAGGTTTCCATCGAAGTGACTCCGGGCCTGATAAGCCTAATTGGACGAGAACAGTGTGCCGGCGTTGATCGCGAGCTGCTCGACGATCGGGCCGAGCGCGAGCGCCGGGAAGAAGGTGAGGCCGCCGACGATCACGATCACGCCGACAACGAGACCGACGAACA
>Ga0181538_10005881_pt1 | contig 10807 bp, 10 predicted proteins | sample PEATcosm2014_Bin_40_FD_119773 | JGI IMG/M metagenome (GOLD analysis project Ga0181538, IMG submission 119773) | Peatland microbial communities from MTU Mesocosm Facility, Houghton, MI, USA - PEATcosm2014_Bin23_30_metaG | ecosystem: Environmental > Terrestrial > Soil > Wetlands > Peat | place...
CCCGCACCATCGCCATCTGCAACGTCGTCGGCGCCGCCGTCTCCCGCGAGGCCCAGGGAACCATCACCACCAACGCCGGCCCCGAGATCGGCGTCGCCTCCACCAAGGCCTTCACCGCACAGCTCACCGCGCTCTTCCTCCTCGCCCTCCACATGGCCCAGCTCCGCGGCACCGTTACGGACGCCGAATCCATCCAGCTCGTCGCCGAACTCTCTCGCATTCCCAGTAAACTTGAGGAACTTTTGCGTTCGGTAGATGACCAGTGTGCGATTCTCGCACGCGCCTTCCACACCGCCAACGATTTCCTCTTCCTCGGCCGCGGCATCCACTACCCCATCGCCCTCGAGGGCGCGCTCAAGCTCAAAGAGATCTCCTACATCCACGCCGAAGGCTACCCCGCCGGAGAGATGAAGCACGGCCCCAACGCCCTCATCGACGAGACCCTCCCCGTCGTCGTCATCGCCACCCAGGACCCCGCCGACCCCGCCTCCGTCCTCAAGTACGAGAAGACCCTCAGCAACATTCAGGAGGTCACCGCCCGCTCCGGCCGCGTCATCGCCATCGCCATCGAGGGCGACCGCGACATCGCCCAGCTCGTCGAACACACCATCCACATCCCCCCCGCCCCGGAGCTGCTGCTACCTATCCTCGAGGTCGTCCCCCTGCAACTCCTCGCCTACCACATAGCCGTCCGCCGCGGCTGCGACGTAGACCAGCCCCGCAACCTAGCCAAATCCGTCACCGTCGAATAGCTTACTTAGTCAGTTCTTTCATTGCTTGTGCTATAACCCACATATGCTGACCAACATTTGCACGTAGTCTTTTTTCAGTGCTTTTCTTCCATTTATTATGCGCTAGGTTGACACGATCCTTATTGATTCTAGTCAAGGCACTGCCGATCATTCGGTCTGAGCTGTTTTGAGCTTGTATTTCAGTGAACTTCACGGCGAGCTGTCCAAGCGTCAACTTATCTATCTTTCGCTCGGTCATGTTAATCACCTTACCGTTCACGATAAAGCGCACTCTGCCCGTCTTGTGCCAATGTTTGAGGTATTTGCGCGACTGTACATCCAGGACTTTGCATGCGTCCTCAAATCCTTCCCTCCATCTGCTCGCAGCGAAATGGTCATAAGCTGGTCCCAGCAGCGGACGAGCCGCCGTAGGAAGCGAAATTAATTCGGGCAGGGAGATAGTAATTGATAGATCCGCTGCGTCAAGCTCGTGGATTGCAGTTCCACCCTGAACCCGAATAATCCCGATTCCTGAGGAACGAATTTTATGAACTGCCGTTGCGCTGAGCACAGTAACTTCTGAGACGGCAACATAAATTTTCATCTCTGTAGGACAGGCCCTTGCATAACTAGCCCAAGTCGAGAATCTAGCCTCATCATAGGCAGATACAACTTCAATTACAGAACGCTCCAACTTTCCGCGCTTGCAATATAGCGTCGGTGGGAACGGAAAGCCGAGCTCAAGTCTTTCTATGGCAATCGAGAATCCGCGCGCAGCTAGCGATGACGCGACGATATCGGCGGTTTCTACTAATTCGTCGGATAGGAGTGTGTAGTTTCGCCTCGGCATTGGTTAGGAGAGTAAGCCCCTTACCTCCCTACTCAGAGTGCGTAAGCGCTCAGCAAGTGCTGCCGAGATAACATAATTTCGTTCGCGATGCTGTTCGATTAGTTGGAGCAAACGCTCAATTTGTTGCTCAATCCCGTGCTCGAAGTCGATCTGTTCCACTGAATCGCGAAAGGCTTCATCAATGTCGTAATCATTGACACGAATCAGCTTACGAACGACATTGCGGGCTGTTCCCAGGGTAACTTCGTCGCGCTGCACGGCACGAGCTAAACGGGCTAATTTGCGAGGAGCAACGGTGTTGACGATTACGCCTGTTCGATACTTTGCAATTATGGCCTTTCGTAACGAATCCTCCCCGACGTCATCGACAATCTTTCGCTTCTTGAGCAGAGCTGCAGCAGTAGTTGCTTCCAAAACCTGATCAACAGTAAGGCTTTGCTGTGACTTTGGTTTCTCAAGCTCTTCAAGCAACTCCTTCCTATAGGATTCGGGTAGATTGAGTAGCTTTCGGAGGCGTCTAACTTCACCTCGTGAGAGTGAGGCTAGACCGGCTAACTCAGCTTCGTTCGGCAATCTATCGTGTTGCTTTTGAAACTCTGTTTCCAAATCCAATAGCTTTAGAGCAGTTGGAAGCGGATCCCAGTCACGTCGTGCATGATGTATTGCGAACATCATCATGATGTTCTGGAGCCGACCCGGTTTTGGCTGAACGATAACGGGAACCCTTGACAGGCCCAATCTTTGAGCGCATCGCCAACGCCGTTCACCATCTAGAAGCCTGTAGCTCTTTCCCTCTCTAAAAACAGTTAAAGGGACAAGTATGCCCTGATCGGAGATACTCTTCTCAAGAGAGGCCAAATCGTCCGGCCTAAAAATCAATCGAGGATTATCCTCATTACGTTCGATCGAATGGGGGTCAAGCAATGTAACAATGTCGGCCACTATACCCTCCTCAGATCAGCGTCGATGTTAGTAATAATTGTCTCGGCAGCGCGACGACGATGCATTTGAAAACCGGCAATATTCCTCTGTGTGAAAACCCTGTGGTGACGCCAACTCACTCCCAACGCACGGGACTCCTTGCAGTCGGCATAGCTCAATAGAAAGCTTGCACCACAACCGTCGATGTACTCTAGCAGCAGCTTGAGCTTATCCAAGTCATCCAAGCCAAACGTGTGTGGTCCATACTGGCGAAAGATGCGACGATTGGCAACAGCATAGGGAGGGTCGAGATACACAAAATCGCCGGCGCGAACGTGCTCCCGCACAACTGTGTCGAAATCACCACAGATAAGTTCTGCATTACGGAGCAGCCGCGCATTCTCTAGGAAAACTTCCAGCGGTGGAACACCGCCCGTACCTGAGGATGCGAACGGAACATTGAAATTTCCAGCCAAATTCGTCCGGTACAGGCCGTTGAAACAGTACCGATTCAGATAGATAAAGCGCGCCGCGCGACCCCGCGAATCCAAAGCCGCTCTGTCCTGTTTACGGACGCGATAGTACTCGGCCTTTGTATGCTTCATAGATGAAACCAGCCGATGAACCTCAGACGGGGCATTGCGCACTTCCTCCAACGACTCAATCAACTCAGCGTTGGTATCGCTCAGTACGGCTTGGGTCGGCTGAATCGCAAAGAACAAGGCACTCGATCCAGCAAAGGGTTCGAGGTATCTGACGAACCCCTCTCCCCAGTACGGTGTCAACTTGGGAAGAAGCTTGCGCTTGCTGCCAGCCCACCGGAGGAACGGGGCGGAGCCGACTGCGGGCATCTCGACGAGTTGAGCTGATGTTGCGACCATCCCTAACCATAACAAAGCACATCTATGCGAGGAAATAAATTCAATCTGCGGGAGGGCTACATTGATACCGCTCCCAAAGCGCCCGCCCCACATCTCGCTTCTGAGATGTGGGATCGGACCTCCGCGCAACCTCGAACACCTGCGTCAACCGCCAACCCCCGGAAGGTTCGCTCCCGCTACGGAGCGTCCGCTAGCTGCGCCTTCAGCAAGTCGCTCAAGTACGCCGCAAGCTGGCTCACATCGAAGTGGCCGTCGTCCCAGGCTCTGTCCGCAGCCCGCAGCGCCTCATAATACGGCTGCCGGTTGTCGCGGATGCGCTCTGGAACAATCTTTCTCCCCGGAAGCAGCCGTCCCTGCCGCATGCACAGCAGGTAGTAGCACGCCGCGCGCGCCGTCCGGCCATTTCCCTCGACGAACGGGTGTATCCAGTTCATCCGCCACAGCACATACGCCGGTAGCAACGTCGGATGGTCGAAGATCGTCCAGTTCTCGTGGACCACCGAGAAAAAACGGTCCATCAGATCAGGCACTTTTTGGTAGTGGGGTGGAATGTGGTTGCCGACGTAGATCGGCTCCTCACGAAAGCGTCCGCCAAACTGTGCGATATTGGCTACCGCTGCCTCGTTCAGCGCCCACAGTGTGTACTTGTCGAACGACTCGATGCCCTTTTCCAGGCCAATCTCGACACAATTCAACAGAAGATCGTACTGCCGCAGCAGGTTCTTCTCCTGCACGTTTTCAAACAGCTCCGGGTTGTCGGCTTTGCGTACGGACATCGGAACGTTCGGGCCCTATGCCCGCAGACGCATACTTTGCGATGCTCTCACCACGCTGTCGCGAGTAATGTCCACCGAGTGCGGCGCGTTGCCAAAGGCAAAGCTGATTCGTTGCTCGCGCAACTGCTCTTCCGATACAACAACGTCCCGCGTCTCCTCAAGGAGCTTCACTAGTTCCGCGTCCGCAGGTGCCACATCCTTAAATTGCTTTCGATCTGCCATATGCGTATCCCCCTCGTCCGAGATAGCCTTTCCGAATGCTAACACTTTGTTGACATTGAACGACGCAGGCGAAACTACCTTGCCATCAAATAGAAGTCAAGTGCTTCACTGATCTCATTCGAAACACAACCCTTGGGTGTCACGCTCAGCGGGTGACTCGACCCACCACATCGGTTCCTGCGGCCAGCGGCTTCTCCACCACATGCCACAGATCGCCCGCCTGGTCGGCGACGACAGCCAGCACGGGCACCTCGATGCGCGTTCCGCCGCGCGAGACCGCCCGCAGCACGCCCACATCGCCCACGGCAAATTCCGTGCGGCTCAGCGTCATCCGCCAGCGCACCGCCGCGCCCTCGCGCGACTGCAGACGGATGTCCGTCACCACGGCTGAAAACTCCGCTCCCACCGCACCGCTCAAATCGCAATCTCCCGCTGAAAAATTTCGCCGGCCCAAATCAACTTATGTTAGATCGTCCGTGTCGAACGGCTTCTTGCGTCCCAGCGCGGTGACATCGTGCCGTCCGCCGATCAGCCCTTCGACGATCGCGTTCAGCTCCTCTTCCGATCCAGCCTCCGCGGTCGCGACCATGTGAGCCAGCGGATCGGGCGCCTTCAGGCTCTCCAACAACACGGTGCAATGCGCCACGGCCGTGTTGTCCAGTCCCAGGCCTTCGGGAGTCTTGGCCTTGATGCCGACCTCGCCGGGCTTGACGCCCAGCAACTGGGCGACGCGCTCGCGCAGCTCGCCCGCAATGGGCGCGATCTTGGGCCGCGCCAGAATCAGCACGGTGTCGACGTTGACGATGCGATAGCCCGCGGTTGCAACCTCCTCCAGCGCCGTCTGCAGGAAGACGCTGGAGGCAGCGCCCTTCCAGCGCGGATCGTTGGGAGGAAAGAAGCTGCCGATGTCGCCCGCCGAGACCGCGCCCAGCAGCGCATCGGTGATGGCGTGCAGCAGCACGTCGCCGTCGGAGTGGCCGGCGAGGCCTTCGGTGTGCTCGATGGCCAGTCCGCCGATGATGAGCGGAATGCCCGCCTGGAAGACGTGCGAGTCAAAGCCGTAGCCGATCCGCATACTCACGAGAGCACCTCAGCGTCTACTAAAGGCTTAACACCGATCGGCAGCGATGAAACCGATTTTTCTTTAGGTTTCTTGAGTTCGTTATCCATCACCAACCGTTTGAACCGGGGCTTCGGTCCGAAGTTCATCAACAATGCAACCTCAATCTCTGTAGCTCTCAGATAGTGTAAGGTCTGCGATTCGTGTTCACGAACAAGCGCTTCACAGGCTTTCAATTCAATCAGAACAACATCATTTACAACCAAATCAGCCCTGAAAACTCCAACCAACTCACCGCGAAACCAAACCGGAATCGGCATTTCGGTCTGAACCTTCAATCCGGCCTGGCCTAAAGCAAGCCGCATTGCCTCACAATAGACCGACTCAAGAAACCCACAGCCCAACTCGTTGTAAACATCGTAAAAACACCAATGATCTTCTGCGTAAGATCATCATGCTTGCCCCGAAGTTGTCTTTCATTAGTATCCATCTTTGTCCTGGATCGGTGCTCGTCGGTGTCCATCGGTGTTAGGTCTTTCCCTGTCGCAGGTAGAACTCGGCCAACTCCAGGTCTCCGTGCTGCGTGATCTTGAGGTTTCTGGCCGTGCCCGCAACCACGGCCACCTCGATGCCGGCGCGCTCCAGCAGGCTGGACTCGTCGGTGCCCACGAAGCCGTCTGCCTCGGCCTCGGCGAAGACCTGCCGCAGCAGCCCGCAGCGCGCTCCCTGCGGCGTCTGCGCCTGCACAATCCTCTCCCGCGGAATGGTCGCGGTCACGATGGCGCCGTGCGCTGTGCGTTCCACCTGCTTGATGGTGTCCACCGCAGGCAGGCCGACGATGGCCGCGCCGTGCTCGGCGACGGCATCGATGGTGCGCTCGATGGTGGCTGCGTCGATCAGAGGCCGCGCCGCATCGTGCACCAGCACCACGTCGTCGTCGGTGCAGCCGTTCTCGGCGACGAGCAGCGCCAGCGCGTTCGAGACCGACTGCTGGCGCTGGTCGCCCCCCTCGACCACATGGACTTTGTTGCCCAGTCCGAAGTGGGCAATCTGCGCCTGCACGCGCTCGATCTCCGTCCCGCGCACCGCGACATAGACGGCCTGCACGCGCTCGACCGTGAGAAACGCGCGCAGGCAGTGCACCAGCACGGGCACGCCTGCAATGGTTAGAAACTGCTTCGGAGTGGACGCGCCGCCCACACCGCTGCCCACGGACATCCTCGTCCCAATCCCAGCCGCCGGAAGAATCACAAAGACTCGCATAGCCCACGAAGTATAACAAGAGTGCCGCGACTTGAGCCGTAAATCTGCCGCCAACCACATCCGCAGCGGCGTCGCGCAGTACCATAAGTCTCGATGGCAAACCGCGAGCCCACGCTGAACCGCAGCCACATCCTCCCCGGAGACCGCATCTGCGCCGCCGTCTCCGGAGGCGCGGACTCGGTGGCGCTGCTGCTGCTGCTCGACGCCGCCAACGCGCAGCCGCGCAACGCGCTCGGCGTGGGACTATCGGCGGTCCACGTCCACCACGGCATGCGCGGCGCCGACGCCGATGCCGACCTTGCGTTTGTCGAGGCGCTCTGCGCGCGTCTTGAGGTTCCGCTGCATATCCGCCACGCCAGCGTTCCCGGCCGCATTGCCCATTCGCGCGCCACCGGCCAGCCCGAGACCATTGAGGAGGCCGCGCGCAACCTGCGCTACGACCACTTCCGGCAGCTCATCGCCGAGGGCCACGCCGACTCGGTGCTCACGGCGCACACCCTGGACGACCAGGCCGAGACCGTCCTGATGAAGCTGCTGCGCGGAGCCTGGACCGAGGGATTGAGCGGCATCCATCCCTGCCTGCTGGTCGAATCCAGCCCAAGTTCCGGCTCAAAGCTCACACCTCAGGGCCCACAGATCAAGGCCCACGGTCCACAGCCCGCAGATCGCGTTCCCGTGGGCACCGGCAGGATTTTGCGCCCGCTGCTGGCCGTCCGCCGCGCCGACCTTGTCGCCTTCCTCGAATCGCGCAACCAGCCCTGGCGCACAGACTCTTCCAATGCAGACCAGGCCTTCACGCGCAACCGCATCCGCCACTGCATCCTGCCCGTTCTGCGCGCGGAGAACCCCGCCATCGACCAGGCGCTGGCCAACCTGGCCGAGTTGGCGCGCGAGGACGAGGCGCGCTGGCAGACGGAACTCAGCCGCATCTTGCCGCAACTCCTGCTGCCCGGCAAACCCGTCCGCGGAGGGGGACGCGCGGTGAGCACCGCGCCCGGCGAATCCGACGCCAGCTCCGTCGCCCTCGAGATCGACCGCCTGCGTGTGCTGGACCCCGCGCTGCGCCGCCGCGTGGTGCGCGCCGCCGCACGTCAGCTCGGTGCGCGCCTCAGCTTCGACGAGACCGCACGGCTGCTGGCGCTGGCCGGCCTCTCGCCAGACTCGAACCCCGAAGACCGCCCTGTCGCCGCGCGCCGCGGCTCCAGGCTCCACCTGCCTAGCCAGTTGCGCGCAGAGCGCTCTGCGCGCGAACTTCGCCTCTTCCGCGAAGCTCCGCCGAAGGGCCCGAAGAACAGCTAACCGCTCTAACCCCTTGGGACGCGCTTATCCGCGAAGCATCGAGAACGCCATGAAGTGGTCAAATTGGGACAAGCTGGCGCTGAACTCCATCTGCTTTGTAACCGTTTCTCTGCATCATTCCGCCCCCGCTCAGAGTAGAATCTTTCTATCTGACGCGCACCGGCGCTGGGCCGGGAGGGCAACTTCAGCCGATGACCTGGAACCTATAGTCCAGTGTGAGCGTCTAACAATGAGCAGGTGCCGGCGCGCAAGCGTCTGCCTGCCAGGTCGATGGCCGCACCGTAGTGTCGCTGCAACCGGGCGCTTCAGGGCGGAGGAATGAGGAAACGCGATTGAACTCGACCGTCAAACAACTTGTAATCTGGGTGTTCCTGTTCACCGGTGTCATCTGTCTCTACGAGTTTGTCGCCAAACCCATGGGCGCCGTGCATGAGACGGCTGTCACCTTTACCGACCTGCTCAGTAAAGCTGACGAAGGCAAGGTGGCCGATGTCACCATCGACGGCTCAACGCTGGTGGGCCACTACACCAATAAGGACCAGTTCCGCACCGTCGTTCCGTCCAACTACCCGGACATGTACAAGATTCTGAACGACCACGGCGTTGTCATCACCATCAAGGACCCGAACTCCAACGCATGGCTCTCCGCGCTGATCAGTATCGCGCCGTTTATTGCCTTGATCCTGCTGTGGTTCTTCCTGCTGCGCCAGATGCAGTCCGGCGGCAACAAGGCCATGAGCTTTGGCAAGTCCCGCGCCCGGCTGCTCTCCATGCAGCAGAAGAAGATCACCTTCAAGGACGTGGCCGGCGTGGATGAGGCCAAGGAAGAGCTCAAGGAGATCATCGAGTTCCTGCGCGAGGCGCAGAAGTTCCAGCGCCTGGGCGGCCGCATCCCCAAGGGCGTTCTGCTGGTCGGGCCCCCGGGCACCGGCAAGACGCTGCTGGCCCGCGCGGTTGCCGGCGAGGCCAACGTTCCGTTCTTCAGCATCTCCGGCTCAGACTTCGTCGAAATGTTCGTCGGCGTCGGCGCCAGCCGTGTGCGCGACCTCTTCGAGCAGGGCAAGAAGAACGCCCCCTGCATCATCTTCATCGACGAGATTGACGCCGTGGGCCGTCACCGCGGCGCAGGCTTGGGCGGCGGACACGACGAGCGTGAGCAGACCCTCAACCAACTGCTGGTGGAGATGGACGGCTTCGAGTCCAACGACGGCGTCATCCTGATCGCCGCCACAAATCGACCCGACGTGCTGGACCCCGCGCTTCTTCGCCCCGGCCGCTTCGACCGCCGCGTGGTGGTCGATCGCCCCGACATTCGCGGGCGCGAAGAGGTGCTGCGCGTGCACTGCAAGAAGGTCCCCATGGCCGAGGACGTCAACCTGAACATCCTGGCCCGCGGGACTCCGGGCTTCTCCGGGGCCGACCTGGCCAACATGGTCAACGAGGCCGCCCTTACCGCTGCACGCTACAACCGCAAGTCCGTGCATATGTTTGACTTCGAGGTTGCCAAGGACAAGGTCCTGATGGGCGCCGAGCGCAAGTCCATGCTGCTCTCCGACGACGACAAGAAGGACACCGCCTACCACGAGGCCGGTCACGTCCTGGTCGCGGCCAAGCGCCACCACTCCGACCCGCTGCACAAGGTCACCATCATACCGCGCGGTATGGCACTGGGCGTCACCATGCACCTGCCGGAGGAGGACAAACACACCGTCACCAAGGACTACCTGGACACCCAGCTCGCCATCCTGATGGGCGGACGCTGCGCCGAAGAGATCTTCATGAACCGCAAGACGACGGGAGCTGGCAACGACATCGTTCGCGCCACGGAGCTTGCCCGCAAGATGGTCTGCGAGTACGGCATGAGCGACCTTGGCCCGCTGACCTACGGCAAGAAGGAGCAGGAGGTCTTTCTGGGCCGCGACATCGCCCAGATGCGTGACTACTCCGACGACACCGCAAAGCAGATCGACGTGGCCGTGCGCGCCTTTGTCGACGAGGGCTACCGGTCGGCCTACAAGATTCTCGAGGAGAACGCCGACATTATGCACCGCATGGCAGCCGCGCTGCTGGAACGCGAGACCCTCGACCGGGCGGAGATCGACCTCATTATCGAGGGCAAGGAGCTGCCGCCCTTCAAGTCGCCGCTGGCCTACGCAGACCCCGGGCCAGGCGAAGGCCAGAAGGTCATCAAACCCGAGGCAGGCCGCAAGCCGGGCTATGGCGAAGGCCGCCCCAGCCCTGCATAGACCTACACCAGTTCAGAAAAACCATGAGGCGGCCTACGGGTCGCCTCATCATCTGCTTGCCCCGGAGACGCCCGCCCCACATTGAATAATTGGGCACACTGCAAAGACACCCACCTGAAACCCCTCCCCTCAGTGCGACAATAGAACCACCTCGAATGCGCATCCTGTCCCCCACCGCGGCGCGCCGTCTCTCCTGCCTGGTCCCCCTGACCCTTGCGCTTCTGTCCTCCGGCTGCGGCTACCACTCCGTCGGCTCGGCCACGCACATTCCAGCCAACGTGCGCACAATTGCCGTGCCTGTCTTCGCCACGCATTCCCAGGCCTACCACAGCGAGATGGCGCTCACCCAGGCCGTCGTCCGCGAGCTGGACACACGCACCCGCTACCGCGTTCTCACCAGCAGCACGGCCGACGCCGACGCCGTTCTCAGCGGCACCATCCTCACCCAGACCTCGGTGCCGCTGACCTACGACTCCACCAGCGGCGAGACCTCCAGCTACCTGGTCACCCTGACGGTCAAAGTCGTGCTCACCGCGCGCGATGGCCGCGTCCTCTACC